>WNGF01002551.1_pt1 | contig 31195 bp, 27 predicted proteins | sample 5400641 | NCBI WGS metagenome assembly WNGF01 (sample SAMN13153371, study PRJNA577476) | soil metagenome | isolation source: 80 cm soil or saprolite under grassland replicate 2 | place: USA:California | collected 2016-06-15 | reverse complement strand
AGGAACGCGGCCGGCAGCAGCGCGATGGGGATATGCAGGACATTCGTGACGGTGGGTCGCGTCATCCGCAGCGTCCCGCTCGACATCAGAAATACGAAGGAGGCGGCGAGGAGGGTGAGATAGAGCCACGGCCACCCGAGCCAGGGGAGAGGCACGAACCACCGGTGGGTGAGCAGGGTGAACCCCGGCCAGTCGCCGGTGACCATCACGAAGATTCCGGCGAGGAAGAGCGTGCGACCGACGGCCGAGAGACCCGGAAGGCCACGAGGCTGGCGGGCCTCCCACGCGAGCGACGGGCGGGTCTCCACGGAGCCGGACGTCCCGATCATGTTCGGGACGGCCGACGGTCGTGACGGTGAGCGTCCGAGCGGGACCGGCCCCGCTCGGCGTTGAAGACGGGGATGCCGACGCTGACGGCGGGGATTACGGAGCTCCGGGTCCCCCGGGCGAGGACGAGGGCAGTGCGCGTGACGATCACGGGCGGCGCCGGCTCATGAGGTCGGTGTAGAGCCGCTCCACGTCGCTCACCAGGCGGTCGACCCCGTAGCCGTCGGCGACGCGCTTGCGCCCCGCCGTCCCCATGGCGCGACGCCGCTCGGGGTCGGCGAGGAGCGTGGCGATCGCGTCGGCGAGCGACGACGGATCGCCCGAGGGCGTCAGCCATCCCGTCACGCCGTGCTCGACCAGATCCGGGACGCCGCCGACGGCGGTGGCGACGACCGGGCGCGCGGCCGCCATCGCTTCGATGAGCGAGACCGGCGAGCCCTCGTTCGCGGAGGTCAAGACGACGACGTCGAGATCGACGTAGATCCGATCGAGGTCGTGGCGCCATCCGAGAAAGCGTACCCGTTCCGAGAGGCCACACCGGCCGGTCAACGCCTCCAGCTCCGTTCGCCGCTCGCCGTCGCCGATGACGAGAAACCGCGCCTCGGGATGTCGGGCGAGGACGAGGGCGCTGGCCGCGATGAAATCCTCGTGTCGCTTGATCGGAACGAGACGCGCGACGATGCCGATGAGCGGCCGGCCATCGTCCAGCCCGAGCTCGCGCCGGAACTCGCCGCGACGTGCCTCCGATCGGAGAAACCGGCCCAGGTCGAGGCCCAGCGGCAGGACCGTGATCTGGCCGGGCCGGCCGACGCCGTAGCGCTCCAGCTCGCGCTGCACCGACTCGCTGACGGCGAGGAGCCGGTTCGTGGAATGGGTATGCACGATGTGCGGACGAAACCGGCGGAAGAAGCGCGTCAGGAACACCAGGCTCCGGAGGTCGTCGATCGGGGACAGCCGCCGCCCCAGCCCGGGCACGGCAATCGGCTGCACCCCGGCCCGCGCGGCGAGGTCGCGCATGTTTCCCTCGAACGGTCCCTCGCGGCCGGACAGGAGGACGGACTCGAAGCGATCGCGAGCGAGCCCGGCCGTGAGGTGGATCACGTGCTGCGCGGGCCCCCCGATGTTCAGGCGCGCGATGACGCGCGCGACGCGTACGGGAGACGGCGGCGTCACCGGCGGCGACTGACGAGCCAGGCGCAGCCGAGGCCGCCCGCCGCGAACAGCGGCAGCAGGGATTCGAGCCGGAGCCGAAAGAGCGTGCCGACGTTGGTGACGACGAGCCCGAGGAGGACGACCATCGTCGTCACGAACACCGCGAGGTACAGCGCATCCGGAGATCCGCGCGCGACGACGATCCCGAGGCCGACGACCAGCGGGATGATCAGGACGTAGAGCAGCACCGCCTCCATGGCGGAGAGCGCCTTGAATGGCCCGGTGCTGCCGGTCCCCTCGAGCCATTGCCAGGGATATGGGGCGAAGAGGACGTTCGCCACGGCTTGGGGAAGATGTCGAAGCATATCGGCGTAGCTGTCCAGCTTGATGTCCGCATCGACCGCCGACCGGCCTCCCGTGCGCGCGAAGCCCTTGCGCATCCGCACGATCGCGCCGAACAGATCGCCGTAGTCCGACGTCCGCTTTCCCATCGCGTAGTCGCTTCCCGGTCCGGTGATGGCCACCGGCTCCACGGGTACGGCTATCGGTGCCGCGGTGATGAGTACCGGCGGCTTTACCTCTGATTGGCCGGGGACGGGGCGTGCAGGCGCGGTTTCGACCGCCGCCAGGCGCTCGCCCGCGGGCAGGCGGGCCTCATCGGTCCGCTCCGGCTCGGATTGGCTCGGGGTGGCGACCGCCGGCGTCTCACCCGTGGCCGGGCCGCTTGCTGCCGGCCTCGGCGTCGTGGGGATGGCGGCCACCGCCTCGGATCGGCCGGGGACGGAGTCCTCCGCGGTCTCGAGCGCGGAGCGGCCTGCTTCGGGCTTGAGCTCCTGGTCCGCTTCCCGCACCCTCTGGGGCGAGCGCGGCGCGATGTCCGGGCGCGGCGTCGGCTGCGCGGGAATGGCGGCGACCACCGCCACGGGGCGCACGAGGGTGTCGAGCGCGGCGCGCGCCTCGTCGTCCCGCGGCTCGCGGGCGACATACCGCTGCAGGTAGTCGATGGCCCGGGTTCGCTCGCCGCGCGCCAGGGCGAGGGCCGCCAGATTCTTGAGGGCCGGCGGGTAGTCGTTGACGAGCGCGAGCGCGCGCTCGTAATGCGCCTGGGCGCCGACGAGATCTCCCCGCGACTGGTCCTGGACGCCGACGTTGACGTGGCCGATCGCCGGATAGCGAGAGCCGAAGAGATGGTTGAGATCGATACGGCGACTGGCCGAGACAGCGAGGACCATGACGCCCATCACGGCACAGGTGGCCGCGATCCGCCACGGCGTCCGACGCGTGGGACGAACCAGGGCATGCACGATGAACAGGGCGGGCGCCGGGATGAGGATGAGCAAGACGTAGTAACGGAGCCGGTGCATGGCCAGCGCCGTGGCGAAGACCAGCACCAGCAGGGCCATCCAGCGCGCCATCGCCCATCCCGGCGACGCGGCCGGCAGCGGCGGCTCGACCGCACGCATGGTCAGGTACAGGAGCGCCAGGATCAGCCAGAGGCAGATCGTGTCCTTGAGGAGCTGCGTCGACCACAGGACCGCCGACGGCCAGCAGGCGATCAGGACGGCCGTGGCCCGCGCCCCGGCCGGCCCCGCGACGCGCAGGGCGATGCGATGACCGGCGACGACGGTCAGAGCCCCGAAGAGCGCGTTCGCGAGCGCCATGTTCAAGGGATTGGCGCCGAACAGTCGATAGATGATCGCCGTGAAGATGAAGTACTGCGGATCGGTGCCCTCGGGAAGCTCGGTGCCCTGGCGCCACGCGATCAGTGTCTCGAGGGCGCTGGTGTGATACCAGAGCGAATCGCGGGCCACGATCCAGAAGCGATAGCCGCTGCTGGGATCGAGCTGCTGGAGCGACCGCAGGCTCGGGAGGTCGAGCGCGGTGATCCACTGGAAGACGATCGCGAGCAGGGCCCGCAGCGTGAAGCCACCGAGCGCGGCGGCGAGCAGGAAGCGATCGCGGCGCGCCGCGGCGACGGTGAGGAGGGCGCCGCCCACGGCCACGCACGCGGGCGCCACGGCTTGCCAGAGCCCTCCCACGACGAGGATCGCGATCGCGCCCACGAGCAGGAGCGACAGCCGCGGGGCGACGCCGTCGTGTCCCTCCGCGAGGACCAGCCGTCGCCAGTCGCCACGAACGGTCATGCGCGGCTCCGCGGCAGCGCGCGCAGCCAGACTTCGAACGTCAGCAACAACCACAGCTGGTGCTCGAGATTCGCGCGGCCGGCGACATGCGCGTTCACCAGGCGGCGCACGTAGTCGCCGTCGAGGTACTGGCGGAGCCGGGCCGTCGGCTCGAGCAAGAGCGACTGCAGCGGCTCGCGCAGCTCACCGCGGAACCACGTGGCGAGCGGGACGCCGAACCCCATCTTGCCGCGCGTGAGGATCTCCCGGGGGAGGACCGACCGGAACGCTTCGCGCATGAGCCACTTCGTGGTCCGCCCCCGCCGCTTGAAGCGATCGGGAAGCGCGGCCACGTACTCCATGAGCTCTCGATCGAGGAAGGGCGAGCGGGTCTCGAGGGCGTGCGCCATGCTCGCCCGGTCCATCTTCACGAGGAGATCGTCGGCGAGATACGTCTTGGCGTTCAGGTAGAGGAGCTGCGCGAGCGGCGACCGCCCGCGCACGGCCTCGAGGTACGGTCGGAAGTACCCGATACGGTCGAAGCCGTCGACATCCGACGCGATTGCGGGCAGGAGCAACGCCTGCAGATCCCGGTGGAAGAACGAGATCCAGCTGGAGAAGCGCTCGTGCCACGGCATGTCGGCGTCGCGGAAGAAGCGCGCCGCCCTCCTGAGCGGATGTCGGGGGCCGCCGACGGGTGGGAGCCAGGCCGTCGCCGCCCGACCGAGATGGAAGACCGCCCGGGGCACGCGCGCCGCGACCACACCGGCCGCAAAGCGGAGATAGCCGGCGAACAGCTCGTCGCCGCCGTCGCCGTTGAGGGCCACCGTCACGTGCCGACGGGTCAGCTCCGAGAGGATGTACGTCGGGATCGCCGAGGAGTCTCCGAAGGGCCCGTCGTAGACGTGGACGAGACGCTCGAGGAGATCGAACGCCTTGGGCTCGACGATGAACTCGGTGTGCGCGGTGCCGTAGCGCTGCGCGACGCGCCTGGCATAGGCCGTCTCGTCGAAGCTGGCGTCGCCGGCGAATCCGATGGAGAAGGTCTTCACCGGGTGCCGCGTCAGGCCGGCCATGATCGCCACCACGATGCTGGAATCGAGCCCGCCCGACAGGAAGGCCCCGAGCGGGACGTCGGCGATCAGCCGCCGCTTGATCGCCGCCGTGAGCAGGTCCCGCAGGCGTTCCGCCGCCGCGCGCGCGTCGACCTCGAGCGCGCGCTCGGGGAACGTCCAGTCCCAGTATGGCCGCAGCCGGATCTGCCCTCCGCGCTCGACGGTGAGGGCGTGCGCGGGCGGGACCTGCATGATGCCCTCGTAGAGCGTCCCGGGGTTCGGGACGTAGCCGTGGACGAAGAGCTGCGGCAGCGCCGGGAGCGAGATGTCGCACGGGATCCGTCCGTGGGCGAGGAGCGCCTTGATCTCCGAGCCGAACGCGAAGAACGACGCCCCGCGGTGATAGAAGAGCGGTTTCTTCCCCGTCCGGTCGCGGGCGAGGAACAGACGGCCGCGACGCTCGTCCCACACGGCGAGCGCGAACATCCCGTCGAGGCGCTCGACACACCGCTCGCCCATCTCCTCGTAGAGATGGACGATCGTCTCGGTGTCGCCTTCCGTCCGGAACTGGTGACCGGCCGCCTTCAGCTCGTGTCTGAGCTCGACGAAGTTGTAGATCTCGCCGTTGAGCATGGCCCAGACGGACCCGTCCTCGTTGGCGAGCGGATGGTTGGCGGCGTCGGAGAGATCGATGATCTTGAGCCGCGTATGTCCGAGCGCGACGGCGGGTCGGCGCGCCTCGGCCGTCGCGGGCGCGGCGGGAACGAAGACCCGACTGGCCTCGGGACCGCGGTGGTGCAGCGCCTCCACCATCCGTCGCAGCGCGGCTTCGTCGACGGGTCGACCCGAAAAGTCGACGACCCCGCAGATCCCACACATCGCGCTTCACGCCTCCCGGCAGCGACGCAGAATGTCCAGCAGGGCAGGAGCGACGAGCTGCGCCGAGTAGCGCGCCTCGACCGTCCGGCGCGCCGCGGCGCCCAGGGAAGCCCGGAGCCTCGCACTGTCGATGAGCGCGGAGAGCTTGTCGACCCACTCGTCGTCCGTCTTCGCCAGGAAGCCGTTGACCCCGTCGTCCACGATCTCGGTATTGACGCCGACCGGCGAGGCGATCCCGGCGACGCCCACACCCATGTACAGGAGCAGCTTCGCGCCGCACTTGCCTCTCGTCCACGCCTCATCCGGCAGCGGCATGATTCCGATGTCGAACGACTGGAGGTCGCGGACTTCCCCCTCGGCCGTCCAGCGCGTCGACCGCACGTCGACGCCCGGAATAGAGACCTCTCGGCTGCTCACGACGTGCAGGACGAAGGGCCGACGGCCGGCGAGCGTGCGCAGGGCTTCCTGGATCATCAGCAGATGGGGCAGCGTGGTCTCGCTCCCCATCCAGCCGATGACGACGCGGTCGCGTGACTGGTGGGGAGACCGCGGCAGAAATCGCTCCACGTCGACCGTCGTCGGCAGCACCGAGACCCCGCGGGCATGACGCTCGGCGAACTGGCGCAGATAGTCGTTGCCCACCGTGACGTGCTGGACCAGGGCGCAAATGGTGCGAATCTTGGGGGCCCACTTCAGCGGCGCGAAGATTCGGTTGGCGCCCGAGGTATTCGGCAGATAGATCGAGTCGTCGAAGTCGTACACGATCGGCACACCACGACGGGCGATGAGCCGCTCGACCACGGGAGGACCGATGGGCGCCGCCTCGCGGACGAGAAAGACGGCATCGAATCGCGCGAGGTCGCGCACGACGCGGACGCGCGCCGCCAGGCCCCGCAGCACCTCGAGCATCTTCCGCCCCACGAAGCCCGGTCGGTACAGGACGGCGTCGAGCTGGCGCGTGGCGAACGGCAGGAAGGTGAACGCCACGCGCTGTCGCTCGAGGATGCGAGCCCATTGCTCGATGCGGAAACGCTGACAGGGCGCCGTGTCGTAGCCGTAGGGCTCGAGCACCAACACGTTCACGGTGTCGCCGGACCCAGTCGCGCATACAAGCTGGCGTACCGCTCGACGCCGGCGTCGAGGTCGAACCAGCGCTCGGCCGTCACGCGGCAGCGATGGCGAATGTCGGTATCGTCGAGCAGAGCGGCAACGGCCGGCAACGACGCCGCCAAGCTTTGCGGCGTCACATCGGGGAGCACGATGCCGGCGCGCCCGTCGCGGACGATGCGCGCGGAGTCGCCGACACCGTCGTTGATGATGACCGGGACGCCGGTCGCCAGAAACTCGCCGAGCTTCGTGGCTGCCGCGCCCACGGTGGACAGCCTCGGCGTGATGAAGAACATGCCGGCATCCATCAAGCGGATGTAAGCGGGCATCTCGGAGAAGGCGGCGGCGGTGATGCGCAGTCGATCGGGTGGAACTCCGGCGGCGATGGCGTCACAGCGGAGTCGATCGTGATTTTCGTGGGTGACGATCAGCGCGGTCATCTTTTCGAACGCCGCCGTGAGGCACGCGAGGTAATCGAGCATCGGCCGCCGCAGGTACCAACTACTCATCGTCCCGACACAACCGATGACGACGCCGGCGCCCAGGCCCAGCCGCGTCGCCAGCGCCGCGTCGCGGGCTCTTGGAGAGAACCGGCCCAGGTCGGTACAGGTCGGGATGATCTCCACGTGGGCATCGGCGCGCACGACATAGCCGAGGCGGCGGATCGCGTCGACGCCGGCCGCGGTCAGCGAGACGACGGCATCGGCCGACTCCAGGAATCGCCGCTCCCAGCGTTTTGCCGCGCGATGGATCGTGGAGCCCGCGCGCCAGTCACCGGCGGCCACCTTCCCGTCGGGCCAGAAGCCGCGCATGTCGAAGATGAACCGGGCTCCGACGAGGCGTCGAAGGGCGACCGCGACGAGCGCAGCGACGTATCCACGAGCGTGGGTCAGGTGGATCGGCCGTCGCCGCGCTTCTCGCAGCGCCGCCACAACGCCGTGGGCGACGTCCCACACCGTCGACAACACCGGCGGATGCTTGTGGTAGCGCAGCGGCACCCACCGCACGCCCGCAGTTGCGAGACGGCGGCGAAGCGCGTCGACGCGGCCGATGTCGCCCAGATCACGACGCTTTTCGAACGACACGAGCGTGATCGCGTGGCGGGCGGCGAGACGCTCGAGATAAGCGACAACCTGCGACTCGCCGAGGGGCTCGAGGGCTCCGTCGTAGGACACATAGAGGATCGTCATGGGCCACGGTCAGTTCTAGCAACTCGCTTCAGGGGGGTCAAGGTCGGGTCGGCGATCGCCCACACGTGGGCCCAGCGGCTTCGGTCGTGGACGTTGCAGAGTAGCGTGACGGTTCGTCTTGACAACAGGGAGCGGCCTCCGTTAACAACGGGCGATGGGGCGGCCCCCTCCATTCCTCCGGATCCTCGTGGTCAGCGTGGTCTGTGTCTACACGGCGTTACACTTCTTCAAGACCGGCGTGATGGTGGCCTACGAAAATTACTACGGAGACTTTTTGGCCAACTTCCCGGCCCCGACTGTCGCGGGGTGGACGGGACAATGGTCAGTCTATGCGGACAGTCTCGCGCACAAGTGGCATCCGCCGCCCCGATGGGGTTTCGGTCCGGTGTTTCACCTCGTCACGCTGCCCCTACTCTTGTCCAGCCGACTCGCTGTCAGCTATCGTGTGTGGTTGTTCGTGAACTATTGCTTTCTCGCTCTCGCGCTGGTCATCCTGTATCGAGAAGCAATCGGCCCGCACGTGACGATAGGTCGTCTCGCCATCGTCGGCGGACTCACGCTCAACTACTACCCTCTCTACGAGGCGCTGATCCAGCGCAACATCGAGATCTTCGAGCTGACGCTGATCGCCGTTGCCATGGCTTGCTACGCGAAGCGGCGCGATGGATGGGCGGGGGCAGTCGTCGGAATGGCGGCGATGACCAAGTTCCTTCCGGGGATCCTCGTTCCATACTTCCTGCTCAAACGTCGGCGGCGTGCCTTTGTGTCCTCGGTCTGCGTGATCCTCTCGCTCGGCGTCGGAGCCCAGTTCGCTTTCGGTTGGCAACACAACTGGGTCGTCCAGCAGTTGGTACAAGGATCCTACCTCGAAATGCCGTTGAACCAGGCTGTGTCGGGCGCGGTTCTTCGTCTCGCTGTCCGCCTCGGCCACGCGACACTCGGGATTCGCGTGAGTCAGGTGCTGATTGCCATTCTCGTTGCGGGCCTGGCATGGTATCTCTGGCGCAGGCGGGCGTCCGACGAATGGCAGATCGAGTGGGCTCTGCTCGTAGTGGCCGCGATCATGCTGCCGCCTCACAACCAAAACTACTATCTCACCCTACTTTTGATCCCGTATCTCGTGCTGCTCGGAAAACTCTTCGCGGCCCCCCGTCTCAACCGGTGGAGAGCTTCGCTCCTCGGACTGTCCTGGTTCCTCACCGGCTGGCCACTTCCCCTCAGCGTGGTCGAACGAGCCGTCGGGACATCATTCCTCGCCGAGCGACTGCTCGCCGCCTCGGTCTCTCTGTGGGGGGTCATCCTGCTCGTGGGCCTTCTTGTCACGGAGACCACCGCGCGTCCGCTGACGGCGACAAGGTGCTGCCATCGATGACGATGTGGTCTGGGCGATCGCGATCGCGCTCCCGAGCATGATCTTGTGGACGGGGAGCCGGGCGGTGCCCGATGATAGGACGCCGATGTCGACAGTTCCGCGGTACGTTCTCAAGCCAGACCCGCATAGCAGTCACAGCATCATCCTCCGTTGGCTCGGGCAGGGCCGAGGGCGTCGGCTCCTCGACGTCGGCGCAGCCGACGGGCTCTTGAGCGGGAAGATGACGGAGCAGGGCTGGCGGGTGACGGCGATCGAGGGGGATCCGGCGCTCGCCCAGGCGGGCATCCGGCATTGCGAGCGCATGATCAACGTCAATCTCGACCGCAAGATCCCGGAGGTCGAAGCGTCGGTCGACGCGATCGTCTACGCCGACGTGCTCGAACATCTCGTCGATCCCTGGCGCGTGCTCGTCACGCTGAATCACGTGCTCGCCCCTGAGGGATTCGTCGTGGTCTCGGTGCCGAACGTGGCGCACCTGTGGATACGGCTCTTGCTCCTCGCCGGACGCTTCGAGTATCTCGACCGCGGGATCCTCGACCATTCGCATCTGCGATTCTTCACGCAACGATCGCTCCGCGCGATGCTGACGGACGCTGGACTCGAGATCTCCCGCTTCACGGCGACGCCGGCCCCCCTCTATCAATTGCTCCCGCCGCGCTGGCACAACCGCTGGATCGCCATGACCCACCGGACGAACGCAGGGATCGCTCGGAATCTTCCCCGGCTGCTCGGCTATCAGTTCATCGTGCTGGCGCGGCCCAAGCCGCCCCCGTCCGTTTGAACACCGATCGTCTGAAGCTGTTCGCGATCGCCTTCGTCGTGCGGCTGGCTGTGCTGGCGGTGGCGTGGCGGACAGGTCGCTTCCCCAACTTCTGGGAGTACGAGGTCATTGCGCACAACCTGCTCGCCGGGCGCGGCTTCGTGTACACGCATATGGGCCTCGAACGTCACGCCTACGTCGAGCCCCTCTACCCACTCTTTGTCGCCGCGGTGTACCTCGTGAGCGGGGCGAGCGTCTGGGCGCTGGCCGTGGTCCAGTGCGCGGTGTCGTCGCTCATCGCCGTCGCGGTCTATGAGCTCGCCCGTCTGACGTTCGACCGGCGCACGGCCATCGCGGCGGGTCTCATCGTGATCATCCATCCCGGCCTCGCCGCGAACGCCGTCCGGTTTCATGTCGTGACCTTCGACGCGCTGGGGATGGCTACGGTCGCGCTGTGCGCGATGCTCTGGATGCGGGAGCCGCGATCGGGACGGGCGGCCCTATTCGGCGCGGTCACCGGCGTGTGTGTCCTGACCCGTCCGACGATTCTCGGATTCTCGAGCCTCTTCGTCGTCTGGGTCGCCGTCCGCCGGCGCGTCGCGCCCATGCATGCGCTGATCGCGCTCGGAACCGCAACGGCGATCGTCGCACCGTGGGTCGTCCGCAACTACGTCGTCCTCGACGCATTCGTCTTCACGCGCAGCCATGTCGGGTTCGGCTTCTGGCTCGGCAATCATCCCGGCGCGACCGGCGGCGAAGGCGATCCCGACGACCCGACCGGCAGCCGCTCGCTCTTCGACCGCGCACCTGCGAGCTTCCGTGAAGTCGTGCTGGCCCAACCCGACGAGATCGCTCAGGACCGCGTGTTCCGGGACGCCGCCCGACGGTACGTCGTCGATCATCCCGTCGAGTTCGTCATGCGAACCGCGAAGAAACTGGTGTACTTCTGGGGCTTTTCGCCGTATGCAGGGAAACGCTATCGGACTGCCGACCTCGTCATCTACCGCGCGTTCTACATCGCCATCGTGGTGCTCGCGCTCATCGGGCTGATAGTCGTGGACTGGCGAGATCGTCGGCAGGCGGACGGTGTCCGCGTCGTGCTGCTCACCCTCGCGACCATCTCGCTGTCCCAGGCTCTCTTCTACGTCCAGGGACGACATCGCCTGGCGCTCGAACCCTTGCTCATCGTACTGAGCGGCCGCGGGGTGTCCTGGTGCCTGACGCGCCGATGGCCAGGTTGGTGCGCTCATTGAGCCTGGCGCTGGCCGTCGGCGTGAGCCGGGTGGAATCGAGCTGCCGCCGAGCGGATATAGATGTAGAGCGAGCGCGCCGCCGGCATCTATCCTCGCAGCGGCTCCAGCGCTGGCTCCAGGCGCGCGCGGCGGTCGATCCACACTGCGAACGCGGCGCTGCCGGCGAAGTGGATCGTGTAGCTCGCCACCATCACCCACGCGCCCGCGGCCATGCCGTAGCGCGGGATGAGGAGGTAGTTGCCGGCGATGCCAACCGCGGCGGCGACGAACGCCAGCAACGCCACGCGCAGAAAGTAGCCGCGCGCGATCCACTGCGGCGTCATGACCGCGGCGAGACTCATGCCGAAGATCGACAGCGCCATGATACGGAACACCGGCACCGCCGGCTCGAAGGCGCGGCCCGCCAGCAGCGGCACGACGATCGGCGCGGCGACATACGCGACAACCGCGGCGACGGCGGCGTACAGCATCGTCTGCAGCACGAGCACGCGATGCTCACGCCACGCGCCGTCGGCGCCGTCGCGGGTGACGATGGAGTAGGCGACGACGGCGATGGCCATCGGCACGACCTGCATCGCCAGCGTCAACTGCATCGCCAACTGGAAGAAGCCCACTTCCGCCACCGGCCGGAATTGGTTCAACAGGATCACCGCAACGTTGGTGAAGAAGAACGTACTCACGGCGGCAAGATGAAGGCGTGCTCCGCCGCCGAGGAGTTCGCGGAGGATCGAGCGCGAAATGGAGAGCGGACGGCTCGCGGCGATGATGCGCGTCAGTCCGAGGCCGACAACCACGACGTACGAGACGAGCATCGCCGCGAGCGCGGCCGCTACGCCACCCTTCCACACGCCCATGGCGAGCGCGATCAGGACGATGCCGATCGTCGTCCCCGCCGCCTGCGCGAAGTTCAGGCGCTTCAGATCGCCGAGGACGATGAGCAGCGAATTGCCGTTCTCCATCCACAGCAGGAACGGCAGGCCGGCGAAGGCGATGACGAGCACCGCTGGCGCAATGTGCTGGAAAATGCGCCCGTGCGTGAGGAGGTGCATGGCCGCGGCTATCGTCCAGCCGAGGAGCGTCATCGCCGCGGTGAGGGCCATGACGCTGCCGGTGACGACGGGCAGCAGGCGCGCCCGCTCCTGCCCGCCGAGGAGATAGACGATGACGTTGGCCAGACTGAAATGGCCGAACGTGACGAAGAGCGCCACCCAGCTCGTGGCTGCGGCGATGACGCCACGCCCCTGCGGCCCGAGGAACCGCGCCGTGATGACCGTGCCGATCATCGCCCCGAGCATCCAGTACGCTTTCGTGCCGCTGGTGAGCGTCAGCGCTTTCCACAATCGCATTTCAGGGGATCATCGTGCATCCAGGGCCAAAGGCGGCGTTCATCGAAGAAACGTAGAGCGCTTGGATGATCGTCTGGATGTTCATGCGCAATCCCGAGCGCGACGCGCCGTTCCAGCACCGCTCGCGCTCCCCGGCTGCGCCATGTCGTCGCTGCGTTCGATCGTCATGCCGTTAGCGACTGGCTTCGCGTCGAGCACGCGCCCAGCACGATAGCGGTTTCTGGCGCGACCGCCTGCAACGACGAATGGTCGGTCGTCATCGAAGCGCGGCGGTGGACGGGCGTCAAGTGAGCGATCCCCCCGGCGTCTCGGCCATGAACAGCGCGTCCGTCCAACCCGCCCGGCCGTGCTGGTAATAGAAGTCGTAGAACGACACCAGTGCGAATCGGCAGTCGGAGAGGAAGGCGTAGATCTCGTCGAAGCGCGGCAATCCCTTGTACATGTCGGAGAAGGTGATCTCCATGAAGATCAGGTGGATGGCGTGGCGATCGATCGTGTGCCGGGCGCCCTTGATCACATCGAGATCGAATCCTTGCGTGTCGCTCTTCAGGATGTCGATGTGCTCGATGCCGCGCGCCGCGCAGTAGTCATCGACGGTGATGATCTCGACGGGGTAGCGATCTGTGATCTCGCCCCACCCGTCGGCCGATTGCTCGAGAAACGAGCTCATGTTATCGGGCTCGCTGTGGAAAAACGGCCGCGATTCCGCCCGCGCGCCGAGGGCGACGTTGTTGAGGTGGAGATCGGAGATGCCGGCCGTGCGGCGCTGCAGATCGGCGAAGGTGCCGCGGCCCGGCTCGAAGGCGTGGATGACCGGCCGCGCAAAGGCGTTGCGGAACTGTTCGATGGTCTGACCGCGGTTCGCGCCGACATCGAAGACGAGCGGACGATCCGTCGCCACGAGCTTACGCATGTCCGCGTAGGCGTCGAAGCCGAGCTCCGGGATGAAACGGATGTCGATTCCGGCGCGACGGAGGAGTTGTTTGACTGCCTTCCTGATTAGTTTCAACCCGCGACCACCCGAACCCCATTCAGGTACGCTACCAGGCTGCGCTATTGCCCGACGGGTGGCGATGCTAGCACGGGAACAGGGCGGCGCTCACAGCAATCCCGCCCCTCACAAAATCAGGTACCGCGTGATCTCGATGTTCTTCCCGGCCGGGACGTGAAGCAGTGTCTCGCCGATTGCGGCTACGGCATCTACCGCGGGGACGGTCGCGCGTTCACCGCCGTCGCGCCCGAGGAGCGCCACGGCCACGAAGATCCATTTGCATTGAAACCCCGACACGTGGCAAAGATGGCGTTGCCGTGAAGACGATTTCCGTCATCATCCCGACGTACAACTACGCGCGCTTCCTCGGCGAGGCGATCGACAGCGCGTTCGCGCAGACCTCGCCGTCGCTCGAAGTGATCGTCGTCGATGATGGATCGACTGACGCGACGCCCGAGGTCCTCGCCGCGTACAGCGACCGCATCCGCGTGATTCGGCAGAAAAACCAGGGCGTGGCCATGGCGCGCAACGCCGGCATCGCCGCCGCGCGCGGCGAGTACCTCGCATTTCTCGACTCCGACGACGCCTGGTATCCGCGGAAGCTCGAGCTGCAACTGCCGCGCTTCGAGGCCGAGCCGGCGCTCGGGCTCGTGCATTGCGGCGCGGAGACGATCGACTCTGCGGGGCGGACGTTGAAGATGTCGGTGGGCGGCATGGAGGGACGCGTCGCCGAGGCCATGCTGCGCCTCGATCGCGAAGTCATTAATCCGCAGGGAAGCAGCATCGTCGTTCCGAAGCGCGTGGCCGAGGAGATCGGCGGCTTCGACCGCCGCCTGCCGCCATCAGAGGATTGGGATTTTTGCTACCGCATCGCGGCGCGCTATCCGATCGGCTACGTCGCCGAAGTGCTCGTGCGCTACCGGCTGCACGGCCGCGGCATCCACATGAACATCGCCCGGATGGAGCGCTCGATGCTCATCGCGCTGGAGAAGGCGTTCGCGAATCCGGCGGTGCGGCCGCTGCGGCGGTACAGCTACGGCAGATTGCATCGTGTGCTGGCGGGCTGCTACTTCGAAGGCCGCCAGCTCGGGAGCTTCGCGCGCAACGTGATCGAGAGCTTGCGCTACGACCCGCGCAACTTCGGCTACTTCGCCGCCTACCCGCTGCGCGTCATGCTCCGGCGTCGAGCCAGACCTGCAGCATGAGCACGGCCCGCCCATGCTCTTCGGGCGCTGGCGAGGAGATGAACGGCAACTGGAATCCGGCCGTCCGCTGCCGTTCAAGCAGGCCTACCGGCGGATCCGGCAGATCTTCAAGGAGGGGATGATAAAAGTCGGCGGGCATGCACGCGTCCTTTGTATTACGAATACATGCTGCTATGATGGCGCCAGCCATTCACGAGCAGATCCTGGCCTTCTTGGAAGCCCACTTTCCGGCGTCGCTGGCCGGACGCCGCGTCGCCGTCGACACGCCGCTGTTTTCGACGGGGATCATCGACTCGTTCGGCGTGCTCGAGCTCATCGCCTTCCTCGACGAGACGTTCGGCATTGACATCGACCCAGCGCGGTACGATCTCGCCGACCTCGATACCGTCGGCAAGATCACCATCCTCGTGACCGCTCTGCGCTCGAAGGCAGGCGCGGACTAGGTGGACCGCCACGAGCTCGTGCTCGGATTACCCCATACGAACCACAGGGGGCTCGCCGAGCATCTGCTCCTGATGCATGCCGGGCACTTCCAGTGGACCTCGATCGCGGGGGCCGTCGGCCGACCGTTGTCCGAGCTCCGCTCGATCGACGGTGGGAACGTGTATGCGACGTTTTATTTCATCGAGGAACACTTCCCCGAGACGGCGCCCATCACGGGCTTCCGTCTCGATCATCGTCTCCTCTTCGGGGTCTTCCTGCGCGCCTTCAAGAATATCGTCGTGGAGGGCCAGCTCCTCTTCGATCATGCGGAACGCGTCGCTCCGACCCTGGTGGGCGCGGGGGCGCTGCCCGATCCGGCGGCGATCGCGAAGCACCCGTACATCCGATTCGCCAACATCTTCGTCACGCCTCACGCGGGCAACAGTCAGCTCCGCGTGGCGCCACCAGCGAACGCGGATTTCTCCACACTCCCCGGGCTTCCCAACGATGACAACCCGTACCAGCTCACGAAGCATGCCGAACACACGGGGAGGCTCGGCCTCCTGAGTGCCGACTGGGAGTCGGCCGATCGGCGCGCCGGGTTCGAGCATTGCTACGCGATCGATCCCGATCGCGACACCAACGGCGCGGGGCTCGTGTATTTCGCGAACTACATCGCCTTCATGGATACCGCGGAGCGGGCGGCCTTGGCGGCGAATTGCCGCCGCACCTTCGCTCCCGGGGAGTTGACGGGTCGGGTCATTGCGCATCGGCGCATCGCCTACTACGGCAACGTCGATATCGGCGATTCGGTACGCACCGAAATCTCGTTGTTCCTCCCGCCCCGCGATCCCCGGCGGATCGGGATCCGCTACACGATCCGCCGCGCCGGAGATGGGCGGTTGATTTGCCTCTCGGAGGCCGTCAAGGCCCTCGGGAATCCGACCGCGGCATGACCCTGGCGCGACTTCCGCGCTCGGCGCGTCGGCTGCTGGTCGCGGCGGTCGTTCTGGCCGCGATCGATCCGCTCGTTCCCGGCCTCGTGCACCGGCTGGAGACCGCGCGCTACGAATCGGGCCCCGTCTTCCGGTTCGAGAATTCGGACCTCTTCTCCCTCGGACCGGTCGTTCAGTACCTGCGGGAGCACTCAACGGGCCGTCGCCCTCGGGTCGTCTTTTTCGGTAACTCGATCGTGTGGGGATACTTCCTCGAGTCCGAACAGAGTCTGCCGGCGGCCTTTCAGCGCCTCACCCCGACGGTTCAGGTCTTCAACATGGCGGTCAACGGATTCGAGAGCGGCAGCGCCTACCTCATCACCAAAAACATCATCGACGCCGTCAACACCGTCTATCTGGTGCTCGACCCGTCCGACGTGTCGACGGTCGGCCGGACCGCGCATCCTATGCTGCCCCAGCTCGTGCGCGTCGGGACCGAGGATCTCGAGCGGTTTGCGCTCACGCCGCCCAATCGCGTGGAGGCGCGGCTCGCGGACCTCCTCGGTGTCTGGAGCCTGTACCGTGATGCGTATCGGCTGCAGGCCGCGCTCTTTGGCACCTCGACGCGCGTGTACGTCTATCAGCACAAGATGTCCCTTCCGAGCACGATCTGGCGAGCGGTGCGCGGACCCGCGTCCGGCCACCAGGGCTCCGAACCCGCATCGCCGCCCCCGGCAGCGGGCGTCGACGTGAACGTCGAGGTGGCGTCGGTGTCGGTTCCCGCGGCACGCCGGGGTGAGCTGGCCGCGGCCCATCCCTTCCTCTGGGACTACGCGGAGTTGGTACGGACGCGCCAGAAGCGCGCCGTCATCGTCCAGATCGAGGGCTACTCCGTCGACATCGGGCCGGTCGATCGCGCCGACCTGAATCTGATCTTTCGGCCGTACGTGTCATTCGTGAAGGTGTCGATCCCGCGGACGCTGCGCATGGTCGATGGGCTTCATCTCTCCGCCGAGGGCGCCCGCGCCGTGGCGCAGGCGCTGCGACGCCACGCGCCGCCAGCGGCGATCGGTCCGTGACCGCGTCATGATCTTCACGGAGCTCCGCTTCATCGTCCTCGTCGCCGCCTGCTGGGTGTCCTTCTTCACCCTCCCCGCACGGTATCGAGCCCATGTGCTCACGTTCTGGGGTGTCGTGTTCTACGGCGTCTACGCGGGCCGCTATCTGCCCCTCGTCGTCGTGCTCGTCCTGGGCGTGTACATCCTGTCGCAACCACGGTCGGCGTGGATGGCCGTCGCCGGTGTGGCGGCGGTCCTGTGCTACTTCAAGGCGGGCGCCGGCGGGGCCGATGTCGTTCCCGCGGAGACGACGATCTCATCGGGCGCCGCCGCGCTCATCCCCCTCGGCCTGTCGTTTCTCGCGTTCGAGCTCATGCATTTTGCGATCGAGCGCCGTCGCGGCCGTATCGGCGACGTGCCGCTCGTCGACCTCGCGGCCTTCGCCTTCTTCTTTCCGTGCCGCATCGCCGGACCCATCAAGCGGTTTCCGGACTTCAAGCAGGCGGTGATCCAGGCCGAAGCGTCGGTCGACAACGTCTATGCCGGCGTCGTTCGGATCGCCCTCGGACTCGTCAAGAAATTCGCCCTCGCTGACGTGCTGGCGTTGACGGTGGCCGAGGCCAGCTACGCCCAGACCCCCGGGCACGTGTGGAAGATCGTACTGGCGTACTCCCTCCAGATCTTCTTCGACTTCAGCGCCTATTCGGACATCGCGATCGGTGTCTCGCGGGTGCTGGGTATCCGGGTCCCGGAGAATTTCCGGTGGCCCTATCTGAGCCCGAACATCCAGGAGTTCTGGAATCGCTGGCACATGACCCTGTCGTCGTGGGTTCGTGACTACGTCTTTCTGCCCCTGGGCCACGAGCTGTTTGGCACGCGGCTGCGGCGCGCTCCCCTGCTGATCGCCGGCCTGAGCTACTTCGCGAGCTTTCTGATCATCGGCGCCTGGCACGGGCTCGCGTCCAACTACCTGGTGTGGGGCCTGTACCACGGCGCTCTGTTGACCGGCCATCATGTGGTTCGGGCTTCCCTGCCGCCGGTCGTGGCGGCCAGCGGCCTGTATCGATCGCCCCTCACCCGTGTCGCCGGCACCGTCCTCACGTTCGGCCTCGTGTCGGTGGGCTGGGTGCCGTTCATGACGACCCTGCCGAACGCGTGGCGTTTGCTGCGACTCATGTTCGTGGTCACGTAATGCGCGAGTGGCTCACGGATCTGGCCGTCGGTCTCGGGCTCGCGGTGCTCGCCGTCTTCCTCCTGTTGTGCTCGTCCTTCAACTCGACCTTCATCTACCGAGGGTTCTGAGCCCTTGACGGCTCACGGCCGGCCGAGGGCGGCCGGCAGCCCCTGCTCCCTCCGAGCGGGAGCTGCCGGCGGTGCTCGAGGGATGGTGAGCCGGCAGGGACCGATGAGGCCGCGACGGCATTCGATCGCGAGAACTCATGATACAAAGGACGCGCACATGCCTGGCACGACCACCCGGATCAGATTCATCGGCCAATGACTGCTTCGCGGATACCCGGGCGTGGCCCGGGCCGAGGTGTTCGCCGCCGTCGCCGCCCGCCGTTTGGAGACGAGCCTTTCCCAGCTGCGCGTGACCATCTCGGCCGGCGACTTCTATCATCCGCTGCAGCTGTCCCGTGAGGTCTATCGCGCCATCGGCCGCGCCGATGTCGTCATCATCGACGTCGGCGCGTTCTTCGTCGCGATCGCTCCCACCACCATCGACCTCGGCCGGCTCCCGCGATGGACGGTCGCCGTCAATGACCGGGTCCGACACCTGCGCGCATTGCGACAGCGCTTGCTGGTCGCCTATCCGCGCGGCGAACGCTGGGTAGAGCTCGTCGAGACTCATGCCCGGTCACTGGGGATCGCCGCGCTTCGCCCCCTCGTCCGGCGGTACCCGAGGCCGACGCTCCAGGAATACGAGTGGCTCTTGAGCCAAGCCGTTGACCGGCTCCGAGCCGCCAAGCTGCGATTAGTGCTGCAAGGCCCGGGGGGTTTCAACGTCGACGAGACGAGCCCGACGTACTCGCCCGATACGCCCGGCATCTACAAGCAGATCAATGCCATGGTGCGAAGGGTCGCCGAGACGGCTGGGCTGCCCATGGTCGACCGAATGTCGATCGGCACGGGTCAGCGGTCGCTCTTCCTCGGTGGAACGAGCAAATATTCGAAGCAAGGTCATCGTGTCATGGGCGAGGCTCTCGCCGAGCAGCTTCTGAAGACCGTCGTATAGCCGGGGTCGCGGCCGTCGATAGGCTCCTCGTGGCGGTCCTCGTGCTCGCGGCGGCGGGCTGCGGGTCGCCCATCATCGGCCCGGCGCTCGACGGCGAGCCGTCGATTCCGCCGCCGCGCCCCATCTCCACCGGCGAGTATCGAGTCGGCGCCTACTATTTCCCCGGCTGGCCCACGCGCGAGAAGTGGCGGCAGCTCGACGCCTTTCCCGAGCGCATGCCGCTCCTCGGCTACTACGCCGAAGGCGACCCGGCGGTCATGGACTGGCAGATCAAGTGGGCGGTGGAGCACGGCCTCGCCTTCTTCGTCTTCGATTGGTACTGGGATCGTGGCCAGCGGCAGCTCGAGCACGCGCTGCACGACGGCTATCTCAGGGCGCGCTTCCGATCCTTCCTCAAGTTCTGCCTCCTCTGGGCCAACCACAATCCCCCCGCGTCGTTCTCGGAGGCCGACCTGCTCGCGGTGGTGGATTACTGGATCGCGCAGTATTTCCGCCGGCCGGAATACTTCACGATCAACGGCAAGCCCGTGGTGATCGTCTTCAGCCCGGACTTGCTGCGGAACGATCTGGGCTCCGCCGCGGTCGGCGCCGCCATCCGGCTGATGCGGACGCGGACGGCGGCCGCGGGATTGCCGGGACTGTTTCTCGTCGCGGTCGGTCTCTCCGATGGCGCCGATCTGAGCGCGCTGCGGGCCGAAGGCTATGACGCCACGACCGGCTACAACTATCCGCGGGCGGGCATGCCGGACCGGACCGCCCACCGGGCGCCATACGACAGCGCGGTGGACGGCTACGAGCGGATCTGGAACAGGATCGCGGGCGCGGGAATTCTGGACTATATTCCGGTGACCGAGCCCGGGTGGGACTCTCGCCCCTGGGACGGCGAGACCGCCCTGGTCCGCACCGGACGGCATCCCGAGAAATTCAAGCGGATGCTCGAGCGGGCCCGGGCGTTCACCGACCGCCATCCCGTGGCGGGCGGCAAGAAACTCGTCCTGGTCGAGTCCTGGAACGAGTACGGCGAGGGGGCGGTGGTCGAGCCTCACCGCGAGTGGAGGTTCGGCTATCTCGACGCGATCCGGGAGGTGTTCGGCCGCGCGCTGGGCCGCCATCGCGACCTGACGCCGGAGGATCTCGGACTCTCGGTGCCCCGGGCGCCTTGACCGACGCTCTGAAGCGTCGAGCAGAATGGCATGCCACGCCACTTCGGCACGTGCTGTTGCGGAAGATGGGATCACGCCGCGCCCAAGTAGCCACCGTTCCACACGAGCGGAATTGGCCTGGTCGGTGCACCGGGCCGCGAGCGGCCCATTGCTGACTGAGTCGGAGGGATCGATGAGACGGCACCACCTGGGGTTTGTCCTGGCGTTGACGCTGTTGCTGCCCGGCTCCGCCGCGGGTCAGGATGCGACCGGCGTGACGTGTCCGCCGACGCCGGGCATCGCGCCCAATCAGGACGTCGTCCGCGGCCGGTGTCTATTCAACAGCTCGACGGTCTTTCAGCAGGATTCGAAGGGGCCGTTCGCGTCCTGCTCGCGGTGTCATTACGGAAGCGACAAGACCGACCACAGCATCCACGTCGTCCGCGTCACGAACAAGGTAGGCCAGACGATCGAGGCGCTCCGCAAGACGCCGTCGCTGCTCAAGGCCGCCCACAACGCACCCTTCGGCGCCGACGGGCGCCTGGCCTCGGTGCAGGAGGCGGCGCGGGGCGCGATCCTGAGCCCGGTGGAGATGCGGGGCTCGGCGGTGACGAACGATCAGCTCGATGCGCTCGCCGCATACGTCCTCGGCCTTCCGAACTCGGATCCCGACTCGTCGCAGTTCTGGCAGCCCGGGCCGCCCGATGCCGGGACCCTGGACCAGATCGCCATCGGGCACGGGGTGTTCTTCGGTCAGGGCACGTGCTCCACCTGCCACGCCGGCCCGGATTTCACCAGTCATGGGACCGCGATCAATCAGGTGAATCTGACGTTCAGCGGCGGCACCGATCCCGGCGGTGCGTTCGTCGGGACGGGCGGGCCGCGGACGTTCAAGGTCCAGTCGCTGCTGTTCCTGAACGCCGACCGGCCGGCGATGCACAGCGGCGCACTCGGCACGGTGGAGCAGATCGTCCGGTTCTACAACGTGTCGCTGAACCTCGGTCTCAGCTCGCAGCAGCTGACGGGTCTCACGTACTGGCTCAGGAACTGCCTCGACCCGCGCCGGGACCCTCAGCCCTCAACCTGTTGATCCACACGACAATGGGTCGAGATCGCCGATCGGGTTCGGGAGCGTGGCGCTGGCTCGGTCCGGCCATGGTGGCAATGCTCGTGACGGCCAGCGTGCTGTGGGTGGCCCCCGTCCCGGCCCGCGCGGGCGTCATCACCGAGTTCTCGTTTCAGTCCAGCTATGGCGTCAGTCCCGTCGACATCGCCGCCGGCCCGGACGGCGCGCTGTGGTTCACACTCACGAATGCGGCCTACGCCAGCATCGGGCGGATCACGCCGGAGGGGGTCTTCTCGGAGTTCCTGATTCCGACCGCTCTGGGCAATCCCCGACAGATCACCGCCGGCCCGGACGGCGCCCTGTGGTTCACCGAGGCCGCCGGCAAGATCGGGCGAATCACCACGGCGGGCGTCGTCACCGAGTTCTCGATCCCGACCGAGGACAGCTGGCCTCTGGGCGGTATCACGGCGGGGCCGGACGGAGCGCTGTGGTTCACGGAAGGCGTGGGGAACAAGATCGGGCGGATCACGACGGCGGGCGTCATCGCCGAGTTCTCGACCCCCACGGCGAACAGTGGGCCCGGTGGCATCACGGCGGGGCCGGACGGGGCGCTGTGGTTCACGGAAGGCATGGGCAACAAGATCGGGCGGATCACGACGGCGGGCGTCGTCACCGAGTTCCCGATCCCGACCGCCGACAGCGGCCCCGGCGGCATCACGACCGGACCCGACGGCGCCCTGTGGTTCACCGAACACAAGGGCCAGAAGATCGGGCGAATCACGACGGCGGGCGTCATCACGGAGTTTCCGACCCCGACCGCTGGCGCCGGGCCTTTGCGCATCACCGCTGGCCCGGACGGGGCGTTGTGGTTCACGGCCTTCGACGGCCAGGTGGGACGGATCGGGCGGATCACGGCAGGGGGCGTCATCACCGAGTTTCCGACCCCGACCCCGAACAGCTGGCCCCTGGGAATCGCGGCGGGGCCGGACGGCACGCTGTGGTTCACCGAGTTTGCCGCCAACCACATCGCGCGTGTGCGCCCCGCCGGTGGGGATCGCGACTTCAACGGCGACGGCAAGTCGGACATCCTGTGGCGCAATCCTTCCGGCAGTGTGGCGTTGTGGCTCATGGACGGCGGTACCGTCCTCAACAGCGTTGGCTTCGGCGATATGTCGCCCTGGGTGGTTGCGGGCGTCGGCGACTTCAACGGCGACGGCAAGGCCGACATCCTCTGGCGCGATCCCTCCACGGGGAACGTCGTGCTGGGGCTCATGAATGGCGGGGCCGCTTCCAGCAGCGTCGGCTTCGGCAACATGTCCCCCTGGGCGGTGGCCGGGACCGGCGATTTCAACGGCGACGGGAAAACGGACATCCTGTGGCGCGACCCCTCGACGGGCAACGTGGCCCTGTGGCTCATGAGTGGCGGTACCGTCCTCGGGAGCGTCGGCTTCGGCAACATGTCGCCGTGGGTGATCGCCGGGATCGGCGACTTCAACGGCGACGGCAGGTCGGACATCCTGTGGCGGAATCCCGCCACCGGCAGCGTCGCCCTGTGGCTGATGAACGGTGGCGCCGTCGTCACCAGCGTCGGCTTCGGCAACATGTCGCCCTGGGTGGTCGCCGGGGTCGGCGATTTCAACGGCGATGGGAAATCGGACATCCTGTGGCGGAATCCCGTCACCGGCAACGTGGCCCTGTGGCTCTTGAGTGGCGGTACCGTCCTCGGTAGCGTCGGCTTCGGCAACATGGCGCCGTGGGTGGTCGACGGGGTCGGCGACTTCAACGGCGACGGCAAGTCGGACATCCTGTGGCGGAATGCCACCAGCGGCAACGTCGCCATGTGGCTGATGAACGGCGGCGCCGTCGTCAGCAGCGTCGGGTTCGGCAACATGTTGCCGTGGACCACGCCGTAGCGCCACGCCGCCCCGGCGGGCTGCAGGCGATCTCCTGGACTAGACGACCCCGTTAGAACCGCCAGCGAGGTCCGCGTCTGACCGAAGACCCTGTGGGGTATGATCAGCGAAGCTCGCGTCTTCCAAAACGCGGACCCATCAGCATCTATGTTCCGACCGCCCGGGTGGGCTATCTTGAAACCGTGAGACCCCGCGGTTGGATCATTCTGATGGCCGTTCTCGCACTCTCGCAGGTGTTGGGGTGCTCATATTCCGATCAGCAGTCGACATCGATACCACCACCGCCGAGTGACGTCGCAGAACCGGTGTTCCCACGAAAGGTTCTCGGTTCGAGTTCGTACGACGTCATCGTGGTCGGCGGAGGAACCAGTGGTATTGCCGCGGCCATCCAGGCCTCGCGCATGGGCGCACGCGTCGCTCTGCTCGAAGAGACCGATTGGGTCGGCGGACAGATGACCGCCGCCGCGGTCTCGACCATGGATGAAGGAGCCTTGGTGATTCGGGATGCCGGGCTCTATCGCGAATTCATCGCGCGTGTCCGCGCAGATTATGCCGCCAAGGGGAAATCCATCGGGACCTGCTACTGGTCGTCGTCGGATTCGGCGTGCTTCGAGCCGCTCGTCGGGCAGCGCATCCTCAAGCAGATGGTAGATGCCACGAATGCGAAGGGACCCGGGAGGACCGACGTGTTCATCCGGACGAACGTGACGAACGTCGTGCGGGATGGAGTGGCCGTGCGCGGAGTGGTCGTCGGCGGCAATGTTCGGGTGCGCGGCAAGATTGTGATCGACGCGACGGAATACGGTGACCTGCTCGCTCTTGCGGGTGTCCCGTATCGCGTCGGGAATGCGAAATCGGACGCGGTCAACCCCAACGCCTGCGTGCAGAACATAACGTATGCCGCGGTCATCAAGAGATATCCTAACGGTGTGCCGAGTTCGTTGAAAATCGACGCCGCGCCCGCCGGATATGCCGATGCCAAAGCCGAATTCGCTTCCGTGGTCGCGCCGGGCGGGTCCACCACGCTCACCCGGCTTCCCGTCACTTTTGGCTATCACAACGCCTACCGCGGCCTCCCCGACTCTTCCGCGGCTGGCACCTACCGGGGCATCGACCATGCGTTGATCACGAAGACGGGGGTCAATTGGGCGAACGATTATCTCGCCACCGTCCGGTTCGTCGAGGACAGGGCCTACCGCAAGCAGCTCGCGTGCAGGGCCAAGCTCAAGACGATCCAGTTTCTGTATTACATCCAGTCCACGCTGGGGGCCGACTGGAGTGTGGCCGACGACCAGCAATACGATACGGCATTCAACCGGGAAGAGAACAGCTGCCCCGACATTCCGCCGTCGCTGAAGGAAATCGAATGGCGCTTACCGCAGATGCCGTATGTCCGTGAGGCGCGACGTGCCGTCGGTGTGCGGACGCTAGCCGCCAAGGACATCAAGCGGTCGGGCTCGCCGTCGGTCGCCGAACAGACGTTCGAGACGGGCGTGGCGGTCGGCGCCTATCCGATGGATCTCCATGCGTGCAACGCGGCGAGCGATCTCGAAGCTGATCTCGAATCGATCGGCGATCTCCAGGGGAGCGTGTCGGGACTTTTTCAGATTCCCTACGAAGTGTTCGTGCCGAGCTCTATGGGCGGGCTTCTGCTCGCGGAGAAGAATATCTCGCAATCGCGCCTCGTGAACGGCGCAACTCGCCTTCAACCATCGACCATGCTCGTCGGCCAGGCGGCCGGAGCCACGGCGGCGCTCGCCGTGTCCCAGGGGCGGGAGCCGCGGGCGGTATCGCCCGTCGCCGTTCAGCGCGCTCTCCTCGCCGAGGGGTCATTCATTTCTAAATATCAGTTCACGGATGTGCCAACCACGCATCCCCGGTGGGCCGACGTCCAGCTCGCCACGGCGCACGGCCTCTTGACCGGGTCTGGCGGCAACACATTTGATCCGGACGGCGCACTCACGCGTGCGCAGGCCGCCATGCTCGTGGCGCGCTTGTTCAAGCTGCCCTTGCCGCCGGTCGAGACGCCGGCTCATACCGCCGTGAGCCGTGCCCAGTTCGCAGCGCTCCTTGCGCACGGTCTTGGCTATCGTCCGACGTTCGTGCCCGCGGGACGGCAATTCAGTGATGTGTCGAGCCATCATGGGATGTACGCCGTCGTCGAATACTTGGCCACGAGGGGAGTTCGCGTGCCGTGCACGGCGGGCGACGACGTATTTTGTCCCGAGGGGCCGCTACAGAGGGGCGACGCCGCGCGGTTCACTGCGCAAACGATTACGTCGATCGCGGGCCAGGGCCGCCGGTGACCCCGCCGGATCTGGCGCGCATCCTCCCTCAGCGCATCTTGACGTGAGACTCCGTCCGCATCATGATGCCTTATGCGGACTATGCTGACCCTCGACCCCGACGTGGCACGGATGCTTGCCAATGAGGCGCATCGCCTCCGTAAGCCGTTCAAGCAGGTCGTCAACGACGCCCTGCGCCGCGGGCTCAGCCCCGGATCCGCCGGCCGCGTCCGGCGGCGGTATCGCGTCAGGCCCCATACGGCAACGCTGCGCGCCGGCCTCGATCCGGGGCGGCTCAATGCGCTCGTAGACGAGCTCGAGGACCAAACCCGCCTCCGCGGACTCCGCCGCCGGGGCCCATCGTGATCGTTCCAGATATCAATCTCCTTCTGTATGCGCACTTCCGTGGTTTCACGCACCACGTGCGGGCGCGTCGGTGGTGGGAGCAGCTGCTGAACGGTGACACGGAGGTCGCGCTCTCGGCACCCGCGGTCTTCGGGTTCCTGCGCCTGCTGCGCGCTCTCGGTGGCGCCGGCAATCTTAAGACAAACATGCAGCTCGCCGCCCTCGCGATCGAAGAGCAGGGTGAGCTCCACTCGAACGACACCGACTTCGCACGGTTCCCGCGCCTGCGCTGGGTAAACCCACTCCGCTGAGATGGCTTGGCCACCCAGCGCGCGTCGTGCGATCTGATCGGCGGGCTCGCTGGATTCTGACCCCGTTTGGCTTCAACAACGGGACGGTACAGGGGTTGCCAACATGCCGGTCACGGTCAGCATATGCGTTCCGACCTATAACGGGGCACGATACCTGAAGCACTGCCTGGACAGTGCCCTGGCCCAGACGTTCACGGACTTCGAGCTCCTGGTGGTCGATGACTGCTCGACCGATTCCACGCCGGACCTGGCGCGGCACTACGTGGGGACCGACCCTCGGATCAGCGTCAGGCGGAACGAGCGAAACCTCGGGCTGGTGGCGAACTGGAATCGATGCGTGGACCTGGCGAGAGGCGCGTGGGTGAAGTTCCTCTTCCAGGACGATCTGCTGGAGCCGTCGTGCCTGGAACGGATGCTCGCAGCGTCCCGGAACGGTGTCGACCTCGTGGTCGCGCGGCGGGGCTTGCTCTTCGAAGAAGGGACGCCGCCGCTGATCCAGGAACGGTTCCGGAAATATGTGGCGACGCACGACCTCGCGCGCCACTGTGATGGACGGCCCGGATTGACGGTCGAGCAGTTCGCGGAGATCTTCGTGCGCAACCCGGGCTTCAACTGCATTGGGGAGCCGACCGCGACGCTGATGAGACGGTCCGCCTTCGAGCGCTACGGCCGATTCAACCGCGACCTGATCATCCTGGGCGACTGGGAATACGCGGCCCGGGTGGCGGCCAACACGGGGCTGGGCTACGTCGATGCGACGTCCGCTCACTTCCGGGTGCATGCCGCGGCGGCCACAACGAAGATTCGCGCGGAGCGGGAATACCGGGCGCTCGTGCTCGATCCGCTCGTCGTCATGCACGAGCTCTGCTACTCCAGGCATTACGCGAAGGCGCGGGACGTGGCCGCCCAGTTGCGGCCGCCGGTCGATTTCGAGTCCCGGCTCAGGGAGGCGGTGCGGCACGCCCTCGAGGAAGCATGCGCCGCGCCCAGCCGAGACATGAAATCGGACTGGCGGGCGGTGCTCCGGCGTTACCCGCGGCTGGCGCGATCGGCGCCCGGACGCGCCCTTCGAGTGCTAATCCCGTGAGCGACGGTGTCGACGCCTATCGCGGGGCCGGCGCGCGCTGCGCACCGGGCGGCTCGAGGGCCGCCCCGTCGCCGCGCTTCGTCGGCCCGCCGCCGAACAACTGCTGCATCTGGGGGCTGTCCGGCGGCCAGTACACGTAGTTCGGCGTGGCCGCCATCGCATTCCAGAATCCCGGCCACAGGCTCGTGCCGGGGACGTGCAACCGGTAGTCCGCCCCCGTCGGGCACGCCGGCAACGTCGAGCGGATCTCGCTGGTGTTGAGGTAGACGATCGCGCGCAGGTTCGGGATTGTCGTCACCCTCGTGAACAGGTCCATCAGCCATCGGTTCTTGTCGCCCCCACCGCGAGCCTGGACCGCCACCGTGCCGGTCTCGCCGATGAAAATGGGCTTGCCGGGCGCCATGGCGGGTACCCGGTCGAGATAGGGCTTCAGCGCGGTGTCGAAGGTGTCCCACACGGCCGAGGGGCCGGGACAGCCTCCGAAGTTGTAGCCGCTGAGCGAGACGATGTCGACGAGATCGGGGCCGGGGTAATAGCGCTCGAACTCGTCACCGGGACGGCTCCAGCCGTTCGCCGCGAACACCCAGCTCACGGCGCCGTGCGAGACGCGACGTTTGAGCAGCTCTTCGTCGAAGATCTGCCGGATCCGCCGATAGGCCAGCTGGAAGGGTAGCGGGCGGCCGTAGTACGGATTCCAGTAGCCATTCATCTCCTGGAGGGGGGCCATGAAGGCCCGCCGCTGGCCGTGACTCGCCCAGAGCGCGAACTGACCGGCCCAGCTCCTGATGGGACCGTCGACGAGGCCGTCCGCGATGTCCGCCGTCGTGTGCGTGCTCTTGAAGTTCACGAAGGGAACGTAGCCGCGCTTCCAGGCGCCCTCCAGCTCGGCCGGGACGTACGCGGGGTTGTCCTCGACGGTCACGAAGGTTCCCGCGATCGTCACTCGCTTGCCGGTCGGCGCCAGCCAGGTGTCGACCTCCGCGATCGTCTCGATCACCGCCGGGCTCGCGAGCGGCCCCGGGGGATACAGGCCGAGCAGGATGGGCTCGGCGCTGACCGGCGATACGCCAGCACTCGATCCGAGCGCGAGAATCGAGAAGAACACGAGCAGTGGGAGTCGAATGCCACGGACGAACGCGGTGCATGGGATCACGGAAATCTTCCGATCGACACGGTGATCGGGTTGGCCCGTCCGGGCAAGATGCGACGGCATCGTGGTCGATCAGCGGGATTGTGGGACCGCGCGAGTGACTCGGGGCGCAGTGCGGGGCTAGGCTCTGCCGGCCCGCATAGTGTCGTGCCCGCGTTGGGCTTCACGACCCGCGGCGGGTCGCCCGCAGATCACTGCGGACCCTCGGGCTCGGGGCGGATACCCGACTCCCGATTTTACGGGCTCGGCTACTGCGTGATCCACCCTGGGACCGACCCCAGGCCGATGCTGCTCTGAACGGTGCCATTCGCATTCATGAACCAGATGCCCGCATTGCCGGAGGCGGTGTTCTGCCACAGGATATCGGCGATGCCATCGCCGTTGTAGTCGTCGAGCCGGGGCGTCCAGCCAGCCAGGTTTCCCAGGCCGGCGGAACTCTGGACCGTGCCATTCGCGTTCATGAACCACAGGGCCGCATTGCCGGAGGCGATGTGCTGCCACAGGATGTCGGCGACGCCATCGCCGTTGAAGTCGCCGAGCGTGGGCGTCCAGCCGGCCAGGTTTCCCAGGCCGGCGGAACTCTGGACCGTGCCGTTCGCGTTCATGAACCACAGCGCGGCGTTGCCAGAAGACGTGTTCTGCCACAGGATGTCGGCGATGCCATCGCCATTGAAGTCGCCGACCCGGGGCGTCCAGCTGGAAAAGTTCCCCAGGCCGGCGGTGCTCTGGACCGTGCCGTTCGCGTTCATGAACCACAGCGCGGCGTTGCCAGAAGACGTGTTCTGCCACAGGATATCGGCGATGCCATCGCCGTTGAAGTCGCCGAGCGTGGGCGTCCAGCCGGCCAGGTTTCCCAGGCCGGCGGAACTCTGGACCGTGCCATTCGCGTTCATGAACCACAGGGCCGCATTGCCGGAGGCGATGTGCTGCCACAGGATGTCGCTCCTGCCATCGCCGTTGAAGTCCCGGTCGACCCGCTTGTTGGACGTCGGCGAATCGCCGAACAACTGTCGCATCTCCGGGCCGTCTGGAAGCCAGTACACGTAGTTCGACAGGGTGTTCACGGTGTTCTTGAATCCAGTCCAATCACCCGTGTCCGGGTTGTACAACCTGTAGTCAGCTCCCTGCGGGCACTGATTCAGGCTCTCTCGCTGCTCGGCCGTGTTGAGATACACGATGGCCCGGAGGTTCGGGATCAGCGTCGCCTGCGTGTAGAAATCCGCCAACCACACGTCCTTGTTCGAGCCATTCGCCGCCGGCTTGTCCACCGAGCCGGTTTCCGAGATGAAGATCAGCTTGTCCGGAGCCATGACGTGAAGCCGGTCGAGGTAGGGTTTCATCATGACGGAGAACGTCTCCCACACCCGAGCTTCAACTTGGCTCGGACAGCCACCGAAGTTGTAGCCGCTGGTGCCCACAATGTCGACGACGTCGAAGCCTGGATACAAGTTCTCGAAGATGTCCGCCGGGTTAACGGCGGGGGGAGGATAGCCGTTCCCGGCGAACACCCAGCTCGCCGCCGCGTGAGCCGTGCCCTGGTTGACCATCTCGTCGATGATGATCTGCCGAATCCTCCGATAGGCGAGCGGGAGCGATGAACGCGCGTCGCCCGCCGGTCTTGGCCCAGAGCGCGAACTGAACCGCCCAGGCTCTGATGGGGCCATCGATCACCCCACCGACGATTTGCGTCGACGTCGCGCGGGTCTTGATGTTCACGTATGGCACGTACCCGTGGCTCCAGGCGGCCTCGAGGGCGGATGGAAGATAGGAGGGGTTGTCTTCGATCGTGACGAAGCTGCCTACGATCGAGACTCTCTTGCCGGCGAGCCAGCTGTCGACGGCGACCATCGTTTCGACGACCCCGGGCTGCTCGAGCGCGCCCGGCGGATACAGGCCCATCAGGACTGGTTCTGCACTAACCGGCGAGACGACAGCGTTCGACCCGAGCGCGAGAATCGAGAGGAGTACGAGCAGGGACAAAGCGGTGCCGCGGACGCGGGCCGTGCACGGGGTCATGCAGATCCTCCGATCGAAGCCACCAGAGGGGCTGGCTTGGACAGACGCTGGGTATATTGGGCCAATAGTTACAATCTCCTTTGAAAATACATACCACAGTCGGTGAGGTTCCCGCATACCTTCCGATTGTCGATTTCCCAAATCGCCTATGTACCCGCCCGGGTGTAGCCAGGAACACGACGCTGTGCTATGTCAGGTCGACTGATGAACGATTCCAAAGAATTACCCATCGCACTGCCTCGCATGGGGCAGGCGATGAAGGGGCGGACGTGAGAGGGCCGGGGCCGAGGCTGTTGGTGGCGGGGTACTTCGGGTACGCCAACGCGGGGGACGAGGCGATCCTGGCGACGATGCTGCGGGACTTGCGGGCGCAGCGGCCGGGCGTGCAGTGCGTAGTGGTCTCGGGGGATCCCGAGCAGACGGCGGGGGCGTACGGGGTGTGGGCGATCGCGGCGCACGACATCGGGG
>WNGF01004431.1_pt1 | contig 31205 bp, 35 predicted proteins | sample 5400641 | NCBI WGS metagenome assembly WNGF01 (sample SAMN13153371, study PRJNA577476) | soil metagenome | isolation source: 80 cm soil or saprolite under grassland replicate 2 | place: USA:California | collected 2016-06-15 | reverse complement strand
CGCCGGTCACGATGTTCGCACGGTTGCCGAGATCGGGTGGACAAGTCTCTCGAACGGCGTCCTGTTGCGCCAGGCCGCCGCGGATTTCGATGCCCTTCTTACCGCGGATCGCAACATCGAGTTTCAACAGGATCTCAAGCGCCGCCACAGCCTGCTCTCGAGTCACGGAGGGAAAGTGGTCGAGGAAACGCTCAAGGCTGTCGCCGGCCGCGAGATAATCCATCAGGTTCTTCACCGGAACACGCGTGCCCGCAAACACGAGAGTGCCCCCGAGCACTTCGGGGTCTGACCGCACGACGGATTCAAGCGTCGGCATTTTGCCTCCAATCCCTCGCTCGCCATGGTACAACGAACCGAGTACGGTGCCTAACAGCGTCTGCAGCCGGCGGCGGCCGGTGCGATCATGAGCCGCCGCGGCTGAAGCCGCGCGTTAGACAGCCTAAATCCCAGTCGAAGGTGAACGAACCATGACTGACCTTGCGGAACAAGTCGCACTCGTGACTGGCGCGAGTCGTGGAGTGGGACGAGGCGTGGCGGTGGGACTGGCCAACGGCGGGGCGACTGTCTTCGCGACTGGCCGAAGTATCAAGAAAGCGGCCCTAGGTTCTGAGATCACGACGATCGCGTGCGACCACACGGACGATCAGACTGTCGCGAGGGTGTTTCAACTCATCGAGGAACGGGCGGGGCGCCTGGACATTCTTGTCAATGTCGCGTGGGGCGGCTACGAACGGATGGTCGAAGACGGTCGGTTCACGTGGTCGGCGCCGTTCTGGGAGCAGCCGATGTGGCGGTGGGAGGCCATGGTCACGTCGGGAGTGCGCGCTGCGTTTGTCGCGAGCCAGCACGCGGCTCGTCGGATGGTACCGGCGCACCAGGGGCTCATCGTACATGTGTCGTCCGGGGCGGCTCGGAAGTACGGAGGTAATGTGATATACGGCCTCACGAAGGCCGCGACCGACAGGATGGCGTCGGACATGGCGCACGAGCTCGGACCCCACGGGGTGACCGTCGTATCGCTGTATCCGGGCCTTGTCCGCACGGAGGCTGTGCTTGCGGCTGGCGTGTTCGATCTGAGCAACTCGGAGAGTCCGGAATTCATCGGCCGGGCGGTAGCTGCCTTGACGACTGACTCCAAGGTCTCGCGGTGGAACGGACGGGTCGTGGTCGCTGCAGCGCTCGGCACGGAGTACGGATTCACCGACATCGACGGTCGACAGCCGCGCCCACTGGAGTGGGCGGAGGTGTAGCAACGGCTGTCTAACATCGGCTTGCAGCCGGCGGCGGCCGCGGCGTTCGTGAGCCGCCGCGGCTGAAGCCGCGCGTTAGACGGCTGAACCGAATGAACGCACTTGCGAACACAAAGGGGAGTTGACCGTGCGGCAAGAACTCAACTCTGCTAGCGCTACCGGGACTCGGCTCTTCGCAAATGCGGCGATCACCCTCGTCGCACTTCTGCTGGTCTTCGCAGCGTTCGACGACATCACCACTGACAACGCGACGACGTTTCGGGTCGAATACACGTTCTTGGCCGGATGCGCCGGCTGGCTCCTCTTCGTCGCCTGGTCGCTAATCCGAGGCGGTCAGCGCACTCTGGGCTTCGCCTCCTTAGTTGCCCTTGCCAGCGCCCTTTGGGCCCAGCACGCTATTGGGCCAGGGCATGGTTCCCGGACTGCGGCCGGAGTATACCGTGATGACCACTGCGTACTTCTGGTTCTGGGCGCTCGCGGGTGCGATGCTGTGGCTTGCGTGGCGGGCACGGGAGGGCGAGCGCGTCGGGCGGCGTAGTTTTGGCGGCAACGCCGGAAACACATCGTTGCCACCGGACCACTGAGAGAATGCCGGATTGCGACGCAGTCTAAATGCGGCTGCACCCGAGGCCGTTGGGTGCGGCGGTGGGCCGGCGCGGGTGAGCCGCGCCGTTAGGCGGATAAGGACAAAGTTGGGTCTTGAGATCGACTACCTCGACGAACACCTCGACGCGATTCCCACGTTGGCGCAGTGGCATCATGGTGAATGGTCCCTCGTGACGCCGGGGTTAAGTGTGGCGGATCGAGCCGAGGGGTTCCAAGCGCGGGCTCAGCGCGGCACCATCCCCACGGGGTTTGTGGCGCTCCTCGACAACATCGTGGCTGGGATGGCGTGCTTGGTGGAGTGCGACGTCAGCTCACATCGGCACCTCACGCCTTGGCTGGCGACCGTGCTGGTCGGACCGAAGTATCGCGGCCAGGGCATCGGTTCGGCGTTGTCGACGCGCGCGACCGAAGAAGCCATGGTCGTAGGTGTCTCGACCTTGTACCTGTTCACGTTTGATAAACAGACTTTCTACGGTCGGCTGGGTTGGTCGGCCCTCGAAGAGGCAGCCTATGCAGGCCGTCCTGGCACGATCATGCTGCGGAGGCTTGCCGCCTAACCGCCGTTTGCAGCCGACGGCGGCCGATGCGATCATGCGGCCGCCGCGGCTGAAACGCAGCCGTTAGGGCGGACGAAACATGTTGGTTCGATCATTCATTCTTCTTGTTGCCGTGTTGGTTCAAGCTGGAGGTCAAAAGGGACCCGATAATGGGGGCTTTCCGGAATTTCGATACATGCTGCCAGAAGGATTCCGAGGTTGGGCATGCATCGATTTCGGCGTGCACGATGCTCCTCCGCTCAAGCAGGATGCTCAGGGCGTTTATCAAATTGAACCGATCAACGATGCGATCGTGACGACGTCCAGCCTGCCCAACTTGAAGTACGATCCGTTTCCTTCCGAACTCATGGAAGTTGTCGATGGGCAACTTCGCCGCATTGAATTTCGTGAGATACAGAACCGATTTGAATACAGCACAACGAGTATGGTCTCCCGTTCGTGTCTCCTGTTTGGTTCGGCAGCAAAGGCTCGCGCTTTTCCGAGGCCTCCGACGCTTCGTGAAAGCCAGTTGGGAACTTCACCGGTGCTTCGGGAATTTGAGTTTAATGAGGGATCATTGTGCGATTTTCAGCACGTGTCACGCCTATGCGTCGATGCCAAGGACGTGCGGCGGCGGAACATCAGTCGCACGATCATCTCGGCTGTGGGCTTGCCCGAGTCGAGCACAGGCACATGCGGGAGATTCGATGGTGTCATTGTTCGGTATCGGGCCGAATGGTCGGCGTATACGCATTCTTCCGCGCGTGGTGCTCCGACTCCCATAGCCGAAGTTCGCCGAGAACAGAGTGGGAAAGGCACGGTTGCCGCGGTGATATGGGTCGACAACACGGGGGACAGTGCCGAGGCCAGTGCCAAACGATTCGGCCAGGATCTTGCCGAGCTGTTCAGGCAAGCCTCGACTACAACTTGCGTCAAATGAGGCCGCCTAACATCGCGCTGCACCCGACCGGCATCATTGACGACAAATCCGGCCAGGCGTTTTGGCTGGAGCAGTCGTCGCGGCCGAGTCGAGCGCGGCATGGAAGGTGACCTCGTTGTGCTCGGGGGCGATCCCAGTCTGAACGTCCGCGCGTTCGCAGACGTTCACTACACGATCAAGGCTGGCCGAGTCATTTACGAGCGGTGAGCAGCCTAACAGGATTTGCAGCCGACGGCGGCCGATGCGATCATGAGCCGCCGCGGCTGAGCGGCAACCGTTAGGCGGACGAGGAGGGGCTTGATGGCTGGAATCAAATGTTCTCGATGCGGATTGTTCAGCCCAGACACAGCCCAAAGATGTAACTGCGGGTACGACTTCGAGACCCAGACGGTCCAGAAGGCGTATTTCAAGCAGGGAACTCCCGCGACAATTCAGGGGCTATCTTACATGAAACCAAGCAAGTACCCCGAGGGGTGGGACGAGGCCAGAGTGCAACGAGTTCTCGCCCACTACGAACAGCAAACCGACGACGAAGCAGTAGCGGAAGACGACGCCGCCTACGAATCGACGACACACACCGCGATGGAGGTTCCTGTTGATCTGGTGCCTGCCGTTCGCGAGTTGCTGGCCAGGCGCCGCGCCGGGTAGCCTCGCCAAACTTGTGACGTCTAACACGCCTTGCACCCGACGCCTTCCGGCGAATCATGAGCGGGCGCGGGTGAACGCTGGACGTTAGCCATTCCGTGGTGAAATCCCCGATGTTCACTTTGGATCAAGTCGTGCCTGGGGGCCGGTCATTCGCCGAGTATCGGCGGATGTTTGCCCTAACCGAGTCCGATCTCGGACTGAGCATCCGATCAGCCCGTGGCGAAAGTCGAGTGCTTCGTTGAGATTCAGGACGCGGTGTTCGAGGCGTGAAACGAAACGACCTGCCAGCGGCCCGCCCGACGGAGGTAGACCTTCGTGAACCTCCAGTCGTCGTCGACGGTCGCACCAGCGACCACCCGCGTGCGCCGGAGGCGGCCGGTCACGATGCCGGTCCCGTCGTAGACGCGGAACTTCGTTTCTGACGTCTCGTATCGGTCGAACTTCATCCGGCCTGACGTGAACATGCCGACCGCGTCCGCTTTGGTCATCACCCGCATGCCGGGAACCATCACGACGACGTCATCGGAAAAGAGGTGCTCTAATGCAGTCGCGTCGCCGCGTCTGTGGGCGGCGTTCCAGTCGGCTTCGAGGCGCGCCAGCGTGGTGACCTCGGCGTCAGCTGGCGCATTGCCGGCTGGCACCTGAAACACGGCGACCGCGACGAGCCACAGGAAGCGCACCATCGCCTGTTGGTTGGGATCTGATTCGGAACTCACAATGTACTACACTCTGCCCATGGCGATGGGCAAGCGGAAACGTAATCGACAACCCAGTATGTGGGTGGCAGCGATCGACTTCCCGACCGCGGCCAGTTACCCCGTTCTATACACGATTGAATCAACTGCTGCGGGCGCAGAGGTTCGATGACTTCGCCCAGGCCCAGTGCGCAACGTTCTACGCCGACACGATGGGCCGGCCGAGTCTGCCGCCGGAGATTTTATTTTCGGCGGCTCTTGATTGGCTATTTCGAGGGCACCGACTCGGAGCGGGGCATCGCGTGGCGCGCGGCGGACTCGTTCGCGTTGCGCGATGTTCTCGGCGTCGGTCTGGAAGACGCGCCGCCCGATCACTCGACGATTTCGCGCACGCGTCGGTTGACCGATCTCGAAACGCATCGTGCCGTCTTTACCTGGGTGTTGCAGTGCCTGAGTACGGCCGGCCTGGTGAAGGGCAAGACGATCGGCATCGACGCGACGACGCTCGAAGCGAACGCGGCATTGCGCAGCATCGTGCGGCGCGACAGCGGCGAGAGCTACGAGGAGTTTCTGACGACGCTCGCGAAAGCCTCGGGCATCGGAACACCGACGCGCGCCGACTTGGCGCGAATCGATCGAAAACGCAAGAAGAAAGACTCGAATGACGACTGGACGCATCCGCCATTAGCGAACCTGAACGCGGGCCCCAGTCGTGGATCGATCAGGAGGCGGAACGCGACGCGGTCTATGCCAATCGGCGTCGCATCCGCGGCGACCGCGGGAAACGACTCCTTCGGAAACGCAGGGAGTTGCTTGAGCGCCCGTGTGCGCATCTCTATGAGACTGGTGGTCTCTGGCGCGCGCACGTGCGCGGGCAAGAGAACGTGCTCAAGCGGCGGCTCGTGCATGCCGGCGCCTTCAATCTTGGTCTCTGGATGCGGACGCTCTTCGGCGTCGGCACGCCACGCGGCCTCCAGGGCCGTTTGGCGGCGCTCGATGCCGTGCTCAGCGCGTTGTGCAGCCTTACAGGCGAGGCGATCGCGCTGATCGCGATTCAGATCAATCGCCGAGCGGGATCGGTGCGACGCCTGAATTCATTCGTCGCATCTGATTGAAAACGCCACTTGTACCACGAGCTGCTAGCCGAATGCGGACCACCGAGTTCGAGATTCGATGCGCACGTCCTTCGGATGCGGACGACCTTGCTGCTGCCCATATCGATTCCATTCATTCCATTGGTGCCCTCTTTTACGAGGCTGACGTCGTGAATGACTGGAGCGCCGGGCTTCGGGGGGACATCTACGTGAAGGCCATGGAGCGCGGTGAGGTCTTCTACATCGCAGTTGGCAAAACGGATGGCAAGAGTGAGGTGTTGGGTTTTTCGTCGTACCGCGTCGAGCAGAACGAGCATCGGACGGCCATTTACGTTAGGGGCAAAGCCGCGAGACTTGGGATAGGCTCTGCTCTGTTCCGGTCGGCAGAAGCGACAGCCATCGCGGCGGGCGCAAACAGCATCCGCGTCGATGCATCGCTCGCCGCGGTCCAATTCTATAAGGCGAATGGATTCGACGAGGTTGGCCGTGGAGAACATCGACTGTGGTCAGGGCGACCGATGCCATGTGTCTTTATGCGAAAGATATTAGCCGCGGCATGATTCGGCCGTCTAACAGTGGCTGCACCTGTCGGCAGCCGCGTGGCGATCGAGGCTCATTGAGATGATAGTGAGCGGCCGCCGCAGACCCAGTCCGTTAGCCGGACTCGATACGACCGACATTTCAACGATGGGTATCGACGTGATCGAGGAACCCGTCACGGCACTCGCCGAGTATGGCGGCATTCCGATCGCCTTCGAGGTGAGCGAGATCTTCGACGTGGTCGCCGAGGCGGACGGCGGCGTCCGGCTCGAGGCTCGTCGTGTGCCCGTGCCCTACGTGAAGGACTACGACGCAGTCGCGGACAATCCGATGCGATGGGCGGAACGGTTCGATCTGTCGAACTGGGGGTTCTTCTCGGCCTCCAGGGGCGCGCAGTGCGTCGGTCGTGCAGCCGTCGCCCGCGACACATCGACGCTGGACATGCTCGAGGGTCGCAGCGACCTGGCGCTCCTCTGGGACATTCGGGTTGCGCCCATCGTGCGTCGCCGAGGCGTGGGTTCGGCGTTGTTCGATGCGGCAGTCACGTGGGCTCGCTCGCGAGGCTGCCTTCAGCTCAAGATCGAGACCCAGAACATCAACGTGGCCGCCTGCCGCTTCTATGCGAAACAGGGCTGCGCACTTCGGGCGGTTCACACGGGCGCATATCCAGAGTTGCCGGTCGAAGTTCAGTTGCTATGGTTCAAGGACCTCCTCCGTTGGTCAGAAGCCGGCTAACACCCAAATGGAGCCGACGCGCCGGCTGTCCCGTGCCACCATGTCGCTGCGGCGCGCGGCTCATTTGGAACGTTAGGCCTCTGGAATCCTGAACACGCTTGACCCAGACGGCACATCGTGGGACGCTGATTTCGTGACGCAAGCGACCAAGAAACTTCTCGAGGAATTCGAGGCACTTCCCGACCAGGAGCGGTCAGAGCTGGTCGCTGAACTCGCCCGTCGTGTCGCGCATGGGCCGCACGATGGACCTTCTGACGACGATCTGCTCGCCGCGGCTGACCGCCTTCTTGTCGAACTCGATCGTCGCGAGCAATCCTGATGGCGTCGCCGCGGCAGGGCGAGGTCTGGCTGGTCGACGTCGGCATGGCCGCAAAGGTGCGTCCCGCCGTCCCGCATACCACCAGCCCACGGCAATCTCGCTTCGAGGCGTCGGCGTCGGTTCCGTTTCTACGCCCACGCGTCTTCGACGCACAGAACCTGATCACGATTCCGCACGCGAAGTTGATTCGTTCGCTTGGTGTTCTCGGCAGTTCTCGACTCGCGACGGTGGAGCGAGCCGTCCGCCTGTGGCTCGGAATTCAGGCGACGACTCCAGAGACCTAACCGCGTGTGCAGCCGGCGGTGGCTGGTGCGATTATGAGCCGCCGCGGCTGAGCGGCACGACGTGAGGCGGACAGTATTCGCAACGATGCGAGGCGTCACTACGGCGGTCCTCGGTGCACTGGCCTTTTGGGCTCCAGACATCCTCGTTCACGTTACTATCCGCTCGATGTTTGGCCGAGCAGAGGTCTTGTTGATTACCGTGCTCATGCCTGTCACGACGCTGCTTGTGTTTGCGCGGGTTGACGCGGCGGGCAGACGTACAGTGCGAGGGTGGGTACGAGCGCTGCTGATGTTGGTAGGTATCTGGCTGTTCGGTCCAGTGTTCCTGATGATCAGCGCCACAGCTGATGCGGGCGGTTTCTTGACGCCTGACAGCACGGCCCACTTGTGGTGGATGGTGCGTTACTTTCCCATCAGCACCTTCAGTTTCGCCACGTACGACGGCGCATTAGGAGCTTTGCTCCTGATCACTCTGCTGCTGCCGCCGCTCGCGGGTGTACTGCATCCTGGGACGGACCGCGGCCGCGAGCGGAATCGAGGAGCCGCATAACATGCGACTGCACCCGTCGGCGGGCGCGCGGCATTCGTGCTGAATCGTAGAATCGTGAGCGGCCGCCGCGGGTGAGCCGCAGGCGTTCGGCGGGTCTTGGCGGGCAACGCGCGAGCCGGACTGATTTTACGATGGAGGTGCCTCGCGATGTGTCGCTTGTGCCTTCGAGTCTCTTGGCGGCATAAACTCTGCGCCGTCGCAACTATCGGGACATTGTGGATGATCAATTGCGGGTCTCCCACCCGTCCTTCCGGCAAGGTGTGGACTTTCGACAACGGCGAGAATGGACGGCTTCTGTCCGTCGGATTGGGTGACGAGATCGACCTCACGCTCCAGACGATTGGCCCCGGGCAGTACGATGAGCGCCCCAGCGTCTCCTCTCCCGCGGTCGTGTTCTCGAAGGTGTCAATACTCAGCGCTCAAAACCCCGGCGGGCCGAGGCAACTCTTTCAGTTCACAGCGGTGGCCGGAGGTCACGCAGTTATCTCCATCCCCCACACGGGCCAGAATCCGCGGTTTGAAATTACTGTGGACGTTCGCTGACCGAGCGAAGCGGTCTGACCGCCTCCGAACAACGGTTTGCAGCCGACGGCGGCTGGCGCGATGCTGAGGCCGCTGCGGCTGAAGCCTGATCGTTAGACGGCTGAATCAAGCTCGCCTCGGGTGCGTGCGGCTTTCCAGCCAGGCTTGCAGCTCGTGACGGCTGGACGCGCCAGCGGCGAGATCGAGAAACAGTGCCTCCTGCTGGTCGACATCCGCGGTGAGTTCCAGCCCATTCAGGTTCAGAAACACCTCCATCGCCGCGTGAGCGGCGCGCTTGTTGCCATCGACGAAGGGGTGATTCAGCGCCAGGAAATATGCCAGCGCGGCGGCCTTGGCGGTCAGGCGTTCGTGCAGGTCGATCTCGTCGAAGGTGGGCGCGCGGCTGCGCCAGAGCTGACTCGAGCCCGGCGAGGTCGCGAATGCCGGCTGCTCCTCCGGTACTCTCGATGACGGCTCGGTGAAGCGCGACGACTTCACCAAGGGTCAGATACCGCATGAGGCGAGGCGTCGATAGAGTTCGCGGTTCTTCTCGACAACGCGAGCGGCGACGGCCTGAAACTCTGCGTCGGACGTGGCGAGCAAGTCCGTGAGGGCGGCGCGATCATTACCCCGTCGCGACTGAAGCGCAGACGTTAGCCGGATCTCGAGCGAAAGTTGGCGCGAGTCCCAAAAGCTGGCAGAATCCGGTTTAGTGAGTCCGACCATCCTGCAGAGCGGCCCGTACCGGTTTTTCTTCTTCTCAAGCGACCGCAACGAGCCGATCCACGTTCATGTGAAGCGGGATCTCAGGCTCGCTAAATTCTGGCTCGCGCCCATCCGAATGGCGTACAACTATGGATTCAGCGAGACCGAACTGAACCGCATCGCCGGGATTATTCGAAAACACGAGGCTGAACTCGCGAAGGCGTGGCATGACTACTTCACGCGTACCAACGGAAACGGCGGCGGCCGAGAACGTTCGCGTCACTGATCGAGCCCTCGTCGTGGAATTGCGTGACGGGCGGGTCGTGTCAGTCCCCGTCGCGTGGTATCCGCGATTGGCGGAGGGCTCAGCACGTGAGCGCCGACACTGGGAACTGCTGGGACCGGGCATCGGGATTCATTGGCCAGATCTGGACGAAGACATTTCGGTCGAAGGCCTCCTTGCAGGTTTGCCATCGGGGGAAAGTGCCGCATCGCTGAACGAATGGCGGGCACGTCGCAGACGACCGGCTAACCAGGCGCTGCAGCCGACGAGCCGCGCACGAAACGTTCGGAAAAAGGCGAAGAAGCGCTCCCGCGCGGCTCGCGGCTGAGTGCCGATCATTGGGCGGACGAGCAACTAGGTCGGAAGACCTGGTGGAAAAGGGGAATCTCGATGACGCGAAACCTCTGGTGCCCGGTTCTTCTCAGTCTGTGCGTGTCGATCGCCGCGGCGGCGCAGGAGCCGGTCGTCCCTTCCCAACCGCTGGCAATTGATGGCGCGGTCACGCACATCTACAAGTCGATTGGTCAAACGGAACTACGCCTGCACGTGTTCGCTCCATCTGGCGTGGGCTCCGGGCAAAATCCGGCCATTGTATTTTTCTTCGGCGGTGGATGGACCAACGGAACCGTCGGACAGTTTGTGCCACAAGCGCAGTATCTCGCGGGACGCGGCATGGTGGCGATCGTCGCCGACTATCGAGTATTCGGGCGCCATGCGACCAGCGCGTTTGAAGCCATCGCTGACGCGAAGTCCGCCATCCGCTGGGTTCGCTCGCATGCGAAGGAGTTGCACGTTGATCCGGCGCGGATCGCTGCGGGCGGAGGCTCGTCCGGCGGTCACATCGCGCTGAGCGCCGCGGTCCTCGGAGCGTTCGATCAGCCGGGTGAAGACATGACGATCAGCTCGAAACCGGACGCGCTTGTCCTGTTCAACCCGGCGGTCGATACGACACACGAGATGCCGCCCGTCCTGGTGGAACGCTTCGGCGGGAGAGGTGCAGAGGGCTCTCCGCTCCAGCATATTCATCGCGGCATTCCACCCACCGTGATCTTCCACGGGAAGGCGGATACGACCGTGCCGTACGCGGACGTCGAGCGTTTCTGCATCGAGTCGAAGAAGGCCGGCAATCAGTGTCAACTGTTTGGATACGAAGGGGCGACTCACGGCTTCTTCAATCCATCGCGTGACGCAGGAAAGTGGTACCACGAGACGTTGCTCGAAATGGATCACTTCCTTGCGAGGCTCCATTATCTGGCGGCGCGTGCCAGCGCGCGCCCATGACGCCGCCCAACCCGCGTTTGCAGCCGACGGCGGCCGGTGCGATGCTGAGGCCGCTGCGGCTGAAGCCTGATCGTTAGAGGCAGCGCGGGTTCGGGCTGCGGCACCGCAAATCCGAGCGACCCGCGTCATCGCCGTCGACACGCCGAATCGATCGTTTGCTCGGCCCGGCCGTGAAGTAGCGCCATATACAGCGGACCGCTTGTTCACCTCACTCAACCTGGCGCTGCGGCATGCTCGGCCGGGCATCATGATCATCGCGACGACGTACATCGTGACGGTCACCAGCGGTGCCGTGATGGTCCACGCGGGAAACCGTGTCGCGCTCACCTACCGCGACTCGCTGGTCGTGCGGGCACACCGCGCTGATCCCGCCGCTCGCGCAGCCGATCGGGGCGCGCACGCAACGGCTGCCCTAATCGATTTCTCCCGCGATCTTGGGCTTGCAGCAACCCCGGAGACCATCGGCGGACTGACCCTGGTGTTGCCGGTGGCCTTGGCGGCGTATCGTGGATGGGTGGGAGGGATCGTGTCGGTCGACCACGCTCACCAGAGCCGTCTGAGGCGCATGAAGAGTGCGACGTACTACCTCGTTACGCTGGTGTTGCAACTCGCCGCATTTAGCTTCGCGGGTGGTGGTGGACTCCATCTCGGGTGGGCGTTCCTGAAGCACCGCGGTCCGTTCGTTGGCCCGAAGTGGTTTCGTTTGCCCCAGCCTGCGCTGATCGATGTCGTGTGGCTGTACGTTGTGGTCATGGCATTGTTTGCCGTCGGGTCGTACTGGGAGTTTCTGGGGCCCGCTGCCTAACCGGTTAGCATCGTGGTCAGCGGAGACCTCGCCTTCACCGTGGGGATCGAGCGGCAGGAAGGTGCGCGCGTGGGCGATCAGAACCCGATGCAACGAGCGTTACGAGCCACGCAGATTTTTCGTAGGGAGGACGGCACTTGGAAGCTACTGCATCGTCATGCCGACCCCCTCATTGAAAAGACGATACCGACCAGAGTCCCGTAGGGAAAGGGGTTGGGCCGGATTCGCGGCTGAAGCACGAGACATCAGGCCGCGCAACGCGCGTCACCTGTCTGGGAGGAAGGCAGGGATGGCGGAAGCTGGAAAGGAAATCGTGAACCCGCGCACGGGGCAGCGGGTGCGATTCGTGCGGACGGCCGTTGCTGATTCGCCGCTCGCAGCCTGCGGCGCCGTCTTGTCTTGTCCGCCGTAGCTGCGGCGAAGGCGGAAGCTGAAAGACGGCAGCGTTGACATGGACGACCTCGTTCGGACCCAGGATGTCTGGATCGCCGACGCACCTCAGCGCGTGCTGAGTGGGCGACCGATGTCGCGCTCGTCGTTCACGGTGTTGGTGTGAGCGCGGTCATCCGCGCGGCTTTCGGACAGCTTGGTCCATTCATTGTTACAGAATGGCCCGGCAGATTCTCCGCCATACGCAAAAAATGACCACCTCACGGAGATGGACCAGTCTCGAAGAGTTGCTGCTCGCGATTTCGGACAACCTCGTGCTCGAGGAGCGTGCCATAAGCGTGAACGAGGTGGGGTACGACAAGGATCGACCTCTCCACGTTGCGGCAATTTGGAATGACGTCCAGGCCATAGAGATGCTCGTAGCAGCGGGAGCCGAGGTCGATGCTCGCGGGGAATTCCGTTTCACGCCGCTATACAACGCCGTTGCGCAGGGGCATGTGGCGGCCGCCCGACGTTTGCTGGAGCTTGGAGCATCGCCGCACACTCACGGCGAGTGGGGATGCACACCGGAGGAGCTCGCGCGAAGGGACGGTACACCTCAGATGATCGCTTTGTTTGAAGAGTATGCAGGACGTTAGCCGGGCACAAATAAGAGCTGAGGCAAGAATGAATTACTGGACGAAGCCATTATTGTCACAGCCGCAATGTTTGGGCTTGCCGCGAGCAGGCTGGCGCCCGATTTCTTCGCCATCTGATTTCCTGGCAGATGTCCCGATGCTTGTGCCTGCGTTGCGAGGTGGTGGTGTCGAACTGCCCTGCGTGAACGATGCGAACTTTCCTTCCTGAAACGCACACGTTGACGGGCCAGCCCTCATCCGATACGGTTTATGCCCGACCGGAACCGTGCAGAAGCATGAAAGGAGCGTGCATTCGTGTCGTCGGCCGCGTCGCCGTGCGCACGCCATGACGAATCGCGTGTGACTGTTGCGCAGTGGGTTCACTTCGGCGGCTCTATTGTGACGGCGATTGGCGCGCTGTTGTTCCTCGTCCGCACTCGCTTTGATTCCCGGCGATGCGCCGGTGAAGTTGCGCACATGCGACTGATCACTCTCTGTGCCATGCTGATCACGGCGACGCTGGCGGCGAGCGACGCGTATCCGCCGCCGCGATTTACCGACCCCGGCCGCGTGGCCAAACTTCAGTCGGCGATGCCGGAGATCGACCGCATCTTTCGCGCCTACGCCACCGACAAGAAGATCCCCGGGATGATCTGGGGCGTGGTGATCGACGGTCAGGTGGCGCATCTGGGATCGTTCGGGGTCCGCGACCGCGCCTCGCAGGCGCCAATCACGCCGGACACCGCGTTCCGCATTGCGTCGATGACCAAGAGCTTCACCGCGCTGGCGGTGCTGAAGCTGCGCGACGGTGGCCGGCTGTCACTCGAAGACCCGGTGTCGCGATGGATCCCGGAATTCGCGCGGATGGAGCGGCCGACGCGCGACACGGCGCCGCTGACCATTCGCCAGTTGCTCAGCCACAGCGCGGGCTTTCCCGAAGACAATCCGTGGGGCGATCAGCAGTTGAGCGCCACCGACGCGATGCTGGACGAGTGGCTCGCCAGGGGCATTCCGTTCTCCACGCCACCCGGCACGCGCTACGAATATTCCAACTATGCGTTCGGCCTACTGGGCCGCGTGGTGACCAGGGCGTCCGGCGTGCCCTACGAGCAGTACGTGCAGACGGAGATCCTGTCGAAGCTGCATATGGACGGGTCCACGTTTCGCTTCGCCGACGTCCCGGCCGCGCGCCGCGCCAGCGGCTATCGTCTGAAGCCGGATGGCACTTACGCGGAAGAGCCGCCCCTGCCTCACGGCGTGTTCGGGTCGATGGGTGGGTTGCTGACCACGGCCAATGACCTCGGGAAGTACGTCGCCTTCCACTTATCGGCGTGGCCGCCGCGAGACGATGACGACGCGGGGCCGGTGCGCCGAAGCTCGGTGCGGGAGATGGCGCACCGGTGGACCCCGTCGAACCTGACGGCGCGATTCGTCAACGACACGCTCCAGGCGTCCGAGACCGGCTACGGCTTCGGGCTGCGCGTGACGTCGGACTGCCGCTTCGAACAGATCGTGGCGCACGGCGGCGGGCTGCCGGGGTTCGGGTCCTACATGGCCTGGCTGCCGGACTATGGAGTGGGGATGTTCGCGATGGCGACGCTCACGTATTCCGGACCGTCCGAACCGATCAGCCAGGCGTGGGACGCGATGCTCAAGACGGGCGGGTTGCGCAAGCGCGAGCTGCCGCCCACAACCCTGCAGACTGAGATGCGCGACCACATCCTGAACCTGTGGAAGCGCTGGGATGATGCGGAGGCGAAGCAGATTGCGGCGGTCAACTTCTTCCTCGACGCGCCATCGGCGCAGCGGCAGGCGGAGATCCGGGCGATCAAGAATGATGTCGGCGAGTGCACCGACGCCGGTCCCGTGATGCCGGAGAACTGGATGCGTGGCCAGTTCAACATGATGTGCGCGAAGGGCACGATCGGCGTGTTCTTCACGCTCGCGCCAACGCAGCCGCCCGCCGTGCAGCACCTGTCGTTTCAGAAGCTGGCGTCGCCGGCCGTACGGATGGGCGCGCCGACGGGCGCGCCGGCGGGCGTGTCCTGCACGCGTTAACCGCCGTCTGCGATCGAGGGCACTCTTGCGGTCGTTTTGTATGAGCGACATCGGACAACGGATAGACGATGTGATCAAGACAGATCTGGCGCTTCGCCTGAAAGCGGAGAGCTATCACAAGAGCGGCCGCACGTTTTTTCGAGCGGCGGCGGATCACACATGCGTCGTCAACGTTCAGGGGGGCAAGTGGAACGCAGGCGAGGAAGGAAGCTTTGCGATCAACCTCGGTGTCTACTTTCCGATCGTCGCGGAGCTTGGTGGCGGTCCGGTCGCGCGAGGCGCTTTCCCCAAGGAGTATGAATGCTCAATCCACTCGCGTCTCGGTCCGCTTGCGGATGACGGCCGTGATTACTGGTGGTCAGTCGACGCCAGCGATGACATCGGACGGTTAGCGAGGGCAGTTGGCACCGCCTGGAACGACGTTGGCCGGCCCTGGTTCGAGAAAGCCTCCTCGCTCAGCGGCGCATACGAGATCAGTTGTGAGCAATTGCTGCATTTCCCCGCCGCGATCCTCGCGCTCGCGCTTCGCGAGCGCGACAAAGCCACCGGCCATTTGAAAACCGCCATCAAGCGGCTGCCCCGCGGGCGGGCGCGATTCGAGGAATGGGGAAAGCGGCACGGCCTGATCACGTGATTGCCCGCGCCGCCTGCTGAAGTCTCACGAGCGTTTGCAGCCGTCGGCGGCTGGTGCCATCATGAGCCGCCGCGACCTCTCTCGCCGAAGCAGAATGCGAAGGCGGGGTCTGCCTCCCGAAGCGGAACGCGAAGGCGCGGTGAAGAGTAGCTTCACGACCCAATCATTTCATCGAGGTTGACGTCGAGGTGGTCCATGGAAGGGGAAACATCCGTGTGGACGAACGCGCTGTACAGCTGGGCCCCGGTTATCGTGATGGTGGGATTCTGGATGTTCCTGATGCGCAGGTTTAATTGGAGCAAACAGGCAAGCTACATGGAGCGCAACGCGGCGCTGATGGACCGACAGGTGCAACTTCTTGAACGGATTGCTGTGGCTTTGGAGCAGCGCAATACGCACGCGGTGTAGAGTATCGAAGGAAACTAGCAATTATTGACCGCGCGGGTCTTGCTCAGGCTCGCCACGGCGGCGACGAGCGACTCCGGATCGATCGGCTTCGCCAGGTGCAACTGGAACCCCGCCTCGAGCGCCTGCGCGCGGTCCTGCTCCCCCGCGAACGCCGTCAGCGCCGCCGCCGGAATCGACGCCGTCGATGCGCTGAACGCGCGCACCTTGCGAATCAGCGAATAGCCGTCCTCGCCCGGCATCGCGATGTCCGCGAGCAGCACGTCGACGCGCCGCTGCCGCAGCAGCTCGAATGCCTCCGCCGCGGTCGCGGCAGTCAGGACGGCCGCATGCCGTTCCTGGAGATACGCGGCCACCACATTTCGGCCCTCGTCATCATCATCGACGATCAGCACGGAAATGCCGTCCAGCGGCGTCAGCGGTGCGGGCGGCACGGGCGCTGCGGACGCGCCGTCATCGACGCGGACGAAGGCGTCGGCACGCGTCGCGCCAATCACGGGCAGGCGTACGGTGAATATTGCGCCGTGCCCTTTCCCATCGCTGTGCGCCGTCACGGCGCCGCCGTGTGCTTCGACGAGGTGCCGCACGATCGAGAGTCCCAGGCCCAGCCCGCCGTGCCGCCGCGTCGTCGAGCCATCCGCCTGCCGGAACGGCTCGAAGACGAAGGGGAGAAATTCGGGCGGAATGCCCGGACCGTTGTCCGCGATATCGAGCTCGACGAACGCCGCGATGTCACGCACACGGACTCGGATCGTGCCGAGCTCGGGTGTGAACTTGACGGCATTCGAGAGCAGGTTCCAGACAATCTGCTGGAGCCGCGCACCGTCGCCGTCCACGGCGCCGTTCGCCAACGCGGTCTCGACCTCGATATGTATGCCCTTACCTTCGGCGTTCGGCTGGACAATCTCCACGGCGCTGCGCACGACGGCGGCAAAATCGACCGGCGCCGGCTCGAGGCGCAGCTTGCCGGACATGATCCGCGCCACGTCGAGCAGCTCCTCGATGAGCTGTGCCTGGCGGACGGCGCTGTTGTAGATGGCGCGCGATGCGCGGTCGAGCCGCTGCGCGTCGACATCTCCGCGGCGCAGTATCGCTGCCCAGCCCAGGATCGCGTTCAGCGGCGTGCGCAGCTCGTGCGAGAGCATCGCGAGGAATTGATCCTTGAGCTGGTTGGCCTGCTCGGCGCTCGCCCGGGCAGCGACCGCTTCCTCGTGGAGCCGCTGCGTTTCCGCAAGGTGGCGCTTCTGGTCTTCGATGCGGCCGACGAAGAGCTGATACGTGCGGTACGTCAGGTAGATCGGCGCCACCATCACCACGGCCTTCCAGAAGTCGCCGCGCTGCAGGAGCACCGCGGCGATGGCGCCGGCGGTACCTGCGACGATGAAGGTTGCAGCGCCCAGGAGGAAGTCCTCGTGCCAGATCCTCCACACCGTCTGCCGCGTCGACAGCGCGATGGCGCCGGCGATCAGCCCGGTGTTCACGATGAAGCACGTCGCGATCGCGCCGACGAGCGGTTTCAGCAACGGTGCAAACTCGACCGGCTGCAGCTGGCCACCGAGGCGGTCGTACACGAAACCGGTTGCCGCCATCGTGATGGTAACCGCGGCCGTGCTGAAGACCGTTCGATAGAGCGGATAGCGTCGGCGTGGCCTGAACGTGCACTGGACCCACGTGCCCGCAGCGGCGACGGCAATGGCATGCCGCGGCCCGAGAAGCAGAAGCGAAATGAGATTTGCGGCGTATGCGACCGACAGAGTCGACCCGCTCGTCAGCGGGATCGGCAGATTCACCTTCCACGCCGACATGAAGCAGGCGGCGGCGAACAGCGCCCCGAACAAGAACGGTCGCGGATACGCCCGCGGGATCAGCGTGAGTAGCACCCACGCGCCACACACTATGACGCTGACGACGTACACCCGTGCCGCTGTGGGAAGCGCACGCCACCCGAGGTCCGGCCGCAGCGGACCTTCATCCATTACTGGGTCGTCCAAATCATCGGGGTGCAGCTTGGATCGGTGCACTCGGTGCCCCAGACGACGATGTCACCCTCGTCGGTTGTGCCCCAGACGACAATCGTACCCGTCACCTGGCCGCTGCCGGTCCACGTCCCCGAGCAGTTCGCCCCCCCGCACGTCGATCCCCACACGACGTTGGGCGCGCTCCCATACGACACGGTTGTGCAGAACAGATCCGCGCAGGTTGCCCCCCACCGCGAGCAGATGCCGCCCGAACAAATCACGCCCCACGTAACCGTCTGGCCTGCGGGCGTCTTGCCGTTACCCCAGGTCATCGACGTGCCCCACGCGTTTGCCGTGGCCGTAAGCGTACCTCCCTTAATGAGGTAGTTCCCCCAGATCAGCCGGCCGCTCCAGCCGGTCGAGTCGGGATATGTCCCCGCGCCTGTGAGATACCGCGCCAGCGCAACCGCCCCCTTCGCGTTCAGGAAGCCGGCGAGATTCGGGTTGGCCTGCAGCATCAAGGCAACGGTTCCAGTGACGACCGGCGTCGCCATGCTGGTCCCGCTGAGACTGAGGTACGGCAGGTACGACGTCGGCACCGTCCCCTGGAGCAAGTATGCGGAGTACGTCGTATACAGCGCGCTGTTCGGATCGCTCAGCGACTCGATCCCGACGCCCGGCGCAACGATGTCGGGTTTCGCGTTGGCGTCGACCGAGGAAGCTCCGCGCGAGCTGAACGCCGCGATCGTGTCGTCCGCGCGGTTGATGGTCCCCATGTGGCTCGACGCGCCGACCGTCAGGACCCACGGTGCGTTTCCCGGGGACGTGATGCCGCCATACTGTGTCACGCCGTCGGGGTCCCGCCCGTTGTTGCCGGCGGCGCTAACGACGATCACGCCGGCAGAGACGAGTTGCCGTGCGGCGAGCGTGAGGGGATCCGAATTGTAGGATTCGAACACCGGCGCGGCGATTGACAGGTTCACGATGCGAATGTTGAGCGCCGTCCGTTGCGCCAGGACGTAGTCCATCGCCGCGATGACGTCGCTGATGCGTCCCTTGCCGGACGCGTCGAGGGATTTCAGAACCGTGAGGTGCGCGGCGGGCGCAATACCGGCACGCGCGCCACTCGAGTCGAAGCCGTTGCCGGCGATAATGCCGGCGACGTGCGTGCCGTGGCCGTAGTCGTCGTACGCGGTCGTGCCGCCGTTGACGAAGTCAACGAACCGGTCGACCCGCTGGCTGCCGGTAGTGGAACCGGTGAGGTCGTCGTGCCACGAGGTGATCCCCGAATCGATGACCGCGACGCCCACGCCGCTGCCGTCGTAGCCGCTCTGATGCAGGTCGGTCGCGCCGATCGTTGGCCCCGTCCGCTCCAGCGCGCCAACGATGAGTCGGTCGACCGATAGCCGCAGCACCAGCGTGCTCGCGGCCAGCGTCAGCAGGGATGTGTTCGGAACGATCGCCGCCTCGCCGTGGATGATCGGCAGCCGCCGGCCCGGCGCCCCGCCGACCGACAGGATGAGGGTCGTGAGCGCATCGAGCGACGTCAAAGTGGTCGCACGTGCGACGATTCGTGACTCTCCGGTCAGCAGCGAGGCATTCAGCTGCAGGACAGGGTCGAGCTTGTCGAGCGAGATTGACAACGACAGCTGTGCCGATGTCGTCGGAGTGATGACGACATACGCAAGCAGCAGAACAATGACCGCGCGGAGAAATTTGGCTGAGTAACGCACGTCGATTCCTTCCGTTCTTGGTCTGCTCCTTCCTTCGCAGAACGGTAGCGCTCGTAAGCAACCGGCGTGCCCTCGCGCGCGCTCGCGCGAGTCGGATTCGTGACGCCGGGATCACGGCGTTGCGCCGGCGTATATACTGGCCGCGATTCAGCGTACACACGTGCTGACCTGGAAGAGAGTCTTCACCGTCGTCACAATCGCGGCCCTGCTTGGCATGGTGATGGGGGGCCTCTTCGGGCTTGGGGCCGGCAGGCTGTCGCCCGATTTCTTCCGCCATCTGATTCCCTGGCAGGACGTCGAACCGGTGGGGATGGCGACTCTGCTTGGCGCGACGGCGGGCGTCGTGCTCGGCGGGGCGCTGGGCTGCTTTGCCGTCGTCGTTCAGACCATGCTGCAGTGGAAGGGTCGCGGAACGGTCGGGAAATGATTCTGGTGTGGCCCGCGCACGAAAATCTGCCGAGTGACATCGCAGTCCTCGAACCGAGGTACATATGACTGCACATCTTCTCGTCGATGTTGAAAAGCGGCCGCTCCGTCGCGCGGATCGGCTGTTTCGGCTGGACTGGCGCGAGTTCTGGCTGTTCGTCAGCACCCTCGGCGGAATCCTCGCCCTCGTCGGCGTGATCTTCCTGGCGTACTCCTCGTCTCGATGATCCGGATTTCGGTGGGCATGCGCGCGCCTCTCGTCAATCGACGACCGGCAGCCTGCCTCGCGGCCTGTGTTGCGGCCGCGCTGATCGCGGTGCCGTGCGGCGCTCGTCGCGAGGTGCACGCACAAGCGAACCCGCGTTTCGACGCCCTCATCTCGCTCACTGAGGCGAAGATGAAGGAGTACGGCGTGCCCGGCGTCGCGCTCGGCATTGTGTCGGGCGCGGAGGTGACCACTCGCGGGCTCGGCGTCACCAACGTCGAAGATCCCCTGCCTGTCACCGTGCACACCGTCTTTCCACTCGCATCGATCTCGAAAACTTTCGCGGTTACGGCGATGATGCGGCTCGTGGAGCAGGGAAAGATCGATCTCCACGCTCCGGTGCGAATCTATCTCCCTGACTTCCGCGTGCGCGATGAGGCCGTGAGCCGCGAGGTCACGGTGTGGCATCTGCTGACGCATCTCGGCGGCTGGGAAGGTCAGGTATCCGGTCCTGAGCGCGGCACCGATACACTGAAGAACTTCGTCGCGTCGATCACCGATCTGATGCAGGTCGCACCGCCGGGGAAGGCCTGGAGCTACAACAACGCGGGATTCAGCATCGCGGGGCGGGTGATCGAGGTGGTCACGGGCACGTCCATCAACCGCGCCATCAGCGATCGCGTGTTCAAGCCGCTCGGTCTCGAGCACGCCGGAACGACCACCGGCGACTTCATCGTCAACCGCTTTGCGGCCGGACACACGACACGCGACGGCAAGACGACGCTTCAGCGGCCGTTCAGTCCATCGACAAGCGTCACGGCCGGCGGAGTGGGCGTCTGCATCACCGATCTGCTCGCCTACGCTCGATTCCACATGGGCGACGGGACCGCGGCGAACGGTGAACGCGTGCTCAAGCGGGAATCGCTGGCGCAGATGCGCACCGCACAGGCGCGTAAGCAGGGAACCGACGACGAGATCGGGCTCGCGTGGCACATTCGCCAGGTCGGACCGATTCGCACGTTCGGGCACGGCGGCACGCTGGGCGGCCATGTGCTGCTTCTCGAGATCGTGCCGGAGCGGAGCTTCGCTATCGCCATCCTGACGAATGCGAACACCGGCTGGCGGCTGATTCAGGACGTCGAGCGCGAAGCGCTGAAGTCGTATCTGGGCGCGACCTACGCACCCAATCAGGCGATCGCGCATCGCGGGCTCGTGGAGACCGTTCCCTCGGTGCAGCCTCTCGCAGTGCAACCCGATCCGGCGCCATACCTGGGAACGTATGCTCGTCCGAATAATTCGTACGTCGTGCGTGCCGAAGGGGGAAAACTGTTCGTGCAGGATCGTCCGAACAGCGGCGGCACTGCCACTGAATTGCCCGTCGCTTTCTACGGCTCCGATCGCGTCGTCGTCACTGACGGCCCGGATCGCGGCCAGTCAATCGAGTTCGTGCGCGACGACAACGGGCGCGTGAACTGGATTCGTGTCGTCGGGCGCGTCGCGGTGCGCACGCCATGATTGTCGGACGATTCTTAAGGCCACACACATGGACGAAGCACGCCGGCAGCCGTGGGCCCGTGAAGCGGTCCTGGTGGGCATCACGTATGCCCTGATAGGGATCGTGTTCGCCTGGCCCGTCGGACACATGCGGGCGTGGCGACTGGCCGCGTGGCTGGTCAGCGCCGCTGCGTAATGCCCTGGGAGCCTTCGGGCTTGCTGTGGGCGCGAACTTCCATTCGCTGTCGGTGGTTTCGAGTACACAACACCGACGCCTCCTGCTCGTCGCGCTCGCGGTCTGGCCAATAATGACCGGCGTGCCAGCGTTTCTCGTGGCGCTTGTGGCAAGTCAGGTCTTGTGCCGTTATCCGCACAAGAGACACCAGGACTGATATTCGTCGAGCACATCGCTGACAGCTGCCAGCGGACGTAAACGCGCCCAGGAGCGACACGCATGCCGCTCTCTCTCCTCTCGGTTCGGTTGGCGTGGGGCGGTCACGGCCAGGCCCCGCGGGAGGGTTGAAACGCGGTCGGCGACACGTACGCGTGGGGCGCCTGCGCCGGCATCCGATCTGACAAAGTAGTGGATCGGCGAATCATCGAATCGGGAATCACCGAATCGTGAATCGTGATTGCCGAACGTGTGAACACGGCTTGGCGACAGAGCCAATGTCCTTCCGACATCGTGCAGAGCCGCGAGCGGGACGTTCAATGGCCATCCGAGCATGACGAAGATGATCAGGAAGACGGCGCGTCCATGCTCACGATCCTGGCGGTAATCACGCGAGTCGTCACAAACCCTCTCTCGAACGTCTTTCAGAAGCAGCTCGCGCACCGCGCCGCTGACCCGCTCTTCATCATCGCGGCGACGCACGGGCTGCTCACCATGCTCGCGCTGCCGCTCCTGCTCGCGAATCCGCCCGTCGCGCTCGCAGCCGTGTTCTGGGCGAACATGCTGACCGCCGTCGCATTAGCCGTGGCTGGCAATGTGATCTTGATCTACGCGCTGCGATCGGCTGACCTCTCTGTTCTCGGTCCCATCAACGCCTACAAAGCCGTCCTCAGCCTGGTGCTGGCGGTCGTCCTGATCGGCGAGGTGCCAACCGTGTTCGGGCTGCTCGGTGTGGCGCTGATCGTCGCGGGGAGCTACTTCGTCGTCGACCGCGCTCCTGGGCAGGGGCGCAGCAGCGCGTTCCGGCAGTTCATTCGCGAGCCGGGCATTCAGCTGCGGTTTGCTGCGCTCATCTGCTCCGCGACCGAGGCGGTGTTCCTCAAGCGCGCGCTGCTCCTGTCATCACCAATCACGACGTTTCTGATGTGGACGGTCTTCGGTTTCCCGGTCGCCGCAATCGCCGCTGCGCTGCTGCGAAGCGGCATTGCAGCAGAAATCACGCGTCTCAGGCGCGAGTGGCGCACCTGTTTATGGCTGGCCGCCACCACCGGGTTGATGCAGCTGACGACCCTGGTGACGTTCGGGAAGCTGCAGGTGGGCTACTCACTCGCGCTCTTTCAGCTCTCGACACTCGTCACGGTGTATCTGGGTCATCGCTACTTCCAGGAGCAAAACATCAGGCGACGGCTGCTCGGCTCCGTGATTATGATCGTTGGCGCAGTGTTCATCATCACACTGGGACGGCGCGCATGACGTCGGTTGACGCCGAGCGGCCGCGGTTCGGAGGTATCGATGGGGAGAAGACTTCGCTACCACGTCGCTGTGAGCCTGGACGGCTTCATCGCTGGACCAAACGGCGAATACGACTGGATCGTCATGGATCCTTCCATTGATTTCGGGGCGCTGTACAAGGAATTCGACACGGTCGTGATGGGACGTAAAACATATGAAGTCATGACCGCACAGGGCGGCCATGGAGCCATGCCGGGTCTCGACGTTCTCGTCTTCTCGCGGACGCTTTCGGCGGCCGCATACCCCGGCGTCCGGATCATCAACGACGATCCGCGTGAGGTCATGAAGGCGCTGAAAAAGAAGCCGGGCCGGGACATCTGGCTTTTCGGCGGCGGCGTTCTCTTTCGCTCGCTTCTCGACGCGGGCCTTGTGGACACAGTGGAACTTGCCGTGGTTCCTGTGCTGCTTGGAGCTGGGGTGCCGGTCCTGCCGCCCGGCGCCTCGACCAACCTCGTACTCGCTGACCAGAAGGTACTCCCGGCCAGCGGGATCGTTGCGCTCTCGTACTCTGTGCCTGGGGGTGTTGGCGCCGCTCCACGTATTCGGTATGTCAAAGCTGCCAAAACGTCCCGAAAGAAAGGCAGCACCGGCCGAAAACTGCCGAAGCCAAAAGCAGCGAAGAAGCACCGCTAACGCCGGACCCGGATCAACCGTTCTACTCATTGAGCTTCCGCCGGCTTTCGATGGTGCGGCCGGGCGTGTGCACGCGACGTGAGCGTCATGACGATCGCCATGGCACCGAAGACGCCCGCCAGGACTCCCCAGTACACGGAGGAAGTGAGCGAAACGCCGCCGAGAGCGATCATGATGTTCAACGACAGGTGGGCCGTCATGGTGGCGAGTACCGACTCTCCCGCTCGATTGAACATGAACCCCAGGAAGACGCCGAAAAATGCGATGAACGGGAGCACCACGTAGATCGGCATGAAGTAGTGCGGCAGGTTGGGATCGAAGAAGGCGGGCACGTGCCACAGGCTCCAGAGGATACCCATCATCCAGGCGGCCGCCGTCGGCCCGGCAAGTTTCCCTAGACGGGGCACCACAAAGCCGCGCCAGCCAAGCTCTTCGCCCACGGCGCCCGTGATGATCTGCAACAGGATCGCCTGCATCAGCGCGCTCGATTCAATGAACGGAGCGGCACCGCCGGCGGCGCGTGCAATGAGGACGGCAATCGCCACTGCGGCGATGGGCACCATGCCGGCAAACAGGATCGAGCGAGCGGAGCCGCTCCTGTAGCCGAGGCGCGCCCTGAGTTCCTTTCTCAGGCCAGCGGGACCATCGCGCACGATCACGAAAACAATCGCAAGGATCGTCGGTGTCCAGACCGATGGCAGGAATGCAATGAGGAATGACGACAGGCTTCCCGATGGCGGTGGTAAGAGAGGACGTATGATCCAGGGGACAGTGAAGAGCGCGGCGATAAAGAGCGCCACCTCGATCATGAAGGACGGAGTCTACCAGTGTTCGAGAGGCCTCCGGTGGACAGAATCGCCGCTCGCGCGATCGCGAACCGCGGCTGTTCCGCGAAGGTCAACGTCCTCGCGGGCGACATGTTGATGGAGGCGCTCCCAGCTGATGCCGACGTGCACTTGCATTGGTTACAAGGTCTGCGAAACCTTCTATCGGCGGGCCGACGCGTTCCTTCGGCAGAGCCACTATTCCGGTAGCGGACGATAGGGTCCGCGGCCTCACCCTGTGATGAAAGGACCGCTGCAGATTGAAACGGCGCGTCTGGTATTGTCACGTCCCGAGAATGACGACGCCGAGACGATCTTTCAGCGCTACGCCAACGATCCCGATGTCACGCGATTTCTGGGATGGCCGCGGCATCAGTCTGTCGCTGACACTCGCGCGTTCCTGGAGTTCAGCGCGCAGGAGTGGGAGCGGTGGCCAGCTGGGCCCTACTTGATCCGGTCACGCGACAGTGGCCGGCTGCTCGGAAGTACGGGCTTCGGATTCGAGACGGCGGACGAAGCTGCCACCGGCTATGTGCTCGCGACGGATGCCTGGGGCAAAGGGTACGCGACGGAAGCGCTCATGGCGATCGTCGGCGCGGCTCCTCGGATCGGGGTGAGACGGCTGTACGCGCTGTGCCACCCGGAACACAGGCCCTCCTGGCGAGTGCTCGAGAAATGCGGCTTCCTGCGTGACGCTACCTGGTCACAACGCGTTGAGTTCCCCAATTTGGCGCCCGGTGTACTGCAGGACACCGTCTGCTACACGATGCTGCCAGGCACAGGCGAGGCATGAAGGCACGCAGCATCACACCGGTCCTCGTCGTCGTCATCACCACTGTGGCGATACTCGCGCTCCTGTACGGGACCTCGGTGGGACGGCGCGGTAGACGAGAGACGCTGCGCACCATTCGGCTGGCCGGGAACATCACTGGCATATACCCGCGGCCCGTGCTGACGGTCAAAATCTGGCGCGGAACCGGAGATCCCGTGTTCCGAGTCGAGGTGTACGAGTCCGGTCGACTGATCATCTCGGGCCGTGAAAGTACAGAAGTGCAACTGACGCGCGACGCGGTAGAACGGATCGTTGAAATTGGGAAAGCGGCGCTCGGCGATTTCGGCAGCGGTGAGTGCAGCACGGTTGCCGGCGGCGTGAACGCCGAGCTGTACCTCATGATCAACGGCTCCTGGATGGGAGCTATCTGTCATGATGCCCCCGACTGGCCTCGTGGGCCGGAAACGGCGCAACTGTTCGCAGAGATCCAGAGTCATCTTCCGGCCGGGCGGAGGCTGCCCGGCGAGTTCTGAGTCGCTCGTCCGGCCGAGAAGCGTTGTCCACACAGCCGCTGCCGGTGTCCCGCTGAGTGACTGACATGCGCAGAATCGAGGACCTTCGCACGGCTGAAGAAAACATAGGAGAGCGTTTGCATGCCCGATCATCCTCGCAACAAGGGACCATGGATCCATCGGTTCCTGACGATATTCTTCACGCTGATTTTCGCCGTGCTCTGGTTCTGGCTGCTCGGGTTCGTCGTCGACGACATCGGCACCTGGCCGGGACCCTCGTACGCGGAGCTCGAACAACGCCGGCTCGATCCAGCGCTCGTGACGCAGGCCGACGCGCTGCAGCGGCAGATTGCAGATACCGAGCGGCGAATCATCCAGCAGAAAGCTCGCCAGGAACTTCTCCGCGACAGCACCGCCAACTCGCAAACGACGATGAACCAGCTGCTCGAGTTCCAGCGCTCGAGCCTGGCGAAGAACCTGCTGCCGTCCGCCGACGAGCGGAAAGCCCTGGCCGAGAGCCAGCAACGGTTCCTGGCCAATCAGAGTCAATATCAGACGCTGAATGAACAGCTCGTGCAGTTGAACGAGCAGCTGCGCAGCCTGAAGGACAGGCAGCAGCAGTCAGAAGAGGCGCTGAACAGGCAGCGGGGGCCGATACGAGAGGAATTCCAGAGACTGGATCGAGCACATGATTTGCGGATAGCCGGGCTCAAGCTCGCGGTGCTGATTCCGCTTCTGGTTGTCGGCGTCCTCCTCTTTCCCAAGTACCGGAGTGGACCATATGCTCCGCTCGTCTACGCCTTCGGCGGAACCGTCTTGCTGCAAGTTGGGCTGGTGATGCACCAGTACTTTCCATCCAGGTATTTCAAATATGTGTTGATCGTGGCCGCACTCGCGATCGTGTTACAGGCACTCGTCTATCTGATACGGATGGTCGCGTTTCCGAAAAGCGATTGGCTGTTGAAACAATATCGAGAGGCGTACGAGGCGTTTCTCTGCCCCGTATGTTCCTATCCAGTCAGACGCGGGCCGCTCAAATACATGGTCTGGACTCGCCGGACCATCAAGAAAATGGCGCCACCGCCCGCGGGTTCGAACGACGTTGACGAACCCTACACATGCCCGATGTGCTCCACCAGGCTGTATGGCGAATGCGAGAATTGCCATGCGGTACGTCCGAGCCTGCTGCCGAGTTGTCAGAAGTGCGGGCATCTCATCAGCGTGAGTGCCGGTTAACTCGGCGCGTACTGTGATGTCAATCATTCCGACCGTTCGTTGCAGCAACATGCGGAGGTCGCTCGCCTTCTACACCGGCGTCCTCGACTTCGTCCACGTGGGCGGCGATGACCAGATTGACGATCCCTCCTTCAGCGTCCTCTCGCGGGATGGCGACCCGCTCGTTCTCTCCAGCCATCGCGGGGACGGAACGTTCGGACAGGCGATCGCCATCACGACTGACGATGTCGATGCACTCTTCAGGAAATTCCGGGAGCGCGGACTGGTGACGCCGGGTAATCCGGACGCGCCGGAGCACGTCCACGAGGGTCCGATCGATCAGACCTGGGGCACGCGCGAGTTTTACGTCGACGATCCCGACCGCAACACGTTGCGATTTGTGCAGGGGTGGGACGAGGCGTGACCGCTTCGTAGGGAGAGTAACATGAACGCAAGTGACGCGTCGCGACCGCGGACGTGCGGCTCTGATCGGAGGAGGGGATCTTGATGGCAATAATCGCATCGGGTAAGCCAGGAACGGCTGCCAACTCTGTGTTCGTTGCCCTCCTTCGCGGCGTGAACGTCGGCGGCAACAACATGATCAGCATGAGCTCGCTCAAAGCCAGCTTCGAGAAAATGGGCTTCGACGATGTGACAAGTTACATCAACAGCGGGAACATCATCTTCAGAGCAAAAGAGCTGGACGCCAGAAAGCTGGAAAAGCGTATAGAAGGACTGTTATCGGCAGAGTATCAGCTCGCATGTAAGGTCGTCGTGCGAAGTGTGTCCGATATGGCGACTCTGATACGCAGCATACCCGACAGATGGAACGGGGACAGGCGTTGGAGATACAACGTGATATTCCTTCGTCACTCGATTGATTCTCAGGAAATCGTGGACACTCTGAAACCACGGGATGGCATCGAGCAGGTAGTCTATCGTCCGGGCACTCTCCTCTGGTCGGCACAGGTAAAACATGTGAGCCGAACCGCCATGCTGAAGCTTCCGGGTCAGAAGATTTATCAGAACATGACGGTCAGAAATCTCAACACGACCAGGAAGCTGTATGAGCTCATGAGCAGGATGGCTGAGCGTCCGTCGAAATGAGTGCTCGCACGAGCGCCCCCAATGCTCCTCGCCTCTATCGTTGAAACCGATCTCGTTTGACCGCCGCTCCAGTGCGAATCCCGAGAAGACGCCGAACATGGCGATGGAGTCTGGCGGTAGCTGGATTCGCGATTGTCGTCGTGGGGCTGCGGGCGTTCTGGCTCGAGCCTGGGAGCTTCACTGTCGACGAAGAGCGAATCAGCCTGCACTGGTCCGCACACGGACCCCTGCGAATCGCGATCCTCTCGGATCTTCACGTCGGATCCCCGTTCAACGGACTCGCCAAAGTGCGCGAGATTGTCGATCGCACCAACGCGGCGCGGCCCGACATCGTTTGCATCCTCGGCGACCTGGTAGTCCAAGGGGTGATTGGCGGACATTTCGTCCCTCCTGAAGACATCGCGGCGGAACTGAAGCGACTTCGTGCCGGAGCCGGAGTCTTCGCTGTGCTGGGAAACCATGACGGATGGCTGAACCACGACCGCGTGCGGGACGCCCTGCAGCGAAACGGCATTCGTGTCGTGGAGGAGACCGCGGAAAGACGCGACACTCCAGCCGGTCCGCTGTGGATCGCCGGGGTCAGCGATCTGTGGACCGGCACGCACGACATTACGGCTGCACTCGATGCGGTGAAGCACGATGGCGCCCCGGTAATCCTGCTGACGCATAATCCCGATGTCTTCCCCCTCGTTCCAGACGGCGTCGCGCTTACGCTTGCCGGCCATACACATGGCGGGCAAGTGCGGCTTCCGTTTGTGGGGGCGCCGATCGTCCCGTCCCAATTCGGGCAGCGCTTTGCCGCGGGACACATCGTGGAAGGCGGTCGTCACCTGTTCGTAGCGACCGGGCTGGGAACGAGCATTCTGCCGGTCCGGTTTCGCGTACCGCCGGCCGTCACTATCCTGACGATTGTTCGCGAATAAGGCGGGAGATGTACCCGGCGCGTCGCCGGATGCGCCACCATGTCGAAACCAGCTGTCGCGAAGTGAGTGTTCGGCCGCCGCGGCGCTATTCGCTTCTTCACTCGCGACGGATTCGAAGCACGCGCCCCGGATGCGCGTGGGTCGACGATCCGGTGTCGAACACCAGCTCGCCGTTGACCCAGACCGAACGAATGCCGATCGACAGGGCTCTGGCATCTGCGGTCGTGGCCCGGTCGATGATCCGCTCCGGATCGAGCAGGACGAGGTCCGCAACCTTGCCCGGCGCGATCGTGCCGCGATCGGTCAGGCCGACGTTTGCGGCCGACAAGGATGTCATCTTCCTGATCGCCTCCGGCAGCGCGAGGATCTTCTGCTCGCGAACGTAGCGCCCCAGCACCCGAGGAAACGAGCCGAACCCGCGCGGATGGCCGCCAGACGAGGTGCCGTCGCTGCAGATGTTCGCCCACCGCCACTGGATCAGGCGCGCGACGTCTTTCTCGTCCATGCTGGTCGCCACAATCGTCGGCCCCTGCTGATGGCTCTCTTCGATCAGCTTCATCACGGTTGCGGGGGGATCCATTCCGCGCAGCGCCGCGATTTGCGTGACGGTCTGGCCGACGTAGTCCGGTTTCTCAGGAAAGCCCACAATCAGCAGGTCCTCCGGTGCGACGATCTCCTTCAGCACGAACTCCGCCTCCGCGCGGTTGGTGAAGTCGCGATCCGGGAACAGCACGGTCATGCCCGACTGCCAGTACGTGTATGGGTAGATGTCCGCGGTCACATTGACGCCGGACGCGCGCGCCCGGTCGAGAACCGCGATCAGCTTGTCGGCCTGCCCCCATAAACCTCGCATCGCGAGCTTCACGTGCGAGATCTGGACGGGCAGGCGCGCCTCGCGGCCGATGCGAATGACCTCGTCGACGGCGTCGAACAGCTTCCGATCTTCACTCCGCATATGGCTGATGTAGCGGCCGTGCATCGACGCCGCGACTTTCGCCAGCGCGATGACCTCTTCGGGATCTGAATAGATGCCCGGGTCGTACTCCAGACCGGTCGAAAGCCCCAGCGCGCCGGCTTCCATCTCCTTCCGCAGCAGCGCTCCCATCTGCGCGATCTCCTCAGCGGTCGCGCGCCGTTTGAACTCCGCGCCGAGCACCTGGCGGCGCAGCGTGCCGTGCCCCACGTACGACGCGACGTTCACGGCCGCCGGCTGCTTCTCGAGGCGCTCAAAGAACTCCGACAGCGGAAGCGCCGACGAACCGTCCTGTCCGACGACGATGGTGGTGATTCCCTGGCTGACGGCGGCGAGCGCATCGGGCGCGTCGAAGAGTCCGCGATCGTGGTGGCTGTGCGTGTCGATGAACCCCGGCGCGAGCGTCAGGCCCGCGGCGTCGACGATGGCGTCACCTGACCGCGTTTGCAGATCGCCAACGTCGGCTATCTTTCCGTCGACGATCCGCACGGCGCCGCGGGTTGGTGCTGCCCCGGTCCCATCGACCACCAGCGCGTTCCGGATCAGCGTGGATGTCGCACGCGGCGGCTGCGCACCCAGCGCCGTGACGGCCGCCGCGACAACGCACGCGATTTTCAGAAGATGCTGCATCGGTTCATGTGCAGGTCAGCCCTGGGGAACGTACGGATCCCGAACGACGCGTTCGAAGGTCGCCAGCACTTTGAACGACCCCTTGAGGCCCTTGCCCAGCACCTTTCCGTCGACCTCCGCCCCGGCTTCGATGGTCCGTGGATCGGGCCGGCTTCCAAACGCGAGGGCACCCGGAGGAACGCCCGGAACCGGCCGGCCATTCAGGTCGACAATCGGCCG
>WNGF01002883.1_pt1 | contig 31209 bp, 27 predicted proteins | sample 5400641 | NCBI WGS metagenome assembly WNGF01 (sample SAMN13153371, study PRJNA577476) | soil metagenome | isolation source: 80 cm soil or saprolite under grassland replicate 2 | place: USA:California | collected 2016-06-15 | reverse complement strand
GGTCAAATCAAAAGCCGCCGCACGCCGGGTTGGGCACCGCCTTGACGCCAGGGAATTATGTCCATTTTGTCGCTCAAGCCCAAGGGCCAAACGTTCATTTCAATCTGTCCGGTTTCCTGCGATTCGTGGGATGGTCTTTTGGCAGGATTTTGTCTTGTGGCGACGAATTAAGCTGGGAATGACATCGCATTCCGCCATTGAGCGACATCCGAGACTTTCTCACGCTGGTAAATCTGATGAATTAACTCGGACGCATGATTCATCAGACGCATTGCCACCTCGCGCGGCACGCCTGCTCGCCGAAGCCGGTTGACATAGGTGACCCGAAGACAGTGAAAGCAAAGGTGAGGCTTCTTAATTTTGGCAAAAAACTGGGTCCATCGGCGGGAAGGTTGGAATGGAAATTCGAGCGTGGTTGCGCGTCTTTGTGCCTTCAAACGCTCAAACAGAGGTTTGAGAGCGTCCGGCATGGGAATTGAGAATGCCCGATCTTCGCCGCCTTTGGGGCTTGGAAACGTAATTTTTTCCTCGTCGAAATCGACGCATGACATCGGAATCGCCGTCTCGCGGACGCGGCAACCCGTGTGAAGACCAAGCTGGAAAGCGACCTGCATCCATTCCGGTTCTGTTTGCAGGGCGCGACGAATTTCAACGATTTCGTCGTTCGTCATCTCCGGCTTCTTCTTCGCCTTGTCTTTCCTGATTCTCAGATGCGCGAGTGGATTGGAGTCCGCGTGGCCGAGATGAACCGCCTCGCTAAGGATCAGAGAAAACGTCTTGAGCTCAAGAATGGCTGTGTTACGGCCCGCCTTCTTGCCGGACTTTTTCTTGAAGTTGATTCGCCAGTCGATGTATTCGAGCGCGGTCTTGTAGGTGATCTGCTTTGGAGTGTGAATCTGCCGATACTGAAGCCACATTGCCACCCACTTCCAAGCATCAAGGTATCGTTCCAGCGTCTTTTCGGACTCGCAGTGCCGATCCAGAAACTTGGGCAGGGCCTGTCCTGCTCGTCGAAGTGCGCGCGCCGCGACGGATTCGATTCAGGAACGATCAGAGGAACGGAGTGCCTGACTCCATCAAAGCAAAAGAAAACCCGCTGGCGTTAGCCAGCGGGCATTCCAGAGACGACAGGGGTTACCCTCAAAAGCTGTCAATCCGACTTGGCGAAAACCGTGTCCGGCGCAGCCGCGGACCTCTCCTGGTCCTCCCCCGCGTCCGGCGGAACCAGAGCCAGACCGAGGTCAAGGTTCTTCTCTTCAAACTGCCATTCGCTCAGTCGCACCCCATGCTTCCGCGCGAAGCGTCGGACTGCAATCTGCGATTCCAGGTTCAAGATGGCCGTGATGATGATCCCGCTGACGTCGTGTTTCTTGACCAACTCAGGCAGGTCTTCCAGCGCGCCGAGCACCTGGTAGCCATACACGCGCCGCAAATGTAAAGAAGGATCATCGTCAATAAGTCCAATGATTTCGCGTTCGTCGGAGCTGCTGGAATCGAAGAAGTTTCTTTCCTTGAGGAAGAGCTGGCAGCGGCCCCCAGCTCCGTAAAGCAGGATCCGTTCGCCCCTCCCCTTCCCAGGGTGGCGTCCGATCAGCAACGGTACGAATTCTTCGGCAAACCGGTAGATGAGCCGGACGCTAACGATCGCCGGATGACTCAGGCCACCAAAGATCGACGCTCGCAGCAATGTCTGGATCATCTCGGCCGGATTGACGAGTATCTCGATCGTCGAACTGATCACCAGCCCGCCCCAGAGGCACAGCGCGAGGGCGAGCGCATCACGTGCTCGGGCGCGCGACCAGACGATCTGGTAGGTGCGGCACAGGCCGAGCATCGTGAAGGTCGGAGCAATCCAGATAGGCAAGCCAAGGAGCCATCTTTCCCAAGCCTGGCCGCCTCCGCCAGGCACCAGCCGAATGCTGGCCGCCAACACGGCTGCCATCCACGCCACGTCCCAGGCCGGATAAACCAGCGCTTTGAGCGCCGTTTGAGTCGGTCGGCGGAAACCTCTCAGCACTGCCCGGCCGGTGTCGAGCAGTTCGATGGCCGCCACGTGTCGCAGCGTGACGTAGAGCGCGACCACGAGCGCAGTCAGGAAGATGCCGACCGCGTGAGATTGGAAACTCGTGATCAACAGACCGCAGGCCACCAGCAGGCCGTTCGCGATCCAGAGCAGCGTCGCCACCCGGCGCGCGTTCAAACCCACTTTGAGCAGCCGGTGGTGCAGATGCTCGACGTCGGCGCGCATGATGCCGTACCCGGGCGAATCGCCTGGGGGCGTCCGGCCAAACAACCACCGCCGGGCCGACCTCCGCCAAACGGCCAGCAACGTATCAAAGATCGGAACACCGAGCACAAACATCGGAGTGGCCATCGCCAGGATGAAAGTGCTCTGCGAGAGGGTCTGCAAAGAAACCGTGCCCAGAATAAACCCCAGGAACATGCTCCCGGTGTCGCCCAGGAAAATGCTGGCCGGATGAAAATTGAAACGGAGAAATGCCAGGCAGGCGCCCATCAAACCCAGAAGGACCAGCGCGTCGCCCGGCGTGCGCAGGAGCACAAACACCCCACAGAGACCCAGCGCTGAGATAATTGCCAACCCGCAGGCCAACCCATCCAGGCCGTCGATCAGGTTGAAGGCATTGATGATGGCGATCAGCCAGAGCACCGTGAGCGAATACGACACCGCGCTGGGCAGCTCTACTCCCGCAACCGAACTGATCTTTGTGCCGGATTCGAAAATGAGCGTCGCGGCCGCCGCTTGCCCAATGAGCTTCAACCAGGGTCGAACGCCGCGAATGTCGTCCGCTACGCCGACAATCAACAGGACCAGCGAAGCGCCGACGAAGTGTTCCCACCAAACGAGGTCGAGCGACCGCGCGTACTTGGCCCACGGCAACGCCAGCGCCACCAGGCAGGCGGCGTGCGCTCCGATCACGACAGCGATCCCGCCTCCCCGCGGAGTCGGCCGTTGGTGCGGCCGCCGTTCATCAGGGATATCGACTATGCCCCAACGCCGCGCGACCGTCCGCGCTAACGGGGTGAGGAAATAAGTCACGAAGAACCCCGTTAGAAATACGGCGAGGTACTTGTCCAGATCACCAAACACGCGTGGTCCTGTTGTTTGACAAAGCTCCAAATCCCAAACGCCAAACTCCAATGAAATCCCAAGTGCCCAAATCCCAAATACCCAAGACACTGCGCTCCTTGGAGCTTGAGAATTGGAATTTCTTTGGATTTTGGAGCTTGGATTTTGGAGCTTTCATTTGTCCCGTGGTCCGTCGTCAGTGCTCCCCTGCCGGCGCCGTGCGCTCAGTACTCACCGGGCCAATTTCTGCGTTCACGGATGCAGCGGCTGTGCCTTCCAGGATGGCCAGCAAACGCGGCAAAAGGGCCTCCTTCGAATACCTTCCGCACGACTCGGCGGAACGCTCGCGAGGCCCCGCTCGGCTCGCGCCACGCAGACGGTGAATCTGGTCCAAGACCTGTTGCACTTCGCCTGGCGCCGCGCAGCCGAAGCGGTCGCTGTCGCCCAGTGCGTCAATAATCTCCGTGACATGGCTCGGGCGTGGACCGAGGTACAAGACCGGTGCGCCCACCGCGAGGATGTTGTAGATCTTGCAGGGGTGAACGATCCCCACGAACCGCTCGCCCATCACCACCACGTGCAGGTCCGCCGCGGAAAGCGAGCCGGCCAGCGCGCTCAACGGCTGATAGGGCAGGCAGAGAAGATTCGAGAGTTTCTTCGAAAGTTGTTTGACTGTTGCCCATTCACTCCCGCCGCCGATGAAACAAAAGACAATGTCAGGTTCCTTCTCCAAGCGCCGAGCGGCCTCCAGCAGCGTGCCGAGCGGATGGCACGGACTGTGGTTGCCCGAGTACATCACCACGAATTTGCCGTCGAGCCCATGCGCCCTGCGAAAACACTCACGCCCGTCCGGATCAAATCGGACATCCGCGTCGTGCGACCAGGGTGGGATCACGGCCACGCGATCGCGGTTGATGCCCTTGGCCAGGATTCGATCGCGCATGAAGCGATCCAGCGCGACAATGCGTTCGGCCCGCCGGAAACTGAACCGCGACATCCAATTCAGCACCCGGGCCGCTGCCGAATCGGCGCGCAGCCAGCCCGCGGCGATGGCCTCGTCCGGGTTCAAATCCATCACCCAGTAAAAGAATCGGCTCCGCCACACCTTCGCCACCCAGGCGCCGATGAATGAGATCAACGGCGGCGAGGTCAGCGCGACGACCGCGTCGTGCCGTGGAAGTGTCGCCAATCGGAAGCAGCAACACGCCATGAAACTCATAAAATCGGCCGCCCGCTTCCACTTGGCCCCTTTGCCGAAGCCCGTGCCGCCTGTGCGAATGATTTCTATCCCATTCCACCGTTCACGCCGGGCGAACCGGACGGTTGGATTATCGTAGGCCCTGCGACTGGTGACGACCGTGACGGCGTGACCCCGCTCGACGAGTGCGAGAGCGAGCTCCGCCAGGTACTGGCCGGTGGAAACCACATCCGGATGAAAGGCTTGGTTGAGCAGAAGGATTTTCATCGTCGTGGACCTGACAGGCTTCCAAAGGTTCCAAAACAATTCAGTCGCCGCTGGGCCGCTCTGCGCGCACGAGCCGCTCAAGCTGGCGCACTACGGCGGCTTCGGCATTTCGCGCGTCTTCATAACCCCGGACAGCGACCTCAAGGGAGCGCTGCCCCAAGTTGCGCCTGCCAGCCCGCACGGGCGCAAGACGATTGCCGTAGGTGAGCCTTTCAGTCTTGAAGGATTGTCCCTCCGCGCGATCTTCCCACAAACAGTAAAAGACATGAACTGGCCGACCGCTCTCTTCGACCACATACGTGCGAAAGGGCAAGACCAGGTTGCCGGCCGGCAATTGCTTCAATTCGGATGCCGAAACCAGCCTCTTCCCGGCAGCCGTCAAGCAGACCTCCGGCGTATGACTCTTGGCGACTTGCGCGCCGATACGGCCAGGGAACCAGCGGAGAAAAATCACCTGCCATCCCACGTCGCCTTCCTGCCATGTCGTATTCAGGCCTTCGTCATAGCGCAGGAGTCGTCTGGCATTTTGCGGGATGGGCAGCTCCCTGAAAGTGGCGTTCTCTCGGGGCAATTCAATCGTCCACTCCGCACTCGCGGGCAGTCCACGTTCGTGCTCTCGGTACCAGCCCTCCACTCCGATTTCGACCAGCAGCAGCCAGACGAGCAACGCGAGGCCGAACCGCCCAATGGCGCGGCCAATTCCAGGACTAGGGAGCACGGACCACGCACCAGAGGACTCCCTGGTCCCGTAGTCCCGTAGTCCCGTACTCTTATGGTCCGCGGTCCCAGAGGCCGCTTGTCGATTGAGCGCCACCCCGACCGCCCACAGGCTCAGCAGACACGCCACCGTGATGCTCACTCCGGCCGGATCGTGCCATTGCGAGATCGCCGCAAGTCCATTCCTGGCCGCCACCGAAACGAGGATGAGCGTGCGGGCGAAATTAAAGAGACAGGCCAGAAAGAAGCCGGCCAGACACAAGGCAGCGCGCCGGAAGACGGTCAGACGGTATAGTTCACCGAGGAACAAAGAGATCATCAGACTCGATTGAAACGAGCGAATTCCACTGCACGCCTCGTCGATCCCCACCATGCCAGCGCCGACCTGGATTACGTTTCCGTGCTGGAGGGCAGGAATGCCCAGCCAGCCCAGTGCCTCGACTGCCATTGCCCCGTTGACCCTTGACAGTCCCTGAATCAACGGTCCTTCAACGAGGGTTGGCCACGGCACCGCCACGAGGAAGAAGCAGACTGGAAAGGCCAGTCGAGCTACGGGTCCCGAACCGAACGCAAAACGAATGGTCAACAATGTCAAACCGACCACCTCGATGGCCAGCAACCAACTAATGAGTCGCCATTCCGGATTCGCCTCCTGGATCAGCCGCGTCGGCAACCACAGCACCGCGAGGAGGTAAAGCGCCACGGACCACCGACCACGGATCCTCCAGAGTAAACCCAGACACAACAGCGGCACTGCCCAGCCGTAACCGTATTGCGGATTCACTCGCCACTCCACGCGCAGTTGATTGATCAAGATGAACCAGAGGAAAGCGAAAGGAAGGACGGCCAGGAGCGATGACCCAAGGGCCAAGAGCCAAGGCGGTAGCGCCAGCCGCCAAGGGCGAAGCGCCAAGGGAGAAGCGCAAGAAGCATTGGTGACCCCGCTTGGCGCCGTGCTCTTAGCTCCCAGCTCTTCCGCCTCTGCTTTCACGTCGTTCTCGAAAGTTTCGCGATTCTCCAAATCACCACATCGCCATCGGCCATCAGGCCATCCACTTCCCCATCTTCCGTCTCCAATCTTCCATCAGCGACCACGGAACTATGGGACAACGGACCACTGGACCACGGGACTACGGAATGCCGGGTGTTCTCATTCCGCTGACAGAAATTCCTTTGCCTCATAGCCGCGAATGGACACGAATTCAGAATGCGAGAAACCGGAAATCGCAATTCAGCGGTCAGAGTCTCAAGCCTTATGCCTTGCGCGCTGGCGCAACTCATACGCCTTGTAAACGTTCAGCATTTCGTAAGTCGCCAGCAGGCGGCAGAACATGTAGCCCGGTCGCCCATCGATGAAGCCGCGCTTGAACACGTAGCTGTAAAGAAATCTCAACGTGGGTCTGAAGGGCAGCAGCCGCGACCATTCGCGCAACGCCCGGCGCTTTTCCAGATGCTCACCGATCCCCTGCCCTTTGGCCTTTCCGCTTGCTGCATTGACCTCCACTTCCGCCTCCCAATTGGAATAGCGGTTGTGCTTCTCCATCCACGTGTAGATGTCCGGATACGCGTAATGCAGCATGTCGTGCTTCAGATAAGCGGTCGCGCCGGGCAGGACCACGTGCTCATGCACCTCGTTGTCGCCAGAGCCGGTATCGCCCGTGTGAAATTTTTCATAGCGGCCAAGCTTGTGCCGGAATAAACGCAGGTTCCAACTCGGATAATAGCCGCAGTGGCGAATCCATTTTCCGAGGAACATGAACCGCCGGTTGATGAAATAACCGTCCGCGTGCGGCTGCTTGAGTTCCTGCTGAATTTCGGCGGCCAGTTCCGGTGTGATACGTTCATCGGCATCCAGGATGAGCACCCAATCGTTTTTCCAACGCACGTTCTCCAACGCCCAATTCTTTTTCTTGGGAAACTGGCCGTTCCATTGGAACTGCTCAACCCTCGCTCCTTTGCTCGTTGCAAACTCCACCGTCCCGTCGCGCGACCCCGAATCCACCACCACCACGTCATCGCTCCACGCGATCGACGCGAGACAGTCCTCGATATTGCGCCGCTCGTTCAATGTCGGAATGAGGACGGAGAGCATGTAGAAGTCCGGAATCCGTCGTCAGTGGTCCGAAGCCAGAGGACAGTGGCCGGCTCGCGATTTCTCGGAGTTGAGTGCCGTCAGTCGCCACTGGTCAGGTTGGCATGCTCAGACCAAGCCGTTCTTTCTCTTGAGCCAGTATTCAGGCCGGCTGTGTCCTTGAGCCACTGCCACTATCCAGATCACGTCCGCCCAAATAAATTAGGCGAGGTAGTACCGAAACAGGAATCGAAGATCAGTTCGCAGTACAAAGTGGTCGGATTCAGTCTAATTTGGTTTGATCCACTTGGATTTCCCTCTTCTTGATCGCCCGCGTGGGATTGCCGGCCACGACGGTCCACGGCTCAACGTCTTTCATCACCACAGCGCGCGCGCCCACCACCGCTCCTTCGCCGACGGTCACACCCGGCCCGACAAACGCGTCGGCGCAAATCCAGACCTGATCGTGGATTTCAATGGGGGGCTTGAGCAATGGCATATCGGGTTTGCGATAATCGTGCGTGCCTGCGCAGAGATGCGCCCGTTGGGACACCGTGACATTCTGGCCGATCGTCACCGGGCCAAGGTTGTAAACGAGCGCGCCTTCGCCAATGGCGCTCCAGTCGCCGATACGAAGGTTCCAGGGGAAATAGACTACGGCCGAATTGTAGATATGGACCTGGTGCCCGATTTGCGCGCCGAACAATCGGAGAACGCAACATCGCCAGCCGAAGCAGGGTCGCGGGCTGAGGCGGAATAACCACTGGCCGAAACCCCAAAGGATGCGCCGAAACATCTCGTCGCCGGCGTATTTTGTCGCGCTGCGATTAGCGGCAATTTCAAGTTGTGCTCTCATTGTCCGCGTCATCGGTCTCACTCTCCGCATTCCCAGACAGGCAGGATGCGCTGTCCTACGCCGTAACGACGCAGTCCGGCCTGGGGCCGCCACCAAGAGCCCAATCATAAACGGATTTCATTTCCGCTGCGATTTTTGGCCAGGTGAAGCGCGAAGCGACAAGGGCGCGGCCATTCTTGCCCAGCGAATCGAGCGTGGATCTCGGAGCCCGGAGCAAGGAGCGGAGCCCGTTCGATATGCTTTCGAAGTTTGGATCGATGCGCATCGCGGCATCGGCGGCAAACCCTTCCGGGAGGTTGCATTGTGGAGTCATGAGGACCGGTTTGCCATAGGCCCACGCCTCGAGGATGACCCTCGGCAAGCCTTCGCTAAACGACGGCAAAATGAATGCATCACAGTTGGCATAGCACGCTGCCTTGCCCTCGCCGAACTGCGGGCCCAGAAAAACCACCGAAGGCGGTTCGGAAGAGGGGAAGGGGGACGATGGACTCCTGGCTGCGGGCTTCTGGCCTCCGGCGTCTTGTGTCTTCTCCGCGCAATCGGCGAATGAAAGGCCGAGTTCGCCGCACAATCGCTTGAGTTCCGCCTCATGTCCGCCCTGGTCCCAGCCTGCGATGGCCAGGATCCAGGAGTGGCCGGTTGATGGTTGAGAGGTAATGGCCATCGACCAGGCTTTGATGAGATTGACGAGTCCTTTTTTGGGGTGCAGTCGGCCCAGATACAGCAGCACCTTGCGCCCTTCCGCAGCGGAACCGAAAACGAATTTCTGATTTCCGACGTCCGGCGTCTGGTCTCTGACATCTGACTGCTGGTCTCCGATCTTTGGAAGGTCAATTCCATTTGGAATGACGCAAATTGGGTTCCGCAGACCGAGAGCACGGATCGCGTCGGCTTCTGATTGGCAGAGCGCACGCAGGCAGGCGGCCTGACGGAGGTGTTCCTCCTCATAGAGGAACCTGGCAAGCCTTTTTTTCCAAGCAGAATTCCTGATCGCCCAGGGATCCAGCATCCCGTGCGCGGAGATCAAGTAGGGGCGGAGCGTGGCGCGGTGCCAATTGAGGGCGACGACGGATTGATACATCCATACGCCATGCACGTGGATAATATCGGCATTAAAATAGACCAGCTTCTTTCCTAACCGGGGCGAGAAGCCAAACTGCGCCGGGCCCATGACTCCAAGGCTTTCAACGTGCAAAGGCTCCCAAGCCGGTCGGTCGGCGGCCGTGAATTCATCATCCAAACCGAGTATCGACACGCTCACATTCGGAATTTCGCCAAGGCATTGGTGCAGGCGGCGCACGCTCTCAAACAGGCCGCCGGCTTTGCGGGACAGAGAGGCTACCAGGGACACCGTTTTCATCTTGGCAGCAAGGCTCGAAGCAGAAGTTGATCAACCCAACCAGGATGACTCAAGGGCGTGGCAAGCGCCGTCCGTACTGCCCGCGCAAGCCCGTCGCCGAATCGTTCCGGCCCCCAGTTTGCAATAACTTCGCGACTAGCGTCGCCCATTTCGGCGAGCTGGTGTTTGGGTGTTTCGGTCAGGCGAAGCATCAGTTGGGCGAGCGCTTCGGCGTCGCAGGGATCAAAGGTGAACCCGTTTCGGCCCTCCTGCACGAGGTCGACAGCGCACCCGCATCGGTTGGAAACCAGCACGGGCAATCCGGACGCCATCGCTTCGTTGACAACCAAACCCCATTGCTCGGTCGTGCTGGGGTGAATGAATGCGGACGCAAGACTGTAGTAAGCCGGCAATTCGGAATACTGTTTGAACCCGGGCAGGCGGACGAAATCCTGGAGAGCGAGGCCGGAGATCAGGCGACAGACGTCGGATTTCAGCGGACCGTCGCCGAGCAAAACCATGGACCACGGCGCGGAGCCTGGAGGCAGGAGCCTGGAGTTGGAAGATAGCGCCCGATAGCGCGCATACGCTTGAATGAGCCGCGGCAGATTCTTTTTCTCAATGAATCGTGCCGAGGCGAGGAAGAAGTTCTCCGGCAGATCATACTTCTTTCTGATGTCTGCTTTCTGATTCATGACCTTTGCGGCTCCGGCCGCAAAATACCCATTGTCCACGGCATCATAGCCCAAGAAAACGCGATCCTGCGGCATGCCGAGTTGAACCATGTAATCGCGGTGCGGCGAACCGCCAACCAGGGCGCTCGAGCCCAACCGCACCAGGCGTCGTTTGATCCACTCCTTCCATGCGACACGTTTTTCATCCCAAGAGGTGCTTTCGGACATCGTTAACGCAGGCACGCCGGCACTGGCGCACCAGCGCAGGGCACCGAAGGCCGCGCTGCTCGACCATCCAGGGACAGCCACGACTTGAGGTTGGAATTGCGACAAAACCCGCTCCAGATTCTGCCAGACTTCCCAGCCGGAAGTCGCTTTAGCGGACTTTTCTTCAAAGAGGGTTGCTCGCCGAAATTTCGTTGTTGTTGCGGCCTTGGTCCACGCATATTCCGCGCTGCGTCCCGAGACTTCGACAGCAAGCAAATCGCAGACGCCGGCCGCCGCGTGCAATCGCGCCAAGTGATACGGCCCGAAGTTGTCGAAGATGACCGCGAGTCGCGTTGAATGGAAGCTGTGCATCGCCGGACGGTCCCCGTGGACGTGCGCGCGGGCTAAGAACTTTCCTCGGCGCTACCCTGCCGCGGTGCTTCGTTCTCGTCGGATGGAAGAGGGCCAGATCCTATGGATAATGGACGCGGGAATGGGGCAGACGGCGATCCGCGCGCGGGAAACCGACGATGGTTCGCACGCGCCCGCCGACTTACCGCCCTGCGGGCCGTCAGGGTTGGGTTCGCAGTGGGGCGTTGCTCGACGTGCCGTGAGGTCGGGATTCTCCGCGTCGTTGGTCGAGCCTCGGATCTGGGAGATTTCTCTCGCGCATAGAGAAAGAGCAATCCCAGAAAAATCACGTAATACATCAGTCCAGGGAGAAAATCCACGGTCTGGTGTGTGACAGTCCGCATAGCGGCGGTACCGATTTGAATATAGAACAGTTGGGCAAAAATCGCGTTTGGCTCCTCGGTGGCGCGAAAAAGGCTCTTAAACACTACCGCCAGCAAAGCGAAGAAAAGGCAACCGAACCAGCCAAATTGCCGGAATGAATCTCCCATTCCGGTGAGTGTAGAGCCAGGGGGAATTTCATAGCCCAGCGTGGCGACTTCGTCATGTATCCGGTCAGCGCTCGGCTCGAACATCAGGCTCGCCTTAAACCTCGTCCCCAGCAATTGCGCGGGCACGAAGCGAAACACCAGTTGATCCCAGTAAGACTTCCCAAACTCATAAGCCTTGGAACGGCGTGTTCCCTCTATAAAGACCGCCGCGTTGCGAAGTTCGAGAGTGGACTCCTCGCTCAAGTACTGCCGATAGTTTTTCACCAGGTCCATTTGTCGGACCTGTTCCCAATCGCGTTTCGCTGCAAGTCCGCGATAGGTTCCGGTGGCAGGAATAGCGAGCATGGCTCCGGTGATTGCCGACAGGATCACCCAGCGGGGCAGCTTGATCCCGCGATGGAAGTAAAGGGTCAAGGCCAGCGTCAGCAGGAACTGAATTGTGGGCTCCCGGCGGCCCCAAAATACAGTAGCTTGGATTGGTTGAATCGCCGCGATCACTGTAGCCGCCCATGCCAGCAAACTTTGCGTTCGCAGCGCCGTCAACAGGCAGATGGCAAACGCAGGATAAATCAGGTTGTTAAAAAAAAGATAGATGGTTGACGGCCCCGTCCACATGCTTCCCCCTTTCTCGTCCTCCGTCATCTGGGAAAGCAGGTGACGGAAAAAAAAGCTGACGGCGATGAAAACCAGACCGCCCTGGAACAGCCGATCCAAATTGACCGGCTGAGCCAACAACTCCTGAACAGATCGTATCGGCGGCAGGCGATAACCCAGCCAGCACATGGCGAAGCAGAGGCAACTCATTAGGAGCACATTGGCCACCCACTCCGGTCTGGCTTCGCCCGGAAAGCGAATCAATGAAATCGCTTGTGGCATTATGAACACCGCAAACACCGCGGCCATGAAATAGGGATACTCGTAAGTCCGTTCCGGCTTCAACATGGCGGCCGCGAGCGAGGCGCCCAGTAAGGCCACCAGCACGAAAAGGTAGGTGTTAGTCAGGTCCATCTATCTAAGATTATTTCGCCGAGCACTGAACTCCGCATATGCCGTCCTGGTTGCCCGCTCCACCGCCGTCCATGAATATTCGCGGCGAACTTGTTCGACCATCCTGCGATTCGCCTCCGTCACGCTGACAGAAGCAATTGCTTGAGCCAGGACGGCAACGTCCCCTTCCGCAACCACCAAACCGCCAAGGTGCCTCAGCAACTCTCGCCCACCACCCTCGCATTCAAAAGCGAAGATGGGCAATCCGCTTGCCACCGCTTCTAACAAGACCAGTCCGAATGTCTCGACCTTGGACGTAAATAGAAACGCATCCGCCGCACCGAAAAGGTCAGCCGGATCATTCACCTTCCCGAGCAGAATAGGTCGGCGATTGGCTGAAAGCTGCCCCACCTCACCGGCGAGCCACCCCCGGGCCGGGCCGTCGCCCGCCACCACCAATCGGCTGTCTTCCGACAACCGCCGCGCAGTGGCCACCAGCCGATCGAGTCCTTTGGTTTCTCGATCCAAGCGCCCCGCCCACAGCACGAACTTTTGGGTGGCGGACAATCCCAGGCCTGCGCGGACATTCGACCTAACCTCAGCGGATCGTGGATGGAATCGCTCGCAATCGACGCCATTCGGAATCAACCGCGTCCTCTCCCTGGGAAAGCCACCGCGCACCCAGCTCTCTGCCACCAAATCCGAAATCGCGACGAGGCAATCGGTGTGCGCCGCGATATAGCGGTGCGTCCAGTAGGAACTGGAACTCAATGCCGCTTGTGGTCGCCCCAAATGCCCGTGCGTCAGCAGTGGTCGCTTCAATCCAGCCGTGGCCAAGCGGGGCCAAAGAATTCCGTCGTGGTGGTGGATAATATCTGGTGCAATGCTCCGTAGTCGGCGGCGAAGAACCGCAATTCCCTTCAGCCACCGCCAACGACGATCCACCTGACAGAAAAGCTCGTATTCCGTATCGGGCGAACGACCGGCTTGCATTTCGCCTCCGTACAGGAACACCAAGCGTGCATCCATGCCTTGCTTCCGCTGCGCTTTGATGAGGGCGCGCGCCACCGTCAACGATCCACCGATATTGGGGTCAGCGATTTGACAGATGTGCGCTACTCTCATTGTCAAAGCTTTCGCATCACCCCGGCCAAGTGCTGGGCCCGGCATGACCAAAGATTGGCCCGGGCGACCTGGCGACGCGCTTCCATTTCCTCCGTTCGCGCACCGGACGAAACCCGTTCGACCACCCGGCGAACAAACTCCGGCGTGCTGCCACAGATATCGACAGATTCTTTGAAGGTGAGAACCTGCTGACAGGCGTCAGTGGCGACGATCGGCCGGCCGGAAGCCAAATGGTCAAACAACCGCATCGGCGAGCAACTCCGGTTAAAAGGCGTCCTCCGGTACGGAATCAGCGCCACATCGAGGGACTGCATCCACGCAGGTAACTCGGCGTGAGGTTGTGGGCCAACAAAAACGCAGCGCGGATGATGCTGCAACCGGCTCAGAGCCGGGTCTCGGACATCGTTCGCTATAGGTCCGACCATCACCAGAGTCCCAATTTCGCGTAAGGCCGCACATTCCAGCAGCAGTTGAAAATCTAACCGCTCGTTGATCCCGCCGACCACTCCCACCAGCGGACGCATCAACTGTTTAAACTTACCGAGCAACTTCTCAACCTCCTGACCGGCCATCGGCTTGAGAAACCCATCGTCGGTGGCATTGGGTGACACGGATACGCGTTCGGGCGTCACTCCGTAATCGCGCAGCGCCCGTTCGGCCAGCACCTCTGAGACAAAGAAGGAATGTGCCACCTCTCGCACCAATTCCTTCTCCTGTGTCAAGACCGCCTCGCCTCCCCAACCTTCGTATTGGGCATAATCATCCGAGCAATAATAGAACATAGGCACGTGTTCCTTGGTCCGATGGACAAGCGGCAGATAGTGCGGCGAGGTCATGATGAGCGCAGAGGGTTCTGCTCCGGCAGCACGACATTGCTTCACCGTCGCGGCCCAAAGCTGCGGCAACGACTTTCCCGCTTTGCGCGTGGCCCATCCGAAAGGCAACACGACAGAGAGAGAGTTCATCCGCCCCCTCAAGCCGTGGCCTGTTCCCCACGGAACCCGTCGCCGTTTCAGCGCCATCAGCGGGTCCATTGGCTCCAATCCGAGAACCGGGCGCAGTTCGCTCATGGCCTGGAACGGGCGGCGACGCCAGAGTGTGTTGATGTCAGCGACAACCAGCACGCCGAATCATGGGTTTCCCTTGCGCACGGCTTTTGCCACATACATCGCGTCGGCCCACAACGGACGGCGTTCATCGCCGTACGGGGCTGAGATGCCATGGAGCTGAAAGCCCGCGTTACGGAGAAACGTGTGGACCTCGTCAAAGCTGACCGCTCCTTCATAGTGGGGCGCATAGTTGATCTCGACGAGCAGCGCTTGCGTCTGCCCGAGGGTGCAAGGGGCGCCGCGCAACACTTCCATCTCATAGCCTTGCACGTCGATTTTCAGCAATCCGATGCGTGTGTCGGGAGCCAGGATGTCGTCGAGCCGCACGACCGGCACCTTGAGTTTCTGCACGACTGCGTAGTCACCATCCGGATAAGAGCCTTCAATTCCTGATTGAGGCCTGAGCACGCTGCTCATCTTCGTGTTGCCTGTGCAGTTCAGTTCCACCTCGCCCGATGCTGAGCCGACCGCGGCGCGAACCAATTGCCCAGTCGGCGTGCTTGCGAGCAGCGGCGCGAGCATTTGCTGACAGGCAGGCAGCGGTTCAAATGCAACGACGGCGGCGGGTTTGGCCAGTAGCGTCGCACCCCGAATAAAGTCACCCCCATTGGCCCCGACATCGACTAGCGTCCAGTCTCGCGCATCGCGAAGGAATTGCGGCCACAGATCAAAGCGGCAGACGTTAGCGGCGGCGGCGTAGCGGGCAGTATCTGAGACGCTTGGACTCAATCCCAGCCTCTGCAGGCGGAAAAGCGTGCGCTGACGCTCCACGAGAGAGTGAGGAAGTAAATCCCGAAAAAAATGGCGCAGGTTCATTTCGCAGCGGCGGACTTTGAGACCAAGGCGTTAGCCAGTGTGATTGTTTGGAGTTCCTTATCGGTCAACTCGCGTCCTGCTTTTCCGTCAGCGCCCAGCTCGAAAAGCGAACAACCCAAGGAATTACAAATTGCGAGCAAATCTGCCACAGAGCGGCCAACGCGATTCAGATTGCCAGGACAAACTTCGATTAGTACGGCCGCCCAGCGATTCTTGCGAATTGAATCAGCAGCGCCCATCAGCACGTCGCATTCGAAACCTTCAACGTCGACTTTCAGCAAGCCAAGTTCTCGACCCTCAGCTTGAGCGAGGTTGCCATCAATTGTTTGAATTTCGACTTTGATACAATTCCGGCTTGAGGAGCCGGGAGTCGTGAGCCGGTTTGTTGCGGGTGAACGTGGATCAATTTCGAACAACGCACGATTCGCGTGGGAACCAATAGCAGCCTGCCGCAGATGGGCATTCGATACACGATTCAGCTCAACGCTCTTCTGGAGACGCTCGAACGTTCTCGGTGCAGGCTCAAACGAAAAAACATCAGCCTCAGGGCAAGCTTTGGCCATCGCCAGAGTGAACACGCCCACGTTCGCACCGACATCGAAATTGACCGTCGAAGGACGGACTACGCGTTCAATTAGTCGCGACTCACCAATTGATGGAAGATTTTGGCAGACTGACCAGAATTCGCTGAAACTATGGAAAGTTTCAATTTTGCCGCCAAACGGGATTCTCATGCCGAACGAAAAGCCACACTTACGCATTTGCCAACGCAACCACCATGGGACCATGGCTGGTGTTCTCAGGAGCGTCAGAGCATTGCGCGCAAAGCTTTCCATTCACAATCTATCTAGAGTTGCTTCTGTTGACACGGCTAACGCCGTCCGCCATCGCGAAAACCGGGAATCGCGCTCTTACATCCTGATGATACGCTGCATCGCTGATTTGTTGACAAAGGCTAGGATTGTCACAAAGGGCCAAAGCCTTTTCTGCGATTGGGTGCGTATCTCCATATTCAGCAATAGAGGCGTTTGATCTGGAGTTAAATATCTCATTCGAACCAGCACCTGTGCGGTATGCCGAGACGGGAACCACGCCCACCACCGGCTCAAGAATTCTCAAACCGAAGGGTTCCTTCTCTGCCGTAAAAAGTGTAGCGTCAACGCCAGACAGAAGGCCTCACGGTCGCGAACATGGCCAGGCAATTGATGCACGTCCAACCCGAAACGTCGCTCCTCGGCGGAGACCAAAGCAGCAATTCTCTGCAGCCTTGCGAACGGGGTCGAAGGCACGATATGCAGAACACGCAAAAACATTCTTCGTTAAGAGGTGAGGGCCTGCACCAAACGATCCGCCCAAGCCGATTCGCTGAACTGGCTGGAGCTTTGACGAGCACCATCGGCGAGATGATTTCTCGCGCCGCGATCTTCGATGACGGATGAGATCGCCTCAGCCAGCGCGCTTATGCCGCGTTCGGGAATTATCAGCCCGTTCTCGCCGTGGACAACGAGGGCGCCTGCGCTCTGAGTCGTGATCACGGGCAGCCCGGCGACGAGGGCTTCAGTGATCACGCTGGCCGATCCTTCCGCAAGCGTCGGCAACACGAGCACGTCCGCACGTAGCAGTTCTTCCTGCATTTGGTCCCGCGGGATGCGACCGAGGAATTTCAAAGCGGCGCATTCCGGCAGGCTGCGAATTCTATCCGCGACATTCCCCGCGACAAGAAACTCGGCACGCACACCACGGTCGAGGAGTTGTCGGGCGGCGGCGGCAAAGTAGTGGATGCCTTTTCGCAGTTCCGCCGTGCCGCCAAACAGCACTCGGCCAATGGTTGGTTCGTTCCTCTTGCCGGCGAAGTTGGTCCCGCTGCCATAGGGCACCACGCGGGTTTTGCCCACGAGCGATTCCCCAAAAGCGCGCACGCCTTCCACAACGTTTTGACCGGGGCACAAGAGCATGTCAGCCAGTTCCAGAATTTCCCGGATGCGAGTTTCGAGCCGCTCATCCCAACCTGCCTCTCCGCCCTCCCAAGCTGGAAAAGCCGCGCGTTCCGCACTGATGATCCGGTGCGCGACCGGGGTGATGAAGACGTCCACTACGATGCGCAATCCTCGCGCCTTGGCCGCGCGGAGGAACTCCAGTCCTTCACCAAACATCGAGTAAACGCCCGTGGCTTGCCCAAAGCCCCATCCAAGCATGGCCTGGCTGAAAACGCTCCCAGCCCGCACCTGCGCGGTGAATGCATCCAGTTTCCGCGACTGGCCGAAGAAGTTACCCAACAGTAGCCGGTCCGTGCAGCGCACCTTGTCCCGAGGGACATCCTGGATGCGCCGTTGCAAGAGTGTTTTTACGGAACCAGGTCGGAGTCGAGATGGCAAAACTGTGTCGCAGACGCGGCCGAGCCCGCGACTTGCACAGGCATCGGTATAGAGTGCTTCCAAACAATCCGCCCGGACCAGCATTCGCGGAATCGCGTAATGATGCCGCGAGCCGATCTGGGCGACTATGAATTTCATTTCCGCATAGCGGGGTCTCGGGAGAGCGCCGCAGACTTCTTTCCCGACAGAAGGCGGCGCTCTGCGAAGACGCCGCTATGAACAAGGAACGGGATGCAGCAACTCACGTTCATCATGGTTTCTCCGCCTTCGCAACCATCGTCATCCACAGGCCCGGCAGCCGGCCCGCGCCGCGGAACAGGATATTCTTGAACCCGGTTTCGGCCAGCAGAGCGGACAGCGTGCGTTTGCTCCAGAGCTTGATGTGCCCGCCGTCCCACAACGGGTTAGCGTGCTTGTCCCATTTGCCCATCAGGGAGAGAAGCAGGTTTTTCAGATAACCGTGATAGAGCGTGGTGCAGATGAGATGGCCGCCGGGTTTGAGCGCCGCGAAACAGCCGCGCGCCCACTCACGCGGCGCGTAAAGGTGCTCGACCACTTCCGTGCTGACCACAATGTCGAACGGGTCCTCGTCCAGTTGGTGAAGAATGTCACCGTCGGCGGCCAGGAGTTCAAAGCGTCCTTGCGAATAGCTGCGGCGTGCCCACTCGATTCCCTGCTCGCTCAGGTCAACGCCGACAACCTGGCAGCCACGTTTGATGAATTCGCCGCAAGCCGATCCATTCCCGCAACCCACGTCGAGCAGACGCGTGCCGGGCTTCAACTGGCCGGCGAATGCAATCACGCACGGCATGAAGTATGGGTGCATGTGCGACTCTGCAGCGCTCGCGAAGCCGTAATCTCTGTAAGCGATGCTCAAATCAGTTTGAGGAGCAGAGTACCTTTGTTTTCTCCACGAGACGCGCGAGGCCAGAGGCGTAGGCGGATTGCATCGCGCCAAGTCGCAGGCGTTCGCGATTCAGGAACAGAACGTCGCCGTTCGTGCGAAAGGACATGACGCAGCAGATGAACCCGAGCGCCTTCAAACGAGCGCGCGCACTCTCGAACAATCGCTGGCCAGCGAAGCGAGCCTGGAAGTCGTGAAACTCGACCGTGATTTGGTTGACGCGTCGCAACACGCTTTCCGGGGTTGAGGCGATGAGATCAAATTCCGCGCCTTCGATGTCGAGCTTGAGCAGGTCGATCTTTTCCACGCCGATTCGTTCCATGAATCTCGGAAGCGAAATGGTTTCGACTTCGACGGCGGTTGGAGCGCCGATTTCCCAATCGGCACGTCGTGCGGCGTCGGGAAGGCCGCTTGCCGATTTGGAAATCGGCGCTCCGTTGGGAACGATGCTCCCCCCTTCGGGATTGTCGTTGTTGTGGAACGTCGTTCGGCCATCGCGTGCGGCGAGCGCCGCGTTGGTGATGGAAGCTGCTCCCGGAACGGACAGCTTTTCCGCGAGCATGGGATTGGCTTCGATGAGGTGGCATTGGCAACCAAATCTCGTCATGATCTCCGCGCTGAACTCGCCGCGATGCGCGCCGGCATCGATGACGACAGACTGGCCCGCCAGCGGTACTGTCCAGAGGTAATGGCCGCGGATACGCGTGAGTCTCATCAACGCATGGAAGGGGCAACCGTCAGGCGGAACAGCTTTCCGCGGACGCGGGATTTCTCGTATGGGCTGAGCACGGAGGTCCAAAGCGCGACGACAAAGAGAACGCCGACGGCACCCGTGACCAACAACAGGTAGGTCCAGTCCGGGACCGGTCCCAAGGCCACGGTGACGAGGTAAGCAAGCGCACAGGCCCCGCCAAACCAAAGCAGGACGGGGAGAAGAACGGTGCGCAGGTAGCCGCCCAGCGGCAATTGGAGACGGTGCAATCCGCGAAAGACGACATACCAATGGTTCGTGAACAGGAGCGCGATCAACGTGGCGCAGGCCAAGCCAAACAATCCCCACCAACGAACGAACAACAGGCCGAGTACGATTTTCAGAAGCCCGCCAGCCACGGATGAAACAGCGAAGGCTTCGTCTTCAGTGGCACGGGAACTGGACGAGATGATGTAGCTCTGTGTTTCGAGCGTTTCGTAAACCAGGAACACGCCAATAACAGCGAAGCCGACAAAATTTCCCGGCCCCAGCCAGACGTTGAACAGTGCATGTCCGGCCACGGCGAGCACGGCCGCGCTGAACAGCATAATGAGCAAACCAAGGCGGCAGTTCCGTTCCACGATGCGATGCACTTCACGGAGATTTCCGGATTGCCAGAGGTGGCTGATGAACACGGAGGAGGCCAGTCCCAGGGAGACGGCGAGAACGGTGAAGTTGTGGATGAGCACATACGCAGCGCGAAACGCGGGGATGTTTTCCGCGCCCTTCGTCGAAGCGATGAAGAATTGATCGGTGTTGAAGACGAGGACCGTTCCCATCGCCGTCAGCCAGGCGCGCAAGGCGAGGCCGGGCATGCCCTGGAGAACAGCGCGGTTCCATGTGCCGCGCAGCGCGAACAGTTCGGGACGGCGGCGGCGCGCAAAGGAGCGCGTGACGCCGCGTTGGAAGATCACGGCGATGGCGGCGACGGCGGCGAGCGTGACGATTCCACCGCCGCAGAGCACGGCGATGATTTGCGCGATAAGCATGCCGGCGCTGATAAAACTGGCGATGAGCGCGTCCCAGCCGATGTAACCGACGCCTTGCAGCAGGCAGGTCCAGACCGTGGCCCAGACGTTGAGGGCCTGGCAGGCACATAGAATCGTCCAGGCAGTCCAGACGGTGGTGTGGCTCAGGCCGTGCAGTTCCAGTCCGCGCAGATAAAAGAATCCCAGCGCCCACGAGACCACGAACACGCCCGCCGCCATGAGGCGGTAGATGCGCCGCCCGCACTCGACGAGGTCGGCGATCTCGCGCCGGGTTTCGTCGGTGAGCGCGGCGTTGGGGTCGCCGCCGCTCTTGCCTTTGGCGAGCGCGATGCGGCGAGTGAGCGTGACGCCGAAGCCGAGGTCGAGAATGCCCATGGCGGCCCAGGTCTGGCCGAGCAACAGCCACACGCCGAGTTCTTCCTTCGGAAGATGCCGAAAGAGGACGGGCATGAGCACGAGGCCGAGGAGTATCGTTACTCCGCGGCTGAACCAGCTCGCGGCTGCCCCAAAGGCTATGCGTTTAGTGACGCTCAATGGGCTACAGTGCGGAGGTTAGGAGTTGAAGGCATAGGTCAGAGGTCGGAGGTCGGACTTCAGATTTCGACACCTCACCATGGCCCTTTCCCCGATCGAGGCGGAGAGGGAAAGTGCGCATCGCCGACCAGATTCGGTTTGCCAAACCCTCCGTTTTGTCTGTGAGGACGTCGCGGAGGGCAGCGTAGCGCTGCCGCCCGGCTTGGTGTTTGGTCCGATATTTCTTGCCCAGGTTTCGACGGTGATTCCGCTATCGCTCATCGGAAATGGGAGATCGAAGTTAGGAGACGGCAGTTCGGAGATCGCATCGGGGAGAAACGTCCTATCTGGTATCTTCCAGGTTCAATCTTTGATCCGCTATCTTCGATCGTCATCGAACATCCCCGTGGTCCTGTAGTCCCTCCCCCGCCGACACTTCGTTCGCGTCAGTTCGCAACGAGCGTTGCGAACCTACACGATTAGCGTTTGCCCGGCCCATTCTGCGGCGTTTTTCGAACTAATTCGGTGGCTTTGGCAGAATCCTGATCACCGCCCCGGCAGCCATCCGGGGAAGCGCTACCCGCGTTTGGCGGATTGGCAATAGTCGGCATACTTGTAGTAGCCGTACGAGCCGTTGTGCGAATTGGCCCTGTTGAAAATCAGACCCAGCACTTTGGCCTGCCGCTGGTAGAGCAATTCGAGCGCTTGCCTGGCCAGCGAGGCCCTCGTGAACGAGCCCCGAACCACGAAGAGCACCCCATCCATTTTCGGAGCGAGAGTCGTCGCATCGTCGGCAGCGAAGACCGGGGCGCTATCGATGATGATATAGTCGAATTGCTTCTGGGCTTCCTGCAAGAGTTGGTCGAAATCGCCGCTGAGGAACAATTCGCTTGAGTCGGTGCTCGGCTCGCCGCTGGGAATGATGGACAGGTTCGGCAGCGCAGTCGGCGCGATGCACTCGGCGACGGGGCTTTGCTGGCGAAGCAGTTTGGCCAGACCCGGCTCCCGGTTGGTGTCGAACAATTCATGCAACTGGCCGCGCCTCAGGTCCGCGTCAATGAGCAGCACACGGGAGTCTGCAAACGCCATCGTTCGCGCCAGGTTGGCGGCAATGGTGGACTTGCCTTCGCTCGGAACGGCGCTGGCGACGAGCAGGACCTTCGGTCGTTCGGCTTCGCTGGGCATGAACAGGAGCGACGAACGGATGCTGCGGTAGGATTCGGCAAACATGTGCCGGGTATCGACGTGCTGGACCAATTCGAGTTTCCCGTTGTTCTTTGTTTTTGACACGTCGGGGACCTGGCCGACGATTTCTTCTTCGAATTGCTCCAACACTTCGGTCATGGAGGTTAACCGGTCGTCAAAGCGCGCGATCAGAAAGACAATGCCCAGGCCCGCGACCAGCCCAACGAGCGCCGCCAGCACCAAACTCTTGGGCATTTGTTCTTTCGTGGCCTCGGCGGGGCTGGGGCGTTCCATCACCGATACGATTTCCTGGTCGAGGTTTTTGTTCACATCGACCGTCTGGAGGAGGTTCAGCAGCCGGTCATAGAGGCTTTGGACGCGCTGCACGTTGGCTTTGAGCTGATCGAACTCCGCCAGACGCGTGTTGGCCGCCAGGAGTTTGCCCTCCCACTCCTGGGTCGATTCCACGACGCTGTCGATCTTCAGTTTGACCGCCTGCTTGGCCACCTCCGTTTGATTGCGGGTTTGCTGGCGAAAGAACCCGAGCACCTTCTCGCCGCGCGCGATCTCTTCCTCGAGCTTCTGGATCTTCGGGTGCCGGGGGCGCAGGTAGCGAGCGAGTTCTTCGCGCTGGATTTTGAGCAGCTCCACTTGTTGCCGGGCGGACAGAAATTCTGGAGACGGACTGGCCGAGGGCAGGATGGCGTCGGCCGGGCGCTGCGCATCAGGCGGGGCCTCGGAGGCGCGGGTCTGGTCAGCGCGGGTCGCGGTCGGATCAGCCAAAACCGATTCGAGCAGTTGGTATTCGAGCTTCAGGTCGGACAGTTGGGCGTTCAACTTGGACAAGTACGAGACCGCGGCGGTCGATTGCTCCTGGAGCACCGCGAGGCTGTTGTCACGCTGGAAATTGCTCAACTTCTCCTGCTCGGCCTTGAGTTCTTTTTCCTGCTGGTAAACCTGTTCGGAGATCGAGGCCAACGTGTCATCGGAAGAGGCGGCGCGGATTTCTTTCTTATAGCTCAGGTACTCGTCGATGAGCGCATTCAAATGGGCCTCGGTGTAGGCGGGATCCGTCCCGACGGCGGAGAGCTGGAACACGGCGCTCTTGGGGGCTTGGGCGACCCTGACGCGGACCGGGCTGGGCTTGAGGTCCGGATTCAATGCCTGGACACGGGCCAGAGCGCGCTGCTGGATTTTCCCGCTCTGCATCAGCTCGACTTGCGTGCCAAAGAAGAACTGGAGTTCCTCGCTATAGAGGCTGCCTTCGGGGATGTGCAGTTTGCCGCTCACCCAAAGGCGCGCCGAGGACGCGTAGATTACCGGTTGGAATGTCAGGTAAAACGCCGTGCCACCGACAGTGATGGCCAGAGTGAGGACCGGCACCCACCACATGCGCCGAAGGAAACCCAGCAAGCGCGGCAGACGCGCACCGGGCGCGTGAGCCGGGTAATCCGAGCCACTCCCAGGGTAGCCGGCTTCCGGGTTCTGATTCATGCAAGGATTCGGTTCATTCGATCAGAAGTTGATCAGCCGGCTGGGCACGAAAATCAGATCGCCCGGTTCCAGTTTGATATCCTTTTCAGTCTTGCCCCGCTCCAGAATCTCGGCCACGTTCACGACAAATATCTTGCTGTCGGTCTCGCCCGGACCCGCCTTGCGGGTGAGTTTGACACGCTTCTTGTCGGCGAAATCGCCGAAACCGCCCGCGCGCAGCACGGCCTTGCTCAAGGTGAACACTTCGTCGCTGGGAATATCTTGCGGGCCGGGGGCGCGGACTTGGCCCACCAGATAAACATTACCGCGCTTTTTATTCAGTTGATCGACGGCGACAATGACGGTGGCCTGGTAGTAAAGGTCCTTTTCCAGGGCGGCTTTGATCTCGCGGGCGAGCTGCTTGCAGGTCTTGTCGGCCGCTTTCACCCGGCCAAGGTAAGGGATTTCCAGCTCACCAGAGTCCGCCACAGCGAGCGGCTTGGAATCCTCCTTGTCCTCGATGACACGGAAGCTGAGCCGATCACCCACACCGATCCGTTGGGTGTCGTCCAGCGCGTCCATCGAGACGTAAAGGTTGGCGTTGGTGGTCAGCGGCCCCGGGGCCGGCTCGCTCTGGCCCACGGCGTTCTGACCCACGACCACTTGCCTGCCGGCGCTGCATAACAATATTGCGACAGCCAGCTTGAGCAGGCGGCGATGGAACTTCACGGTGACCACCGTGGCTTTCACCAACCACTTTTTGCGACAGGTGTGCGATGCGCTTTTTACAACTTTTTTCATAACGGCGGTGACCACCCAAAAGGACACTTCTCCGGCGTTCCGTCGAACTTACCGCGCTCCAGTTTTCAAAAGCGAACTTCGGAAGCTAGCTTTCAAAACCGATATGTCAAGCTTATCGTCAAGGAGTTTTGCGCATAGTCGCGCGAGTTTGAATCGGAATTCTTCATCGTGAACCGGTACGCCACACGGGCGCTGAGTTTCTTCATCAATTGATGCGATAGACTGATCGCAGCGCCGACCCGATCGAACGTTTCGCCGGGCAGAACGACCGTGGGCGACCCCGGGGGACTGAATACGGAGGGCGGGTAGGTGCCATGTTCGTAGAAAAGCTGCGTGCCCAAATCCACTCCTCTGATAATTTTCCACGCCGTGCTGTGGCGCAGCGTGTAGGTCTCCTCGAAGTCCGAATAAATTCCCAGGCGAACCTCGCGGCTGCCTTCAATCGAATGAGTGATGTACTCGTTGAGGATGTGGTCAAGCTTCACCGCAAAATAATACGTGCTCGGATTGCCGGCCAAACTGACCGGACCGCCGGTATCGAAGTTGTAACTGGCATAGCCGACGTGGGACCGAACCTGGAGCTTGCCCGTCAATTTCCACTCCGCAAACACCCCGGCACTGTAGCCCAGGCTGTCGTGGAGAAATCTTTTGTCGTACGCCGTCAGACTCCCGGTGCCCTCCAGGCCCGCCACGAGGGCGGGGTTCAGCGAAAACGCCGCGCGACTGTTAAACAACTCCGATGCCCGATCGAGATAATCGAATTGCGGAGTCGAAGACATCCAGGTGAGGTGACCGTAGCCGGCGGAAAGTATCACCTTGTAGAGGTCCCACGCCGCGTTGACGCCGGCCGTGTTCTCCAGGGCACCGTAGTCTGCCACACCGCTGAGGGAACCCACATCGAGCGGGTTTTGCGTGTAAGAGAACCGGTCGAAGACAGTGAAACGAAAATCTTTGACGAACAGGTCGAATGAGAGTTCTGACCCGGGTGCGACCACGAACCGATCGTAGGCCGGGTTCTCGAGATACTTTGCGTAGCCGATACCAGCCGAGAAGTTCAAGGCGTTCTCCTCGGAGACAGGCCAGAAGGCCCGGGTGCTGAGGAGTGACCGCACGATCAGGTCCTCCTGATGGCCGGCTTCGGAGAGGTTGACGTTGTCGTTGAGCTCAACGCCGAGCGAGCTCTCCACCGCAAAACTGACCGGGCCCAGTTTGAGGTTATAGGCCTGGCTCTGGATGGCCTTTCGGCGCGCGGCCGCCGCCTTTTCCCCCGCGAGGGACTCGCGCAGTGCCTCCTGAGCGTGCGAGCTGAGAGCAAAGCTGCATCCCAGCGCAACAACACTCCACTTCATCGGTGTTCCAAAATGATTCATCGGCCGCAAAGAAACTCTCTCCCCTCGCGGGCGAGGGGACGTGTTTACCGTCCACTAAACACTGTGGCGGCGGTCACCTTAGCTCACATTCGGACGCCTGCCGCCACACTGTACAGATACGTACGCCGGCAAAAAGTGTTGCCGCCACCTGAATCCGTGACGAGTGAAAACTGACGAATTCACCCTTGACACTTTTACGGAACGGTTGTCCTGTGCTAGGTTTGACTGCGTCGCAAACTACTAACGAAAGGCAGACTATGCGTATGAAAATGAATTCACTGCGAATGTTGCGTTGTTTGTTCGCCGCTTTGATTTCAACGGCCGTCGCCGCGCATGCCGAGATGAACCCGGGTAGCGCGGTTGTCAGAACGGTTACCGGTTCGGCGTCCTACCTCGACGAGCTGGGTTTCAGTCATCCTCTGACCGTTGGCACGGTGCTGAAAGAGGGCCACACGATCAAGACCGGTGTGGACTCGTCGGTGGACCTTTTCCTGGATCAAAACGGATCCGACGTCGGCCTTGACGCCGGCAGCATCCTGCGTTTTGAAAAACTGGCATACGAAAAGACAGCCCTCGGCACGAAAATCGACACCCGGCTGGACCTGAAAGCCGGCCAGCTCAGTGGCCACGTGAACAAGCTGATCGCCGGGTCCCGCTACGAAGTCAAAATGCCCCATGGCGTCGCGACTGTGCGCGGAACCACCTTCTTCATCGATGCGCAGCAAGGAACAGTCCATGTCACTTCGGGAAACGTAACGGTGACCGTGTCACTGACTGTTGGCGCCGAGACCTTCACCAAAACGGTACAGGTCCACGCAGGAGAGTCGCTCTTCATCCCGAAGACGGCTACGAGCGGACAGGATTTTGAGAATCACTTGGTGGCCGTCAGCACACCTCCGGGCGTAAAATTCAACAAACTCACCAGGTACGACAGAGTGGGGACAGGGAAGGTCGCCGAAACGTTCACGGGCATGACCAATCGAACGGGTACAATCAAAATCAAGAAACCGCCCGCCTCAATAGTCGTCAGTCCGTAAGCCGCCCCTGTTCAAACCAATCCCGTTCTCCGGGAACAGGACGGTTCCTCGTCCGGGTAATACGAACGCCGGTCTCCGACCCGGCGTGCCGCCGGCATGTTGATTTGATTGCGGCTCGGCCGCGCTGAGGCGATCCCTTGCCCCCGCGAACTGCGATGAAGCAAGTCCTTGAACCAACAGTTGAACTGGACAAAGCAAGGCGCAAACGCAGGCTCGTCATTGTTTCGGCGCTGGTCGTCACGGCTCTCGCAGCCGCTGTCGCTGCCGGTCCTGTTTACCACCAACTCAAGGCCTGGCGTGCGCGTCACCTGGCGGCGGAAGCCCAGGGTCTGCTGGCCGAAAAGAAATGGGATCCCGCGGCTCAAAAGGCCAAGGCCGCTTACCTCATCTGGCCGCGCGAACCGAACGCCATTCGCGTCATGGCGAAGCTCCAAACCCTCGCGGGCCAGGCCGACGCGATGCAATTTTGGCAACTGCTGCTCGCCGGTGGTCACGCTACCACCGCGGATCGGCGGGACTACGTCGAGCTGGCCATTCGGATGGGGTCGCTCAATCAAGCCCACCAGGAATTGCTCGGTCTCCTCACTCAAGATCCGGACCAACCGGCTAATCTCTGGCTGCTCTCACATCTCTGCCTCGCACAGGGAGACCTGCCCGCCGCAGCCCGCTTTGCCTCGGCAGCGCGCGACCGCGCGCCGACCAACCAGCAGTACCAGCTCTTGGCCGCGACATTGTCCTTCGATTCGTCGGACCGCGAGCTTCAGTCGCGCGCGCGGCAAACCGTTTGGAATCTCGCTCGCGAGACAAACACTTTCGGCCTGCAAGCGATCGAATTGCTCGGTCGCCGCCGCGACCTCACACGCGAAGAAGCGCGCGAGATCATCGGCCTGCTGGAAAAACATCCGCTGCGAACCACCCTCGATCGGCTCCTCGCTCTGGCGCTTCAAATCCAGCTCCAGCCGGCGCAGCGCGCCCAATTGCTCGACGGCGTCGCCGCGGATTTCAAGAAGCAACCCGCCGAAGATCTGCATCAGGTCGCCGTCTGGCTCAACCAGCAGGGCGAATTCAATCGCACACTGTCGCTCGTGCCGCTCGAGGAAGCCCGCAAACGCGTGGATCTTTTAGTCGTGCACCTCGATGCGCTCGCCGCCCTGGACCGCTGGAAAGACATCGAAGACATCCTCAGCGGCAAAGCCGTACCCTTGCCTCCGGTCCACCTGGAAGCCTTCAAGGCGCGCTGTGCCCTCAAGCTCAACAACCCGGCCGCTGCGGCTGCGGCCTGGCGACACGCCCTGAGCGCCGCAGAAAGCAGTCCGGAAGAACTCTGGTGGCTCGCTGACTACGCCGCGAAAAATGGCGAACTCGAGCAGGCTCGCCGCGCTTATCGCGCCTGGATCGGGCGCGTGCGCGATCCCCGGCCCGGTTACAAAGCACTGGCTGACCTGGTTGAGCGGACCGGCTCGACCGCCGAGCTGCGCGGGCTGCTGCGTGAGATGCTCAAGCGCTGGCCCACAGACGCGGCTCTGCGCAACGACTGTGCTTACCTGAACCTGCTCTTGGGCGACGAACTGGAAGAGGCCCGGCGCACGGCAGAAGAATTGGTCGCTCAAACTCCGGGCAGCCTGCCGCATCGGACCACGCTGGCGCTGGCCTGGTATCGTCTCAAAGATCCGGCCCGCGCCCTGCAGGTGTATCAAGGCCGGGATTACGACTGGAGCCTGGCGCTGCCAGGCAACCGCGCCGTTTATGCAGCCGTGTTGGCGGCTAATGGCAAAGGACCCGAGGCGCGCCAACTGGCGCAGTCGCTGCCACCCGACCGGTTGCGCAAAGAAGAACTGGCCCTGATAACCCAGTGATCAATTGGGACCGCGGAAAACGGCACCACAGGACCCCAGGACAACCGGACCGGTTCAATTCGTGTTTATTCGTGTTCTTTCGTGGTGAAAAATTGACTTCGCCCCGCGCGCTCGTATGCTCGCGGCCAGCTTATGAGCCGCCTCCAATTCTGGATGCTCAACGTCGCCAGCGCGATCCTCGTCCTCCTGCTCGTGGCCCACTTTGTCATGGCACGACTGAACGGCAGGCGGAGCGACGAACTCAACCTCCAGCGCGCCTACATCAACAACGCCAACCAGGTCAGTGCCGTCCTGGATCGGATGGCTCAACGCATCGCGCTCGGTTCGGAAACCGATCCGCGCCTGCGCGACGTACTCATCAAATACGGCCTGACCGTGACCTTGGATGTCCAGGGCAAAAAGAAGACCTACCCGTGAGCCTGAAAAACCCAACCGGCGCGGAGCAAGCGAACGAGCGCTACTCGCCGTTCTGGCCCGTCTTCAGCGTCTTCGTTGTCCTGATCTTCCTTCAAGGCGCCTATCTGATCGATGATTTCAAGCAACGCTCGCAATTGCAGGCCGGCAAGACCGAACTGGCCAGGACCGTCGCTCAGGCGCAAACCATCAATCTGACGGCCGAGCGGGTGGGCCACGAACTGCTGGCCCTGGCTGCGGACAAAAGCGCCGAAGCAGCGAAGATCGTCGCCGACTTCCAGATTCGCAGCAACGCGCCGCCCCAGGCACCGAAGGAACCTTCCGCAAAGAAACCGTGAACCCAGCAATCCTTCTGCTTCAGCGTATTCGGCGTATTGCGCGGTTGGAGAAAAAACCGATGGCAACCGCGGAACACGCGAAACACGCGGAAAAAGAATGGATTCTCAGAAAGCCACTCGCACTGGCTTTATTGGCGTCCATTCGCACGTGCGGACGTGAAACGAGTCTCGACGAATCCGCCATCGCCGGTTAAGGTGGTGCAGTTATGTCAGCGATCCTGGAATTGCCGGAAGTGCGCCGGCGCGTCTCGCCCATCTCGGTCGAGGTCGAGGTGTACCGCCATCCTGAGCAAGGCCAAGAAAAACGCATCGCGGCGTCGGGCGAGCTGATCGAGTGTATGAGCGTGCCAGCGGTGCGAATCCAGGTTTCCAATCTGTTTGCCTGAATTGGGAAATGCTCCAATCTGCTAACTCCTATCTTCTATCTCCGCTCGAAGAGCCGGCTCCCAACTCCAATCTGCTCACTTCAATCTTCGACCTCTGATCGACTTCGCTCCTTCGCTGCTCGAAAAGCGCTTTCACTTTGCTTCCGTTCGGCTATATTCGACGCGATGAAGAAAACGCCCTTAACGCTTCGCCGGTATTCCTCGCGCTTGCATCAGGCATTGAAGGAGAGCGCCAAGGCCAATCATCGGAGCCTTGACGGGGAGGCGCTGACCTGGCTGGAGCGACAGGCTGCAGCCGAGAAGCCGAAACCGGCCAAAGAGTTGGCCGCCGCCTTGCGCCAGGCCAACAAGCTCCTGACACCGGCGGAGCACAAACGGATCGCCGCGGGCATCGAAGAGGCGCGCCGGCTCATGGCCGATGAGCACCTGCATTGATGCCGACGCATTCGTCCGGTGGGAAAAAGGGACGTTTGATTTCCTGGCCTGGATCGAGCAACACCCGGACGAGCCCATCGCCTTTCCAGCCACGGTGTGGCAACAGTTGGCGTTTGGTGTCTTCGGTTGGGAGACAGCGCGCGCGGCCAAGCGCAGTCGCTATCTGTTCCTCGTCGGCACGGTGCCAGTGGTCCCTTTCACGCGCTCTCACGCCGTCCGCGCCGCGCAACTCAGCGCCGGGTTGAAGCTTTCCCAGATCGGGTTTTCAGACTGCCAGATCGCGGCCACGGCGCTGGTGGACGATGCCCAATTGCTTACCTCTTCAACCAGGCGCACTTCGCCCGTGTGCCAGGCTTGAAACTCTCTACACTTTAATCCCCTGGGGTCCCGTGGTCCGGTGTGTCGCTGTTGCAAGCTGTTTGCGGGCAAGCGTGTTGAACCAGCAAAAAAAAACAGAAACTTTCCCTTGCGCAGGCCAACCACTTGGCGAAAGTTTTCCTTTGTTTTGGTTCAAGTGTTCGCACGTGTCGTTTTGGTGTTGTTCATGATTGTCGTTTGAAATTGAAAGACGTTATGAAAAAAGCAGCCCAAAGAATTTGTGTTGTGCAAGTGGCAGCTTTTACTCCACGCGTTTGTGGCTGGCGTTTTGTGGCGTTAACTATTCTCGGTCTAGCGACCCTTTGCCAAGCGGCCACCAAAACTTGGGAAGGCGACACATCTACTGACTGGGCGAATAACGCCAATTGGACAGGCGGTCAGCCGGCTGGTGGTGATATAGCTGTTTTCAACGCTGCTACTACGTTTCAACCAACTATCTTCGCGAACAAAGCGGCCGGTGAAATTGATTTTCTAACCTCAGGTTGGACTATTAGCGAAAGCGGCGCTCGCACGTTCCAGGTCAATAACATCGAGGGGATCGTGAGCTCCGGGAGTGGGCAAAATAGCATCAGTGTAACTACATTCATCCTTAACAAGGAAGACTTGGTTTTCAATACGGCCAGCGGGAATACTCTCAGTTTCTCTGGC
>WNGF01001775.1_pt1 | contig 31237 bp, 29 predicted proteins | sample 5400641 | NCBI WGS metagenome assembly WNGF01 (sample SAMN13153371, study PRJNA577476) | soil metagenome | isolation source: 80 cm soil or saprolite under grassland replicate 2 | place: USA:California | collected 2016-06-15 | reverse complement strand
ACCGGGAGGGCGTCGGCGCGCTCATGCGCATGTGCGTCCAGAAAGGGCGCAAGGTCCGGAAGGACCTAGAGGTCGGGATCTGCGGTGAGCACGGCGGGGATCCCGCGAGCATCGAGCTGTGTCACGAGCTCGGACTCGACTACGTCTCCTGCTCCCCCTTCCGCGTGCCGGTCGCCCGATTAGCGGCGGCGCACGCGAAGCTCCGGAACGAGGTCGAGCGGCCTGAGGATCGCTGAACCGCGGGCGGTCTCATGGCGGGCCTCGCAGACTCTCCGTCCTTCGTCCTGGTCCTCATCATTTCGGCGTTCGTCCCGCCCCTCGTCTTCATGGCGTGGATCCGGAACACGGCCCGGTACGGGAAGGAGCCCTGGTGGACCGTCCTGAAGGCGTTCGTCTGGGGCGCCGTGCTCAGCGTGCTCGTCGCGATCGTGGCCAGCGTCGTCCTCCTCGTGGCGCTCGGCCGGATCGAGTCGGTGAACGCTTTCTTCGCGCAGCGGTTCACGGACCCGACCATCGCCATCGGCGCGTTCGTCGTCGCTCCGATCGCCGAGGAAGCGGCGAAAGGCCTTGGCGTCCGGCCGGGCCGACCTCAGACCCAGGCCCTGCTCGACGGGTTGGTGTACGGCGCGGCCGCCGGCCTGGGGTTCTCCGCGACTGAGAACCTGCTGTACGGAGTCGAAGCGCTCGTGAATCCGAACGGTGGGGCGTCCGCCTCTCTTTTGGTCATCGCGATTCGATCGTTCTCATCTTCGTTCCTGCACGCTAGCTCGACCGCCGTCCTGGGATACGGCATCGCAAAGACCTGGCTCACCCACCGTACCTGGGCGTTCTTGCCCTTCTATATCATCGCGGTCATCATGCATGCGACGTTCAACGTCCTCACTAGCCTCGGGCAGCTGTACGGCACGAAGTACGGAGAGGTCGGCGAGACGATCGGTTTTGCCGCCGCGGCGGGCTTCGCGCTCGTCGCGATTACGATTGTGCGACTCAAACTGGCCGGCGCTCGTCGGGCCCCCGCGCGGTGAGCGAATGTCGCAACTCGTGATCGCGGGCAAGCCCGTCCCACCTTCGAAGATTCTCTGCGTCGCCCGGAACTACGTCGACCATGTGAAAGAGATGGGGACGACGGTTCCACGGGAGCCGATTTTCTTCCTCAAACCGACGACCGCGCTCTTGCCGGGAGGAGGGACGATCCTCCTGCCGCGGGAGTCGACGCGGGTCGAAGTCGAAACGGAACTCGCCGCCATCTTGGGCGCAGGAGGCCGGGACGTCGCCGCGGGAGATGCGATGCGCTTGGTCGCCGGATACGCGGTGTTCTTCGACATCACCGCGCGGGACTTGCAGACAAAGGCGCGGAAGGACGGCTCGCCGTGGACCGCCTCGAAGGGCTTTGATACGTTCGCGCCGATTTCCGAGGGAGTTTCCGCGAACCGCGTCCGCGAGCCGCACGGGCTCTCGATCCGGCTGCGCGTGAACGACGCGGTCCGTCAGGACTCGAACACCGGTCAGATGGTCTTCCGGATCCCGCAGCTGATCGAGGCTGCGTCGCGGATCATGACGCTCGAACCGGGCGACGTGATTGCGACGGGGACCCCCGCGGGAGTCTGGCCAATCACGTCCGGCGATGTGCTGGATGCAGACATCGCGGAGGTCGGCCGCCTTCGGTGCACGGTCGCGGCGCGAAATCGTTAACTATCCGCCACGGCGTGCGAGACGGGCCGTGCGCTTTCGCTTCGAGATGGATGGAGAGGCCTACTCGAAGAACAAGGAGTCGTTCAAGCGGCTCCTCGCCAAGCACGGCCTGCGGTGGCGCGGGACGTTGGAGCGTCCGTTCTGGGCGAGCGGGATCGAGCGCGTGACGGCGGTCTTCGATCGCGATCAGGAAAAGGACGCCTTGCGGAGCGCCACCCTGCTCTGGGAGAGCGCGAAGAAATCGCCCCTGCTCGAGGACTTGAAGGCCTGGGCTTGGCAGGTCGGTGGGAGGGCACAGCAGGACGCCGCGCCATCCGCGGAACAGGTGACCGACGAGGTCGAGGCGGCGTTGCGCTCGTGGGATTTCGTTTGGAAGCCCAACGTCGATTGGCTCAAGGCCCAGGGTCGTCCCAAGGAGTGGATCGAGGCCGACGTGCGACGGTGGAAGCAGCGCCGCCAAGAGCGGCGTCGCGAGCTCATGGGGAAAGCCACGGACTAGAGGCTGGCTTTCGACCGGACCTCGAGGGAATCGTAGCAGTCGAAACAGTAGCCTTGGCGCCGGTCATCCGGCAACAGCACGATTCGCACGTGGCATCGGCGGCAGCGCGCCTCCCGGTCGCCTCCTTCCGAAAGCCTTCGCATGTCCGGATGAATCTTCCATGCGATCGTCCCCGCCCCCTGAGCCGAACGCCGCCGCGGCGTGGAGCCGCCGGACTCTATAAAAACGTTGTGCGGCCGCGCGATGGGACCGGTGTGTCGACGGTTTAATCTGCCGCCCCCTCGTTGCGGTCCCGCGTGCTCACCGGCTTCGTCACGTTCGAAGGAATCGACGGCGCAGGGAAGACGACGGTGAGTCGGCTCGTCGCAGAATCATTCCGTGCGGCAGGCGTTCCTGTTTTTCTAACGACGGAGCCGACCGCGACGTGGCTCGGCGATGCCGTGCGCCGCGCCTACGACGACGATGTCGGGCCGATCGCCGAGTCGTTCCTGTTCCTGGCCGACCGCGCAGCGCACGTCGCCGAGATTCGAGCTCACCTCGAGAAAGGCGAGCTGGTCCTGTGCGACCGGTACGCGGACTCGACCTATGCGTATCAAGGGGCGCGGCTCGAGGGCGTGGTGAGCGACCCCGTGCGCTTCCTGCAGCGGGCGAGCGCGACATGGATCGTCCCTCCGGACCTGACGCTTCTGCTCCGGGTGCCTGCGGAGCTCGGATTGAAACGAATCCAGACGCGGCCGAACCTCATCCGATTCGAGGACCTCGCCTTCCTCAAGAAGGTCGCTACGAACTACGATCGACTCGCCCGCTCACGCCGTTTCGTCGTGCTCGATGGCGCACGGGAGGCGAGGGCGGTCGCGGCCGACGCGGCGGCAGCGATCGAGAAACGCGTCAGGCGGCGGCAAGCGGTAACGGGCCCTTCGACGTGAGCGCGGTACGGGTCAGGAACGCCCGCGCAAAGACCTTGGCGGTTTCCAGGTCGCCGCGTTGGAGTTCGACGAGAAACGCCTTGCCGAACACCATTTGGAGGGAAATTTCCCCTACGGCTCCCGCCATGGTCGGATTGGCTTGCTCCGAGAATGACTTGAACACGGCGCTCAAGAATATCAGAGGTGATTTTCGTTCGGCCATCCAGCTCTGTGGACAAACCTATTTATCTCGACGCCGGGTTATCGCGCCTCGCATGGGATGCACGCATGGAGTCCGCCGCTCATTCTAGGCCCGCTTCCCATCACGGCGACGGATTTGTCGGCGTCATCTACGGCGATGTGGGCACGACGTCGTTCCGTTGTTCCGTCGTCGATCCGATCGAGCGCAACGAGTTCGTCCAGGTCGAGCACGAGACGTGCGGCGTCGTCCTCGGCCGCGTCGATCAGATTGAGCGGAAGACGGACCTGTCTCTGGACCGCGCCCAGCAGATGAGCGACGGCGACCCGGTCGACGTCGAGGAGCGGGTGTCGGCCCAGGTCAGCGTGATCGGGTACCGCGACGACCGCGGTCTGCTCCAGGTCCCGCGCACCCCGTTCCGCGCCGGCGAGCCCGTCCGCAAGGCGGAGACCGCCACAATCCAGGAGGTCATCGGCCTCAACGAGGACCGGAAACACGGCGCCTACGTCGGGCTACTGGCGGGCCACGACGTGCCCGTCTTCCTCGACATCAACGCCATGGTGCAGAAGCACGTCTCGATCCTCGCGAAGACGGGCGGCGGGAAATCGTACATCGCGGGCGTCCTCATCGAGGAGCTCATGAAACACCATGTGACCTGCGTGATCGTCGACCCGCACGGCGAGTATGCCGCGCTTCGGGAGAAGGGGAAGCACCCGGAGGGGTCGGCTCGGTTCCGGGTCGAACCCCGAGCCTACGCGGACGTCATCCAGGTATTCTCCCCGGACACGAAGATCAATCCGGGCAGCCGGCCTCTCAAGTTCACGCTCAGCAATCTCGACGCGCGGGACATCTTGTCCCTCACGGGCTCGGCGAAGGTCCGGACCCACCTGACCGCGTTGCGCAAGGCGCTGGACCTCTTGCGGCAGGCGACGAAAGACTACACGATTCGCGACATCATCCGCGTCCTCGAGCGCGAGGACGACCCCCAGAACGCCTCGCTGATCGATGAGCTCGAATACCTCAGCGAGGTCGAGATCTTCGCGAAGGAAGGCACGCGGATCGACGAACTCGTGATCAAGGGCAAGACGACGATCATCAACCTGAAGGGCGTTCCCCCCGACATCCAGGAACTCGTCGTCAACCGACTCGCGACCGCGATGTTCGAACTTCGCAAGGTCGGTCGTATCCCGCCGATGATGCTCGTCGTAGAGGAGGCACACAATTTCTGTCCCCAGGTCGGGCAGGTCGCATCCTCCAAGGTCTTTCGGACGCTCGCATCGGAGGGCCGAAAATTCGGCCTCGGACTCGTGGTCATCACGCAGCGCGCGGCGAAGGTAGACAAGAATGTGCTGAGCCAGTGTAACACGCAGATCATCCTGAAGGTCACGAACCCGAACGACCTGAAGGCGATCATCGCGAGCGTCGAGGGACTGACGACGGCCATGGCGGAGGAGATATCGCGCCTCCCGATCGGCGTCGCCATCATGACGGGAGGCGGGCTCCAGATGCCGCTGATGGTCGAGGTACGGCCGAGGGAGACTCGCCACGGGGGCGAGAGCGTGAAGGTCATCGAGGACTGAGCGCGGCGGAAAGCCTTTAGCGGGTCCGGCGCATCAACGCACGTGGCCTTGCGGGATCTCGTCGACAAGGATATCTCGCTCACCGGGCAGGCGCTTGCGAAGGCGGCGATTGCCGCCCCCGCGCGCTCCCATCTCCGAAAAGTCGCGGAGGACTTCGTGGGCATGGCCCGCGCGTACTACGAGGACGCAAAGCACTTCCGTGCAAAGGGGGAGCTCGACAAGGCGCTCGCCAACATCAACTACGCACACGGTTGGCTCGACGCAGGTGCCCGGCTCGGTCTGTTCGACGTCGGCGGGGACGATCGACTCTTCACCCTGGCCGATTGACTACAGGAGGCGAGCGCCCTCGTTGTCGATCTCGCACCGCTGGAGGGTCCCGAACTTCAGGTAGAGGGTCGCGAGATGCTCTCGGTTGCCGGTCGCGAAGACGGAGTTGCCGAGCATCGCCATCGTCGCGCGTCCGAACATCCGACTCGCGTGGATCACTTCGAGGACGGTCTTGCTCGCGAGGCCCGACTCTTCGGCGAACCGAACCCCGAGGTCGAAGAGCCGGTCGAGTGTCGGCTGCGCGGCGAACGCGTCGACGCACGCGCCTCCCGCCCGATTGATCGCCTCGACCTGCTTCGGATCTCGGATCACCGACCGTGTCGGCATTTCCGGCCCAAGGACCGCGAGGAGGAGATTCGCATCGACGCGGAACGTCCGCACCTCGGCGTGGCCCGGGGCTCCCGGTTTCCATCGGAGGTCCATCCCGCCGAGCGATGCGGGCACGACGTCGCCGAGGCCCGTGCCGCACTCGACTTCCGTCTCATGGGCGATCGCCACAAGTTCGGCGCGGGGTGTGCCCCGACCGAGCGCGTCGTCTAGGGCCAAGGCGGTGCTCAGGGCCCCTGCGGCGCTCACGCCGAACCCCTGCGAGACGGGAAGAGGGGACTCGCTCAGGATCTTGACCTCGAACGACCCTCCCGCCAAGATTTTCTCCGCGACCTTCCGCGTGACGTCCGCGGTGTCTCGCCTTCCGTTCACCAGGATGTCGATCGACGGCCTCGGCGCCTCCCGCACCCGCGCGACCGTGTGGACCCCCAGGCCGAGGCAGAGTCCGGCGCCGCGGGACCCTTTCTTCCGAGGATTCGAGTCGTCAACGACCTCGAAGAACGCGGTCACGTGTCCCGGACAGAACGCCTCACCCTCGGACACCATGGAGGACCGCCCGCCAGACCCGCTCTGCCGCGAGAGCTTTCGACCCATCGAACGTGTCGGACTGGCCTTTGCGGTCGAAGATCGTGACGGACGTCGTGTCGCCCCGCACCTTCGAGATGTCGTTCGCGACGACGAGGTCCAGGTCGGCCTCTTTCAGGAGCGCCATCGCCCGCGACTTGAGTTCGGCGCTCGTCACCCCCGCCTCCGCCTTGAAACCGACGAGCGCTTTCCGCGCGCCCTTTCGGAACCGCTCGAGGAGCTTCGGCGTGGGCTGGAGGTCGAGCGTGAGACCGCCCTCGCGAGTCGGGATCTTGCCTTTCTGCTTTTTCGCGGGCGTGAAGTCCGCAACCGCCGCGGGCACGACGCAGATATCCGCGTCCACCTTCTCCGCCATCGCCGCCAGGTCGGCGGTCGTCGCGAACGATTTGTACGCAAGCCATGAGGGGACCGGCGTCTCGTGTCGTCCCAACCAGAGCTCCACGTCGGCGCCGTGCTCGTAAGCGACCTTCGCCAGTTCAATGCCGGTGCCGCCCGTCGACCGGTTGGTCACGATGCGGATGTCGTCGATCGGCTCGACGGTCGCGCCCGTGACGACCAGGACGCGCATGCCGGCGAGGTCCTTCGGGCCGAGGCGGCGGATGACCCGCGCGACGATCGTGTCCACATCGGCCATCTTCGCCTTCTCCTCCTCCCGCTTCGGCTCGATGAGCTCGACTCCGAGTTCCTTGAGCCGCCGCAGGTTTGCCGCCACGGCGGGGTTGTCGATCATCGACTCGTGGGCCGCGGGGGCGACGAGGATCGGGATGCCCGAGCCGAGGGCGTTCGTCGCGTACGTCGTCACGGTCGAGTCGTCGATCGCCTGGGCGATCTTGCCTATCGTGTTCGCCGTTCCGGGCGCGACCAGGAGGAGATCCGCCTTCCCGTCTCTTCCGCAGAGGATGAGATACTCCATCGAGCCCGTGATCTCCGTGACGACCGGCCGGCCCGTCGCGTACTCGAGCGCGTTCGGGTGGAGGATGGACGTCGCGGATCGCGTCATGACCGCGTGGACCTCGGCCCCGTGGCGGATCAGCTCGTGCGCCAGTTTGACGCACTCAACGGCGGCGATGCTCCCCGTGACCCCGAGGACGATCGTCTTGCCCTGCAGCTTCATGCTCTTCACGCCGCGGAGACGCTCCGCCGGATGCATCGCCGCGACGATTGCCGTGCGCGGTATATATCTGTCGGCCTCCCTCGGAAAATCGGGACGACGGCCGGTCGATCGCGCCAAGGTTTAACCCGCAAGGTCCGTTAGCCCCCGCGCGTCCGATGGACTATCAGGCGACCCTCGACCATCTGTACCGCCTCGAGCGGTTCGGCATCAAGCTCGGCCTGGACAACATCCGCCGGCTGCTTTCCCTCCTCGGCGATCCGCACCGGGACCTGAGGGTCTTCCACGTGACCGGGACGAACGGCAAAGGGTCCGTGTGCGCGTACGCGGCCTCCGCCCTCCGGTCCGCGGGGTACCGAGTCGGCCTGTACACGTCGCCCCATCTGATCCGCTTTAACGAACGAATCCGGGTGGACGGCGAGCCGATCTCGGACGACGACGTCCTGCGGCTATGGTCCGGGATGCAGCCCGCCATCCATGCGATGACGGCCGCACGCCCGATCGACCACCCGACGTTCTTCGAGGTCACGACGGCGATGGCATTCCTGTACTTCCGGGAGCGGCGCGTCGACGTGTCGGTCACCGAAGTCGGCATGGGGGGCCGGATGGACGCGACGAACGTCGTCGACGGGCTCGTCTCCGTCGTCACGCGGGTCGACCTCGAGCACACGGACCATCTGGGGAAGACCGTCGAGCGGATTGCCCGGGAGAAGGCGGGGATCATCAAGCCGTCGTCCCGCGCGGTCACGGTGGACCAGCGGGCGCTCCCGGTCATCGAGGCGCGATGCCGCGAGGTACACGCGCCGCTCTCCGTGGTCGGCCGCGACGTCCGGTTCGAGCGAGGGCCCGCACAGCCGAGTGGGCAGGACGTGGAGGTCCGCGGCGCGTTCGGATCGATCGAGGTCCACACGCCTCTCCTCGGGCCGTTCCAGTCGGAGAACGTCGCCGTCGCGGTGGCGGCCCTGACGGAGCTTCGGGCGGCCGGGCTTCCGCTAGACGATGAGGCGATCCGTGCCGGCATCGCGGCCGTGCGGTGGGCCGCCCGCTTCGAGGTCGTTCGCGAGAATCCGACGGTCGTCGTGGACGGGGCGCACAACGGGCCCGCCGCCATCGCGGTTGCGGCTGCGATGAAGGAGGTCTTCCCGGGCCGCCGGGCGATCCTCGTCGCCGGCATCCTGAACGATAAGGACCTGCAGACGATGGCGGGCGCCCTCGGACCCCTCACTAGGCGCGTCATCGCGTGCCGACCGAAGACCCCCCGCGCGTTCGATCCGGAAGAGGTCGCCGCCGCGTTCCGCCCATACGCGGAGGCCTCGGTCGTATCGGCCGTCCGCGAGGCGATCGATGCGGCCCTCTCGGCCGCGCGTCCGGAGGATGTCGTCCTGATCACCGGCTCGATATACACCGCGGGGGAGGCCCTTGAGCACCTCGGCGTCCGCCCGTGACCGGATCGAGTTCATCATGCGGGATCTCTCCCGGCGATACCTGCCCGGGGGGGACCTTCGCGAGGGCGGGACGGCGCTCGCGAAGATCGTCGCGGAGCGCGAGGACCCGTTCCTCGTCCTCATCTCGACGATCCTGTCGCAGCGGACCCGGGACGAGAAGACGGAAATCGCGTCTCGGCGGCTCTTCGCGAAGTACGACACGCCCCGGTTCATCGCGGACGCCGACGCGGCGGATCTGGAGCGGTTGATCAAGCCCGTCGGCTTCTACCGCCAGAAGGCCGTGCAGATTCAGAAGGTCAGCCGGGCGCTGCTCGACCGCCACGGCGGTTCCGTGCCGCGGACGTACGAGGAACTGATCGAGCTGCCGCAGGTCGGGGCGAAGACCGCGAACTGCGTCCTCGTCTACGGCTACGGCGAGCCGCGGATTCCGACGGATACCCACGTCCACCGGGTGAGCAACCGCCTGGGGCTCGTGCGGACCAAGAGCCCTGAGAAGACCGAGCAGCGGCTCATGCGGACGGTCCCGAAGGACTACTGGCTCCACATCAACGAGCTCTTCATCCGGTTCGGGAAGGACATCTGCCGGCCGATCGGCCCGCGGTGTCCGGAGTGTTCGTTCGTGAAATTCTGTCGGTACTACCCTCGGACGAAATGGGCGAAGTCGGCCCGGCGTCGGCCGGAGCGTCTGCACGCCTCGAGGACAGACGCCGGGCCATGAAGGCCACGGCGGGCATCTTGATGATGCTCTGAGCCTCCTCGCCCGGTCCGACGGACCTTCGCGTCCTGGATTCCGGGACCGGACACCTTGATATTCGCCGTCGTCCGTTCGGGGCGCGTGCGAATCGACTTGATCGAGTTCCTCCCAATGACGCTCCAGCGGAAGGAGACGTTCACGATCGCGCGCGGTTCGTCCGCGATCTCCGAGGTCGCGTTCCTCTCGGTCCACTCGGGCAACCGGGTCGGGCAGGGCTGTGCGGCCCCGACCGACGTGACGCGGGAGAACATCCACTCCACCCTGAACGCGATGCAGACGTTCGCCCGCTCCCTGATGGGCCTCGAGTTCGATCGCCCCTCCCAGATCCGGGATTGGGCGGACCGTGCCATCGCGGGGATGCCGAGCGCGAAGGCGGCGCTGGATATCGCCCTCCACGACCTCGCGGCCCAGGAAGCCCGGAAGCCGCTCCACGTCTACCTCGGCGCGAAGCGGGACCGGATGCGGACCGACATGACGATCGGGATCATGGACACCGCATCGGCGGTGGCGCGCGCGGAGCGCTGGGTCGGTGTCGGATTCCGGGCGCTGAAGATCAAGGTGGGCCGCGACTGGAGAGAGGACGTGAAACGAGTGAAGGCGATTCGCCGGGCGGTCGGGCGGGACGTCGAATTCCGGGTGGACGGCAACGGAGGCTACTCGTGGAACGACGCCCTCGCGTTTGCGCGTCACCTCCGGGGAGAAGGGGTCATGATCTTCGAGCAGCCGGTCCCGGTGGACGATTGGGAAGGGATGCGCGCCCTGACGGAGTCCTCGCCCATCCCGATCATGGCGGACGAGATGGTCCTCACCGCGGACGATGCGAAGAAGCTCCGGTGGGCGAACGCCGCGCGTGGGGTGAACCTGAAGCTGATGAAACACGGCGGGATCGTGCCGACGGCCGAGGTGAATACGATCTGCGAGTCCGCAGGCTACCCGACGATGGTCGGATGCATGGGGGAGCCGCAGCTGTCCATCGCCGCCGGGTTGGCGTTCGCGCTCGCGCAGAAGAACGTCCGCTGGATCGACCTGGACTCGCACTTCAACCTCGCCAGCGATCCATCGTCCGGGCTGCGGTTCGAAAACGGGGACCTCGTTGCCTCTACGGCACCGGGGCTCGGCATCACGCTCGCGTGAATTAGGGCACGACGGGCGGTGCCGGTTCCCCGGTCGCCGCAGCCTCTTCCTGAGGGGTCACGAGTCGCACCACCGCGGTGACTTTGTCCCCCGCGTTCAGCCGTTGAATCCGGACCCCCCGGGCTGCCCGGCCCGTCTCCCGGATGTCGTCCACGGGGCAACGAATCACGATGCCGCCGACCGTGGTGACGAGGAGTTCGTCCCCGGGCTCGACCTCGAAGACGCCCACGACCGGGCTTTGCGCGACCTTCATGTTCGTCGTCACGACGCCCTGGCTGCCTCGCCGCGTCTTGCGGTACTCCTTCACCTTCGTCCGCTTCCCGTATCCGCTCTCGAGGACGGTCAGCAGCTCCGTCTCCTCGTTCTTCACGAGGGCCATGGAGATGACGCGGTCGTCCTTCCGGAGCCGCATCCCGCGCACTCCCGCGGCGGTCCGGCCCATCGGGCGCACGTCCCGAAGACCGAACCGGTTCGCGTAGCCTCTCGCCGACGCGAGGATGACCTCTTCATCGCCGTCCGCGATCCGGGCTTCCACGAGATCGTCCCCCTCGTTGAGGGCGATCGCCCGAATCCCGCGGATGTTCGGCCGCTTGAAGGCGTCCAGCCGGGTCCGTTTGATTTTGCCGAGCTTCGTCGAGAAGACGATCGTCCGGCGCTCGTCGAATTCCCGCACGGCGATCATGTCCAGGATCTTTTCTTCCGGGGCGAGGCGCGGCAGGAGGTTCACGATCGGCTTGCCTTTCGCGTATCGAGTCCCGACGGGAAGCCGGTACGTCTTGAGCCAGAAACACTGTCCCTTGTTCGTGAAGAAGAGGATGTGCTCGTGGGTCGACGCCATGAAGAGGTTCACGACGAAGTCCTCCTCCTTCGTCTCCATGCCCGTCACGCCTTTTCCGCCGCGTCGCTGCGTCCGGAACATCTGCGCGGGGACCCGCTTGACGTATCCCGTGTTCGTGAATGTGACGATGACGTCCTCCTCGGGGATCAGATCCTCAACCTCCATGTCGTAGGCTTGGGCCTCGACGGCCGTGCGTCGATCGTCTCCGTACTTCTGCTTGACCTCGAGGAGTTCCGCCTTGATGATCTCCAGGATGCGCCCGCGGGACGCGAGAATCGCCTCGAAGTCCTCGATCTTCTTCTTCAACTCGGCCCGCTCCTGCCGCAGCTTCTCGATCTCGAGGCCGGTCAGCTGCCGCAACGTCATCGCGAGGACCGCCTTCGCTTGGTCTTCGCTCAGCAGGTAGCGGTTCATCAGGCCCGATTGGGCCTCGGCGGCATCGCGGGAGTGGCGGATGAGCCGGATGACCTCGTCGATGTGGTCGACCGCGGTGATGAGGCCTTCGACGATATGCTCGCGCTCGCGGGCCTTCCGAAGGTCGTACTCGGTCCGGCGCCGGACGATTGTGATCCGGTAGTCGACGTACGATTGGAGCGTCTCCTTCAGGCTGAGGATCTTCGGCTGGCCGTCGACGAGGGCGAGGTTGATCACGCCGAACGTCTGCTCCATCTGCGTGTGGTGGTACAGTTGGTTCAAGACGATGTCCTCGACGGCGTCCCGCTTCAGCTCGAGGACGATCCGCATACCTTCCCGGTCGCTCTCATCCCGAAGGTCCACGACGCCCTCGATCTTCTTCGACTTCACGAGCAGGGCGATCGACTCGACGAGGGCCGCCTTGTTGACCATGTAGGGGATCTCGGTGATCACGATTCGCGCCTTGTCGTGGCCCGCTTCCTCGACGTGGGCGGTCGCCCGGATCCGGATGAGCCCGCGACCCACCTTGTACGCATCCGCGACGCCCTCCGCGCCGTAGAGGATGCCGCCCGTCGGGAAGTCGGGCCCGCGGATCGGACCGGTGTCCGGGTTGTAGAGGTCCTGGAGTTCCGCGCCCGGGTTCTCGATGAGCGTCAGCAGCGCGTCGGCGACTTCCCGTAGGTTGTGCGGAGGGATGTTCGTCGCCATGCCGACCGCGATGCCGCTCGACCCGTTCACGAGGAGGTTCGGGAATTTCGCGGGCAGGACCGTCGGCTCTCGCATCGTGCCATCGAAGTTGTCCATCCAGCCGACCGTCTCCTTGTCGAGGTCCTGGAGGAGCTCCTCGGCGATCTTCGAGAGGCGGCACTCGGTATACCGCATCGCCGCGGGTTCGTCCTCCGTGCTGCCCCAGTTCCCCTGGCCGTCGATGAGCGGGTAGCGTAGCGAGAAGTTCTGCACCATGCGGGCGAGGGCGTCGTAGACCGCCGTGTCCCCGTGCGGGTGGTACCGCCCGAGCGTGTCTCCGACGACGCGGGCCGACTTCCGCCGCTGGCTCGTCGACGACGCACCCGTCTCGTTCATCGCGTGGAGGATTCGTCGCTGGACCGGCTTCAGGCCGTCCCGGACGTCCGGTAGCGCCCGTCCGACGATGACCGACATGGCGTAATCGATGTACGAGCGCTCCATCTCTTGCTCGATCGGCTGGCGGGTGACCCGCCGCGTCGGTTCCTGGGCCTCCTCCGGCATCGTGCGACCCCTAGATGTCCAGGTTCACGACTTCCTTCGCGTGCTCCTGGATGTACTCGCGCCGTGGCTCGACCGCCTCTCCCATGAGGACGGAGAACAGCGCGTCCGCGGCCAAGGCGTCGTCGATCGTGACCTGTTTCAAGAGGCGCCGCGCGGGGTCCATGGTCGTCTCCCACAGCTCGTCGGCGTTCATCTCTCCGAGGCCTTTGTACCGCTGGTACGTGACGCCCTTGTCCCCGACTTGACGCGCGATCTCCTCCCGCTGCCTCTCCGTGTACGCGTAGAATGTATCCTTGCCCTTGCGGATTTTGTACAGCGGCGGCTGCGCGATGTACACGTATCCGGCGTCGATCATGGGCCGCATGTAGCGGAAGAAGAGGGTGAGGAGCAGGGTCGTGATGTGCTGCCCGTCGACGTCGGCATCGGCCATTGTGATGATCTTGTGGTAGCGGACCTTCGCGAGGTTGAACTCGTCGCCGATCCCGGCGCCGATGGCGGTGATGAGCGTCCGGATCTCCTCGTTCTTCAGCATTTGGTCGAGTCGGGCCTTCTCGACGTTCAGGATTTTCCCCCGCAACGGCAAGATTGCTTGGAATTCCCGCCTCCGGCCCTGTTTCGCACTCCCGCCCGCACTTGGCCCTTCCACGATAAAAAGTTCCGACTTCGCCGGGTCCCGCTCTTGGCAGTCCGCGAGCTTGCCGGGGAGGTTGAACCCTTCCAGGAGCCCTTTCCGTCGCGTGAGCTCCCGCGCCTTCCGGGCGGCCTCTCGCGCCTGCGCCGCCAAGACGGCCTTTCCGATGCAGATCTCCGCGACCTTCGGGGTCTCCATGAAGAATTCGCCCAACTTCTCGTAGACGATCGATTCGACGATCCCCTTCACGTCGGAGTTCCCGAGTTTCATCTTCGTCTGCCCTTCGAACTGCGGCTCGGGCATCTTGAGGTTCAAGATCGCGGTCAGGCCCTCTCGGACGTCGTCGCCTTCGAGGCTCTCGCCTTGCTTGAGGAACTTGTTGTCCTTCGCGTACTTGATGAACGTCCGCGCGAGGCCCGCCTTGAACCCGACCAGATGGGTCCCGCCCTCGACGGTATCGATGTTGTTGACGAACGTGAAGATCGACTCGTTGTAGCCGTCGTGGTACTGCATCGCGACCTCGACATGCGTGCCGTCCGACTCCTTCGCGAATCGGATCGGATCCGGGTGGAGCGGGTTCTTCGCCCGGTTGATCCACTTCACGTACTCCGCGATCCCGCCGTTATACTGGAAGACGTCCCCGCGGCCGTGGACTTTGTCGACGATGATGATCCGCAACCCCGCGTTCAGGAACGCGAGCTCGCGGAGGCGCTTCGCGAGGGTGTCGTAGTCGAACTCGATGGTCTCGAAGACCTCGGGGTCCGGACGGAACGTGATGATCGTGCCGGTGCCCTCCGCCGGGCCGACGACCTCGAGGTTCGACGCTTTCTGCCCCCGGGCGAACCGCATCCGATACTCCTTGGCGTCGCGCCGCACGCGGACCTCGAGCCTTTCGCTCAGGCCATTTACGACGGACAAGCCGACGCCGTGCAAGCCGCCGGACACGCGGTACATCTTTCGTTCGAACTTCCCACCGCTGTGCATCCGCGACAGGACGAGCTCGACGCCGGGCACGCCGTATTTCGGATGGATGTCCACCGGGATGCCGCGTCCGTCGTCCGCGACGGTCACGGATCCGTCCGCGTTGAGCGTGACCTGGATGTTCTTGCAGAAGCCCGCCATCGCCTCGTCGATCGAGTTGTCGACGACCTCGTGGACGAGGTGGTGGAGGCCGCGCGCGTCGACGCTCCCGACGTACATCGCGGGGCGTTTTCGGACCGCCTGCAAGCCCTCGAGAACCTGGATTTGCCGGGCGTCGTAGGCAGCCTCTTCTACCATCTAATTCGCAACCTTCCAGACCCTCGTTTCGATGGCCTCTCGCATCCCATCCGGAGGATGTCCGGAGTATGCGACGCCATCTTATAAACGTTCGGACCTCGGTTTCTATGGAGAAAACAGGCCTCGGCGGTGAGGTCATTTTCGGGATGGGTTCTTTATATAGGATAGCACGGTCGTTTTCGACGCCCCATTCTCGTCCGTGAGAACATCGGATGGCGGGGCCGAGGAACGGCCTCCGGGCCGGCCCCTATTTGCGCTTCCAACGGACCCCGTCGCGGGTGTCCTCGAGTACGATGCCGAGGGCCCCCAGCGCCTCCCGAATCCGGTCAGCCGTGGCGAAGTCCTTTCGCTTCCGCGCGTCCTCGCGGAGGGCCACGATCACTTCCATGAGCCCGTCCACGAGCTCCGAACCGGCAGTGGGCGTGAGGAACAGCCCGAGGATGTCGCCGACGGTCCGGAAGGCCGCCGCGGTCTCGTCGAGCGCCCCTCGTCCGGCCCCCGTTTCGATTGCCTTGTTCGCCGCGCGGGCGAAGTCGAACAAGACCGCGATCGCCTCGCGTGTGTTGAAGTCGTCCGACATCGCCGCGTCGAAGTCCGCGAGGGCCTTCTTCGTCGCGGCGCGGAGCTCGCGGTCGGCTTTGCCCGATTCCGGCGCTCGCCGTTGCTCCGCGTCCACGGTCCGGACGGTCTCGCGGAGCCGCTCGTAGGAACGCTTCGCTTCGTCGAGCAGGTCCGGGGTGAAGTCGATGGGGCCTCGATACTGGACGTTGACGAGGAAGAACCGGATCACGCCCGGCTCGTACAGCTTCAAGGCCGCCGTCACGGGCCAGTAGTTTCCGAGGGACTTGTGCATCTCCTCCCCTTTCACGAGGACCATGCCGCCGTGCATCCAGACCTTCACGAACGGGGTCACGCCAGTGTACGACTCCGCCTGGGCGATCTCGGCCTCGTGGTGCGGGAAGAGGAGTTCCGTCGCGCCGCCGTGGAGGTCATACTGCGGTCCGAAGTGACGGATCGTGATCGCGGTGTCCTCGATGTGCCACCCGGGTCGGCCCTTGCCCCACGGGCTGTCCCACGCCGGTTCCCCGGGCTTCTGCGCCCTCCAGAGGACGAAATCCGCCGGATGTCGTTTCCGCTCCTCGATTGCGACGCGGGCCCCCGGGCGGAGTTCCTCGACCTTCTGCCCGCTCAGCTTGCCCCAGCCCGAGAATGTCGTCGTGTCGAAGTATACGCTCCCGTCTTCCGCACGGTATGCGTGCCCCTTCGTGATCAGCCCCTCGATCTGCTCGACGATCTCGTCGATGTAGTCCGTTGCGAACGCGTACACGTCGACGGACGTGCACTGCAGTCGCGCCATGACGCCGAGGTACTCCGCGAAGTACTGCCCGACGATGTCGCTCCACGTCCGGCCGGTCGACTTCATCTTCTCGATGATGCGGTCCTCGATGTCCGTCACGTTCTGCAGGTAGAACACGTGGAAGCCCTTGTGGCGCAGGTATCGCGCGACGACATCGAACGCAACGTAGGTCTTCGCGTGGCCCATGTGGGTCTCGTCCTGCGGCGTCAGGCCGCAGACGAACATCGAGACTCGGTTGCCATGGAGTGGGGCGAACGGCTCTTTCTTTCGAGTGAGGCTGTTGTACACCCGGATGGCCATGACGCGGTGCGCATCTGGGAAGCGCGTATTAAGGTTCGCGACTTCGTCGGTCGCACGCCGTTGATTTGTCAACCCGAGACGATTCCGCACGGAAGCATTATCGTCCGCGCGGCCGCATCCTCGATCCGGACATGGCGGGCTCCTTCCCCCACCCGCGTGCCTCGCGCACCGCCGGATGGCCTCGAGAGTTGCAGCGAGCCTCCCTCCTGCTCGGCACCGGGGCGGCGCTCTTCTGGACCTCGTTCGCGGTCGGCCGCTGGATCGTCGTCGTGCCCTCCTTCGGGCCGACGTACGTGGACCTGATCCTCGCCTGGGTCGCGGTGGTCGTGCACGTGTCGGCGTGGCCGGACCTCTGGATCGGGCTGCGACACCTCCGTTCCCGGGACCCGAAGGAAGGCGACGCGGCCGTCGCGTGGCGGGCCTTCCTCTTGACCCTGGGGTTGGTCCTCGCCGCCGTCGTCGTGCTCCCGCTGCAGTATCACGCGATCGCGTCGACCGACGCGTGGCTCATCGCGGTGTACGTGACGGCGTTCCCGTACCTCGCGTGGACTTTCGTGCCCGTCCTCGCACTCCACGCAATCCTGTTCGGGCGCGTCGCGAACTACCTCGACCCTCGCTCCCGCTACCTGATCGACGCGGGGGCGCTCGTCCTGTTCGCCGTCGCGGCCGCGACGACGGCGGTGATCTTGCAGAATCCCGGGGCCACGGCGTTCGTCCGGTCCTGGGGCGTCGGCCGGGGCATCCTCCCTGCGGCGGCGCTCGCGGGGTACGGCCTCGTCGCCATCGGCCTGACGGTCGACGCGACGACGGTCTGGCCGCGCCACCGGGCGTGGACGCCGCAACGGGCCCGGTGACGTCCTCTAGCCAAGAGCCCGGCCGAGGTCCTCGGTCAAGTCCTGCGCGTCCTCGAGGCCCACGGACAACCGGACGAGGCCGTCTGTGATGCCTTGCTTCTCCCGCTGCTCCTTCGGCACGCTCGTGTGGGTCATCGAGGCGGGATGCTCGATCAGGGACTCGACCCCGCCGAGGCTCTCCGCGAGGAGGATGACCTCGAGCCGTTTCAGGCGTTCGACCAAGCGGGTCGAGTCGCGCAGCTCGAAGCTCAGCATGCCGCCGAACCGTCGCATCTGCTTCTTCGCGATCCCGTGGCCCGGGTCGTCGGGCAGGCCCGGGTAGTGCACTTTCGCGACCGCCTTGTGGTCATTCAGGAATCTGGAGAGCGTCTCCGCGTTGTCGCAGTGCCGTTCCATCCGAACCGGCAGCGTCTTGATCCCGCGCAACGTGAGCCAGCAATCAAACGCGCTGGGGACGGCGCCGAGCGCGTTCTGCGAGAACTTCAGTTTCTCGTGGAGGTCGTCCCGGTTCATGACGAGCGCGCCTCCGAGGAGATCCGCGTGACCGCCGAGGTACTTCGTCGTGCTGTGCACGACCAGGTCGACGCCGAGGGCGAGCGGATTTTGAAGGGCCGGGGAGGCGAACGTGCTGTCGCACACGCTCAAGGCCTCGTGCGCCTTCGCGATGAAGGCCAGTTCCTTCAGGTCGACGACCTTCATGAGCGGGTTCGTCGGAGACTCCATCCAGAGGATCCGCGTCTCCGGTCGGAACGCATCCTCCACGTCGACGAGGTCCCGGAGGTCGAGGAAGGTCGACTCGATCCCGTACTGGCTCATGATCCGCGTGAAGATTCGATAGACTCCGCCATAGCAGTCGTCGGTGACGAGGACGTGATCGCCTTTCTTCAGGAGCGTGAGGGCGGTGGTGATCGCACCCATGCCGCTCGAGAACGCCAGCGCGTGCTTCCCGTTCTCCAGCGCCGTGAGACTCTGTTGCAGAGCGTCCCGCGTCGGGTTGGCGCTACGCGCATACGCGTACGCGTCCTGGCCTTTCCGCGAGTACGTCGACGTCGCGTAGATCGGCGGCGTGACCGCCCCGGTCCGCGGATCCGGCTCTTGGCCCGCATGGATTGCTTTCGTGGCAAAACGCATTCGATCGCCGGGGGCGGAGTCGCGCCCCGAGGGTAAAGACCTTGCTACCCTCGGCCGGCCAAGTACTCGATGACGTCGATGCGGGTGATGATTCCCTCGAACCGATTCTCCTTCCCGATGACGACCGCGGGGTTCCCGCGCATCAGGAGCTTGTACACTTGATCCAGGTCCGCCCCCGGCTCGACGATTGGGAATGGTTTCTCCATCACCTTCGCGACGTAGTCGTCGTACATCTTCGGATTCTCGAGGAGCGCCTTCATGAGGATCTCCTCACGCAGGCTCCCGACCATGATGCCCGTATCGATCACGGGGAGCTGCGACACGTTGTACTGCCGCATCATGTCGGCCGCCTCGCGGACCTTCGCCGCGACGTCGATCGTGATCACGCCGGGAATCGTCCGTTCCTTCGCGCGAAGGATCGTCATGAGCGGCGCGACGGGCTCCTCGAGGTACCCCTGCTCCTTGAGCCACTCCTCGTTGTGGGCCTTCGAGAGATACCGCTCTCCCGTGTCCGGCAGCAGGACGACGAGGACGTCGCCCTTCCCGAGCGTCTCCGCGATACGCCGCGCCGCGACGACGGCGGCCCCGCTCGAGCTGCCTGCGAGGATGCCTTCCTCCCGTGCGAGCCGGCGGGTCATGAGGTACGCCTCCTTGTCGCCGACCTTCACGATGTCGTCGATCACGTCGAACCAGGTGGACTCCGGGACGAAGTCCTCGCCGATGCCCTCGATTTTATATGTATGCGCTTTAATTATCTCCTTCTTATAGAAATAGTCCTTCAGAATCGAGCCGAGCGGGTCGACGCCGATCACGCGAACGCGGGGATCCTTGTCCTTCAGATACTTCCCGACGCCGCTGATCGTCCCGCCCGTGCCCATGCCGCACACGAAGTGCGTCACCTTGCCGTCCGTGTCCCGCCAGATTTCAGGGCCCGTCGTCGCATAGTGCGCTTGAGGGTTCGCTTGGTTGGCGTACTGGTTCGGCAGGATCGAGTTCGGCGTCTCGCGGTGGATCCGCTCCGCGACCTTGTAGTACGACTCCGGGTGGTCCGGCGGCACGGCGGTCGGCGTGACGACGACGCGCGCGCCGAGCGACTTGAGGAGGTCGATTTTCTCGCGGCTCATCTTGTCCGGCATCGTGAAGACGGTGCGGTAGCCGCGGATCGCCGCGACCATCGCGAGCCCGAGGCCCGTGTTCCCGCTCGTGGGCTCGATGATCGTGCCGCCGGGTTTGAGAAGCCCTTTCTTCTCCGCGTCCTCGATCATCGCCTCGCCGATCCGGTCCTTCACGCTACCGCCCGGGTTCATCATCTCGAGTTTGGCGAGGGCGAGGCAGGGCACGTCGGCCATGATCCGGGGGAGCTTGACCAGCGGCGTGTTGCCGATCGTCTCGAGGATCGTGTTGAAGTACCGCACGGCGGGCGTCCCCCCGCACCAAAGGTGGGACGTTATAAGAACATGCGCGCGGGAGGCGTCCTGTCATGCCGGGGGAGGGAGTCGAACCCCCAGGAAACCGATCTGCAGTCGGTCACATTAGCCGCTCTGTCACCCCGGCGCAAGACCGCACATCCAGGGTGACGTAATTGAAACTTTGCCGGTCCTCCCGACTCCGGATGGCTCGATGTCCGAACCTCGTTTCAAAAATCTATTAGTCAAGCGCACCTTCTCGTCCTCAGGCGCCCCCTGCGAGGAGGGGAGGTCATCCAGGGCCCACCGAAAGCGGACGGGGGTCCGGCCGCGCCGGATCGACCGGACATCGAAGCCGAAGTGACGCGAAGGCCATGGGGCAAGATCGCCGCAATCGTGCTCGTGGTCCTGCTGATCGTTGCGGCGGCCGCGCTTCTCATCCGCCGTCCGAATCGATCGCCGACCATCGTGCAGACGACGTGGAGCCCCGTCGTGCCGGTCGTCGGCAACTCGGTCACGTTCACCGCCGCGGCGACGGACCTGGATGGAGACGACCTGTCGTTCGTATGGGACTTCGGGGACGGATCCTTTGGGACGGGGGCGGAGTCCCCGCACGCATACGCCATCCCGGGGCTCTTCACCGCCTACGTGACCGTGAGCGACGGGAAGGGCGGCGTAGCGACCAGCGAGGGGAATCTCCTCCGGTTCGGGGTTGGGTCTGGCGTCACCCCGCGGACGTCGTGCTCATCCCCCGCCACGTGCACCGCCGGCGCTGTCGCCGCGGTCCTCGACGTCGACCGCTGGATCGCTGCGCCGGGTGTCCCAATCGCGTTCTTTGGCAATCGGTCCTGGGCCTACACGTTCTCGTGGAACAATATCACCAATCATTCGGAAGGAGGAACCTATACCCGGGATGTGGCGTGGCAGAACGTGACCCTCTTCGACCGGTTCCAGTATGTCTGGGGGGACGGGAGCGCGAACACGACCGGCACGACCGAGCTCGTCGGCAACACCACACACGCTTTCGGCCGAGCGGGAACGTTCCTCGTTCGACTGACGGTGACGTACCGAGATGCGGTCCTGAACACGACCACGAACCAGACCGCCGGCGTCACGATCCGGATCGGGTAACCCCCGACGGTCTGCGAAGCCGGGCGCACCGACAGGTGTTTCATCAAACGGTCGGGACGAAGCTATTTATCCGCTCCCGGACGTCGCACCGCCGATGGCGGAACTCAAGACGATCACCGACACCGTGCACGGGACGATCCGCCTCGAACCACTGACGCTCGACTTGCTCGAGACGCTCGAGCTCCAGCGTCTCAACTCGATCCGCCAGCTCGGCCTCACGTACCTCGTCTTCCCGGGGGCGAACCACTCGCGTGTCGAGCACTGCCTCGGCGTGGGCCACGTCGCGGGGGAGATGGCGAGGGCGCTCGAGCTCTCGGACGACGAGCGGAAGCTCGTGCAGGCCGCGGGCCTCTTGCATGATGTCGGCCATGGGCCGTTCTCACACACGCTCGAACATGTCCTTAGCCGCGAGCTCTCCGTGGACCACATGCACCTGACGCAGCGGATCATCACGGGCCAGGACGACAACGTCGCGCCCGAGGACCGGAAGGCGTTCCCCGACGTCCTCCGGATCCACCAGGTCCTCGGGAAGCACGGCGTCGATCCCGACGCGGTCGCCGCCTTGATCCGCGGCCCGGCAGAACGGGGATTCGCGCGGTTGGTGCCCGGCAGCCGACGCGAGTCGTCCCGATACCTCGCGCAGATCATCCACAGCCCGATGGACGCGGACCAGATCGACTACCTGATGCGGGACGCACACTACACCGGAGCGGCCCACGGGATGATCGACTTCTCCCGGCTGCTGCAGACCCTCCGTCGACACGACGGCGAGATCGCCTTGGACCGAAAGGGCCTGCCGGCGCTCGAGGGGATGCTCGTCGCTCGCGGCCTCATGTACTCGTCGGTGTACTTCCATAAGACCGTCCGGATTGCGGAGCAGATGCTCGCGCGGGCGGTCGAGCGCTCCGAGGCCCCGATCGGGGAGCTCCAGAAGATGGTCGACCACGAACTCTTGGGCTGGCTGGCGCACCAGGGGCCTCTTCAGCGAGAGATCGCGTTGCGGCTGAAATACCGGAAGCTGTACAAGCGCGTCGTCTCGTACGACCGCGACGAACTGACGGACGCCGCGCGCGAAGCGCTCTCGTCCTTCAAAGACGCCGCGGAGCGCCGCCGCGTCGAGGACCGGATCGGGAGGCGCGCGGGACTCAAGCCGGGACAGGTGATCATCGACGTGCCGCTGCCGGAGCTGCTGCTGAGCGAACCTCGCATCGCGAAGACGGAGGTCCCGATCCTGGACGGGGATTCGGCCCGAGCCTTTTCCAAGGTGAGTCCCCTGGGGCGCGCGCTCCAAATCCGGCAAGTCGTAGATTGGGTCGTGATGGTCGCGGCACCCGCCGCGGCGACCGCTGCCGTTCGCAAGGCGGCCGCGTCTTCTCTCTTCGCGTGAGGCACACTCGCCGACTTCGATCGCGTTTTGTCAATGCGGCAGACGCTCGTCCGACAACTTTTAAATAGCGTCCCTCGGATACGAGCCCATCTTGCGGGATGGGATGAACTCGCAGGCGCTGCAGGTGAAGGAATGAACTCCATGCTAGAGGACGTGCTCGCCCGGGAAGGGAGCGCACCCGCGTTCGAGGACAGTCGCGTCGACGCCGAGCTCGAAGAGATGCTCAGCAAGATGCGGACGAACATCAAGATCATCGGGCTCGGGGGTGGCGGCTGCAACACGATCTCGCGGGTGTACAGCGAAGGCATCGTCGGCGCGGAGCTGTTCGCCTGCAACACGGACGCCCAGCATCTGCTGCACATCGCGTCCCCGAAGAAGGTCCTCCTGGGTCGGCGGATCACGAAAGGCCTCGGGGCCGGCGCGCTGCCGCAGATCGGTGAAGAGGCCGCCCGCGAGGCCGAGGAAGAGCTGCGGGGAATCGTGCAAGGCTCGGACATCGTCTTCGTGACGTGCGGCCTAGGCGGCGGCACGGGGACCGGCAGCTGTGGCTACGTCGCGCGGCTGGCGAAGGAGATGGGCGCGCTCACGATCGCGGTCGTCACCCTTCCGTTCCGAGGCGAGGGCAAGCTCCGGATGGAGAGCGCCGAGTGGGGATTGGAGCGACTGCGGGACGCGGCGGACACCGTCATCACGATCCCGAACGACAAGCTCCTCGATCTCGTTCCGAGGCAGAGCCTGAACCTCGCGTTCAAGTTTGCCGACGAGGTCCTGATGCGGTCGATCAAGGGGCTCACGGAGATCATCACGAAACCGGGCCTCGTGAACCTGGACTTCAACGACGTCAAGACGATCATGAAAGGAGGCGGCGTGGCGATGATCGGGCTGGGCGAGAGCCAGGCGGTCGGCGACAACCGGGCGGTCGAGGCCATCGAGGAAGCGATTAACTCGCCCCTGCTCGAAGTGGACGTCTCGACGGCTCACGGCGTCCTGATCAATGTGACCGGCGGAAACGACATGACGATTTCCGAGGCGGAGCGCGTTGCGGAGGTCGTCCAGTCGAAGGTCTCTCCGACCGCACGGATCATTTGGGGTGCGACCGTGGACCCGTCTCTGGAGCACACCCTTCGCGTGATGCTCGTCGCGACGGGCGTGAAGTCGAAGCAGATCGTCGGGCGCCGCGATCCGGCCGAGGAGCGGGCCCGCGTCGGCATCGATGTGATTCGCTAGGCGAGACGCTGCGATCGCCGTCACACCCGTGCTCAGCCCGGAGCCGCGACGCAGTTCGCAATGCTTATAACCGGCACGCTCTTACGCGAGAAGCGAAATTACTCCCCAGCCGGGAGGCTGGTCCCGGAGGGCGTCCCATGGACTCGATCATCAAGGAAATCGTCACCCGCTCCGACGCAGAGCCCCGGGTACCCGACTCCCCGACCCAGTTGATCGGCGCAGGTGCCGAGGATGCCGAACTCGAGCGGATCCTCGCGAGCCTTCGCACGAACATCAAGATCTTCGGCATCGGTGGCGGGGGCTGCAACACGATCGATCGGCTCGTGGACGCCGGCATCATTGGCGCGGAACTCTATGCGGCGAACACGGACGCCCAGCATCTCTTGACGATCCGGTCGCCGCACAAGCTCCTCTTGGGACGCCGGGTGACCCGCGGGTTGGGCGCAGGTGCCCTGCCGCAGGTCGGCGAGGAGTCCGCGCGGGAAGCCGCCGACGAGATCCGCTCGGTCGTGCATGGCGCGGACATGATCTTCATCACGTGCGGCCTCGGCGGCGGCACTGGGACGGGCGGCGCACCCGTCGTCGCGCAACTCGCGAAGGAGGCGGGCGCCCTGACGATTGCGATATGCACCTTCCCGTTCCGAGCGGAAGGAGCGATCCGCGCGGAGAACGCGGAATTCGGCTTGGAAAAGCTCCGGAGCTTCGCGGACACCGTCGTCGTGATTCCGAATGACAAACTCCTTGAACTCGTGCCGCGTCTCGCGTTGAACGCCGCGTTCAAGGTCGCGGACGACGTGCTGATGCGTGCGATCAAGGGGATTACCGAGGTCATCACGAAACCCGGCCTCGTGAACCTGGACTTCAACGACATCAAGACGATCATGAAAGGAGGCGGCGTGGCGATGATCGGACTCGGGGAGAGCGACCGCGACGACCGTTCGGAGGCGGCGATCGAAGAGGCGATCAACTCCCCCCTGATCGACGTCGACATCAGTCATGCGACCGGTGCCCTCGTGAACGTCACCGGAGGGAACGACATGAGCGTGGCCGAAGCGGAGAAGGTGTCCGAGATCGTCCAGGGCCGCATCGCGGCGAACGCCCGCATCATCTGGGGCGCGGCGGTCGACCCGAGCCTCGAGCACAAGCTCCGCGTCATGCTCATCTTGACCGGGGTGAAGTCGAAGCAGATCCTCGGACCCGGGGAGCACCTGCGGGCGCCCCAGGCCGGAGTCGACATCGTGCGGTGAGGACCATGGCGGACATCGTGGACAGGAGCTGGGAAGTCCAGCGGCGGATCGAGGAGCGGGTGAAGCGGCTCGGGAAAGGCCGGTTCGGCCGCGTCCTCAAGATGGCCCGCAAGCCGACGTCGGACGAGTACTCGAAGGTCGTCTTGATCACCGGGATCGGAATCGTCGCGATCGGCGCGCTCGGGTTCGTGATCTACCTCATCATGCGGTACGGGCCGGGCGCGATCCGCGGGCTCTTCGGGGTCGTGGGCTGATATGGGGCTGCTCGACGACCTCTCGAAGCGGGAGCCGAAGCCCGAACCCAAGCCCGAACCCGTCGCAGGCCATTACGGCGTCAAGCTCGACCTCAACGAGGAGAAAGCCACGCTGACCGCGGGGCAGACGCGGGAGTACGACGTCCTCTTGACGAACACCGGCACGGAGGACGACACGATCCGGATCAAGGTCGACCTGGTCTACAACTCGGAGCTGCCGGATCCACCGGAGTGGACGGTGAAGCTGTACGGCGTCGAGGACAAGGTGTGGGACGTCACCTACACGAAGATCACGGAAAAGGAGTTCATGCTCATCACGGACGGGCAGCGGGAGATCACCCTCACGGTCACGTGCCCGAAAGGCGCGCGCTACGGGGACCGCCTGAACGTCGTCGTGAACGCGATCTCGAAAGGAGACCCCGGCGCCTTCGATGCGAAGACGCTGAGTTTCAGCGCGCGCCAAGCGATCCTCGCGGTCAAGTCATCCATCGGCCATGAGCGCGCCGTCGCCGACGCCATCTACGCGAGGGCGAAGGCGAAGGACGTCGGGGTCTTCTCGATCCTCGTGCCGGCGAATTTCCGTGGTTACGTCTACGTCGAATCGATGAACCCCGACCGCCTCGAGGAGATCGTCCGCGGCCTGCGCCGGGCGCGCGGCGTCGTCAAGGGCGAGGGCGAGTCGACCGGCATCGGGTTCTCGGAGATCGAGGCGTACCTGACGCCGAAGCCGATAGTCAGCGGGATCATGGAAGGCGACATCGTCGAACTGGTCGCCGGTCCGTTCAAGGGCGAGAAGGCACGGGTCATGAAGATCGACGAGACGAAGGAGGAGATCACGGTCGAGCTGTTCGAGGCGATGGTCCGGATCCCCGTCACCGTGCGGGGCGACAGCGTTCGCGTGTTGCAAAAGGAAAAGGAACAAGAGAAGTGAGTCGTCGTCTCAAGACGTGGGAGGAGCGGAGCCGAAGATCCTCCACGCGGTCCACGCCTGCCACACGAGTGCGGCGTACACGACGACGTGCTCGAGCAGCCGGTTGCTCGTGGCGAGGAACGCGACCGCGGCGGCCACGGTGATCCCAGCGAGGTAGCCGCCCAAGGGTCGGAAGGTCGTGGACGCGTACATCGGAACCCCCGCCAACCCCGCGCTCACCGCAAGCAACAGGAAGAACACCGCGGACACGATCGTGTGCAGGCTGTATGGAGATCCTTCGGGGAAGATTCCCACGAAGATCAAGCCGACGGCCGATATGGGGAGGAGGACCTGCGCGACCCGTCCGGCTCGACCTCCGAGCGTGCGGCCCACGACGAACCCGAAGGGCGCGAAGAGGATCCCTCCGAGGATGTCGGCGGCGTTGAACGCCCACGGGGCCGGCGCGTTCGGGTTGCCGAGGTCGCTCAGGTAGCTCCCCGTGATCGTGTACGTGGGCGTCGCGGCGACGGCGACGAGGTAGAGGAGCGTCCAGATTGCGATCGCGGCGAATCCAAGGAGGCCGCCGGTTCGAGCGTTCAGCCTCATTCAAGGCTCGGATGGCACCGGGGCCGTTAAGGGCTTCGCTCGGCGATGCCACCACCGCGGCGAAACGTTTATGGCCCTCCCGCGGGTCAGGCCGTCAACGAGGTCGCTCCGTGGCCGAGAAGCTCAATGTGCTCGTCGACGGGGGCAAGGCGACGCCGGGCCCGCCGCTCGGACCTGCGCTCGGCCCGCTCGGCGTGAACATCGTTGAGATCATCAAGGCGATCAACGAGAAGACGAAGAGCTTCGAGGGGATGAAAGTCCCCGTCAGCCTCACCGTCGACTCGAAGACGAAAGCGTTCTCAATCGAGGTCGGCACACCGCCGACGTCCGCCCTGATCGTGAAGGAACTGAAGATCGAGAAGGGCTCTGGAGACGCCGGCAAGACGCGCGTCGGGAACCTCTCGCTTGCGCAGGCGATCAAGATCGCGAACATGAAGATGGACGCGATGCAGGGGAAGACGCTGAAAGCCCGCGTGCTCGAGGTCGTCGGCACGAGCGTGTCCATGGGCGTGACCGTCGAGGGAAAGCCCGCCAAAGAGCTCTCGAAGGAGATCAAGGCGGGAAAGTACGACAAGCAGCTCGCGGGCTGACCCGGCCCGTTCGAGGTCGGCGCGAAGACAATCGATGGTCTTCCACGGTGTCAAACTTCTCGGACTCGGAAATCCACGAGTCGATGCGGATTCCCCTCCAAACCCACAGCACCAACGTCGTCATCGCGGTTCCCACGACGTAGAGCGCAAATTGCTGATTGATCCACCAAAACTCCACGCGAATTGCGAGGCCGATCGCGTAGACCACCAAGAGGAAGACTCCGAGGACGAATCCCGCGGCGATCTCCCGGTCAAAGGCATCTCTTCGGCGGACCCGCCACCCCTTTTCGATCGGGCGGAAGACGACGCGGGGACGTGGCCGTCGTCGCCGCTTCCGGACACGGATCTCGATCGCGAGCCCGAGGTCGAAACCCAGGACGATCAAGAGGCCCACGGGACCCAAGAGCAAGGGCACCCCGACCTGCAGGACGAGGAACGCAAACGCGCCCAAGATCAGTGCGATCAGGAGGAAGGCGGAGAACGCCTTCGGATGCGAACTCTCGAGCCGGGATCTCATCGTCACCACGAGTCGGTCCCGGCGCCTAGAGGTTCGCCGCCGATTCCTTCGAGCCGTGCCTACTGGGCCTGCCGAAGCGCCTTGCGCGACCGAGGCTCCCTGAGATCCAAGAGCATCGCCTCGAGTTGGATCCGCACGAAGTCCATGTCGCCGATCCAGAGGCCCTGGAGCTTGTCCGTCACAAGATCGCCGTCCCGATAGAAGGAGTTCAGGATGAACACCTCCTCGTCGCTCGGGAACACGTACGTGTGCGCGAGCCGGGTCTTCGGCAACGGCCGCGTAGGGAAATGGAACTGGACCTGCATCATCCGCGAGAGGAGCCCGCCCAGCTCGGCGAGGTCCCCGCGATTGCCCTCGCTGAGCACGACGCGCACGGCGCGGCGCGAACGGCCGAGGGCGTCGAATAGAAGCCGCAAGATTTCCGGAGCGACCGGGAAGGGGCTCACGCAGAGAATCTGGCGGCCGCTCGAGAGGACGACCTCCCGCAGCTTGCGCCCGATCGACTCCGCTCCCTTATAGATCCAGAGATCCGTGTCCGCCTCACGGCCCTTGGCGACCGGCGTCTCTCGGAGGCTGCCAACGACCTCCGCGGCGGATTCGAGATTGTCCCCTCGCGCCTGACGAGCCTCCTCCGCGACGATCCGCGGCGCGCGTGCCCGGTAGCGGTTCGGCCGGTCCTGAGAGACCTCGACCCATCCTTTCGATTGGAGCGACTGCAAGATGCGGTAGACGGCGGGATACTGAACCCCGAGGTGCACGCTCACCTGTTGCGCCGTCGACACGCCACTCCGCAGGAGGCCGAGGTAAGCCCGCGCCTCCTTGCCCGTGAGCCCGAGCGTCTCCAAGGCCCGGGACGCGTCCTCCTCCGGCATCCAGTCCACCAGTGTCCGCCGCTACTAAAGGATTGTGCGCGTTATCAGCGTCGCGCTGATAACCCGAACCGGACCGTCGCCGTTCACGCGAACCGCTTATCTATCGAGAGACGGTTCCTCATCGGGGGAGAACCGTGACGCGAGTCTCGTTCGAGGATGGCATCATCTACTCGTTCCGACCGGACCTTGAGCCGATCATGACCGCGCGATCCGGCGAGACGGTCGAGTTCGTGTGCCAAGACGCCTGCGGCGGCCTCATCCGTTCGGAGAAGGACACGCTGGAATCGCTCGACCTGGACCGCGTGAACGGGGCGACGGGCCCCGTTCGAGTGATGGGCTCTCGCCCAGGGGACGCGCTCCGCGTGCTCATCCGCGGCATTCGGGTCGCCGCCACAGGGTTCCAGTCGATCGCGCCGAAGGTCGGCGTCCTCGGGGATGAAGTCTCGAGGGCGTCGACGAAGATCATCCCCATTCGCGACGGCAAGGCGGTGTTCTCGAAGTCCCTTCGCCTCCCGATCCGTCCCCACGTGGGCACAATCGGCGTCGCGCCGGACGAAGGGAGCTGGACGACCTTCTACCCTGGAGACCACGGCGGCAACCTGGACACGAAGGAAATCGCGAAAGGCAACGCGGTCTACTTGCCCGTGTTCCAGCCCGGCGCACAGCTGGCGATGGGCGACATCCACGCTCTCATGGCGGATGGAGAGGTGTGCGTGACGGGGATCGAGATTGCCGGGACGATCCGCGCCCAGGTCGACATCGTACGCGGCGTGCGGATCGAGCGTCCGGTCGTCGAGACGACGGATGCCTGGATCGCGGTCGCGAGCGCGCCGACGCTCGACGAGGCCGCAAGGCTCGCGACCCACGACGGCGTGGCCCTTCTCGCTCGGGGCGCGAGGCTCCCCTGGGACGAGGCGTACATGCTCGCGAGCATCGCCTGCGATCTACGCATCAGCCAAGACGTGGATCCTTGGCGGACCGCGAAGCTCGTGATCCCGAAGTCCTTGATGCGACGCCTTCCGTCCCGGTGAAGCAGCGAACCGGATGGGCCCGCAAAGCCTTATTAAGGGCACGCTCTTTCGCCGGCTTCTCCGTGCAGGAGGCCTTCGTGGCCGCGCGCACTGCAGGAGGCGATTCCCCTTGGCGGACAAGCATTCGGTCGAGACGATCAAGAAGCTCCTCGAGGCCGCGAAGCCTCGGGAGTTCAAGGAGTCCGTCGAGGTCGCGGTGAACCTACGCGAAGTCGACCTCTCCGTCCCCAAGAACCGCCTCGATGAGGAGGTCGTGTTGCCGAGGGGCCGAGGCAAGCCCATCCGCGTGTGCGTCTTTGCCTCGGGGGACCTCGCCTTGAAGGCGCGCGCCGTCGCCGATCTCGTCATCCAGCCGCAGGAGATCGAAGAGTACGCGAGCGACAAGCGCAAGGCGCGGGAGCTCGCGATGTCGTACGATTTCTTCGTCGCGGAGGCCCCCCTGATGCCGGTCATCGGGAAGCGACTCGGCGTCGTCCTAGGACCGCGGGGTCGGATGCCTCGTCCCGTGCCACCGACGGCGGATCCGACGAATCTGATCACGGCGATGCGCAACACGATCCGCGTACGCAGTCGGGACAAGCGGACGTTCCACGCGGCGATCGGCACGCGCGACATGCCTCCGGAAGACCTCGCGGAGAACCTCGACGCGTTCATGCGTCGCGTCGTCGGCAAGCTCGAGCGCGGGCGATTCAACATCCAGTCGGCCTACGTCAAGACGACGATGGGCCCGGCCGTGAGGTACCTGTGAGGTGTGACGATGCCCCACGTCGCTCCGTACAAGAAGCAGGTCGTCGAGGACCTCGCCTCTCGCTTCGCCCAGGCGCGCGTCGTCGGGATCGCGAACATCCATGGGATTCCCGCGCCGCAGTTCCAAGCGATCCGGAGGAAGCTTTCGGGCCGCGCCTCGATCACGGTCGCGAAGAACAACTTGCTCCGCCTCGCTCTCCAAGAGGCGAGCGCGAAGAAGCCGGACCTCGCGAAGCTCGGCGAGGCGATCGAGGGGCAGACCGCCGTCGTGACGGCGGACATCAACCCGTTTCGACTGTTCAAGGAACTCGAAGCGACGAAGACGAAGGCTCCCGCCCGCGGCGGCGAGATCGCGCCGGAGGACCTCTGGGTCCGCGCCGGGGAGACTCCCTTCAAGCCGGGCCCGGTCGTCGGCGAGCTGCAGAAGGCGGGCATCCCGGCGGCGATCGAGCGAGGGAAGGTCGTCATCCGACAGGACAAGCTGATGGTCAAGGCCGGCGACCGAATCCCGCGGGAGGTCGCGCAGCAGCTCGCCCGACTCGAGATCTTCCCGCTCGTCGTCGGGCTCGATCTCCGCGGCGCCTACGAGAACGGTGTCGTCTTCCGACGCGACGCGCTCGCGATCGACGACGCGGTCGTCCGGGCCCAGATCGCCCAAGCGGGTCGGGCGGCGCTGGCCCTCGCCCTCGAGATCGCGTACCCC
>WNGF01001774.1_pt1 | contig 31238 bp, 25 predicted proteins | sample 5400641 | NCBI WGS metagenome assembly WNGF01 (sample SAMN13153371, study PRJNA577476) | soil metagenome | isolation source: 80 cm soil or saprolite under grassland replicate 2 | place: USA:California | collected 2016-06-15 | reverse complement strand
GCGGAACTTGATGTTCGGGTTGTGCTTGGCCAACACCTTCGTGATCGCCGCCGTCAACGTCGTCTTGCCATGGTCAATGTGCCCAATCGTGCCCACGTTCACATGCGGCTTACTGCGGTCAAATTTCTCTTTCGCCATTGCTCTATGCCCTAGTAGTGAAGATAGATTTTCGCGCCGGGATCCGGACGGGCCGGCATTCCTTATCCCCAATCCGCCAAAAGCGCGCGGCTCGGGGACCCCGGTTTCATCGGCCCGCACTGCGGGGAAGCCGAACCTGCAACAGCCCTCCCCAGGGATCCCCGGCAAGTCCGTTTCTGGCTCGCTGGGGCAAAAGGGGGAGGGCCGCGGAAGCGATTCGGCCTGACTAAAAATGGAGCTGATGACCAGGATTGAACTGGTGACCTCTCCCTTACCAAGGGAGTGCTCTACCAACTGAGCTACATCAGCTTCGAACACGAATGTGTCCCAAGGACACATTCACCCTGACAGATTGCCTAACGCAGTATATACGACTTCCTGCCCCAGCACGCCAACGACAGGGGCGCTGGGGACCCCGCGGAACTTTTATGGAGCGGGAGACGGGAATCGAACCCGCGACCAACAGCTTGGAAGGCTGAGACTCTACCACTGAGTTACTCCCGCCCGCTACTTACTGCTGCTGCCCGGAACGGCCGCCCCCGGAGCCCCCGGCGAGCCCGTCATATTTGGCTCGATCCAGCATCTCACGCCGATTGGATCCAGCTCCGGAAAGCGAACAGGGCCAGCACCGCCAGCGCCACGCCACGCACGCTCACATCCAGCAGCGGCTCGCCCCCGGGTCCCCGGATGACGCGAAGGGTATCCGAGCCCAGGGTGAACCACTCCAGCACGCCCAGCCCGGCGAAGGCGGCCATGGCGACCCAAAACCGGTGCTCTCTCGGCATTTGTCCCTTTGCCCAGCCAGCCCACATCGGTTTGCCGGGGAGCCCCGTCCGCGATGTCCTGGCCGGCTTGCCCGCCGACCCGACGCAAGAAAAATGGTGCACAGGGGAGGATTCGAACCTCCGTAGACCTTAAGGCCGACAGATTTACAGTCTGTTGGTTTTAACCGCTCACCCACCTGTGCGTGTTATCGGCGGACGTTACTCTGGTGCCTGAGACCGAATCTGGAGCTGGCGAAGGGATTTGAACCCCCGACCCTCTGATTACAAATCAGATGCTCTACCAGCTGAGCTACGCCAGCCCGATCACCCCAGCAAGCCAAAATCGGGGCTTGCAGGGGACCCCGCGCCAAAGCCTCAAACCCGTATCGGGCACCGGGCGTCTCGCCCCGGCAAGCCAACACCGGGCTCCACTCCACCACGCCAACAGCAGGCGGGCTGGGAACCCCGCATGGCAGAGCTGAAACTCTGCTATGATTCGGCACCAGCATGATATTACCTGAAAAGGTTTGGTGCGGCCAATGGGGCCCCCATCGGGCCCGATTTTGGCTCGCCGGGGTGGAAGCACCCAGGCCATGAGAGCGCGCCGCCGGCTGTTCATCGTCTCGCTCTGCGTAGTGTTGTTCCTCACCGCCGTTGGCGCCGTGGTATGGCTGCGCAAGCAGGCTGCACCCGAGCCCGCCCGGCTGCTGCCCGAGGCCGATGCCGTCATTTACGTGGATTTCGGCACCATTCGCAGCCTCACCGCCGTCGACCAGCAGTTCCCCAGACTTGCCCCCGGCTACGACGAGTTTGTGAAGAGCACCGGCTTTGCCTTTGAGCGCGACCTGGACGAGGCCGCCATGGCTGTGCATCGCGGCACAATCAAGGACAACAAGCGCACTCCGACTCGCTACACGGAGATCCTGGTGGGGCGCTACGACCAGGGCAAGCTGGAGCAGTACCTGCGCCCGCACGCGCGCTCCGTCGAGGTCTATCGCGACAGCGACGTCTTCACCGTCCCCATCGAGAACCGCACCCTGCGCATCGCACTGCTGGCTATCGACACGGTTGTCATTTCCAACGTGGACGATCCGTCGGTCATCCACGGTGTGATCGACCGCTTCAAGAGGGTCGCGCTGCCCTTCGGCGGCCCCAGGCTGGTGCGCCACTACTACGCGCATGTCCCGCTGGGCAGCCTGCTGTGGGCCATTGCGCGCCTGCCCGCCACAACCAACAACAACGAAAGCTCGTTCACCCTTCCCGGCGGCATCGACGTCGGACTCCCCACCGGCAGCGAGCTGGTGGTCTCGCTGCGCATGCTGACCGCCATCCACGCCCGCGCCGACTTCTACACCAACAGCGAGCAGGCCGCGCGCCAGTTCACCGAGCAGACCGGGACCTTCCTCGCGCTCTTCCGCGGCATCCAGGAGCGGGCCGCCAGCGGCCCGGGCGACGCCGATATCAAGGCCGTCTTCGACTCCATCGAGATCACGCAGCACGGCGACCGCGCCGAACTGACCGCCACAATTCCCATTGGCTTCCTGCGCAAACTGGTCACCCAGCCGACGAGCGAGCCGCAGGGCGAACCGGCGAGCAGTGGGCCAACTCCCAGCACGCCTGAGTCTGTTGGCCCCAATAAGCGCTAGCGCTACCAGCTTTCACAAATAATGGCTATGCCAATTCCAGCCGCTTGAGTTTGATGCGGTCGGCATTAATCTGCGCAAGATCATACTGCGCCTGCTGCACCAGCCAGCTCTCGGCGCTGCCTCCGAAGACCCTCGAGAGCCTAACTGCCATCTCAGGCGAGATGCCTCGCCTGCCGTTCACGAGTTCGGATAGTGTGGTGTGCGTAACACCCAGGGCGACGGCTGCGCCTGTAATGCTCAAGCCGAGAGGCTCAATAGACTGGCGGTAGACAAATCCGCCGGGGTGAGGGGGATTTTTCATCGGCATAGTTCAACCCTGTCGGTGATAGTCCACATAATCCACTTTCGAAGGCATCATCGCGGGTATTCCGCATCCCGCTGACGTTTAGAATTCCGTTATGCCTCGGATAAGAGTGACGATTGTATCCCCCTCCCCGGGTTTTTTTAATTTGCAGTTCGCCGACTCGAACGATATTTCCATTCACACGGGATACCATGGCCTCACCGAAGCACGTCTGATCCATGAGCTTGAAAAGCTGTCGTTGTCTTCCACCGCTGAAGTCGCGACCAGATTGTGGGGTCCGTTTCCAATCGTGGAATTCGTCTCGGTCGATGATGCGACCTACCAAGGTGTATTTGCCGACTGAATCCAATACACGACGGGGTGGCTCCTCGAAAGGTTTGCTCCCGTCCGCGCGCATCCCATCTGTGTTTCAATACCTCTCGTGCTGCTGGAGCTGAGCAATCTCACAGTCGAGTTTCCCTCCGCGCGCGGGCCGGTGGCTGCCGTACGCGAGATTTCTCTTGCACTCGACGCGGGCGAGACGCTGGCGCTGGTAGGCGAATCGGGCTCCGGCAAGAGCGTGACCGCGCTAGCCATCATGGGACTGCTGCCGCCCGAGGCTCGCGTCTCGGGGACGGTGCGCTTCGAGGACCGCGAACTTGCCACTGCAAGCCCCACTGCGCTGCAGGCGCTGCGCGGTCGCCGCATGGCGATGATCTTTCAGGAGCCGATGACCGCGCTCAATCCCGTGATGCGCGTGGGGGATCAGGTGGCCGAAGCGGTGCTCGCGCATGCGAATCATGCTGCCCGCAACGCAGCCCCGGGAGCGAAAGACAAAGTCAACTACCTCACCCTAGCCAAAAGATGGCTAGGATGGGGCGCCCGCGAGTATGGGCCACTCGATTCCCACCTTAGCCGCAAGAACGGCGGCGAAGGTGGGGCACCCGACTCCCCACATTTGCCAACTGCAGGCAAATATGGGCCACCCTCGCGCCGCTCGCGAGCCGAGGCCCGCGAGCGCGCCATTGAGGCGCTGCGCGAGGTCGCCATTCCCGAGCCGGAGCGGCGCTGGCGCGACTATCCCCATCAGCTCTCCGGCGGCCAGCGCCAGCGCGTGATGATCGCCATGGCCATCGTCAATCGCCCAGCGCTGCTCATCGCCGACGAGCCCACTACCGCGCTCGATGTCACCGTACAGGCGCAGATCCTCGAACTGCTGGCCGAGCTGCGCCGCCGCCTGGGTCTGGCGATGCTTTTTGTCTCGCACGATCTGGCCGTGGTGCGCCGCGTGAGCCATCGCGTGGCCGTGATGTATGCCGGACGCATCGTGGAAAGCGGCGCGGTGGAGGAGATCTTCGCCCACCCCGCGCATCCCTACACGCGCGGGCTGCTGGCCTCGATCCCCACACTGAAGACCAACCGGCAGGAGCCGCTGCGCGCGATTGAAGGCACGGTGCCATCGCCCGGAGCGTTGCCCGCCGGGTGCTCGTTTGCGCCGCGCTGTCCGCATGCAATCCCCGCCTGCACAGCGGCAATGCCCCCGCTGATTGAGGTCTCGCCGGGGCACTGGGCGCGGTGCATTCGAGCCCGCGAGATTTAATCTTGTCTCGGAGTCATGTCGCTCAGGGATTTCGGCAAAGCACCGCGAAGAATGGCCGTTCCTGCTCTGTGATCCTCTGCTGCGTGCGCGGGCATTCGCGCACATTCAAGAAAGCGTTTATGATCTTGGGCGGGCTTTCGCTGCCCCTCTTTCACTCCCGCAAACCAACTGCGGTTTGCCGGGACCCCGGAGGCACTTATGTTCGGATACACCCGTTATAACTACGAACGCTTTCGCCGCGAGATGCAGGAGGGCGCCACCGCCGACCGCTGGAACCGCGCGCCTGAGCCCGGCGATCAGGCGCCCGATTTTGAGCTGCAATCGCTGGCTGGCGAGATGGTCCGGCTGAAGGACTTCAAGGGCAACAGCAATGTCGTTGTCACCTTCGGCTCCGCCACCTGCCCGCAGACGGCGGCCTCGATCGGCGGGCTGCGCTCGCTGGCGCGCGAGTTCGCCAAGGCCGAGGTCGAGTTCCTCTTCCTCTATGTGCGCGAGGCCCATCCCGGCGCCGAGCTGCCGCCGCACCACACCATGGAGGACAAGGCCCGCGCCGCGCTGCTGCTGCAGGAGCAGGAGAAGATCAGCTTCCCGGTGCTGATCGACGAGCTGGGCGGCGAAACGCACCGCCACTACGGGTCAATTCCCAATGCCTCATTCATCGTGGACAAGAGCGGCCGCATTGCCTACCGCTCGCTTGCCAGCCACGCCCCTTCCCTGGGCGCGGCGCTGGAGGAGTTGCTGGAGGTCCAGAAGGAGCGCGACACCCAGCACGCCATCGTGCACGGCGGAGAGGACTCCATCACGCCCTCATTCAGCACCTTTCTCAATGCCTTTCGAGCCATCGAACGTGGAGGATATGACGCAGTGACCAATTTCCGTAACGAACTCGGCCTTCCCGGCCGCGCCTATCTTCGCGGAGCACGCATCGTTGGGCCCATGGCCGAGCATCCCGCGCTGACCATTACCACCATTGTCGGCATCCTCGGGGCCATCGGGGTCGGGTTCTACATCGGCCACGAGATCCGTAAGCGCCGCGCGGAAGGGCCTTACGAGGTTTACGGCCACGGCTTCAAGGCGCCGCCACCTCACGACGAAGCCGACGCCACCGCCGCGGGAATTTAATCCGGTCTTCCCGCGCGAACTAACCGGTTCCCAACGAGCCCGCCACCCCACCCCAGCACGCCAACAACAGGCGCGCTGGGGACCCCGATTGGCTCGTTGGGGTGATCACCATGGTGCAATCGCGCATGGTGTCTCTCGTAACGTTGTCTCGCCCTCGCTGGCAACGGATTTCTTTCTCTCCCCTCCACGTCGGGCTACTCTGGAAGGGCCCCCAACGCGCCCGTTGTTGGTGTGTTGGGTACAAGGGCCCCCAACGCGCCCTTTGTTGGTGTGTTGGGTACAAGGGCCCCCAACGCGCCCTTTGTTGGTGTGTTGGGTATAAGGGCGACCGCTCTTATTTCTCCGATCGCCGCTGAATTCAGCTCAGGAGCTCATCCGTGTCCGCTTCGTCACATCTCGCACGCGCAGGCGTGGCACCCGGCAAGCGCGCTGTTCGCTGGCTGGAGTTGAAAGTCGTCGGTTGTGCCGCTGCCAGTGTTTTGCTTCTGCTGCTCTTCATCGGAAGCGCCTGGGCGCAGCAGGAGAGCCTGGGGGACTACGCCCGCAAGCAGCGCTCCGGCAAGTCGGCCGGGGTGGTGATCTACGGCGACGACATCGGCCGGCTCTTCAAGTCCATGGACGAGGTCACCAAGTTCTCCGTCGAGGACAGCGGCTTTCCAAAACTCGCCCCGATCCCTCGCAAGCTCATCGGCAAGACAGAAGCCGAAAAACACTTCCGCGATGAGGGCGAGGCCGAGGCCAAGCACGGGCATCGCATCGACGAGAGCGAGGTGGTGCTGAAAAAGTTCGGACTGCTGCCGGCCAACTTCAGGCTGGACGAAGAACTCGGGGACATCACCCTCAGCGGCCTCGCGGGCTTTTACGATCCCAGGGACCGCACCATGTACCTGCTCAACTGGATCGATCCGGACACGCAGAAGATGGTGATGGCACACGAGCTGACGCACGCCCTGCAGGACCAGAACTTTCATCTCCTGAACTTCGACGTACTCCCGAAGCCGCAGCCCGGGGAGAAGAAAGAGATGAAAAGCAAAGACAGCAAGGAGGAGATGATGCTTGCGCGGCGCGCCATGGTGGAAGGACAGGCGGAGCTGGTGGGCGAGGATTACGAGGCGCGTGAATATGGAATCAGTCTCAAGGAAGAGTGGGTGCGGGACGTGGCGACCTCAATGCTGAAATCGAGCTATGAGCTGCCGGTGACGCTCCACAATGCTCCCCGGCTGCTGCGCGAAAGCATGATCTTTCCCTACCGTGAGGGACTGATCTTCGAACTGGCTGTGTTCTCGCGAGGCGGGCGTGAGATGGCATTTCGCAATGCGTTCAGCCGGCCGCCTGCCGACACGCACCAGATCCTGCAGCCGGAGTCATACTTGAAGCATGAACCCCCGGCTCGCGTAGTGATCGGCGACCTTGCTCCCATCCTCGGCAAAGACTATGAAGCTTACGACTCGGGCAGCGTCGGTGAATTCGACGTGCAGGTCATGTCCGAGGAATTCGGCCGCGAAAACGACATCTACAGCGTGGCGCGTGAGTGGAACGGCGGCTCGTACGTTGCCATGAAGCGCGCTGGGCTGCCGGCCGGCGCGGAAGTCAAGACCGCCGATCTCGCGCTGGTATACGTCTCGCGCTGGAAGACCCGCCGGGCCGCGGAACGCTTTAGCCAGATCTATCTCGACGGCCTCGTCAAACGCATAGCGCTGACAAACCTGAACAAAGACCGCTGTCTGGAAGAGCCGTGCAGCCGAGCCCTCTGGGAGGCACACGCAGCTAGCGCCGAGGGGCCGGTGCATATCGAGCTGTGGCCGGGCAATCTGGTCATCATCACGCAGAGCGTGGACGACACGCGCATGCAGGCGCTGCGCCCGTTCCTGCTGACGGGAGCCAAATCCGCGCGCGCGGCGGCGGGCCCGCAGCAAGCGAGCCAGCCGGAGCAGCAGGGCGCGGACCAGGCTGAGTTGACGCAGCTGGACCTCGCCTCGCGGCTCTTCGCTATGCCGAAGTTCGCGGCACTGTCCCATCAGGTTGGGCTTGGGATCGGAGCGAAGCTTCATCAGGAGCTCGAGCGTCGGCAGCACGAACACTAAACTCCAGCGGCAACACTCAGCCGAACGAAAAAGGCGCGGAGCAAACTCCGCGCCTTTCAGCTTCAAGGACCCACATCTGCTAACCGCGGCAGATGTGGGCACCAACTTATCCTTCGCTTCGCTCAGGATTTCGCCTGCGGGCTCCCGCTTCGCTCACGCCCGCAAAACGGCTCTACTTCAGCAACTGGCGGATCACGTACTGCAAAATGCCGCCGTGTTTGTAGTAGAGCACCTCCTGCGGTGTGTCGATGCGCAGCGTAGCCTGGAACGTCTTGGCCGAGCCATCTGCTGCAGTCGCCTTCACCTCCACGGTCTTGCCCGGGGCAAAGTTGGCCAGCGCCGCGTCGAGTCCCACGATGTCATAGCTCTCTTCGCCGCTAAGGCCCAGCGTGTCGAAGCTCTGTTCGGGCAGGAACTGCAGCGGGAGAATGCCCATGCCCACCAGGTTCGAGCGATGGATGCGCTCGAAGCTCTCGGCGATGACGGCGCGCACACCCAGCAGCAGCGGGCCCTTGGCCGCCCAGTCGCGCGAGGAGCCCGAGCCGTACTCCTTGCCCGCTAGGATGATCACCGGCGTGCCTTCGCCCTTATACTGCATGGCCGCGTCGTAGATCGTCTGCTCCGCGCCGCTGGGGATGTGCTTGGTGAAGCCGCCTTCGATGTGCGGCACCAGCTTGTTGCGGATGCGTGTGTTGGCAAAGGTGCCGCGCATCATCACCTCGTGGTTGCCGCGCCGCGAGCCGTAGGAGTTAAACTCCGCCGGCTGCACACCGTGCTCGATGAGATATTTACCTGCAGGGCTGTCCTTTTTGATATTGCCCGCCGGCGAAATGTGGTCGGTGGTGACGGAGTGGCCCAGCACCGCAAGCACGCGCGCGCCCTGGATGGCCGCCGCGGGCTTGGGTTCCACGGCCATGCCCTCAAAATACGGCGGGTTCTGAATGTAGGTGGACTTGGCGTCCCACGCGTAGGTGTCGCCCGCCGGCACCTTAAGCCCCTGCCAGCGCTCGTCGCCATCGAGCACGCTGGCGTAGGTCGAGCGGAACATCTCGGTGTTGAGCACCCGGTCCACAACCTCGTCGACCTCCTTCTGCGAAGGCCAGATGTCCTTGAGATAGACCGGGCCGCTCGATCCCGTGCCGATGGGCTCCTTTTGCATGTCGATCATCTCGCCGGCCAGGCCGAAGGCCACCACCAGCGGCGGCGACATCAGGTAGTTGGCGCGTACTTCGGGATGAATGCGGCCCTCGAAGTTGCGGTTGCCGGAGAGCACGCTGGCCACCACCAGTTCGTTCGAGTTCACCGCATCACTCACCTCCTGCGGCAGCGGCCCGGAGTTGCCGATGCAGGTGGTGCAGCCGTAGCCCACCAGGTTAAAGCCCAGCTCGTCGAGATACTTCTGCAGCCCCGAGGCGTTCAGATATTCACTCACAACCTTCGATCCAGGCGCCAGCGAGCTCTTCACCCACGCCGGACGCTTCAGCCCCTTCTCGACGGCGTTCTTCGCCACCAGTCCGGCCGCCACCAGTACGTAAGGATTCGACGTGTTGGTGCAGCTCGTAATGGCCGCGATCACCACGCTGCCGTGGTGCAGCGCCTTACCGAAGTCCTTCGAGTTGCGGTCCGCGCGCTGCTGGACAGGCGTGGGCGCCGACTTTGCTCCAGGCTTCTGCAGAGAGGCCAGCGCGCTGTCGAACGACTCCTTGGCGCGGCCCAGCGCTACGCGGTCCTGCGGACGCTTCGGCCCGGCGATGGAAGGCTCGATTGCGCCCAGGTCGATGGGCAGCACGTCCGTGTACTCCGCCTCCGGCGAGTTCGCAGTGTGGAACATGCCCTGCTCTTTGAAGTACGCCTCGACCAGTGCGATCTGCTCCGGGCTGCGTCCGCTCAGCTTCAGATAGCGCAGCGTCTCCTCATCGACGGGGAAGATGCCGCAGGTGGCGCCGTACTCGGGTGCCATGTTGGCGATGGTGGCGCGATCGGCCGCGGTCAGCGTCCCGAGGCCGGGCCCGAAGTACTCCACGAACTTGCCCACCACGCCCTTCTTGCGCAGCGCCTCGGTAACGGTGAGCACCAGGTCGGTGGCGGTCGATCCCTCGCGCAGCTTGCCGGTGAAGCGCACACCCACGACCTGCGGGATCAGCATCGACGCGGCCTGGCCCAGCATCGCCGCCTCGGCCTCGATGCCGCCCACGCCCCAGCCCAGCACGCCCAGGCCGTTGATCATCGTGGTGTGCGAATCGGTGCCGACCAGCGTGTCGGGATAGGCCTGCGGCTTGCCGTCGCGGTCCAGGACGAAGACCACGCGCGCCAGGTATTCGCAGTTGATCTGGTGCACGATGCCTGTGTCCGGCGGCACGATGGCGAAGTTCTTGAAGGCGCTCTGGCCCCAGCGCAGGAAAGCATAGCGCTCCTTGTTGCGCTCGAACTCCATCGCGGCGTTGACGTCAAAGGCCTGCGGCTTGCCGAACTCATCCACCTGCACGGAGTGGTCGACGACCAGCTCGGCCGGCTGCAGCGGATTAATTTTGGTGGCGTTGCCGCCCAGCTTTGACATGGCATCGCGCATGGCGGCGAGGTCCACCACGGCGGGCACTCCGGTGAAGTCCTGCAGCAGCACGCGGCTCGGCATAAAGGAGATCTCGGCCTCGCTCTTGGTCTGCGGCGTCCAGGAGGCCAGCGCGCGAATCATCTCCGGCGTCACCGTCGAGCCGTCCTCGCGGCGTAGAAGGTTTTCCAGCAGAATGCGCAGCGAAAAGGTCAGCCGCGCGGTCTTGAAGCCGTGTTGATCGAGTGCGGAGATGCGGAAGTACTCGTACTGCTTGCTGCCGACGTGAAGCGTAGAACGGCTGCCAAACGTATTCATAAGATCGCCTTGTGTGTGAAATTTTGTGAGGCCCGGCGCGAAACCCCGGCGCGAAACCCGTCAGGCCGGACAGCTACCGCGGACACAGTTCCGCAAGCCGCCACCCGGCGAACATCCAGTGTAATTCTTGGCGGCGATTCGGGAAAGCGGGGGAACTTTATCTCTTCCTCACGCCGCCGCTGAGCACAGTACGCATGCCCTGGGCGGTTTCCACGCGCAGGAAGCCGCTTTCGTCGAGGCCGCGCGTGATGCCTTCGTAGCCGCCGTCTTCCTCAACCGTCACCGCCGTACCGCAGCAGTAGGAGGAGTGGCGCTCGAAGCGGCGCAGGAGCTGCTCGCGGGCCGCGGAGACGCCGCCGTCAAACGCGGCAATCTCGCGGTCAAGCGCGCGCAGCAGGGCGGCAACCAGTTCCACGCGCGAGACGCGCCGCCCCAGCTCCAGACGCAGCGATGTGGCGATCGGCTCCAGCTCCGGAGGAAAGCTCTCGTGGTTAGCGTTGAGCCCCATGCCCACGACCACGTAGCGCACCCGATCAAGGTCAGCGCTGAGCTCGGTGAGGATGCCGCAGAATTTTTTCTCCCGCAGCAGCACGTCGTTAGGCCAGCGCAGATCGCCCCAAAGCCCGGTGACTTCGTGCACCCCATCCACTACGGCCAGCCCCGCGGCAAGCGAGAGGATGATTGTCTCCGCAGGGGCCATTCGCGGCCACAGCAGCGCCGACAGGTAGATTCCATCGCGCGGGCGCGACTGCCACGTGTGCCCGGCACGGCCTTTGCCCGCGGTCTGCTCCTCCGCCAGCCAGACCTCGCCGCGTGCGTCCGCAGGCCGAGCGGCATCGTTCGCCGCGCACTGGTCATCGCTTGCGGGTGCCCCATCCAAGCTTCCTTTGCTTGGGTGGGATAGTTGATTTTGTGTTTGCGTCTGACCGCTCCTCGCCCATTTCTCCGCCCCGGCCTGCGTCGCCGCAACATTCGTGGAGCCGATGCGCGCGAAGTGGTGCAGCCCGCCGGCAAAGATGGTGCCGGCGATCTTCGGCTCCAGCAGCTCGGGAAGGAGCAAATCGCCTTCAGTTTCGTGGGTTGGATTGCTCACGCTTTACTCCGCCGCCGGCGTCCCCACAAGCCGCTGTTTGGCTTGCTGGGGTGGAAGCAAGTATAGAAGCAACGCGGTGCAGGGATGAAACCCCAGCAAGTCAAAGGCGGACTTGCTGGGGACCCCGTCAATGCGCGTCGGCAATGTGCCGGCTCGCGTCGAGATGGATTCGACCCCTCTATTCGAACCCGCTCAGAGGCTCCGGTCATCCAAGGATGGGAGAGGAGCTGCGATATGGCACTGCAATGCACTCATCTGGACCAAATCAGAGTGACCAACCCCACCCAGCACGTTTGCGAGGATTGCGTGAAAATCGGAGACACCTGGGTCCACCTGCGCATGTGCCTGGAGTGCGGACATGTGGGCTGCTGCGATTCCTCGAAGAACAAGCACGCAACCCGGCACTTCCGCCAGAGCACGCATCCGCTGATGCGCTCGGTTGAACCGGGCGAGAGCTGGGTGTGGTGCTACGTCGACCGGACTGAGGTCGGCGAGCTCGACAGCGAAGGAAAGCTGGCGGCCTGAAGAACGGGTGCCGCATTCAAGCTTCTTTTGCTTGAGTGGGGCAGTTGCTGTTGCTCTTGCTTCAGCGCGCAGCGGTTTCGTCTGCTCAGCGAGCAGCGGTCTCAAAGATCGTCTGCAGCTCGTAGCCGCTCACTCGTCCGATCAGCCAGCTCACGCCGTCGCGCTTCTGTTCGCGGAAGAGCAGTGCGAACCGGCCGTATCCCTCGGGATCCACCGCATCAACCAGGCGCACCTCGGGATAGAGGTCAAGCTCGCGCGGATCGCTCACCGCGCTGTAGAGCTTGGCCAGCTTGTCTCCATCCTGGCGCGCGATGATCGTCACAATCCATCCACGATCTTTCGCGGCTCCCGCAGAGGCCGCGGCGCCCGAGGCGGCGGGACGATAGCGGCCCGAAAACACCACGGTAGCGTAATCTTTGTAGTCCAGATCGTAGGGCACGAACTGCTCGTCTTCAAAAGCAATCTCCAGGGTCCCGGGCGCGCCTGCTGTTGACGTGCTGGGCTGAGGCGCATGCTGCCCGGATGTCGTAGCCTTCGCTGTTGCACCGGGGATGCTCAGTCCGCGCATGGGCGCGAGCCGCAGCAACTCAGAGCGTGCCAGCTGGCGCGCCGCGCTCTCCAACTGTGGCCGTTGCGGTTCGTGAATGGGAAAGAGCAATTCCTGCGGCTCGGAGGGTGCCGCATCGCTCACCGCGACCTGCCGCTGCGGGGTCCCCAGCGCGCCCGCTGTTGGCGTGCTGGGGCGGACGCCCTCCTGATTTTTGGCTACCGTGCCTGCCTCCTGGGAAGTCAGGTCGCCTCCGCTCTGCTCCTTCTGCCCCAGCAAGCCGACTTCGGGCTCGCTGGGGACCCCTTGCGCCGGCTTGCCGCGCCGCAGAACCGGGCGATCGGCTCCCGAGTCCTGCGGCGGCTCGCTTTGGCCGGTTGAGCTGTCTGCCGCTTGACTCCGCCGTTGCAGCCTGGGGCGCTCCGGATCATCAGCAGCGGCCGGCGCGCTGGACTTCTTGGCTACGGGACGGTCGCCCTCGCTGCCCTCGCGGCGATGCAGTACCGGTCGGGTCGGGTCTCCCAGCACCACCGGAGCGGGGGGCTTTCTTTCCTTCGCCAGTGTGGCCGGATCGGGCGCCGTGCGGAAGACCCCGGCGCCCACCCAGAAGCCTTCCGGGCCAGTGCTCGCCTTCCACACGGTGAATGTGCCCAGCGGCTTGCCGGAGCGCTGCACCTCGTAGACCGTCTGCGGGGAGATGGTGAACGGTACGGGCGCGGCGCGATAGAGGCCCGCGTCGTAGTATCGGCGCTCATAAAAGAGCGCAACCGGCACCAGCCGGCGCGCGCCATTGGGAAAGAGCTCCAGCACCCCAATCGCGCGCGCACTCGTGCGCTCCGGCCGCGGCGCGCGCCACTGCGCCGCAACGGGCAGAAGCAGGGCCGGAATGAGCACCAGCAGCCAGGCCCCCGTCCTCCCGCAATTGGCAGATGCGGATGAGAGCGTGACGGCGCGCCGCCATATGCGATATAGATACTTGGTCATGGACGTCAATGAAAAAGCCCCGGACTTCACCCTGCCCGACCAGAACGGAGAGCCGGTCACGCTCTCCTCGCTCAAGGGTAAACCCATTGTGCTGTTTTTCTACCCGCGCGCCAATACTCCGGGTTGCACGATTGAAGCCTGCGGCTTCCGCGACCAGTATGGCAAGCTCACCCGCGCCGGAGTCACCGTGCTCGGCATCTCGCCTGACACCTCTAAGGCGCAGAAGAGCTTCGAGAGCAAGTTTTCGCTGCCTTACACCCTGCTGGCCGACGCGGAAAAGGAAGTGGCCACTCGCTACGGCGTGCTGAAGGAGAAGAACATGTACGGCAAAAAGGTGATGGGGATCGAGCGCACCACCTTTCTGATCGACGCAGACGGCACGATTGCTCACGTCTGGCGAAAGGTGAAGCCGGAAGGCCACCCGGACGAGGTCCTCGCCGAGTTGAAAAAACGCAAGTAAGAGCGGTGGAACAACGGGAGAAGACGCGCATGAGGAAAGACATTCGAGCGGCTGTGTGCTGGGCGGCGTTGCTGACAGGCCTGTTCGCGGGCTCCGCAGGCGCTCAGGGTCCATCGCCGATTTCGCGGCCTGGCGAGCGGATGCTGGTCGATTCGCAGATCACACTCGGCGTTGCCTATCCGCCGATCTCAAACAAGACATTTGTGAGCATGCCGGGGATGCAGCTCAAAAAGGGTGAGGTGCTGCCCTCGAAGGGCGTGATCGGCAAGCTGGGCATGGACCGCATGCTGAGCCTGCGCCAATTCGAATTCGCCTCCGGCGCGCGCAGCATGCAATATCCGGTGATCGGAATGATGCGATGCTCGAATTTCCCCGACACCGGCGCATTTGTGAAGGTGATCGCCTCTAAGACAGCGCTCCGGGCCGATGTAAAGGCGGGCACAGGAGTGCACACAGGCGGATATCTGATCGAAGCCAGGCGCGACATCGGCGCGCGACAGACGGTGCCGACGGTTCGAGTGGTTTTCGCCGAAAAATACTTCATCTTTTCGATTGAGGAAGCCCCGCCAAACACCGCCAAACCGCAGACTGCCCCGCAGCCGGTGTTGATGATCGCGCAGGAGCAGGCCGGCGCTCGCGACCGCGAGATTGCGCTGGAGGCCTGGAGACTTTCCAACGCGAGCGTGCGCGAAGGCATTCTTCGCCCCAGCGCGCAAACAGCAGGCCCCCACCCCAGCACGCCAGCAGCAGGCGCGCTGGGGGCCCCGGGCGCGCCGGGGACCGCGAAGGGAGCGCAGTAAACGAAACAGCCGGGAAAAACCGGACGGGCTTGGGGCCCCGGTCCAAGCTCCAAGACCATGCCCCAAAACAGTGCTCCGGGTGCTCCGGCGCTCAGCGTGCGCGCTCTCTCACGTCTCACTCCTCTGCCCCGTGCCTTCTATGCGCGCGAGCCGCTGACCGTCGCACGCGAGCTGCTAGGCAAACTACTCATCAGAATTGTGCCCGATGGCACGCACCGCGAATCACCCACGCTGCTCGCCGGACGCATCGTTGAGGCTGAGGCGTATCTCGGCACCGCCGATCCCGGTGCGCATGCCTACCGCGGGAGTACGGCGCGCAATGCGGTCCTGTTTGGCCCACCGGGCCATGCGTATGTCTACTTCATATACGGGAACCACTTTTGCATGAACGTAAGCTGCGAGCCGGAGGGCGAAGCGGGCTGCGTACTGCTGCGGGCGCTTGAGCCGGTCTGCGGGATCAAGGCGATGGCCGTGCTGCGTGGCCTCCGACTCAGCGACCCGGTTGTTCCTAGTACGGCCGAGTTGCGGCGCCTGACCTCCGGCCCCGGACGCCTCTCGCAAGCGCTGGGCATAACCCGGCCGCAGCATAACGGTTGCGACCTGTGCTCGCGCAAAAGCGGACTCTACATCGCAGCCGAAGGAGACGACGCGGATTGGACAGCGCAAAACTCCGCGGGCCGGACCGCCGCCAAGAAAGTTGTGGCCACGGCGCGCATCAATGTGACCCGGGCCCCACACCACGAATACCGCTTCCTGCTCGCGGGCAACCCGTTCGTTTCGGCCAGGCGCGCTTGACTGCATCGAGATACGTCGCTTCGCTAAGAGTTCAAGAGCGACGGCAAAATCAAAGGCCCCACTTCTCCAACAGCCGGCGGAAGTGGGGCACCAAAATCCTCGCTTTCAGTTCCCTTAGTTCAGCGACACGATGTCCTCGCCCGGATGCTCCAGCGCCAGCATTACGAGCAGGTAATCTCTTGCGTGCCGCGTGAGCAGGAAGTTCTGCTTCACGTGCTGGTATCCGTTTTCGCCGAGCCGACGGCAGAGATCTTTGTCGTCCAGCAGCTGCAAAATTCGCTGCGCAGCGCCCTCCGGCGAATGCACCAGGTATCCGGTGACGCCGTTGATAATTTGCAGTCTGATTCCGCCGACCGCGCCGCCGATCACCGGCTTGCGCTTCCACAACGCCTCGGTGACGGTGAGCCCGAAGCCCTCGCGCAGTGACTTCTGCAGGACGATGGTGGAGCCGCGCACCAGTGCGTTGATCTCCAGGTCGCTGAATGGCGGCAGTTCGAGCACATGAACGTCGGGATCGCCTGCCGCTGCCTCCTGTACCTCGCGAAGCACCTGTGCGCCTTCCGGATCGTCTGACGCTCCGCCTCCCGCCAGCACAAGCTGACAGTCGCGGCGTTTCTTCACCATGCGGTAGGCAGCGATTACTCCCACCGGGTCCTTCAGCCGGTCGAAGCGCGATATTTGCGTAATGATTGGGCGCTCAGGGTTTAGCTGATATTTCGCGAGCACCTCGGCGACGTAGCTCTCCGGCAGCTCCTTGTTCTTGTCGCTGAGCGGATCGATCGACGGTGGAACCATGTACTGCGGAATCCGCAGCCGCTGCGAAAAGTCCGGCATCGAGAAGATCGAGCCATCGTATTGCTCGACATACTCGCGCAGGAACCCCCAGACCGAGCGCTGCGGCGTGGAAACGTCGATATGACAGCGCCAGACCCACCGGCGGCCGCCCTCCTTTTTCCGCTCAATCAGTCCTGCGGGCTGCGGATCGTGGATCAGCATCACGTCTCCGGTGAAGTTGAAATCCTCGAGGTTCATCGCAGTGGTGTGGCGAAAGGTGTCCAGCATCTCCGGGGTGATCGTCTCCGGAGTGCCATGCAGGGCGTTGTGGAAGGCCTTGGTGACGTTGAAGAAACTCTGGTCGCCCTTGATGACGTCCCAGGTCGCGTTCACGCCAAGTTCCTTCAGCAACGGAATCATTTTGGTGAGGATCTCCGCCACTCCGCCGCCCACAGGCGTGGAGTTGACGTTCTGCAGACTGTAACGGCGGGCCCGATCTGCCAGCACGCGCAGCTCGTCGATGACTTCGGAGCCGAGAAGCTCCTGCAACTCCTGGAGCACGGTCTATAGTCCTTTCCGCCCCAGACGAACGATGTCGGCCTTGAGCTCTTCCAGAGTGCGCACGTATGGATTCAGCGCGTTGATCGCCTTGGCCAGCTCCGGCTTTCCGCGGCCTTCAAGCCAGTAGGAAAAATCGTTCGTCTGCAGGCCCAGCCGCAGTCTTGATTCGATGAAGTGAAAATAGAGGCACTGGTTGCTAATGTTGGGCACCAGATCGAAGAACTCCTCGACCGACTGCGCAACTAGGCCATTGGGCATCATGAAGCTCTTTGAGCGGCAAAAGTGGAATTCCTCTCCCGGCGGGCAGTGCCGCGTGGGAAGATTGCCGTTCTTCGCCAGATGGTTTTCGATGATTGCGATGATCTCCTCGCGCAACTGGCGTACTGTCGGGAAATCGCGCAGGTCGATGAAAGCCAGCCGTTCGCTGAGAGCGTCCTCCTGCAGCGCCTCGTCGACCCAGACTGCAAAGTCATTGTGCGCCACTGGCTTTTCAAAGTGACGCTCTAGCAGACTTTCATGCGTGTGATAGAAGATTGATGAGCCGGGGATTTTGCGCAGGTGACCGAGGAGCTGGCGGATGGTGCGCGCCTTCCGCCCGGTCAGCTGCACCAGCCGCAGCTCGGTGTAAAAGCGGAATGGTTCCTGATGTCCGATCTGTACAGGTTGTGCCACTTCATATTCGGCCACTTCAGCCATGTCCTTCCCCTTTGCTATGCCGATTTCTGGATGGGGCGTTTGCCCACGAATTCGCTGACGAGGTCCTTTTCATTGGGCCCATGATAGACATGAACGTCGCGCTGCGGGTACGGGACCGCAATACCTTCCTTGCGGAAGCGCGCCAGGATCCGCTTGCGAAGCTCATGCTGGGCCGGGAACTGGCCCTCGTAATTTGCCACGGTGAAATTTAATTGAAGATTGAGTGCGTAGGCGCCGAAGCCGGGAATCAGTTCGACATAGGGTGCCGGGTCGGCGAGCAGGCCCGGCATTATGCCGGCCAAGGCCTTGGCCTCTTCGACCACAATCGCCTCGACGTGATCGAGGTCGGCGTCATAGCCCACCGAGAAGCGCACCGTACACTCGAGTTGCGGGCCCGGCATGGAATAGTTTGTAAGTACGGATGAAGACAGCTTTGCGTTGGGGACCACCACGACAGTGTTGTCGCGAGTCTTGATCCAGGTGCTTCGCCAGCCCAGGTGATCGACGTAGCCTTCCTCTTTGCCTTCGATCTTGACGTAGTCGCCCATCTTCACGGGCCGGTCCAGACGGAGATAGACCCCGGCGAAGAAGTTGGAAAGCGTGTCCTGCAGCGCCAGCGCCACCGCAATGCTGCCGATGCCCAGCGACGTCCACACCGCCGTCAGCGACACTCCCAGGTTGTCCAGCAGGAGCATGATGCCGAGTCCCGCGAATAGAACGCGGATGAAAAATGCGGCGGGGTCAGCCAGCTCCGCGCGTGCGGTGCTCGAGCGAAGCCACGCGTAGGAGACCAGCATCGCCGCGCGGTAGGCGACATACAGCGCGATGACGATCATTCCCAGCGCGAAGAGCCGGTTGCACATGGCGAGGATGTGGGCAGGTACAACGGGAAGAGAATTGACCGCGACCGCAAGGCCGCCGAGCAGCAGCAGCGGTTTCACTGCCGATCGTATGAGCGAAACAGAGTCGCGCCGCACCGAGGAGACGAACTCATCATCCGCGGCCCGCCCACTGCGTCTATGCCATGAGGAGAGATAACGAAGGAGCAGGCGCTGCGCGATCCAGACCACCAGCAGCAGGACCAGGACCTCTGCCGCAAACGCCACCCACACGTGGTGACGGGACAACCACTCCAAGGGGGTCCACAGTGCGCCTGCAGTTGGCGTGCTGGGGCGAAAGCGCAGAACCGAGACAGCCACCATCTTCACTTACACCTGTCTTCCGCTACAAGGCTACACCCGCTCTCCGCACGCCTGAAGCCATTCGGCTAAAAAATCCAGCACGCCCTGCGGGGGCCGTATCCAGGTTTTTGCTGCCGTGGGACGATATTCCTCGCGCACCAGCACGGAAAGCCCGCGGTCCTTCAGGACCTTGAAGGCATCTTCATCCGTGAGGTCATCGCCCAGATAGGCAACCGGGGTGGAGCTGTCCAGCTCCGAAATGATTTGGTTGACCACGTCGCCTTTATTCCGCATCCGCAGGCGAAACTCCAACCCGCCGTCGAAATCCGAGAGGAACACCCAGTTCTGCCGGCGCAGCGGGGTCCCCGGCACGCCCGCAGTTGGCGTGCTGGGGTTGAGGTCATTCCACACGCGCAGTGTGCGCTCGCGAACGTCCTCCACCGATGAGTTGCTCAGGCCGCGCCAGTGCACCGCAACTGAACCCGGCTTGCGTTCCATGTAAGCACCCATACCTTCGTCTTCCAGTCTGCCGCCGATCGCTTCCAGTAACTGCTTCGCGGGACGCGGAATCTTGGCGAGATGGTAGCTGCCGTCCGGGTTCACGCGCTCCAGCCCGTGCGAGCCCCAGATCTCCGGAGCGGGAACAAACGGAAGTAACGACTTGAGCTCCATTGCGGGACGCCCTGTGATAAAAACCACTCGCGTGTGGGTGCTCCCCATAATGATTGATAACAGCAGTTCCGGGATGCCTAAGTATGGGAGCGCGGCCTGCCGATTCGTATGGAAAGGCGCAAGAGTGCCATCGTAGTCCAGCAGCAGCGCTCGCTGCGGGGCACACCTCACAGCATCAAAGAAAGCATCCATCTCGTCTAACGATGAAACCGCCGTACACATTTCCAAATCCTTCTTCTTTTCCTTTCATTACGCCGCGTGAGTGAACGGCGCTGCACGCAGCTCGTCGCAGAGCGGCCGGCGCGTGCGTCTGCTCTCGTACAGGAAATGCTTCGCCCACCGGTACACGCTCTCCCTGGCCACAATCTTTCGCAGCCGGCGCATTCGCTGCCGTTTTTCCTCGGGTGACATGTTGAGAGCGGCCCGTATGGTCTGCCCCACCGCCTCAAAGTCATTGGGGTTCACCAGCAGGGCTGCGTCCTTCAGTTGAGTTGCAGCCCCGGCAAATTCGCTCAGGACCAGCACTCCCTGCTCATCCACCTGGGACGCGCAGTACTCCTTGCACACCAGGTTCATTCCGTCTTTCAGCGGGGTAATCAGCGCGATGTCCGCGCCCCGGTAATATGCGAGCAGCTCGTTTTTTTCCATGTTGCGATGCAGGTAATGGACCGGCACCCAGCCCGATTTCCCAAAACTGCCGTTGATGCTGCTCACCAGACGTTCGATATCGGCCCGCAGGTCGCGGTACTTGGGGATCTCGACCCGGCTCGGAACCACGACCTGCACCAGGGCAATCTTTCCGTGAATCTCCGGATCGGCTTCCAGCAGGCTGCGGAAGGCGCGCAGCCGCTCAGGAATTCCCTTGGTGTAGTCGAGCCGGTCCAGCCCGAGCACAAAGGCGCAGCCGCCCAGGTCGCTCTTGATCTGCGCGGCGCGCTCGGCAACGGCAGGATCGCTGGCCCCCGAGGAGAACTGCTCGAAGTCGATGCCGATGGGAAAATCTCCCAGTAGCGAGCGGCGTGTGCCAAGGCTTACAGAGGTGCGCTCGCCGATGCGCGAGACCTCCGCCTCGGGCAGGAATTCGCGCACGCACGAGACAAAGTTCCTGCGGTCTCGTTTGGTCTGAAAGCCCAGAAGATTGAAGTGCAGCAGGGCCTCAAGAATTTTGGTCCGCCACGGCAGCTTCTCCAGCATGTCCGGCGATGGGAACGGGATGTGGTGGAAGTAGGCGAGCTCCCAATCCGGGCTGCGCTGCTTCACCGCCTCGGCCACAAGCATCAGGTGGTAGTCCTGTACCCAGACCAAATCGGCCGGCGAGGCCACCTTCACGAGCGTCTTGGCGAATTTGTCGTTAACGTTAACGTACGTCTGCCAGTAAGCGGGATCGAAGTTGCAGCGCGTCTGAAGATCATGAAAGAGCGGCCAGAGAATTTCGTTGGAGAAGCCGAGATAGAAGTTGATGCGTTCGTCGTTGGTCAAATACAGCGGCACCAGCTCATAGCCCCCGCAAGAGTACTCGTCGAAGAGCCGGTCGATGTCTTCGCTTCGCTCCGTGCCGGTCCAGCCAATCCAATAGCCCGAGTACTGCTGGAGCACAGGCGAGAGGGCCGTTACCAGCCCTCCACTGCTGTGCTCGATCACCGGCTCATTGCCGCTGGTGTTCACGGTGACTGGCAGACGATTGGAAACCACCACGAGCCGTCTTCCCCTCCTCATTCATCACCTCACATCAGCGGACCGGCGCCGTCGGCCACACAGGTTCACACTACTGTCGTGCTTCGGCACACCATATAGTTAGATAGTTAGACGCCGATAGTTAGACGCCGAATCGAAGCGATCTTGTGTTTTCGCCCTGCGGAACCAGAAGCGCGGGTTCCCCAGCGCGCCCGGGATCCCAGCACGCCTGTTCCTGGCGTGCTGGGATGAATCCAGACGAGCTGCTCGCCTCCAAAATCCAACAAGCTTGACGCTTGCCTTTAAGCTCATGCCTGGATCTCTCGCTTGCGGCGTGGGAGCACGCTTCAATAAGAGGCAAACCAGGGGCCAATCGGGAGGATTAAGTCGATTTATGTCTATCTGCACCGTTTCAAACGGGATGGTAAGCTGCATCGGCCAATGCATCGCAGCGCCAACAGCGCTGAAATCCGGGAAATTCACAGCCGAAGAGGTAAAAACTATCGTCCACTACGGCGCAACGTACATTGCCGTCACCTTAGATGGTATTACGGAGATGCGACACGCCGGCCTATTGTGCAGGCGCAAACAGATCAGATCAGCGCAGAGTGTGGTGCTCGCGGGCAGCTTCAGGCACGAACAAAATCAAGCCCCTGTGCAGCCTCTTAGCTGGCGCAGGGCCTTGCTCCCCCACCAAAGTTCTTGAAAAAAATCGGCCCCGGTCAATCTAGCCCGGGGCCGCTTCGATTGGGCGCAAGCCGCTACGGCGCCGGGACTGCGGTCCTGTTCGCGGGCACAATCTGCAATCGAACCCTTCTCCTTGGCCGAGGTGAAGGTCTCCTGCATCCAGGCAATGTTGGCCGCATTCCGGGCCGCGTATTCGGCAGGATCGGGATTGGTGTCGCAGAGATTGTTGCAGGAGCCCTGGATGTTGAGCGTGGCATAGGTCACGCGGCCCACGGTCCAGCGGCGATTTTCCACGCACGCCACGTGCTGACCTTGTGCGTTCAGGCAGTAGGCATCGGGCGTGGCCGTCTGCACTTCCTGCAGGAAGGGATGTCCGCCGAGTGTGTACGGCGTGCTGAACAGCACTGAGCGCTCATAATCGAGCCGCTCCAGCGAATTATAAGGCTGACCTGTGTTCGGGTCGGTGGCGCGGTCGCAGTCGGTCCAGTCATTGTCGCCGGGAGTAAAGATCGCAGGCGCGGTGAGCGTGTTAAACATGGCGAGCGCGTCGCTGTAGAGCGAATTGGGACATGGCCCCGAGCCTGACTTCAGGTCGCCGTCGTGCGCCGTGAAGGCGAGGTTCTGCGAGTTCATGTCGGCGATCAGGTTGGGGACTCCAACCGTTTTCTGGAGAGAGTTGTAGGGCACATCGCCCCATAAACCTATGGCATGGGAATTGTTGCCGAGTCCTCCGATGCCGGTCGGGAGCTGGGCCCACCCGCTGCTGTGCGCGATGCCCAGGAATGTCGCTACACAAATCACAAGGGCCAAGCCTAAGCCCGCTCGGCTCATTGCCTCCCAATGCTTGCACTGCGTGTATTTTTCTCACGATCGCCGCTCCTGTCATTTCTTACTCGGTCCATTCAGGACAGGCAGCAATCAAAGCTGCCTCCAGTTACAAACCTGTGAGCGGCAGATGAACGTACGGTGAATTCTGAGACGATAGATCTCAGGGTGGCCCGTGAGAGGAAGAATTTCAGGGTGCGCGTGACGGAGAAATTTCAGGGCCCCGTCCCAACCTTGTTTGAGTTAGGGCGGGGGACTTGATCTTGCTGGGCACATCGGCCCAGCCACTAAGAGATCCCTTAGATCTGTTGCGGACGTTTTTGCTTCCGTGGAGGCGGCATCGTTCTTGGCGCATTGTCGTACTGCTTCAACTGGGAAGGCGTGAGGAATGTGGCGACTTTGTTTGCAGTCTGCTCGTGAAGCTGCTGGATCTTTTGCTGCCGCTGGTCCTGTCGCAGCGAGCTGTCATTCAGGATCGAGATCAGCTCCTTGCCTTCTGCGACGAACACTTGACGGAGTTGCGCCTTCTGAGCCTCTGAAAGATGCAGCTGCGCATCCAGCCCGTTGACATGTGCATCCGCGAACTTGTTCGGGTCACTGAGGATGCTGTGCGACGGTGGGCCTGCCTGTGCGCCGGCCCGCACCAACGCAAAGCACGCGATCAGGGCTACGATGAGGACTCTTGCACGCATAACACCTCCAAAGAATTCATCGTATTCTACCAAGGGAGCAAGAGGTTCGTGAGACACACGCGAATCATCGTCACCCGCTACGGCGGGCCCGATGCGCTGCAGGTCGTCGAAGAAGAGTGCCCAGAACCGAAGCGTGGTGAAGTGCGGGTGAAGGTGCTGGCCGCCGGTGTCTCCCTGCCCGACCTGCTGATGCGTGAGGGCGTTCATCCCGAAACGCCCGCCATGCCTTTCACACCGGGCTGGGATTTCGTCGGCGTGGTGGATCGGCTTGGTCCCGGTCTCGGTCACGGTGTCTCTGGAATCGAACCCGGCCAGACGGTTGCTGCACTGCCGATCAGCGGTGCATACGCGCAATTCGTCTGCCTGCCGCAACGGGAACTGGTACCGGTGCCATCAGGATTGGATCCCGCCGAGGCGGTCAGCCTCGTGTTGAACTACGTCACGGCGTACCAGATGATGCATCGTTCCGCTAAGGTCGGCCCGGCCCAGCGCGTGTTGATTCACGGCGCCGCAGGCGGGGTCGGCTCGGCGCTATTGCAGCTCGGGGGCCTCGCCGGACTGGAGATGTACGGCACCTGTTCCTCACGAGGGGCGTCAGCCGTCTCCGACCTGGGCGGTGTCCCAATTGATTACCGGCATCAGGACTTTGTGGAAGAAATTCATCGGCTCACAGGTGCGGGAGTAGACGCAGTTTTTGAGAGCATCGGCGGCACCCACATCTGGCGCTCCCGGAAGGCCCTCCGCCGTGGCGGTACGGTCGTGGCCTATGGCCTGACTTCCTCGCTGCGTGGCGGACGACTGGCCTCAGGCCGTCCCGCTCGTCGCAATCGCCTTCATGGAATCCCCATCTTCGCGTTGTACATTGCCGCCGGCTGGCTTCTGCCGGGCCGCAAACGGGTGGTCCCCTACAGCATCCAGTGGCTCAAACGGCTGAGGCCGGCATTGTTTCGACAGGATTTGATCGCCCTGTTCGATCTTCTTCAGCAGCAAAAAATCAAGCCGCTCATCGCGCGGCGATTTCCTCTTGCCGAGGCAAGAGAGGCACACGAGTTGCTCGGAAGGGGAAGCGTGACCGGCAAGATCGTGCTCGTGCGGGACGGGTCATAATTGGAACAGCGGAACCGCTGGTGCGCGATCCTCGGCATGTTGCTCACGATTACCAACCCACTTGGCGCATCCGCCCAAGGATGACCGCGCTATAGCTATTCATGCGCTCGGGCCGTCGCTTCAGGGGAGCCGGTAGAATCGCGGCAAGCCGTGCCGACTCTTCCCGGCCGATACGCCGGGCCGAGGTTCTGTCGTAGTAACGACAAGCCGACTCCGCACCATAAATACCAGGGCCCCATTCGACCACATTGAGGTAGAGCTCCAAAATGCGCTGCTTGCCGAGGACCGCTTCGGCCACCGGTACCAGTGTGGCCTCGGCGCCCTTGCGAACGAAGGAGCGGTCCGTTCCGAAGAAAAGGTTTTTTAACAGTTGCTGCGTAAGGGTGGAAGCTCCGCGCATGCGCCCCCCTTCCATGTCCTCTTTGGCAGCGAGTTGGATCTCGTCCCAGTCGAATCCATGATGCCTATAGAAGCGCGCGTCCTCCGCGGCGATTACAGCGTGCTGGAAATCGGGCGAGATCTGGCTGAGCGGAACAAATCTGTAGCGTTTGTGATAGGGCTTTAGGTGAATCCAGGCCTGCAAGCGCCGTTGCATATGCACCGCAGTTGTCGGAGGGTCGATCCACCGGGCGGTAGCAAGAATCAGCACGGCAAGCCACCAACCAAGCCCCAAACCGATCAGAAGCCATCGAACAAAGGATCGGAGAAAACCCTTCCGAGGCTGGTTCTTGGTGTGTGTGTATGGCCCTGGAGTCACATTTCAGAATAGCAGTTCCGGCTGGGTTGCCGCTTATGGCTGCTCTGGCGCGCGCGAACTCGGAGTGGTTCCTGCAAGTGGGACACAAATGGTCGCCCTAGCGGACGATTTTAGAACTTCTCTGCTATTCCCCAGCCCCGATTGGCAACGCTTTCGTTTGCCCCTGACTCACACTGGCCCGTACAGCCGCGAGTAGCGAATAGCCGCTGTGTTTTGAATCTACCCAGCAATCGTTAACCAACACACGCGGATTCAGCGGTCTCGCTCCCATCCGAGTAGCTTAAAGGAGACACATCATGAAACGGCATTCGGTTTGCGTGAGGATCTTGGGGATCCTCGGGCTTGCATTTTGCGCGATGATGCCCGGTCAGTTTGCAGTGGCGCAGACCTCCCAAGGGCACGACTGGCCGCATTACGGCAACGACCTTGCGAACACACGCTTTCAGAACCTAGACCAGATCAATCGGAACAATGTCAACAAGCTGCAGGTAGCCTGGGTCTTCCACACCGGCGTACTGGATCCTCTGGCTGAGCTGGAAGGCTCCCCGATCGAGGTCGACGGCCGGTTGTTCATCACTGACGGTCACGACAACGTGTTTGCCCTGAATGCCGCCACGGGGCAGTTACTATGGAAGTTTGACGGCTTCAACACCGAAGCGCAACTCGCGCAGTTCTTTCTGTGCTGTGGCCGGCTAAACAAGGGCGTAGCCTATGGCGACGGCAAGGTCTTCGTCGGCCGATTTGACAACTCCGTGGTGGCCCTTAATGCCAAGACCGGCAAAGTCGAATGGCAGACCACCGTGGCTGATTTCCATAAGAAGGTAAGCATCAACTCGGCTGCCCAATTCGTAGATCATCTGGTCATTGTCAGCCTGTCAGGCGGTGAGTTCGAGATACGCGGGCAGGTCTTCGCCTTGGACGCAAATACGGGCCAAACCATCTGGCAGTTCTCCACGACGCTCCCGAGTAGCTTTGCCGGGGATTCGTTCCTGACTGGCGGCGCCGCGGTCTGGAATCCGCCCGCTATCGATCCAGACCTGGGGCTCCTGTACCTCAGCACGGGGAACGCTGCGCCAGACATTCTCGGCGAGAACCGGACTGGAGAAAATCTATTTTCCACATCCATTCTTGCCCTTGAAGTGAATACCGGCGCTCCCGTGTGGCATTTCCAAGAAGTGCACCACGACATTTGGGACTATGACAGCGCACAGCCCGCCGTCCTGTTCCCGCTTGAGAAAAACGGAAAGCACCATCTGGCGCTCGGTCACTGCAGCAAGAATGGGCAGTACTACATCCTCGACCGGCGTACGGGGGAGCCTATCTTTCCCGTGACCGAGCGAGCCGTGCCCACCGGACCCAGCTTTCAGAATGCGGCACCGACCCAGCCGTATTCTGCCGTGGAGCCGCTGACTCCACTCAGCTTCGATCAGCTCACTCCTGACGAGCAGCCTGACACTGCCGCAATCACCGCTGCCTTTAGCTCCTTCCTCGCTCCCGGCCAGACGGTGGTTGCTCTATCGCCGGAATACACCCCACCCGACGAGACGTTGCGGCTGATCATGCCTGGCGACAACGGGGGATGTGAATGGGCTCCCGCAGCCTTCAGTCCGCGGACAAAATTCGTCTACTACGGCGCCAGACACGACCCGGATGTCTTCCAAACTCATTCCGGCAACACGAGTCTTGTCCCCCAGCCCGTCAACGGAGATCTTCACTTGGGATCCACGTTCTTCAACCACGTCCCGGGTGCAAGGCCGTTCGGGATCTACGGGGCCACCGACACGCGCACAGGTAAAGTTGTGTGGAAGCTCCGCATACCTCAGCCCGCGAAATCGGGCGTGCTCGTTGCCGGCGACCTGGTGTTCTTCGGTGAGGGCAACGGAAATTTCCACGCTGCCGACGCGCGGACAGGCGAGATCTTGTTTACGTTCAATGGCCCAGCCGAGATTCCCAACGCCGGTGGAGCGCAGGCAGGTCCCGCGGCGTACCTGACAGAGGGGCGCGAGTTTATTGTCAGTGCGTTCGGGGGAAATGTTCCGGATCGATCCATTACGGCAAACGGTAACTGTCTGGGCGGTGGAAGTACATGCGATAACCCGGTTGGCGATGCGTTCGTCGCTTTCTCTCTTCCCACTCCCCGAAATCACCATTAACACTTGTGCGGTGTGGGTCTCGCGGCCCACACCGCAGGTTCGCATTTCAAGCTTATGGATGTGGCGGCAACATCATCCTTCGTCGAGAGTTGCGGCAGTAATCTCGCCTGTAGATGATTTTGTAGATGGCGATTGCACTTCGGATCTGCCGAGAAATGCAATATCTACGCGATTGCGCGCCCTAAGGCACCTCGGTTAATTCCAGATAGGCCGACCCGCATGCTTTGCAAGGTGATCAAATTATTGGTCGGGACGGGCAGATTTGAACTGCCGCAACGCCGGCTCTGCAAGCCGGCGCCCCTCGCAGGCTTCCGCCGCTGCGCTCAAATTGGGGCACTCGCGGTCGGCTGCAAAGTTCAATGTAGATCAGCGTTCCTGCAAGTGGAGAATGAATGGTCGGGACGGGCAGATTTGAACTGCCGACCCCTCGCACCCCAAGCGAGTGCTCTACCAGGCTGAGCCACGTCCCGACGAAACGGCCCCCCGGCAAGTCCGTATTTGGCTTGCTGGAGTGCCATGTGCGACGCTCGGGGTCCCCGATCTGCCCTCTTTTAGCAGATTGGGGATGCCGGCTCGCCGCAGGGGTAAAGTTATTTTAGCATCTGGCCCGGAGGAGTGAAAACGCGGGCGACGAGGCCCGCGTTTTGCTCCGGAATGCGGATGACGCCGCTTTACTGCGGCTTGTAGCCCTCGGGCGCCTGGCCGCCCTCTCCAAAGAAGTACTGCTCCATCTGCTGCGCGATGAAGTCCTGGTGCTCCTTCTTCCAGGGCTGCAGGCGGTATTCGTTGAGCAGCATCTTCATATGGTTCTGCCAGTCGGCCCAGGCCTGCTTGCTGACGTTCTCGTAGATCCGCTGCCCCAGCGGGCTGTCAAAGGGCGGCTCGTCCAGCCCCTCGGCCTCGCGCCCCAGCTTTACGCACTGCACCATGTGTGCCATTCAAATTTCCTCGTTCCAAAAGTCGCACGTCTGCCAGCAAGCCAAGGACGGGCCCGCTGGGAACCCCGGCGATTGTACTAGAACTCGTGTCATCCCTGACACGGCGTGTGTGTGGCAGCGGACACGCACCTGCTCCCGCTCCTCCCTATTTCATTGAGCGCAAAGAGCCGCCTGCTTTGGTTCGCCGCGTGCGATCGAAGCTGTACAACTCGAAACTTGCCCTCAGGAGGCCGCTCAAAATGGTGAAACGATTGGCAGCGTTGACGTTCATCTTCATCTGTACCGCAATCGCCTGGATGGTACTGGGAGGGACAATTCAACAGCGCACCTACTCGTACGATCAGCTCCGGCAGAAGGTCTCGAACCTCTGGGGAGCGCCGCAGCAACAGGATGCGCCCACCGGCACGCTCTGCTCGCCGATCATGCGTCAGGTTGAGGTGGAAGAAAAAGGGCGCAAGGTCCTGCGCAACGTACCGGACACGATCAGCACACCGCTGGAGATCGAACGCACCCGCGCTAATGTCGCCTTCCGGCTGGATTACCGGCAGAAAGGGCTGCTCTGGTACAGCACCTATGGCGTGGACTTCGCCGGCTCCTATATCTTTCGCAACACGACGCTACGGCCCGGGACGCTCGCCTTCAATTTCCGCTTTCCCGCCGCCGACGCCGTCTATGACGACCTGAAGCTGTCAGTGAACGGCGAGCCGGTCGCCTTCACCAACACGAATGAGGCGATCCAGGCGGAGATTCCGCTGCAGGTAGGCGAGACGGCCACGCTGGCCGTCTCCTACCATTCGCAGGGGCTGGACCGCTGGGCCTACCGCTTCAGCAGCGGTATTGCCCAGGTGCGCGACTTCGTACTGGTGATGGACACGGACTTCAAGGCCGTCGATTTCCCGGACAACGCGCTCTCTCCCACGGCGAAGCACGAGACGCCCAGCGGCTGGCAACTGACGTGGCAGTACAACAAGCTGGTCTCCGGCTGCCGCATCGGTCTGGAGATGCCGCGGAAGCTGCAGCCCGGCCCGCTGGCTGGCCAGATCAGCTTCTTCGCGCCCGTCTCGCTATTTTTCTTCTTCCTGGTGATGCTGGTCATCACCACGATCCGCGGCATCGAGATGCACCCGGTGAACTACTTTTTCCTGGCCAGCGCATTCTTCGCCTTCCATCTCCTGATCGCCTATCTGGTGGACCACGTCTCGATCCATCTGGCATTCGCCATCAGCGCGGCGGTCTCGATCTTGCTCGTGGTTTCCTACCTGCGGCTGGTGGTGGGCTTGCGCTTTGCCTTAGTTGAGGCAGGACTGGCGCAGTTCCTCTATCTGGTGCTGTTCTCCTACGCCTTCTTCTTCGAAGGCTTCACCGGACTGGCGATCACCATCGGATCGATCGTCACGCTGTTCGTGCTGATGCAGATCACCGGACGGATTCGCTGGACGGAGAAGCTGGCGTCGATGGAAGTTCGCACACCCAAACCCGAAAGCGGCGGGCTCAATGGATTGTTGGACCGGCTGTGATTGATCACAAGCAATTTCACGCAAACTTAACGGGTGCCCCACTCAAGCTTCTTTTGCTTGAGTGGGGCAGTTTGCCTGCGCAAGCGAAAAAGCCCCACTCAACGAAAGAAATGTTGAGTGGGGCAGCCGTCGGGTGAAAAACAATAGAAAGGATGGCCCGCGAGCCACCCTCTATGATTCGACGAAATGAGTCGAGCTTACGCCGGACTTGGCCGTTCGCCGGGCTTGAGGCCGGGTTGGCGCGAGGGATCGGGGCGCAGCACCTGCTGTACCGAGCCCGAGTCGCTTCCCACGGGCGGCTTCGTGCGGGCGGGCAGTGGCTGGCCGGCGATGATCAGCGCCAGTTCGTTGGCGTCGAGCACCTCGCGCTCCAGCAGCGCCTGCGCAATCGCCTCCAGCGTCTTGCGGTTTCCGTCGAGGACATCGAAGGCCGTCTTGTAGGCAGCATCAATGAAATGGCGCACCTCGGCATCGATCTCGCGCGCGGTCTCCTCGGAGTAGTCGCGGTGCTGGCTGAGCTCGCGGCCCAGGAAGATCTGCTCCTCCTTCTTGCCGAAGGTGAGCGGGCCGAGCTGGCTCATGCCCCACTCGCAGACCATCTTGCGCGCGACCTCCGTGGCGCGCTCGATGTCGTTGCCCGCGCCGGTGGTCATCGTCTTGAGGAAGATCTCCTCGGCGACGCGGCCGCCCATCATGATCGCCAACTGGCTTTCCAGGTAGGTCCGGTCGTAGGTGTGCTTGTCGTCGATGGGCAACTGCATGGTCACGCCCAAGGCCATGCCGCGCGGAATGATGGTGACCTTGTGCAGCGGATCGGCGTGGGGCACCTTCGCGGCCACCAGCGCGTGTCCGCCCTCGTGATAGGCGGTGTTCCGCTTCTCCTCGTCGGTGAGGATCATCGACTTGCGCTCGGCGCCCATCAGCACCTTGTCCTTTGCCAGCTCGAAGTCATACATCAGCACCGTCTTGCGGTTCTGGCGGGCAGCGAGCAGCGCGGCCTCATTGACCATGTTGGCCAGGTCGGCGCCGCTGAAGCCCGGTGTGCCGCGGGCCAGGATGGAAAGATCGACATCGTCGTGGACGGGGATCTTGCGGGTGTGCACGCGCAGGATCTCCTCGCGGCCGCGCACGTCAGGCCTTGCCACCACAACGCGGCGATCGAAGCGGCCAGGGCGCAGCAGAGCGGGATCGAGCACGTCGGGACGGTTCGTCGCGGCAATCAGGATGACGCCCTCGTTCGATTCGAAGCCATCCATCTCCACCAGCAACTGATTGAGGGTCTGCTCGCGCTCGTCGT
>WNGF01001772.1_pt1 | contig 31257 bp, 25 predicted proteins | sample 5400641 | NCBI WGS metagenome assembly WNGF01 (sample SAMN13153371, study PRJNA577476) | soil metagenome | isolation source: 80 cm soil or saprolite under grassland replicate 2 | place: USA:California | collected 2016-06-15 | reverse complement strand
TGCTCATCGTCCTGAAAATGTCCTCGCGGGACGCCCCTCCCCGGAAGGTCCAACTCTGCGTGAGGTCCGCCGCGCGTATCGGGTTGTCCCAGTCGTCCTTCAGCGTTGGAGCCGAAGGTCCGTCGCCGCGACCGACCGTGCCGTGGCACTTGAAGCAGCCGGTCTCTTCGTAGAGCTTCTTCCCGAGCTCGATTGACTCCGTCGTGACTTTCGGCGCGCTCGGCAGTGGAATGGGCTGGGGCGCATTCTCGGGCTTTGAGAATTCGGGGGAGAAGGTCGTAAGGAAGTAGGCGAGATCCGATACTTCCTGGTCGGAGAAGTTGGGCCAGGCGGGCATCGAGCTGTAGGGCATGCCGCGCCTGATGACGTCGACGAGATCCTGATGCGTCGGCAGCGCTCCGTTGGGAGTCGTGCGTACCTTGAACTTGCCCGTTGTGAAGTTGCGGGGCCTCGGGCGCAGATGCGGGGCGGCGTAACCTTCGCCGTCCCCTGTCTCGCCGTGGCACTGCGAGCAGTTTTTAAGATAAAGCCTCTTGCCCGACTCGCGCTGCGCTTCGGTCCCCACGTCGGGCCCCGCTGCGCGCACGAATCCCGTCAGCGCGGCACACAACGAGGCGATAAGGACAACGACAGACACGCGCGACTTGCCCGCCGTAACGCGGAGCGCGAAGGGAGGTATCACGCGAGAGGTCATGGCCTCGCGGCCTCCTCCCTGGCGCGAGGCCTCTGGCCCGTGTAATCGTAGAGAAAGAGGATCGCATCCCAGATCTCTTCTTCCTTCAGGAAATTCTCCCAGGCCGGCATGGCCGTGTCCCAGGGGCCCGCTTCCTCCGGAAGCCCCGGGCCTCCCTTGGAAATCCGCCAGAACAGAAACGTTTCGCGAAGCATCGCGATCGTCCCCTTGTCGGTAAAGTTGGGTGGGATCGGGTCCAGTCCGTGCACGAACATGCCGTTGCCGGACAAGTTGTCGCCGTGGCAGAAGACGCAGTTCCGATAGTAGACGCGACGCCCGTTCTCGACGTGTTTGCGGAACTCTGCCGGATTTGACGTCTCGAGATGTCGGAACGGGTTCTCTCCGGCGTCGAGATCGATCCGCTTATCGTGAACCGTGATCTCCGAAGGCGATGCAGGATGGACCGTTCGCGAGAAGAGGGGAGGCTGGAGCGGAACGTTCATCTGGACGTAGACGTTCGCGGCCGCGAGCGCCGGGATGGCGACGACAGTTGCGCCGAGGAGCGGTGTGTACCGCTTCTCCGTCATAAACCGGACGAGCGGCCGGGACACTTCTTCGCGCCGCTCCTGGCTGGAGGACATGTACGCCAGAATCGCAATCGAGACGATTCCCATGTAAAGCGAGACGACGGAGGCGGGAATCGGCGCAGTGAATCCGAATCGGAGGAGGACGTAGATCCCCGCCCACCAGACGATGGCCCACATCAGCAGATTGGCCCGACGGAGGCGAAGGAGCCCGAACACGACGAGCACGGCGACAAGAACGGGGATTTTCATTGCTGCCTCCCCTTCGGTGGCGAGGAGGCTCCGCCCGGCGCCGGAGTCGCGGCGGGAGCTGGCGCCCCGGCCGGTGCGGCCGCGCCGCTGTTGTAGTGGTGTTTCGTCTGGAGTGTGACCGTCGGCGTGCCGCCAAGACTCTGGAGGTACGCGATCACGGCGAGGATCTCCTGATCGGTCAGGCCGATCGGAGGCTTGTTGATCGGGGGCATCGCCGGCGGGAATCCCGCCACGACGTAGGCCGTGGGTTCGTACATCGACTGCGCGAAGTACTCGACATCGCTCAGGCCAGGGACGCGGCTCTTCGCGCGGACATCGACCCCCGCGAGGTCGGGAAACCGGTACGGCCCGGTCGCCTTGCCGATCGTGTGGCAGGTCAAGCAGAATCCCTTGCCCTCCATGATCTGGCGGCCAATCCTGGCCAGGTCGGCCGAGGTCAGGTCGGCTCCCAGGACAGTCTCCTGAGGAGGCTGAACTTCCTTCTGAGGCACCATCTGGCCGACGTAGGTATAGAACCCGGTCGTCGCGAGGACGAGAGCGCCGATCCGGATGATGTGCGGAACCCTCATGATTCATCGGGGGACTTCGTCCCCCGAACCCCCTTACACGCTCGCTCGCGGGGGCCCCAAGGCCCCGCTCCGCTCGCGTGGCTCGCTCGCTGCGCTCGCTCGCCGCAAGAGTGCTTCACAAGCTCTGACCTCTATTGAAGTCGGGCCGGTCGTGCAGGCTCGAGATCCAGAACACAATGCCGATCAGGAGGAAGAACAGGAGCACGGTCACCGAGATGACCTTCGTCGCGAAGCCCAGGGTGGGCGTGAACGCGTCGGCCGACCGATCCCGAACCACGCCGTAGACATGCCAGTGCTGCCGGAGCCCGGAGCGAACATAGCCCATGAGTCCCATGAGCCAGGTGAAGGTGACCGCGATGAAGATGAGCACGTACTGCGAGATCGGCGGGATCCTGCCCCAGCGCACTTCGCCCGTCTTCCGCGCTCTGCGGAAGAGAAAGACGTCAATGGCGGTGATCGACACCATCGCGAAAAGGACCGAGAGCACCTGCGGCACGGAGAGCTTGATCCGGACCGTCGCCTCGACGAAGTACCCGTAGACGCCGAGGAAGATGACGAATACCGCGACGGCCGCGAAGATCGTGAGCTGCGCCGCATGCCCCGTCCTCGCCCACGCCACCGTTGCGATCTTCCCCGTCCGGCGGTAGAGCAGGAAGCTCATGAAGGTCGTGAGGATCAGGATGTTCACGGCGGTGTTCTTGGCAGACATCACACCGAGGTAGCCCAGAATCGGGTGTGACGACCCTCCCATCGCCCGGATTTCGGACACGGTCGCGATAATCGATCGCGGCGTCGCCCAGACCATGAAGCAGAGCGTGATCCCGACGAGAAGGTACTTGATGAACTTCTGAAGCGGCTGCACCCCCTCGACTCGTCCCATCCCAAGCCAGAGGTAGTAGTTGGCGGCGAGGAAGAGGTTCCCGATCAGGACGGCCTGGATGATGAAGAGCCACGAGAAGGCCCCACCCATCATCTGGAGCCCGAGCGTCTGCGAGAAGGCGTAAATCTCCTTCGCGAGCCAGTAGCCGGCGAAGGGGAGCGGGAGAAAGGCGCTGATCGCGACGAAATTGCCGATGTATCCCATCCAGTCGTAGTGCGCGCGCTCCTCGTCGGTTTCCGCCTGCAGGAACTTGAACGCCGCGTAGGCGCCCGCGACCGATCCGCCGAAGGCGATGTTCGCGATGAACCGATGAACGTTGATCGGCATCCAGGTGTAGTTGAAGACGGCGTCCCGCACGGAGAGAACCGCCCCCGCGTCCGAGACCCCGCGCGGCGACATCATGAACGTGAGCCAGGCATTGGCGATCAGCATGATCGACGTGCCCACGAGATTGAGGCCGAGCCCCAGCCCGAGGTGAACAAGAGGATGGAACTTCCCCCAGCCGTAATAGTACGTGTAGAGGAAGAAGGCCTCGAAGAAGAAGAGCAGCACGTACGGCAGAAAGGTGGGAGAGAACACGCTCATCAGGTAGTTCGTGAACTTCGGATACAGAATGATGAGCATGAACGTCAGGAACGCTCCGAAGGTCGCCGTGAGCGAGAAGGACACGGAGAGGAGCTTCGTGAACTCGTACGCGAGCCGGTCGTATCGCAGATCTCCGGTCTTGTAGCCGATCACCTCGATGATGAACGCGAAGAGCGGAACGGCAAGGACGAACGCCGCGAACAGGAGGTGGAGCTGTGCGACCGCCCAGATGGCCACGCGGCTGCCAACCACGGGAAAGGTCCGGTACTCCGCCTCCTGGTAGGGCTTGGCCTGATCCTTTGCTTTGTTTTCCGCGTCAAGCTTTTCGCCAGCCACACTCTGCGACTGGACGGTCGGGTTAGGTTTTGGGGAAGCTTCCTGGGACTCGCCGCTCACCCGTGCCGAGGCCATCGTCATGGCCGCGAACATCAAGAACGCGGCGGCGAGACTGCGAAGGACCAGCAGTTTGCGTGGGAAGATTCGGGTCAATGGCTAGGACTCCGGTGCACTGGAGGAGAGTTCCCCAGGCCGGGAGTCCGCGATCGAACTGTCACGCCGCATCCTCGACTCCAAGAATTCGCCGCAGGGCAGGAACGCCGAAATCGCGTCGATTGAGGGCGCAATCTTATCCATGAAGTCGGCGCACGGTCAAGCGCGCGGAGCGCAGCTCGCGTATGTTCGTCCGATGGCGGATCTGACGCTCGCGCGATGCCGCGCGCGCCCTGCAGAACCCTGCGGAACTTTTAGCGAAGCGTCCCTGGAACCCAGCCCCTGCTGATGTAATCGCCGATCACGCTGAAGAGCAGCAGCAGCCAGAAGAAGCCGGCCATCGCGACGACCCACGTGAGCCGCGAGCCCCACCGGACGTGCATGAAGAACAGGATGACGAGAGTCGCCTTCGTGCACGCGATGGTCAGCATGACGACGTTGTTGAGCGCTCCCATGTCGACCTTCGCGGCCGCGACGGTGAGAATCGTGCCGACGACCAGCGCGCCGAACACCTTGTAATACACGCTCGGCGGCGCGATGTGCCGGTGACCGACTGACATTATTCGAGCCTCACTCCGTGAAGTGGCCGCCGATCAGGTAGAGCAGCGGGAAGAGGAAAATCCAGACGATGTCGACGAAGTGCCAGTAGAGCCCCGCCACTTCGACCGGCGTGTAGTAGTCCGCGTCGAACGTGCGCCGCCACGCCATGATTGCGATGACCGTCATGACCCCGAGCCCGATGATCATGTGCAGGGCGTGCAGCCCGGTCATGCAGAAGTACAGCGAATAGAACATTTCCGCCGGACCAGGGTGTCTTCCCTCCCAGTGGAAGTTCGGGCCCGGAACGAGGTGATGCTTGAACTTGTCGGTGTACTCGATCGCCTTGACGCCGAGGAACGCGGCGCCCAGCGTCATCGTCGCGAGCAACCAGAAGATCTGCGTTTTTGGCGGCGCGCTGATCTGTGCGGACCTGACCGCGAGCGCCATTGTCAGCGAGCTCACGATGAGGACGATGGTGTTCACGGCGCCCCACGCGACGTTCAGGTGATGGCTCGCCTCAGCGAAGCCCTCCGGGCTCGCGTGGCGATACACGAGGTACGCGGTGAAAAGCCCGCCGAAGAACATGATTTCGGTGACGAGGAACACCCACATGCCGAGCGTGGATGCGTCGCTCTGCTGCGCCATGTCATCGAAGTGGTGCTGGAGCTTCGGATGATGCGGGTGTTCCGCGTGTACGCCCGGCTGAATCGCGTCCACGTTGGCCGCGAGCGGTGGCTGGTGAATCGGACCCGGAAAATGCTCCGCGTGAGCGTCAGGCAAGACCGACCTCCTGGCTCGGGTGCACGTACTGGTGCGTGCCCTCGGTGACGACCGGGCTCACCGTGAAGTTCTCGGTTGGCGGCGGCGACGGGATCTCCCATTCGAGTCCCCTGGCCCCCCACGGATCGTTGACGGACTTCTCCCCGGCCACCAGGGAATACGTGAAGTAGATCAGCGGAATGACGTAGCCGACGGCGAGGATGGACGCGCCGAGCGTGCTCGCCACGTTCAGCACCTGGAACTCCGGCGGGTAGGCATGGTAGCGGCGCGGCATCCCGAGGTAACCCGCAATGAACTGCGGGAAAAACGTCAGGTTGAACCCTGTGAACACAAGCAGCGCGGAGAACTTGGCCCACGGCTCGGAATAGCGCCTGCCGCTGATTTTCGGCCACCAGTAGTGCAGCCCGCCGAGGTACCCCATGATTGCGCCGCCGACCATGATGTAGTGGAAGTGCGCGACGACGAAGTACGTGTCGTGGACGTGGATGTCGAGCCCCATCGCCGCCAGGAACAATCCGGTCAGGCCGCCGATCGTGAACAGTCCGATGAACCCGATCGCATACAGCATCGGCGAGTCCCAGCTCACCGAGCCCTTGTAGATCGTCGCCGTCCAGTTGAACACCTTGATGGCCGACGGAATCGCGACGACGAAGCTCAGGAACGAGAAGATCATCCCCGAGTAGACCGACTGGCCCGCGACGAAGAGGTGGTGGCCCCACACGAGGAAGCCGATGATCGCGATCGCGAGCGAGGAAAACGCGACGAACGAGTAGCCGAAGATGTTCTTGCGCGTGAACGCCTGGACGATCTCGCTCACGACACCCATCGCCGGCAGGATCATGATGTAGACCGCCGGGTGCGAGTAGAACCAGAACAGGTGCTGGAAGAGCACCGGATCGCCGCCGAGCGCCGGGTCGAAGATCCCGAGGTGCAGGCCGCGCTCCGCCGCGACGAGCAGCACCGTGATCGCGATCACCGGCGTGCCCAGAATCATGATCAGGCTCGTCGCGTAGTGCGACCACACGAAGAGCGGCAGGCGGAACCACGTGAGCCCCGGCGCGCGCATGCGGTGCACCGTGACGATGAAGTTGAGGCCCGTCAGAATCGAGGAGAAGCCGGCGATGAACACGCCGAGCGCCGCGGTGATGACGTGGCCGTTGGCGGCCGCGGTGCTGTAGGGCGTGTAGAACGTCCAGCCCGTATCGACGCCGCCGCTCAACGCCGCGACGAGCGTGAAGATGCCGCCGAGCACGTAGATGTACCAGGACAGCAGGTTGATGCGCGGGAATGCGAGGTCCTTCGCCCCGACCATGATCGGGATCAGGAAGTTGCCGAGCACCGCGGGGATCGACGGAATGAGGAAGAAGAAAACCATCACCACGCCGTGCATGGTGAACATCTTGTTGTAGGTCTCCGACGTGAGCAGGTCGCCGGCCGGCGTCAGCAGCTCGAGCCGGATGAGCATGGCGAAGAAGCCGCCGATGACGAAAAACGCCGTGATCGACACCAGGTAGAGCACCGCGATGCGCTTGTGGTCTTTCGTCAACAGCCACGACTTGAGCCCGTGGCCGTTGTTCAGATAGTTCAAGGTTTCCATGATCAGTCCTTGCCCGGGCCCTGCGGCGCCGCCGCTCCGGCCGGCGCCGGTGGCGTCGCCTCACCAAGCGAGCGCACGTAGGCGATGAGCTGCAGCAGCTGTTCCTCCGTCACGAGTCCCTGGAAGGTCGGCATGATCGGCAGGAAGCCGTCGACGATCTTCGCCTGCGGATTCACGATCGACTCGCGGATGTAGGCTTCGTCCGCCACGACGGTCGCGCCACCCTGCAGCCGCACGGTGTGCCCGAACAATCCCTTCAGCTGCGGCGCTCGCGCCTGCGCGTCGTCTCTGTGGCAGCTGATGCAGACGAGATCCTGGAACAGCTTCTCGCCCGCGGCGGCCGGCGACTCGGAGGCGCGTCCGCCCCCCAGCCACGCCTGGAAGTCGTTCGGCTCCATCACCTCGATCCAGCCGATCATTCCAGAGTGTCTCGTGCCGCAGTACTCCGCGCAGAACAGGTGATAGCGTCCCGGCTTCGTCGGTGTGAACCAGAGCACATTGTACCGGCCGGGAATGACGTCCGCTTTCACACGAAACGCCGGGATGAAGAAGCTGTGGAGGACGTCCTCCGATCCCATCGTCAACTTGACGGCGCGCCCGACGGGTACGTGAAGCTCGTTGATCTCCTTCTGCCCGCCCATATGTTGCGCCTTCCACATCCACTGCTTGCCGACGATGTAGATCTCCATCGCGCCCTTGGGCGGACGGTACGCGTCGAAGAAGACCATCGCGCCCCATCCGAACATCACCATCGTGATCGAAAACGGGATGATCGTCCACAGCAGCTCGAGCGCGAGCGATCCGTGGATCGGGACGCCGACTTCGTCGTCGTTCTGCCGGTGATACCTGATGGCGAAGATGACCACCAGCGTCGCGATGAGCAGCGAGAAGAACGCGGTGACCGACATCATGAAGAAATAGATGCCGTCGACCTGCGCGGCGTGCGCGGATGCCTCCTGCGGGAACAGCGGAAAATTCGTGAACATCGCTTGATTCGGTTAAGTCGCCGTTTCGTTCCGGTGTTCCGCCCGCTCCTTCCGCAGGCTGACGAACAGGAACGTCCCGAGACCGAGCATCGTTGCGACCGCGCCGATGCGAATGGCACCAATCGCGGTCGCGCCGTACTTCCCGGTCGAGGGATCGTAGTGGTAGCAGAGCAGCAGCACGTCGTCGATGGGCGTCCCGATGTGCTCGTCCGACGCTTCGATCACGCCGAACCGGATGTCGCGCGCCGAGAATTCGATCCCGTAGAAGTACTTCGAGATGGTCCCCTTCGGCGTGAGGATCTCCACGCCCGCTCCGTGCGCGTACTGCTGGATCGCGGGATCGAACGCGTACCGGAACCCGACCGCGGCGGCGAGCTGCCGGATGTTCTCTTCCTTCCCCGTGAGGAAGTGCCATCCGGCGGCGCTCTGCGGGCGCTTGTAGCGATCGAGGTAGACCTGCTTCTTCTGCACGGCGAGCGCCGGGGTCTCTTTCGGATTGATGCTGACGGCGACGACGTCGAATTCGCGGCCGACGTCGAAGTTGAGGACCCCGAGCGCGCTGACGAGCCCGTTGAGGACCTGCGTGCACAGCATCGGGCACTCGTAATAGACCATCGCGAGGATGACCGGCCGCTTCCCGAAGAACTCGCCGAGCCGCACCTCGCGCCCCGCTTCGTCGGCGAACACGAGGTTCATCGGCACCTGATGATTGAGCCGCTGATCGATTCCCACCTGCTGCAGAAGCCCTGGCTTTGCATTGGCGGGATCGCCGGCGTCGTCGGGCGCGAGCCCCTGCGCCCGCAGCGGCGATGCACACGCGAGCAGCGCGAGCGAGAGGAAAAGACGCTTCATTTCTTGATCTCCTGGCCCGCAGGCGCGGCTGGCCGCTGCGCGGGGGCAGGCGGCTGTCCGGATCCCGGGGGCGCAGCAGCGCCGGGAGGCGCGGCATGCTTCACGGGAATCATCCGGCCGCCAGAGGACTCGCCAGACGCCGGCGCGTAGGTTCCGAGCGTCTCGTCGGCCGCAGCTCCGGCACGCGAGGGAAGCCCGTGCTGAACGACGAGCTTCTTCGCGAGATCGATCGGGACGCGGGCCAGGCCTTCGCTCTGGTTCATCCAGCCGTAGCCCTCGAGCTTTCCGGTTTCCTCCTCACGAAACCGGCGGAGATTCTGCGGTTCGTTCGTGAGGAGCCGCGGGCCTTGCGGCGGCTGGCCCGCCGGCGCGGCGACCGGCGAGATCTGCGGGTCGCGCTTCTCAGCCTGCTTTTCGAGCGCGACGAACAGACCGTACATCAGCGCCGCCGCGAACGCGACGACAAGGACCAACGCGCCTGCAAACGCCAGGAGAGTCCGGATGTTGACGTCCGATTGCTCGTGCGCGACGTCCTCGTTGTGCATCTCCTCATCGGTGTAGTGGTGGCCGGCCTCGAGCGGCTGATCAGGGGAGGTCATGCGCGAACGCCTCCTTGAAGAACGGATCGTTGAGAGGCAGCAGCGGACGGCTGCGCAGGTTTCGTGCGAACAGGAACAGCCAGATGCCCGCGAGGCCGACCGGGAGCGCGATGTCCATCCAGTGGATCGGGAATCGCCGGTGCGGGAACATCGGCTCGACAGTCCAGATCAGATCGATGACGCGCATGACCAGTATTCCGATGGCGACCTGCGCGAGCAGGTGCGGCCGCCGCTTCAGATCGCGCGACAGCAGCAGCGCGAACGGCAGCGCGAAATGCCCGAACAGGATCGCCAGCGACATGTACTGCCAGCCACCGCGGAAGCGGTTGGCGAAGAACGGGATTTCTTCCGGGAGGTTGCCCGCCCAGACGATCAGAAGCTGGGAGAACGAGAAGTACGCCCAGAGCATCACGAACGCGAGGAGCAGCTTCCCGAGATCGAGGAAGTGGAGCCGGGGAATCAGATAGGTCGCATACGGCTCCACGTTCGAGAGCAGCGCGAGCACGCTGATGACGAGCGCGAACGCCGTGAGCCCCTGCGCCGCGACGAAGATCAATCCGAAGATCGTCGAGTACCAGTGCGGATCGAGGGACATGATCCAGTCGACCGACGCGAAGGTCATCGTGAACACGTAGACCAGCAGGCCGGGCGCGCTCACGGTTCGGAAACGGCGCGTGTCGGATGGATGCACCGCGAGCTCGCCGCGGTCCTGCGCGGCGGACCACGAGTTCAGCAGCCACGAGCACAGCGTCCAGATCGCGAAGTAGAGGACGGCGCGTCCAAGAAAAAACGGAACGTTGAGATACAGCGCCTTGCGCTGCAGGATCTCGTCGGTGCGCACGGCCTCGGGCTGCGCCCACGTGTAGAGCCTCGGCAGACCAAAGACAAGCGGAATGAACATGAGCGCGACGAACGGAATGTTGCGGCTCGCCGCTTCGAACACGCGCCGGCCCACCAGTCCCCATTGCCCGCCTGACAGGTGCTGGAGCATCAGCAGCGCCAGCGGTCCGACGCTCAGACCCAGGCAGAACAGGAACCCGATCAGCCACGAGCGGAAGAACTGATCCAGGTCGAGGAACGCGCCCACCGCGCCCGCAAGAAGTCCCCAGAACGCGGCGATCCCCCCAATCTTCTGGAGGCGCTTCAGCGCGGGAACGTCTGCGATCAGTGCGTGTGTATCCATGCAATCAATGCTTCCCGGGCTCGTGTTCGCCGCCGCCCGACTGCTGCGGGACCTTCGTCGGATCGCCGCCCGGCACGTCGGAGGCCGGCGCGTGCTGACTGTACTGGAGCGCGCGGATGTAGGCGACGATCGCCCACCGATCGCGCGGCGCAACCTGCGCGCGGTAGTCCGGCATCGCGCCGAAGCCGTTCGTGATCACGTCGAAGAAGTAGCCGACGTCCGCCTGACGCAGGCGATCGATGTGATAGGAGGGGGGCTGCCTGTAGCCGCGCTGCACGACCATGCCGTTGCCGCCGCCGGTGCGATCGTGGCAGGGGCTGCAGTAGATGTTGTAACGCTCCTGGCCGCGGTTGATGACCTTCTCATCGATCGCAAACGGGAACTCCTTCACCGTCACCTTGTCGATCTTGCCGGTGAAGAACGCCTCGTCCTCTTGCAGCGTGCCGCGCGCGACGGTGCCTTCGACGAGTGGCCGCGCGCTGGAGCCGTCGGAGAAGAACGCGCTCGACCGCAAGCCGCGGTACTTCGGCTGGTTGTGCATGTCCTGGCGGCAGCCGGTGATCACGACAAGGGAGAAGGCAGAAGGAAGAAGGCAAAGAGCCTTCACCCAGCGCGCGGGGCGCAGGCGCTCCGCGTCCCGGATCCCGGATCCCGCGTCGCGGCTACTCGGCGACATCGTTCACCTCCGTGGCGCCGAGATCCTTGAGGAACGCGCGCGTCCGGGCGTGATCGAACTTCGGATCGATCGCCTCGATCGCGAGGAAGAAGCGGTCCTGGCTCGCGTGCGCGGCGAACCGTTCGACGTTGAACACGGGGTGATACGGCATCGGAAAGCCGTTCAGCCCGAACATCCCCAGGACCGCGGCGAACGCGGCGAAGAGAATCGTCAACTCGAACGTCACCGGGATGAACATCGGCCAGCTCAGATACGGGCGGCCGGCGATGCTCAGCGGATACGCCACCGCCGAGACCCACGCCTGCAGTCCGAGCCCCGTCAGCATCCCCGCGATCCCGCCGCCCAGCACGAGCAGCGGCACCCGCCTGTCCTCCAGGTGCATCGCGTCGAACGTCTCGTGGATTGGGAAGGGCGAGTACGCGTCGAACTGGCGGTAGCCCTCGTCGTACGTCCGCCGCGCCGCGTTGACGAGCGACGTCGGATCCTCGAACTCGGCCATCACGCCGTAGAGCGCCGGAACGGGTGGTCTGTGATCCATGGCGTCGGCGCGCTCAGTGCGCTTTCGCTCCCTTCACCCGCGCACCGGGGACAACGGTCCGCATCTCGAAGATGGAGATCATCGGCAGCACCCGGATGAACAGGAAGAAGAGCGTGATGAAAAGGCCGATCGTGCCGAAGAACGTCATCATGTCCCACTTCGTCGGCCAGTACATGCCCCACGACGACGGGAGGAAGTCGCGATGCAGGCTCGTGACAACGATCTCGAAGCGCTCCAGCCACATGCCCACGTTCACGAACTGCGCGATCACGAACAGCCAGATCGGCGTCGTCCGGATGCTCTTAATCCAGAGGAGCTGCGGCGCCATGATGTTGCACACCATCAGCATCCAGTAGAACGGCCAGTACGGGCCGAACATCCGGTTGAGAGTCATGTACTTCTCGTACTGGTTGGCGCTGTAGAAGCCGAAGAACGCCTCGATCACGTAGCCGTAGCCGACGATCAGCCCGGTCACGAGCATGACCTTGCCCATGTTCTCGAGGTGCCGCATTGTCAGGAAGTCCTCGAGGCCGTAGAGCACGCGCAGCGGAATGGCGAGCGTCAGCACCATCGCGAAGCCGGCGTAGATCGCGCCCGCGACGAAGTAGGGCGGGAAGATCGTCGAATGCCATCCGGGGATGATGCCGATGGCGAAGTCGAAGCTCACGACCGTGTGGACGGAGAGCACGAGCGGCGTCGACAGCCCCGCGAGCAGCAGGTAGGCCGCCTCGTATCGCTCCCAGTGCCGCGCCGAGCCGCGCCAGCCGAGCGCGAACATCCCGAAGAGGCGCTTGATGTGGATCGTCTTCGCGCGATCCCGAAGAGTCGCGAGGTCAGGCACGAGTCCGACATACCAGAACAGCAGCGAGACGGTAAGGTAAGTGGAGACCGCGAAGATGTCCCAGATGAGCGGGCTTCGGAACTGCGGCCAGATGCCCATCGTGTTCGGATACGGCAGCAGCCAGTACGCCGCGAGCCACGGCCGCCCGGTGTGGATCAGCGGGAAGATGCCCGCGCACGCGACCGCAAAGAGCGTCATCGCTTCCGCGAAGCGGTTGATCGAAGTGCGCCAGTCCTGCTTCAGCAGGAGGAGGATCGCCGAGATCAGCGTTCCCGCATGGCCGATCCCGATCCACCAGACGAAGTTGATGATCGCGAAGCCCCAGCCGACCGGGATGTTGACGCCCCAGATCCCCGTGCCCTTGATGAGCAGCCACGTGATCGACATGAGCAGCACCATCGTCAGCATGAAGCCGACGAACAGCCCGAAGAACCAGCTGTAGGGATGCCGCCGCGTCAGGACGATCGCGGCAATCTTCTCCGTGACGGATCCGAACGAGTGGCCCGGCTCGATGACCGGCGGCGGCGCGTAGACGGGATGTGCGTCCATCAGTGTTCAGTCGCGTGCGAAGCCGGCGGCGCCAGCTCCGGGTTCGGGTTTCGCAGCACCGCAAGGTACGTCGTCCGCGGCCGCGTGTTCAGATCCTCGAGCACGCCGTAATTGCGCTCCTGCGCCTTCAGCTTCGCGACCTGACTGTTCGTATCGTTCAGGTTGCCGAAGACGATCGCGTCCGACGGACACACGGCGGCGCACGCGGGCACCACCTCGCCATCGCGGATCGCGCGGTCGTCGCGCTTCGCGTCGATGCGCGCCTGGTTGATGCGCTGCACGCAGTAGGTGCACTTCTCCATGACGCCGCGGCTTCGAACCGTGACGTCGGGATTGCGCATCGGATACAGGCTCTGCGTATCCCAGTCCTGATACAGGAGGAAGTTGAACCGGCGGACCTTGTACGGGCAGTTGTTGGAGCAGTAGCGCGTGCCGACGCAGCGGTTGTAGACCATGTCGTTCAGGCCCTCAGAGCTGTGCGTCGTCGCCGCGACCGGGCACACCAGCTCGCACGGCGCGTTCTCGCACTGCATGCACGGCACCGGCTGGTGGTACGCCTCGACGGCGGTGTCGTACTGGTCCCCCGCGAAGTAGTGGTCGACGCGGATCCAGTGCATCTCGCGCCCGCGCGCGACCTGGTCCTTGCCGACGACCGGGATGTTGTTCTCCGCGACGCACGCGATCGTGCACGCGCTGCAGCCGGTGCATGCGCTCAGGTCGATCGCCATGCCCCACTTGTTCCCGTCGTACACGTGCTCGGGATACATCGTGAGGGTCTTGGGCGGCTTCTCTCCCTGCTCCTCGATGACGCGCGGCTCTTTCGTGTACTCCTCGATCGTGGCCACGCGCACCGGGTTGCGCCCTTCCATCAGGTGATGTTCCTGCGTGGTCGCGAGCGGATAGTTGTCGCCCGTCTTCGAGATTTCGAGGCCGTTGCCGAACCACGGCGCGTCGGATGTGCGCAGCAGATACGCGTTGAAGGCTTCGGATTCCTTCGTGGCGTTTCCCACATTGCCGGCCATCTTCCGGCCGTAGCCGAAGAACACGGTGACTGACTGCTGGGGGTGCCCCGGGACGCGGAACACGGGCATTTGCGTGGTGTTGCCGCGATACTTCAATTCGATGACGTCGCCGTCGCTGAGACGACGTTCGCTCGCGAGCTGCGGGCTGACCCACGCGGTCGTGTCCCAGGTCACCTTCGTGAGCGGCTTCGGAAGCTCCTGGAGCCAGCCGTTGTTCGAGAATCGACCGTCCCAGACCGTCGGATCGGGACGGAAGATCAGCTCGAGGCCGCCTTCCACCTTCGGTACGGCAGGAGCAGCCGGCGCGGGCTGTGGTGGTGCGGCCGCCGGGGCCGCCGGCGTTTGTGCGGGTGCTGCTGCCGCACCGGCCGCAGGCTGTGTCGCAGCCGCGGCAGGCGCAGTCGTCGATGCAGCCGCTGCGTTCATCGGCGTGAACGGCGTCGCCGGTCCGCCGTCCGCAAACGCGGTGCCCTGGATGAAGCCGTCGTGCAGCGCGCGCCGCCAGAAGGCGTCAACGTTCTTGAATGGCTGCCCGTCGCTGCTCGTGATCGTCCAGCCGCCGCCTCCGCCGAACGCGCGCGTCCAGTAGTCCTTCACGATCGCGTAGCTGCGGGTATCGGGCTTCGCGGTAAACGCCGTCATGATTTCCGCCGCCGTGCGCCCTTCGTACAACGGCGCAATGAGCGGCTGCATCAACGTGACGGTGCCGTCGTGAGAGCGCGCATCGCCCCAGCTCTCGAGCGGATGCGCTTCGGGAATGTGCCAGTGGCAGAGGAACGCGGTCTCGTCAGCGTACAGGCCGTGGTAAATCGACAGCCCGGCCTTGTTCACTTTGTCGAGCTTCTCCGAAAATTTCAGATCGGCCGGCGCGGTGTAGACCGGGTTCACGCCGCCGAGGATGACGAGCATCTCCACCTGGCCGGCGTCCATCGCCTGCGCGAGCTCGCCCAGCGTGCCCCCCTGCGGGGTCGATCTCGCCGCGACCTGGTGATCGTACGTGACGGTCGTGCCGACGTTCCCGAGCGCCTGGTTCATCGCGCGCGCGATCGCATGCACCGAGGCCGGCTGATATTCGCCGGCGACAATCACCGACGTGCCCTTGTGGCCCTGTAGATCTTTGGCGATCGCGGTGATCCACTTCGCGGCGTCGCCGCTGGCGCTCGCACCGGTGCCGCCCGAACCGCCCGCGCCAACGCTCGCGCCGAGTTGCTGCGCAAACCCTTCGATCTCTCCCGCCTTGAGCGCAAGACGATGATCCGCCTTGACGCCCGTCAACGACGGCGTGCTCTCGATCGCATAGAGACGATTCATCTCCTTGCGCTCGTCGGTCACGCGGCGCCGCGTCGCAAAATCCTTCTGGTAGCGAACGCTTCCGGGACCGCAGGTCAGGAAGTCGGAGTCGAGCGAGACGACGACGTCAGCCTTGTCGAAGTGATAGATGGCGTCGCTCACCTCGGCGCGCGAGACCGGGTCGTACTGATGCCACCGCGCCTGGGGAAAATCGGCGAGCACCGTTGCCATCAGTTCCGCGAGCGACGGCGAGGTGATCGGGGCGCTCAGGAAACGCAGTCCCGCACCCTGCCTGGATTTCTGCCGCCGCGCGGCTGATGACACGGCCGCGAGGAACGTTCCGTACGCCTGAACCTCGCCGCGCCCCGTGATGATCCGCGCGCGATCGGGATCGTAGAGCCCGAGGATCGCCGCCTGGGTGAGCGCATCGGTGGCGCCGAGGCTCGCCGGATGTTCCGGATTGCCTTCGATCTTGGTCGGACGCCCCATGTGGCTCTCAACCAGCACGGGCTGCGCGACGCCGGAGAACGGGATCGCGCTCGCGAAAAACAGCGGACGTCCCGGCACGATGTCTTCCGGCTGCTTCACGTAAGGGACGATCTGCTCCGGCGGCTGCTTCGTGCAGGCGCCGACGCCCGCGAGCGCGAGCGACGCGCTCATCAGCTTCAGGAACTGCCGGCGGCCTTTCGGGTCGTTCCACTCGGACGCCTGTTCCGGAAACTCGCGATGCAGGTATTCGCGGAACTGCAGCGTGTCGGCCAGCTCGCCGAGGCTCCGCCAGTACAGGCGTCCGTGCGACCCCGCAAGACGCGATTTGATTGGAGAAGATTCCATGCGGTTAACTAGTTGGAAACGCGCAACTTACCGGTGGCATGTCGAGCAGCTTGTGAGCTGTTCGACGCTGGCGATCTTGTATTCCTGCACAAGGCGCTTCCCGAAATCGGGATCGTTCGCCGGGCGTTCCCACGCCATGTTGTAGACCTCTTCGCGCGGCCGCACGTACTGCGCCGGATTCCGATGGCAGTTCACGCACCAGTTCATCTGCAGCGACGCTTCCTGATACATCAGCGGCATCTTGTCGACGCGTCCGTGGCAGGTCGCGCATCCCACGCCCTTCCTGACGTGGATGCTGTGATTGAAGTACACGAAATCCGGCAGATCATGAACGCGGGTCCAGTGCAGCGGCTTGTTGTCGCGGAAGCTCGCCCGCACCGGCTCGAGGATCGGGGCGTCGGTCCAGATCTGCGAGTGGCAGTTCATGCACGTCTTGGTCGGCGGAATGTTCGCGAACGCCGATTCTTCCACCGACGTGTGACAGTACCGGCAATCGATCCCTTCGCCCCCTACGTGATGGGCATGGCTGAACTGGATCGGCTGCTCGACGAACATGCCCTGGTTCGTGTTGTATCCGGACAGGTGCAGCATCGCGACGACGCCGCCGAGGAGGGCGACGACGACGAGAAGCGCGACGATGCTCAGCCGAGAATAGATGTTGCTGTGGCGATGGAAGATCTGACTCATCGTGTCGAAGTCCGGGCCCGCGTACTCCCAAGAGCCTACTTCAACCCGCCTCTCAAACAGAAGGGGGCTGCGCGAGCGAAACGCGCCGGTGACGCCGCCGTCGCGTGGCCGGCGCCGTCCTCATAATGTGAAAGTTTTCACAATGTTGTCAATGCTATGCTCCCAGCCTCCCTTATGCCCGATGCGATCGCGCTGCGCGGTGTGACGAAGCGCTTCAACGGCACCGTTGCCGTCGATAACCTGTCGCTCGCGGTTCCCGCGGGCTCGATTTACGGCTTCATCGGCCCGAACGGCTCCGGAAAAACGACCACGCTCAGGATGATCATGCACATCCTGCTGCCCGATTGCGGCGAGATCGAGGTGCTCGGGTCGAGCGATACGCGCGCCGCGCGGGATCGCGTGAGCTACCTGCCGGAAGAGCGCGGTCTCTATAAAAAGATGACGATCCGCCGCCTGCTGCGCTATTACGCGCGCCTCAAGGGGGGCACCCGCGCGCAGATCGACGTCGCGATCGAGGAGTGGATGCAGCGGATGGAGCTGCCCGGGCTGCTCGATCGGCACGTCGAGACGCTCTCGAAGGGAATGTCGCAGAAGGTCCAGTTCGTCGCCGCCGTTGTGTCGAACCCCAGGCTGCTGATCCTCGACGAGCCGTTCTCGGGGCTCGACCCGGTCAACGCGCAGGTCCTGAAGGACGCGGTGCTCGAGATCCGGCGCCGCGGCGCCACCGTCGTCTTCAGCACGCACGACATGTCGACGGCGGAGAAGATGTGCGACCGCATCTTCATGATCTTCCGCGGGCGCAAGGTTCTCGACGGCTCGCTCGAGAGCATCCAGGACCAGTACGGCGCCGACACGGTGCGGGTGCGGACATCACAGGGCGTGGCGGCGCTTTCGGGGATGCCTGACGTCGAGAGCGTCAACGATTTCGGGCAGATGCAGGAGGTGCGGCTGAAAGGGGATCCCCAGGGGTTCCTCGCACGGCTCACCGAGCGTGGGGCGGTCTATCACTTCGAGGTGACGCGGCCGTCGCTGCAGGACATCTTCGTGCGGATCGCCAGGCCCGATACCCATGCGTAAAACGCTCATCGTCGCGCAGTCGGAGTTCGCCACGCTCGTCCGCAGCGAGGCGTTCATCGTGAGCGTCATCCTGATGCCGGTCGTCATGGCGTCGTCGATTCTGCTCGTCCGCGCGACGAAGGACACGACCGACTACAAGGACCGGACCTTCGCGTTCGTCGACTACAGCGGCGTCATTGCGGAGCCGCTGAAGGCGGTCTCGGACATGTACAACTCGTCCACGGGCCAGGGTGCCGGACCGCTCGTGCGAAAGGGGGCGCGCTTCATTCCCACTGAAGTGAAGCCGGATGGCCGCAGTCCCGATCAACTGCGGCTCGAGCTGTCGGAACGGATCCGGCGGCAGGAGCTCTTCGCGTTCGTCGAGTTCCCGAAGGAGGTCGTCGATCCCGCGTCCGGCGCGGCCATCAAGTACTACTCGGACCATCCTTCGTACAGCGCGCTCCCGCAATGGCTGCGCGCGACGGTCAACGCGATCGTGCTGAACGAGCGGTTCCGCCAGGCCTCCGTCGATCGCGCGCTGGTCGTCAAGCTGACGAAGCCGGCGCCCATCGAGGAGCTCGGCCTCGTCGAGCGGGCGCGCACCGGCGAGTTGAAGGAGGCGCAGCAGGTCGACGCCGCGCGGGCCTACGGCATCCCGGTCGCGGTGCTGATGCTGATGTACATCACCGTCATGTCGAGCGCGCCGCAGCTGCTCAACAGCGTCATCGAGGAGAAGATGAGCCGCATCAGCGAGGTGCTCATCGCGTCGATCACGCCGTTCCAGTTGATGATGGGGAAGCTGATGGGAGGGGTCGGCGTGTCCACGCTGCTTGCCGCGATCTATATCAGCGGCGCGCTCGCCGTCGCCCAGTACTGGGGGGGCTACGCGAGCGCAGTCACGCCCGCGATTCTTCTCTGGTTTTTCCTGTTCCTCGTGATGTCGATCTTCATGTTCGGGTCGTTGTTCGTCGCCATCGGCGCTGCGTGCAACGACCTCAAGGACTCACAGAGCATGATGACTCCCGTGATGGTGATCGTCATGCTCCCGATGTTCACGTGGGCGTCGGTGCTGCGCGCCCCCGACGGCACGATGGCGACCGTCCTGTCGCTCATCCCGACGGCCGCACCGTTCCTGATGATGCTGCGCATCTCGCTGCAGCCCGGGCCGCCGCCGTGGCAGATCGCGGCGTCCGTGCTCGTGATGGCGACCACGGTCGTCGTGATCGTCTGGGCCGCCGGCAAGATCTTCCGCACCGGGCTGCTCATGCAGGGCAAATCGGCGACGGTCGGGGAAATGCTCCGCTGGGTGCGGGAGAAATGAATCCCTCATCCCTCATCGCGAATCCCTAATCCGGTAATCCCTGAATCGGCGAATCCCTGAATCGGCGAATCCCTGAATCGCGTCAATCGCTGAATCCCTGAATCGGATCCCGCATCACGGATCCCCCGCCTTCGCCGCGAAGCGGCTTCGGCGAGGCCTCGCCGTAGCCGGCCCGACTCCGCGTGCCGGCGGAGGCGGGCGCATCCCGGCATTCGAACTTCCTCCGGTAATACGCAATCCAGATCTGAGTCGCAGGAATTCCGACCATCGATGGCAGGACCCACGGGATCACCGCGGTGACGCCGGTAAGATGTGCGGCGAGGACGCGACCCGCGCCGATGACCAGGAACGCCGTGTGGAACGCGATTCCGCCGGCAAGCATCGATCCCATGTGCTCGTACCACCAGGACATGCGCGAGGCATACGGCATCCGAGCAAACCGAAGATTGCCGCGGCCGACGAGGACGCCGATCGGGCTCAGCGCTGCGAACACGGGCTGATGTGCGAGGAACGCCAGCGCGATCATGCCGGCGGCCGCGACGATGGCGGCCGTGTTGAGCGCGGTGTGGAACGGCGAGCGAAGCCTGGCAGGTTCAGCGCGCGTCTCGAGCACGCGCACGCCGTGATACACGGGCGCAAAGGTGATGATCACGAGATACACGAGAAAGAACGCGAGTATGCGCGGCCGCCCCGGCGTCGGCGCGACAGTGATCATCGCGGCCATGGCGAGTCCCGTCAAGGCAATCACGCACGTGGCGTTGTAGAAGATGCGTCCGATCTGGACGTGCGTCTGCCCGCCTTTGCGTGCGATTGCCGGCGTCCAGAACGCCGCGAGCCCGGTGATGCCCGCGAGCACATGAATCGACAGCGCGAGCCTGTACAGTTGCAGCACTTCAACCCCCAAGTTTTTCAGTCAGTTCCTTGAAGCGGCGGCGGCTCACCTCGTGCTTCGATCCATCCTTCAAGGTCACTTCGCCATGCCCGCCGGCCGTCGGAGCGACTTCGCGCACCGAATCCAGGTTGACGATCGCGGCGCGCGAGATGCGGAAGAACTGCCGCGGATCGAGCCGCGCTTCGAGATCGTTCAGGGTGGGCGACATCCAGTAATGCTGATCCGTTGCGTACAGCTTCGTCACGCCGTCCTCCGACACGAAGCACAGGACCTCGCGCGCAGGAACGACCCGGTATGCCGAACCGCGGCGCGCGAGGAACCGCGCCGGCGGAGCGGCGGCGAGCGTCGCCTTCTCGATTGCCTCGTCCGACTTCAGTCCTCCGCGAACGCGCTCGAGCGCCTGCCCCAGGCGCGCGCGGTTGACGGGCTTCAGCAGGTAATCGACCGCGCTCAGTTCGAAGGCGTCCACCGCGTATTGATCGAAGGCCGTACAGAAAATGATGTGCGGCCGCGGCGAGGGGAGCGACGCCGCGACTTCCATCCCCGTGCAACCGGGCATCTGGATGTCGAGGAACACGAGATCGGGCGCGAGGCGCGCGATTTCCTCCATGGCGCGCTCGCCGTCCTCGGCCTCGCCGGCGATCTCCACGTCGGCGACCTCATCCAGCAACCGCCGCAGCCGGTCGCGCGCCGGCTGCTCGTCGTCCACCAGCAGTGCCCGGATCACCGCGGCCCCTCTAGGTTTGCGACGACGAGCGTGCGATCGTCGGACGCGGGCGCATCGCCGGTAAAAGCGCGGACGTGGGCGAGCACGGCGTCGACAATCGGGCGCGGTGCCAAGGTCGCGTGTTTGCGGAGAATGCGGATCACACCCTCGGCGTCAAGCGACTCACCGTCCTGCGATTCAGCTTCCGTGAGGCCATCGGAAAACGTCGCGAACAGATCTCCGGGTCGCAAGGAAACGACCGCCTCCGGGAAATCTGCGTCCCGGAGAAGGCCGACGGCTGGCGCTGTCGCTTCGAGCAGCCGCGTCTCGCCCCGCGCTGAGAGCACGACGCCCGGCGGGTGGCCGGCGTTCACGTACGTGAGCGTGGCCGCGGCGGGATCCAACACGCCGAAAAAGAGGGTTGCGAACCTGTTGCCTTCGATCGTTCCGACCGTCAGGCGATCGAGCTCGCGGACGATTTCGGCGGGCGATTCCGGCCCGTGCGCAGCAGTAATCGCCTGGAGCCGCGCCTGCAGCGCCGCGGCGAGAAGGCCCGCATACATCCCCTTACCGGACACGTCGCCGAGCGCAATCCCGAGACGGTTGCCTGGGAGCGGCAGGAAGTCGTAGTAATCGCCGCCGACACCGTCCGCCGGCTCGCAGGCGCCCGCGCACGCGAACCCCTCGCCGCCGAGATCGCCAGGCATCAACCGCCGCTGCGTGCGCACCGCTTCTGCGCGTTCGCGGGTGACGCGGCGCTGCTCATCGATCTCGGTCCGGATCCGATCGACCGTCCGTGCGAGACGATCGCGGTTGACGGGCTTGAGCAGGTAGTCGACCGCGTGCAGCTCGAATGCTTCGATCGCGAAATGATCGTACGCAGTGCAGAACACGATGCGCGGACGCGGCGCATGGAGGCGCGAAACAACCTCGAGGCCGGTGAGCGCCGGCATCTGGATATCGAGGAACACGAGATCGGGCTTCAGCTCGTCGATCCGCGAGACCGCTTCTTCGCCGTCCCCCGCCTCACCGATGACCTTGATGACGTCGGGCGCGAGCATCTGCCGCAGCCGATCGCGGGCCGGCGCTTCGTCGTCGACGATCACCGCGCGGATCATTGCGCCACCTCGTGCACGGGATGCCGCTTCGGCTCCTGCCGCATCAGCGGCAGTGAAATCGAGACGATCGTCAGGTCCCCTGTGCGCGCAACGGCCAACGCGGCGCCCGCACCGAAGTAGCCGTCGAGACGCTGCCGGACGTTCACCAGGCCATAGCCGCCGCGGGCTCGAGGCGCCGCGGGAAGATCGGCGTCCCTGAACCCAGGCCCATTGTCCGCGACCGACACCACGAGCCGTTCCCCTTCGGCGTGCGCATTCACCGTCACCGACGCGGGGCCGCGGACGCTCGACGCTCCGTGCTTCACCGCGTTCTCGACGAGCGTCTGTACGATCATGGTCGGAATCCGTGCCCCGCGGACCGCGGCGTCCATGCGCACGTCCGTGCGCAAACGATCGCCGAACCGCGCGCGCTCGACTTCCAGGTACGCGCGTACGAAATCCAGTTCATCGTCCAGGACCGCCCACTCGCTTTCCGCGCCGCGAAGCGCATACCTGAAGACGTCGGCGAGCTGCTCAATCGTGCGATCCGCGACCGCCGGGTCTCGATGGATCAACCCCGCGATCGAGTTCAGCGCGTTGAACAGGAAGTGCGGGTTGATCTGCGCGCGCAGCGCCTTGAGCTCCGACTTGCTTGCGTGCAGTGACAGCTCGCGTGCGCGCTGCTCCTGCTCCAGCTTCCGTTCCTGCAGGTGCAGGTTCTCGAGCACGTGCGCGAAGACGCCCGACAGCGATCCGAGCAGCTGCACGTCCTGGCTGAAATACGGGGTGTCGCTGACGCGCGTGCCCATCAGGAAATGGCCGACGACCCGGTCGCCCGAGCGGACGGGCATCGTCTGCACGGCGGCCGGCATGCCGGTGGTGCCGGCCTTCAGGCCAGCCTGGACAGGTTCGAATCCCAGGGTGACCGTGGCATCCGCGCCGAAAATGTCTTTCAATCCATCCTGCGCGCGCGCGATCAGCTGCGCGCTCGTCGTCGCGGATCGCAGCGCGCCCATGAAGTGCGAGAGCGCCTCGGGCGGGCTGAAGCGCCGCCCGAGCCAGCGGCGGTCAAGAGCGTCGCTCAGTATCACGTAGAGCCACGGAATCACGACGACGACAGGGATGAGCGCGATGGCAAAGATCCACGGAGCGGCCCACGTGGAGACGAGCGGCCGCAGGACGGGAAGGATGACGGCGAGCCAGATCGTGAGTACGGCAATCGACATGACGAATCCAACGCCCCGTTTCACAAAGAGATCGAAGAACGCGAACCTGTTCTCGTAATACGTGCTGACGAACACGAACACGAGCGGTAATGATTTGGCGATGACTTCGATGAGATCCCCGATGACGGCCGTCGCCGGCCGGGTGTCGCCGCTGAAGGTGGTGACGACGAACAGCAGGATGAAGACGGCAATCATGTAGCCGAAGAGGGCGAGGATCGAACGGCGCGACTGCCGATCGCGCACGCTGGCGGCCCGTTTGTTTCGCGACACCAGCGCGATGGAGTACACGGCGGCGCCGACGAAAGCGGCGATCAGGCCGCTGCTCAGCAGCTGGTCTGCGAGCGCCATCGATTGGCTGTCGGGGGCTTTCAACAGCAGCGCGAGCGCCCAGATCGGCACCACGAGGCACGCGAGGTACGCAGGCCACAAGGCCAGGCGCCATGCGCGCGCGAGCGGCTGCTCGCAGGTGCGCGCAACTTCCGTCCACGAGACGTGCATGATCACGGGCGGAAACGAGAATGCCAGGACGACTGTCGCCACGTCGATCAGCCAGACGCGTCGGTGCGGCGTCATGCTCACCAGGAGCGCGGCGACGTTGGACACGAACCAGAGGAAGCTCAGGGCGAGCAGCACGCCGTTGATTGCGTCGATCTCGCGGCCGGGCGTGACGGCGCGGGTGCGTGCCCCCCACCCGACGCGTCCGATCTCGCGGACCCAGAGCGCCAGCATCGCCCCGTAGGCGAACACGCCAAACGTGTAAACCAGCAGCGAGAACAGCCGCACCGCGTTCATGCGACGAGAATACGGTCGACAGCGCGCGGCGAAAAGGAGAATCGGGTGAACGGCGGGGGATTCGGATGGGCGGCGCGATCCGGTCGATGAACGGGGTGCATGCTACGATCCCCGCATGCGTCGCCGGGTCATTCTGCTCCAGAGGGCTGCACCCTTCGTCCTGCTTCTGTTGCTGTTCTCGGCAGCGGCGGCCGCCCAGCCGGTGGAGTATCGCGTCTCCTTTCCTTCACCTGAACACCACTACGCGCAGGTCGATGTCACCTGGCGCGGCGTGCCGGCCGGGACGCTCGAGGCGCGGATGAGCCGTTCGTCGCCCGGCCGCTACGCGATCCATGAGTTCTCGAAGAACGTGTTCGACGTCCATGCGTTCGACGGAAAAGGCAAGGAACTCAAGGCGAGCCGCCCGAATCCGTACCAGTGGAACGTGGCGGGCCACGACGATGCCGTGCGAATCACTTACAAGGTGTTCGGCAACCACGTGGACGGAACGTACCTCGCGGTGGACGACTCACACGCGCACATGAACATGCCCGCGACGCTGATGTGGGCCCGCGGGTTCGACATGCGACCGGTGCGGATCACGTTCGTGCCCCCCGCGAACTACGCGTGGAAGCCCGCAACGCAATTGTTTCCGACGAACGATCCCTGGACCTTCACCGCGCCCAATCTCCAGTACTTGATGGACAGCCCGACGGAGTTGAGCGACTACACGCTGCGATCGTTCAAGGTCAGGAACCCGGACGGGAAGGAGTTCACGATCTATACCGCCGTGCATCATGACGGCGATCCCTCCGTCATCGACGACTATGCGGCGGGTGCGGAAAAGATTGTCAACGAAGCCGCGGCGGTGTTCGGCGAGTTCCCGAACTTCGACACCGGCACGTATACGTTCCTCGGCGATTACGTCCCGTGGGGTGGCGGCGACGGCATGGAGCACCGCAACAGCACCGTCGTGGCGTCGGCGGTCTCGTTCAAGAACCCGCAGGCGGCCCGCTCCGCGCTCGGCACCCTCTCGCACGAGTTCTTTCACTGCTGGAACGTCGAGCGGATCCGGCCGAAGACGCTGGAGCCGTTCAATTTCGAGGAAGCGAACATCTCCGGCGAGCTGTGGCTCGCGGAAGGGTTCACCCAGTATTACGGCCCGCTGATCATGGCGCGCGCCGGCGTCACGCAGGCGAACCCCGCGAGGCTCGTTCGCGAGGCGGTCGCGGTCATCAACAGTCCTGCGCGCCAGTTCCGCTCCGCCGTCGAGATGAGCCAGATGGCGCCGTTCAGCGACGCCGCCGTCGCCATCGACGAAACGGACCTGCCGATCACGTTCGTCTCGTACTACACGTACGGCGCCGCGATCGCGATCGCGCTCGATCTCAGCCTGCGCGATCGATCGAATGGCCAACTGACGCTCGACGACTACATGCGCGCCATGTGGCTCGCGCACGGAAAGCCGGGCGGACCGGGCCCCGCGATCATCGCGAAGCCCTACACGTTGAAGGATGCGCGCGATCGCCTCGCGGAGGTGTCAGGCAATCGCCGGTTCGCCGACGATTTCTTCGATCGCTACATCGAAGGGCGCGACCTGCCCGATTACACGCGGCTGTTCGCGCGCATCGGGCTCGTGCTGCGCAAGCGGAACGCGGGCGGCGCGTGGGCGGGGATTCTCGATCAGCAGTTCGGCGGCGGTGGACGCACGCGGCGCGGAGCTGCCGCGCCGGCAGCGGCGCCGGCGGGTGGCGTGGCGATTCCGAACCTCGTGAACTGGGGCACGCCGGCGTTCAACGCCGAACTCGAGGAGGGAGACACGATCACGTCGCTCGACGGCAAAGCGGTCGGATCGCTCGACGACTTCCAGTCCGTCCTGCGCGCCCACAAACCCGGCGATCAGATCGCGGTCGAGTTCACACGGCACGGTGCGGCGCACCGCACCACGATGACGCTCGCGGAGGATCCGACGATGGAAGTGGTGACGCTGGAGTCAACCGGCGGCACGCTGTCGGCGGATCAGAAGATGATGCGCGACGCCTGGCTCGCGTCGAAACAGCATCGATAGGCCGCCCATAAAGGGCGGCCCACATCGCCGGTGAGGCCGGTCCCACATCAGCGGTGGGGCCGGCCTTTCCGGCCGGCCGTCAGTGCGGACCGAAACGATTATTCAACGCGTCTCATACTTATCGTGATCGGCACGATCGTTCAGCACTACCGTATCGGCGAACGCCTCGGCGCGGGCGGAATGGGAGAGGTGTATCGCGGTGAAGACATGCGGCTCGGCCGCCCGGTCGCGCTGAAGTTTCTCCCGCCGTCGCTCAAATCCGATCCCGAGAGCCGCGCGCGGCTCCTCAACGAGGCGCGCGCCGCATCGATGCTCCGATCGCCCAACATCGCTGTGACCTACGACATCGGCGAGGACGGCGGCACCGACTTCATCGTCATGGAATACGTCGACGGCGAGCTGTTGTCCGCGCGCGCGGCCGCAGGCCCACTGCCCGTCAGCGAGGTCGTCGACGTCGGCCTGCAGGTGGCCGACGCGCTCGACGAAGCACACGCGCGCGGCATCATCCATCGCGATATCAAAAGCGCGAACCTGATGCGGACGCCGCGCGGCCTGGTGAAGGTCCTGGATTTCGGGCTCGCGAAGTTCGTCACGCAGGAGGGCGCGCGCGAGCTCACGCAGGCGCAGATGACGATGGCCGGTATGGTCATCGGCACCGTCTCCTACATGGCGCCCGAGCAGGCGCTCGGCCGGCCCGTTGATCATCGCGCCGATCTGTTCTCGCTCGGCGTGGTGCTCTACGAGCTGCTCACCGGACGGATGCCCTTCGACGGCACGTCGCCGACTGAAATCATCGACCGCATCCTGCACGAAACGCCGCCGCCGCCGTCACGTCACGTCAGCGGCGTGCCGGCGTCGCTCGATGCGGTCGTCGCGCGCGCGCTCGAGAAGGATCCCGACTTTCGCTATCAGCACGCACGCGACATGAAGCGCGATCTTCAGCAGGTCGCGCAGGAGATCGAGCGCATCGTGCCGCGCGCGACGGCCCGCGTCGCCGCCGCGGCATCCGCGACAGCGATTCACAACTCCGTCGCGGTGATGACGTTCTCGAACATCACGCGCGAGCCGGCGGACGACTGGATCGGAACGGGGATCGCGGAGACCGTCAGCTCCGACCTCAAGAACATCCACGGACTGACGATCATCGGCCGCGCGCGCGTGTACGACGCACTCCGCAACCTGAGCACCGACGCGCACCTCAAAGACTCGCTGGCGATCGACATCGGCCACCGGCTCGGCGCGACGTGGGTGGTGGTCGGCGGATACCAGCGGATCGGCGACCGCGTGCGCATCACGGCGAACTTCGTCGAGGTCGCGACGGGCGAAGTGCGCCGCACCGTGAAAGTCGACGGCCGCATCGACGACATCTTCGCGCTGCAGGACAAGATCGTCTTCGAATTGAGCCAGGGGCTGAACGTCGTCCTGAAGGGGACGGAGATCGCGGACATCGAGCGCCAGGAGACCGCCTCGGTCGACGCGTACGAGAGCTACGCGCGGGGCATGATGAACCTGCGGCAGGCGACGCGCGACTCGATCGATCGCGCGATAGCCGCGTTCGAAGACGCGACGAAGCACGATCCGGAATATGCACGCGCGTGGGCCGCCCTGGGTGGCGCCTACGAGCTGAAGGCGAACTTCCTCAGCATCCCCGACATGCTCAACGAAGCGGTCGAGAACGAGCGGCGCGCGCTCGCGATCGATCCGGAGCTGGCCGACGCGCACATGTGGCTCGGCGGTGGACTGCTCGCGCTCGGCCGCGTGGATGAAGCGGTCGCGGAGATCCGCGAGGCGCTCCGGCTGGACCCGGAAAACGGCCAGGCGTACCAGGGGCTCGCCCGCGCCTCCTGGGTCGGGCAGGGAGACTTCGCGTCGGCCATTCCACTGTTCGAGCGCGCGATCGAGTTGAATCCGGAGGCGGGCTATTCGTACCTCCAGCTGTCGATGCTGCTCGCGTGGGCAGGGCAGCTCGATCGCGCCGGCGAGATCGCCGCGCGTGCCATCGAACTGCAGGAGCAGTTCATCTCGGGGAACTTCGGGCTCCAGATCGTCGGCGCGCACTCGCGGCTCGGCTACGTCCACTATTTGAAAGGCGAGCACGAGGAAGCGCTGCGCGAGTACGAACGCGAGCTCGCGTTCATCGGCGCCGGGGATCACGCGCTGCGCGAGCGCACGCTCCTGGAGCTGAACGTCAAGATTGGCGCCGCGTACCTGCGGCTCGGCCGGCGCGACGACGCGGAGCGGCATTTCGGCCGCGCGCTCAAGAGCTTCGACGCACGCGTGGCGAACGGGGCCGATGACCCCTTCACGCGGTACTATATCGCCACGCTGCATGCGCTGCGCGGCGATCGCGATCTCGCGCTCGAATCGCTCGCGCGCGTGGCGCACGCCCTGCCGAAGCTCACCGCCGCGCGTGCACGCCTTGACGTCGATCTGGAATCCCTCAAGGACGACGCGCGGTTCAAGGCGCTGACCGCCTGATCTCCCATGAACAGCTACGACGTCATCATTGTGGGGGGTGGCCCCGCGGGGCTGAGCGCCGCGCTCGTTCTTGGCCGCTGCCGCCGCTCGGTTCTCGTCTGCGACGCCGGCAAGCCGCGCAACTGGGCCTCGCAGGCGCTGCACGGCTACCTCACGCGCGACGGGATCGACCCGCCGGCATTCCGCGCGAGCGGCCGGCGCGAGCTGCAGCAGTATCAAACGGTGGAGGTGCGCGATATCGGCGCGATGAGCGCGGAATGTCGCGCCGGCCGCTTCCACGTGACGCTCGCGGATCGCACCGAGGTCTCCGCGCGCAAGCTGCTGATCGCAACCGGAGTCCTCGACAACCTGCCTGAAATCCCCGGCATATCCGATCTGTTCGGGCGCAGCGTCTTTCATTGCCCGTATTGCGACGGCTGGGAAGTGCGGGATCAGCCGATCGCGATCTACGGCAACGGAAGCCGTGGTCTGGGCCTGTCGCTGGAGCTCACCGCGTGGAGCCGCGATCTCGTCCTGTGCACCGACGGTCCGCCGGAGATCGACGACAAGGGACGGCAGCGCCTGGCGCGGAATGGCATCACGCTGCGCGAAGAGCGCGTCCGCGCCCTTGAGGGCAGCGACGGGATCCTTCAGCGCATCGTGTTCGAGACTGGCGACCCGCTGCCGCGCCGCGCGTTGTTCTTCAACACCGGCCAGTTCCAGCAGTCCGAGCTCGCGATCCATCTCGGGTGCGAGTTCAACGAGCAGGGGACCGTCCGCACCGGCAAGTACGAATCGACCCACATCTCGGGCTTGTACGTGGCCGGCGACGCGTCACGCGCGGTGCAGTGGGCGATCGTCGCCGCCGCGGAAGGTGCGGAGGCCGCGTTCGCGATCAACACCGACTTGATTAAGGAAGATCTCCGCTAGATCCGAATTGGACTGCTCCAATTCGGATTGGACTGCCGTCAGGGCTTATTTTCCTCCGTAGATCCGAGAATATTTGACGATTCTGCGCGGCCAATCGATGATTGGACCGTCAGAACCCGCTTGTTCCGCGCAACCTTGGTCAGGCGAGTGTCGCCGTGGCCCGCGAAGCGGGGCGGGAGGCGGAGCGAAGGCGGAGCACATGTTTCAGCAGATCGAACGTCAGTTCATGCGCAGCGCCCGTCCCCTGTACGGGCACCTCGTGAACCTCTTCGAGTCCGCGATCGCGCGGGGGGACCTGCCGTCCGGATCGCGCCTGCCGCCCGAGCGCGAGCTCGCGCAGCGGCTCCGCATCAGCCGCACGACCGTCGTCAGCGCCTATCGGGAGCTGGAATCGCGCGGCCTGCTGCGCGGCTATGTGGGCCGCGGCACGTACGTCTGCGCGGCGCCGGAACCCGCGGGGACGCCGTTCGCGTGGCGCGGAAAGATCGCGTCGGCGGCACTTCGTTCGAGCGACTCGACGCTGCGGGATGCGATCCGTCATTCGTCGGATGCGCGGCTGCTCTCGCTGGCCGCCGGTGAGCCCGCGATCGATTGCTTTCCGACCGCTGCGTTCCAGCAGGCGATCGATTACGCATTGAAGAAAGACGCGGAAGCGGTGTGGAGTCACGGACCGACAGAGGGGCAACCGGTCCTCCGCGACGCGATTGCGGAGCGATTTCGCGTGCCGGCGGAGAGCGTCCTCGTGCTCGCGGGCGCGCAGCAGGGGCTCGATCTGCTCGCCCGATGTCTCGTCGATCCCGGCGATGCCGTGATCATGGACCGCCCTGGCTATCTCGGCGCGATTCAGTCGTTCCGTGCGGCGGGCGCGAAACTGATCGGATGGGATGTCGCGCGCGCCGACGTCGACGAGCTCGAAGATCTGCTGGTCCGGTATCGGCCGAAGCTGATTTACACGAACCCCACGTTCCAGAATCCGACCGGTGCGACGATGCCGATCCGCACGCGGCGCGAGCTGCTGAAGCTGGCGGAACGCTATCGGGTGCCCATCGTGGAAGACGCGACGTACGGCGAGCTGTATTTCTCCGAACCGGCGCCGCCATCACTGCGCGATCTCGACGCGCAGAACCTGGTCATTCATCTGAACAGCTTCTCGAAGGTGATGGCGCCCGGGCTGCGGCTCGGATGGTTGTCGGCGGCGCCGTCGATCATCGATCAAATCGCGATCATCAAGCAGCGCCTCGATCCGCACACGCAGAACCTGGTGCAGTTCGCGATGGCGCGTCTCATCCGCCAGGGCAGCTTCGATGCTCACCTGAAAACGCTGCGGGCGGAGCACGCGCGCCGCTGCTCGCAGATGATTGCGGCGGTCCAGCGCCACGTCCCCACGGGTGCGCTGTGGTTCGCGCGTCCTCACGGCGGTCTGTACCTCTGGTGCCGCCTCGCGCCCGGGATCAGCTCGCGATCGCTGCTCGATCGCGCGCTGACCGAGGGGGTCGCGTTCATCGCCGGCCACGCGTTCTATGCGGATCCTGCAGGAGAGTCGGAGCTGCGCCTCTGCTTCTCGAGCGTGACGCCGTCAACGATCGACAAAGCGGTGACGCGGCTGGCGGCGAGCCTCGAGAGGATCGAGCGGCGGTCGGCGTAGCGGGGGATCTGACCCCAGCCTCAGCGGAACGTGCCGAGGCGCGGCACGAACACGCGCCAGCTCGTGTCGCGGGCGAGCCGGT
>WNGF01005657.1_pt1 | contig 31273 bp, 20 predicted proteins | sample 5400641 | NCBI WGS metagenome assembly WNGF01 (sample SAMN13153371, study PRJNA577476) | soil metagenome | isolation source: 80 cm soil or saprolite under grassland replicate 2 | place: USA:California | collected 2016-06-15 | reverse complement strand
CATGACGCCACTAGGTAACAGACTCCGTAAGGCGCGCCGGCGAAGTGGAGGTGCCCGTCATATGCGCCATCCCCGGCAGCGCCGGCCAGCACCTGCCAGGCGGCCCGCCCGGCGGCGAGCAGGTCCACGGACAATCCCGGGTCGAGCTGTGCGAGCCGCCTGGCGTCGGCGCCGGCCAGCGCGGCTTGTACCGCCTCGTCGTACGGTCCCGCGCGCGCGTCGAAGAACCCTGGCGCCTTCTCGGAACGCCGCGCCGACGCATCGCCCATGACGAGCAGCGCAACGCGCGGTGACCGCCGCGCGATCTGCGCACCCAGGCGAAGGCACTCGGCTGTCGGTGTGCCGGACGCCACGGCGATCAGCCGCGTGCGCGGCGACGGGCCGACCGAGCGGCGGGCAGAGGCGTCAAGCAGCCCAGCCCGTTCCATCAGCCAGCGCCCGATGGTGAGCGACAACGGTAGCGTGGCGCTGCCGTCACCCGTACGCCAGGCAACCCCGTAGCCAGCGAGGCTCCCGGCCGCGCTGGCAGCGAACTCCGCAGCCTCGGTTGCCCCGCCCACCGTTACGATCAGATCCGGCTCGGTCGCAGACATCGCCCCCACCGCCGCGTCGGCCGCGGCGCGCAGATCGTCCAGCTCGCCCGCGGCAGCCCCAGCCGCATCAGGAACGAGCAAGGGCGGATGTGGGCAAACGGCGGCCGCGACGAGCACGCTGGCGTCACGCGTCGCCTGGCCGACGCAACGCAGGCATGCCGAGCAGCACGGGACGGCCAGCACCGGCGACGGCCGGTGGCGGCGCAGCCTGCGTGACGCGTGTTCCAGGCTGCCCGCAGTCCGCGCCGCCGTCCGGAACATTGCCGACTGCCATTTCCCACGCTGCGCCGGCACACGTCCGCCGGACGGCCAGCGGCGGCAGATCAGCGATCAGGTGGTGGGGTGCCGCATGTGTGACCGTGATCGTCACCATGTCGCCAGGCCGGGGTGCGCTGCCGCCGGGCATGAAATGTACGAGCCTGCCGTCGGGCGCCCGGCCCGACATCCGGCGCGTGACGAGGTCCTTGCGTCCCTCGCCTTCGGCGACGAGAACCTCGACTTCCCGGCCGACCAGCGCCCGGTTTTCTGCCCAGCTGATCTCCTCTACCACCGCGACGAGCCGCTCATATCGTTCCCGCACAACGGCCGGCGGCACCTGGCCCGGCATGTCGGCAGCCGGAGTCCCCGGGCGCTTCGAGTACTGGAACGTGAAGGCGCCCGCGAAGCGCGCCTGGCGCATGACGTCGAGAGTGTCGGTGAAGTCGCGTTCTGTCTCGCCGGGGAAGCCAACGATAACGTCGGTGGTGATGGCGGCACCGGGAATGGCCGCACGGACCTCGTTGATGATGCGCAGGTACCTGTCCTTACGGTAGGCGCGGCGCATCGCGCGCAGCACAGCATCCGAGCCTGACTGCAACGGCATGTGCAGCTGCGGCATCACATTGGGTGTCTCCGCCATGGCCGCGATCACGTCCGAAGTGAAGTCCCGGGGATGGGGGGAGGTGAAGCGCACCCGCTCCAGACGCTCGATCTCGCCGCAGGCGCGCAGCAGTTTCCCGAACGCCTGGCGATCGCCGAACCCGGCACCGTAGGAGTTCACATTCTGTCCGAGGAGCGTGACCTCAAGTACTCCCTCGCTGACCAGTGCGCGTATCTCGGCCAGAACCTCGCCTGGGCGGCGGTCCTGCTCGCGGCCCCGCAGGTGTGGCACGATGCAGAACGTGCAGGAATTGTTGCAGCCCACCGAGATCGCGACCCAGGCGGAGTAGGCCGACTCGCGGCGCGCTGGCAGCAGCGAGGGAAAACGCTCCAGCGACTCCTTTATCTCGACCTGTGCCTCGTCGAGCACGCGCGCGCGTTCGAGAAGGGCAGGCAGCGCGCCGATGTTGTGGGTGCCGAAGACTACGTCCACCCAGGGAGCCCGGCGCACGATCTCGCCCCTGTCCTTTTGCGCCAGGCAGCCGCCGACCGCTATCTGCATGCCCGCGTCGCGCTCCTTGGCGGGACGCAGGTGGCCGAGGTTCCCGTAGAGCCGGTTGTCCGCGTTCTCCCGTACTGCGCAGGTGTTGAAGACCACCACGTCGGGGGCTTCATCCGCCGCGGCGCGCCGGTAGCCGGCCTCCTCGAGCAGGCCTGCCAGGCGTTCGGAGTCGTGCACATTCATCTGGCACCCGTAGGTGCGGATCTGATACGTGCGGGCAGCGGCCTGTTCCATGATGCTCATCTCCGGATAGAGGGTACGCTGCCTGCGCCGCTGACGGGAGTCACGCCCAGCGCTCGGACGGGTACAAGCGGCCTTCACGTTATGGACTTTACGTACTTGTATCGTTACTGTGGGTATTGATGAGGTTTGGCGCCGCATCCTCCGCGAAACCGTCCGGCAACGGGACGTGGATGGCAGCGCTCCCGAACCTGCTCTCATGTACACCAAGCTGCCGGGTCTATACCCCAACGTCCCTCCGCATAGGGCACGATGCCGCTATGACCGAATGCGTGACGGCGCCATATGGCGCCTGGCCCTCCCCCATCGGCGCCAGCGATGTAGCACGCGCGAACATCCACCTGTCCTTTCCGACCGTCAGCGCCGACCAGGTGTGGTGGCAGGAGCTTCGGCCGGAAGAAGGTGGGCGGACCACCGTGGTGCACCGGGCGGCAGACGGTCGCCGAACCGAGCTCGTGCCACCACCGTGGAATGCGCGCACACGCGTGCATGAATACGGCGGACGTTCCTACCTTCCAGTGCCCGCAGACGCCGTCACGCGCGCGGCCGGTAAGACCGCAGGCGGGTGGGAAATAGTGTTCACGAACTACGCCGACCAGCGGCTCTATCTCAGCCAGACCGTATTCGGCCAAACCGCGAAGACCACGGCCAAAAAGGGTGGCGGGCGCACCAGACAGTGGCCCGGCGTGGCTGAGCCGCGCCCGCTTACGCCGCTTCCCGCGCAGGAGTGCGCGCTGCGCTACGCCGATTTCGTGCTATCGCCCGACCAGGCGGAGATCTGGTGCGTCCGCGAACGCCACGAGGAAGGTCGCGTCACTCGGGCGATCGTCGCGGTCCCGCTCGATGCCTCGGCCGCGGACGACCCGTCGGCTGTGCGCGAACTCGTCACCGGATCGGACTTTTACGCCTTCCCGGCACCGTCCCCCGACGGCAAGCGCCTGGCCTGGATTTGCTGGAACCATCCGCGCATGCCATGGGACGGTACGGAGCTACGAGTAGCGACGATCGAAAACGGTGTGCCCGCGAGGGGACGGCTCATCAAGGGGGGCGTCGCAGAGTCCGTACTCGGACCGTGCTGGCGCGACGAGGCAAGCCTTTACGTCGTCTCCGACTGGTCCGGCTGGTGGAACATCTACCAGGTCGGTCTCTACGGCGAGCCACCACAGGCCCTTTACCCGGCCGAAGAGGAGTTCGCCGGGCCGCTGTGGCAGCTGGGCGGCCGGCCATTCGTCCGGCTTGGCGATGGTCGACTGGCGGTCGTGCACGGACAGGGTGACCTCAGGCTGGGCCTGCTGGACCCGGACAGCGGCGAGATGACAGATCTCGACGTGCCCTACACCTCCGTCGAGCCCGCCCTGTCGGCCGACGGGACGTGCATCGTGGCCGTCGCTGGAGCGCCGACGACGCCGCAGGGTGTTATCCGGATAGACGTGGCCACCGGCCGCACCGAGGCGCTCCGACGCGAACTCGACGAGGTACCCGACGGCGCATACTTGCCCGTGCCCACGGCGGTGGAGATTGAAGGGCCATTCGGCCGGGTGGTGCACGTACTCGTCTACCCGCCGTCGAATCCCGCCGTCGCCGCGCCCGACGGCGAGCTCCCGCCCTTCCTCGTCCGGGTTCACGGGGGCCCGACCAGTCATGGGACAAGCGTGCTCGACCTGGAAAAGGCGTACTTCACCAGCCGCGGCATCGGAATTGTCGACGTGAACCACGGGGGCTCCACCGGATACGGCCGCGGATACCGCGAACGGCTGCGGCGCCAATGGGGCGTCGTCGATGTGGAGGACGTCAACGCGGTCGCGCGGGGGTTGGTGGCCGCGCGGGAAGCGGACCCGCGGCGGCTCGCCATTCGTGGTGCCTCGGCGGGTGGCTGGACCTCCCTCTGCGCGGTAACGACGGGTGCCGCCGCGCACGGCAAGCTCTTCAACGCCGCCACGTCGTACTTCGGCCCGGTCAACCTGGAGGAGTTCGCGCGTCGGACCCACGATTTCGAATCCCGGTATCTCGATGGTCTCGTGGGCCCGTTGCCGGGGTTCGGGGCAACGTTCCGTGAACGTTCACCCGGAGGGCATGTGACGGAGGCCACGAGCCCAGTTCTGGTACTGCAGGGGACGCGCGACCCGATTGTGGCGCCGGAGCAGTCCGAGGCCATCGTGCGCGAGCTGGCCGAACGCGGCATCAAGCATGCCTACCTGGCCTTCGACGGAGAGTCGCACGGCTTCCGCAGAGCCGAGACCGTGATCGCCGCGCTCGAGGCGGAGTTGTCCTTCTACGGCCAGATCCTTGGGTTTACCCCGCCCGGCGTTCCGGTGCTAAAGCTCGAAGGCGACACCTAGGTGGCTGGCTTTTTCGCCGCGGCAGTTTAACGAGCGAATTCGGTTGCGCGCGACTCCCGCACCACGATGACGCGGATCTGGCCTGGGTAGGTCAGCTCCTCCTCGACCTCCTTAGCGACGTCGCGTGCAATCACCTGGGCCTGGATGTCATCCACCCGGTCGGGCTTCACCATTACCCGAATCTCGCGGCCGGCCTGCATGGCGAAGACCTTGTCCACGCCGTCGTGGGCGCGAGCGATCTGCTCCAGCCGTTCCAGCCGCTTCACGTACGCTTCGAGCGACTCCCGCCGGGCACCAGGTCGGCCGCCGCTGATGGCATCGGCTGCCTGGGTGAGCACGGCCTCCACGGTCTGAACCTCGACCTCATTGTGGTGCGCCTCGATGGCGTGCACCACGTCCGGGGACTCGCCGTACCTGCGGGCGATCTCGGCTCCCACCAAGGCGTGGCTACCCTCGACCTCGTGGGTGAGCGCCTTGCCGATGTCGTGCAGCACCGTACATCGCTTGAGCAGCGTGGAGCTCAGCGCCAGTTCGCTGGCCATCAGGCCGGCGATGTGAGCCGACTCGATCAGATGCTTCAGCACGTTCTGCCCGTAGGACGTGCGGTACCTAAGCTGGCCGAGGAGGGTGACAAGTTCCGGATGCATGTCCGTGATGCTTAGCTCGACGAGCGCGTCCTCCCCCGCCCGAACGCACAGCGCCTGGACTTCGGTCTTGCTCCGTTCGTGCGCCTCCTCGATGCGCTGAGGATGGATGCGCCCGTCGAGGACCAGCCGTTCCAGGGTCAGCCTGGCCACCTCACGACGCACCGGGTCGAAGCATGACAGCAGGACGGCTTCTGGCGTGTCATCGATGATCAGGTTGACACCTGTCACCGACTCGAAGGCGCGGATGTTGCGGCCCTCCCGGCCGATGATCCGACCCTTCATCTCGTCGCTCGGCAGGTGTTGCACGGAGACGACGGACTCGCTGGTCTGTTCGGTCGCGACGCGCTGAATCGCCAACGTCACGATCCTGCGGGCCCGTTCCTCGCCATCAGTGCGAGCCTTCTTCTCGATTTCCCGCACGGTCAGCGCGGCTTCGCGCTTCGCCTGGTTCTCGATGTTCGTTACCAGCTCGGCCTTGGCCTGTTCCGAGGTGAGGCCGGCGGCTTGCTCGAGCACCTCTCGGCGCTGCGCATCGAGCTTGTCGAGTTCGGCGCGTCGCTGGCCAAGTTTGCCCTCTAGCTTGTCGAGTTCCGCTGCGCGATCCGACAACTTGCGCTCTTCATTGTCTAGCCGCTGCTCTCGATCGGAGAGCCTGCTTTCACGGCGTTCCAGATCGGTGCGCAGCTCCCTCAGTTCCGCCTTAATCCCGAGCGCTCCATCTTCTATCTCGGCGCGCGTCTTTTCGGCCTGGGCGACCGATACCTCGGCTCGCTGCATCATTTGGGAAGCATCGGTCTTCGCGCGGGACAAGACCTGTTCAGCCTCGCTGACGGCATCGTTCGGCTGACGCTGTGCGCTGATCTCGCCTCGATCGTCGCGTCCGGGCGGGGGTGAACCCGGGCGGCGCAGCATTATGATGATCGCGAACAAGCTGGCGAGCAGTCCGAGCCCGAGCCCGATGAAGGCAAGTACAACTGCGCTGCCCACGGCTACCCCTTTCTGCTCGCTGCGCAGCCGTGATCGGTACCACGGCCGCGCCCTGCCGCGAGGGGTTATGAGCGCGTGCGGCGCTCCGCCGCCCTGCACAACATCGCCGACAGCGATCGCCGGCTTTCGGCAGGGTCCCTGCTGTTGGTACTGCCGCGATCCGGCGAAGGCTCGCGGCTGTGTAAACGGGCGCAGCCTCTACCGCCATCGCCATGACGAGACGCCTGGCTGCTTGGTTGGGCGCAGCCAGTCCATCCGCCAGGCTTTCTGGCGTGCCGGTACGTATCCGGCCAGTGGCGGGCACCGCAGGGTCTGCGGCCCGATTGTGGTCTGTGCATGGTCAGGTCTGTCTATGCCAATCCGCACGCTGCGGAGTAACACCTCGCTGCCGTGAGGTTAAGCTGCGATAACGTTTTGGGGCAAGCAAACCATCGCGCCAAAGGTCTGCTCACCACCCGAAAATCCCGGCCTGACCAGGCACGATGCGTACTCAGGAAGCTGTTGAAAAGAGCCGTCGGCTAGCCGCCGTCCGGGCGAGCCTTCATTTCAGCCCCGCACTCGGCGAGTCGCCTCAGCCTCGGCGTCCACTTGGTCATTGGTGCCGGCCTCGGCGAGTTCGTCGAGCAAGCGCTCCACCGAATCGTCCAGCCAGGCTCCCGTTGATTCGTTCAATCCAGGCTCGTCGGTCACTTCCTGCTCCAGCGCCTCACGCACCACCCTGAACACCAGCGCAGGCGGATAACCCTTGCGGGCGAGCACCCCGGCCAAGTGCCGAACTCGGGCACGCGCCGGCTGCCCCCTCGTGGCGGCGAGTCTCTTGTTCACGAGCTGTCGTGCCGTTGCCGCTTCTTGTTCCGGATCAAGCATGCTGATCGCGTCACGAAGGTCGTCTTCCCCAACACCGCGTCGCCGCAGCTCAGCCGCGAGCACGTGGCGGGACAGACCGCGGCTATGGTGGCGCGACTCCACCCAAGCGGAAGCAAAGACGGCGTCATCGATCAATCCGGCATCGGTGAACCGGCCAAGGACCTGCTCGGCCGTGGTCTTGGGCACACGACGGCGGCGCAGGGCGCTTGCGAGCTGCGCCCTCGTTCGCGGCGCGATGGTGAGCAGCCGGAGGCAGATTTCTCTGGCCACCGCCTCCGGGTGAGAAACTCCGGGATCACGGCGCCCCGTGCGGCCGGGTTCCGCGCGGCCGGGTTCCGCGCGGCCGGGTTCCGCGCCACCGGGTTCCGCGCCACCGGGTTCCGCGCCACCGGGTTCCGCGCCACCGCGTCGGCGCGTCAGCGCCTTCCGCGTAATCCCCCCCGCGTAGCGCGCATCTCCAAGTCGCGGCTCATGAGCGGGGCGCCCGTCGCTCATGACCCCGATGCGCCGCCGGACCGTCCGGCGCCAGATGCCCTCGGCCGTCCGGCAGAACCAGGGAGTGGAGTCACAGAACCGCCCGCGGATGGCCCGGCCAGAGCGGAGGCCCGGGACGCACCAATAGCTCCCGGGGAACCCGCATCGAGCGTGGGCCCCACGCCAAGCTTCTCTTTGATCTTCTTCTCGATCTCATCGGCCAGGTCAGGGTTACTGCGCAGGAAGTTCCGCGCGTTTTCCTTCCCCTGCCCGAGCTGGTCGCCTTCATAGGTGTACCAGGCGCCAGACTTGCGTACGATGCCCTGTTCCACACCGAGGTCGATCAGCCCACCTTCCCGGCTGATGCCCAGACCGAACAGCATGTCCATCTCGGCTTGCCGGAAAGGAGGTGAGACTTTGTTCTTCGCGACCTTGACGCGAATCCGGTTCCCCACCGCCTCGGTGCCATCTTTAAGCGTCTCGATACGCCGCACATCAAGCCGGACCGATGAGTAGAACTTGAGCGCTCGTCCCCCCGTCGTGGTCTCTGGACTCCCGAACAGCACACCGACCTTTTCACGCAACTGGTTAATGAAGACCGCGGTGGTCTTGGTCTGGCTCAGCGCACCGGTGAGCTTGCGGAGGGCCTGAGACATGAGCCGGGCTTGCAGGCCGACATGACTGTCGCCCATCTCGCCCTCGATCTCGGCACGTGGGACGAGCGCAGCCACTGAGTCGATGACGATGATGTCGAGCGCACCGGAGCGGACGAGCATATCCACGATCTCAAGCGCCTGCTCGCCGGTATCCGGCTGGGAAACGAGCAGCGCATCGGTGTCGACACCGAGTCGTTTGGCGTACTCGGGATCGAGCGCATGTTCGGCATCGATGAACGCGGCGATCCCGCCCATTTTCTGGGCGTTGGCGACCGCATGCAGCGCGAGCGATGTTTTCCCGCTGCTCTCAGGTCCGTATATCTCAACGACGCGGCCACGGGGCAGCCCGCCGATGCCGAGAGCGACGTCAAGCGCGATCGAACCGGTGGGGATCACCTCAACCGGGGCGCGAGCCTCGTCACCAAGGCGCATGACCGAGCCTTTCCCGAATTGCCGCTCGATCTGGACGAGCGCGGCCTCAAGGGCCTTGTCCCGATCACCGGGCCGGTTGCTTCCCGCCCTATCGCTAGCTGCCATGAGAACTCCCTGTAAGGGTCACGGGTCTGGTGGCGCCGCCGCCTTCCGCCCGGGTGATCGTCTGGTTGTCAGCCGCCTTGCTGGATCTGCCACTGTGTTTGCTGGCACCGTGTTTGCTGGCACCGTGTTTGCTGGCACAGACGCTACGCGCCCCCACCGACAATTTCCGCCAGGGCACGGTGCGCTGGCCCAGGGGGCACCCCCCAGGAACGCACCGCCCCAAAAAAGCACCGCCCAAAGAGAGCACCGCCCCGCGGGAACGTCCACGAGCAACCGCGCACTCCCACGATCCTGGCCAGGGTCATCGCCGGGGCGCGATCTCGGCAAGAGCTATGCACACCAGCAGCGTATGCGAACAGCTGTTCGACCATGGACGCGACACGCCGACGCGCGAGGAAGTGACACCGCGGCCGCGCGGGCAAGGAAGTACGCACCCCCGCCCCGCTGGGACCCGCCCCGCTGGGACCCGCCCCCGCAGGCACCCGGCCCCGCAGGCACCCGGCCCCGCACAGGCCACCCAGCCGCGCCTTCGCTCGCGGCCTTCAAGCGGACGTTTCGCGAGAACTGCTGATTAAAAATGTCATAGTTCGTGCGATTTGCCCAAGATCTCGTTGATCTCTATGTGATACCGGTTGCCGACGTGACTGACCACAACGTCTGAGTTTATTGACCATCCGCAATTCAGATAAGGACCAATGTCACTTCTCCGCGGACCTCGAGGCGTTCAGACTAACTCTACAGCTTATCCTGGGAGATCACGGGTTATCTTAGGAGATCGCGGGGGACATGCGCCATGCTACGGGTCATCAAGCGACCGGACGGAAAGATCCGGCCAGGACGTGAATCACGACCGGGAGTCGCGCTTATCACGCGCGCGTTACCGCGGGCATGGAGGGGCATCGTCGGCATACTCCGGCGTTACCGCATCCATAGGGCGGCGAGCCCGAATGTCGACAGAGCGCGGCAGTGGCATCGCCACCGCTCCAGGTGGATAGCGCTCGCGGAGAGCCTGGCCTACCTCGGCGCCGTGATCTACCTTCTGTGGGCCGCCTATGCTCTCGCCGTCCTCGCCTTCTTCCGGCGCAAGATGTGGGTTGAGAACTACTGCGACCAGGTTGGCGCCTGCGGCAATCTCTCCGGCTTCGTCGGCCCCTTCCTCGCGCTGGCCCTCGCGACCGCCGCATTCCTGCTCTGGCGGAGGTGGTGGGTGAAGCGGCCGATCATGCTGAAGGCGAAGAGCAGGGCGCAGGATCTCGTCCCGACCGCGGGCACCATCATTAACAGCGTTGTCGGCCGCGATGAGTTGTGCCGCGTCATCATGCAGGGGCTTCATGATCCTGAAATGCGGCGCCCACATCTTCTTGTGGGCGGTGTCGGCACGGGCAAGACGGCCGTCCTCGTCCAGCTAACCAGAATGCTAGCTGACCGCCGCGCGGTGCCCGTGCCCATTCGATTGCGTGACGTCGACAGAAGGCTCAACTTCAACGACGCAGCCAGGGAGCGGTTCTGCACGGAAGTGGACCCGGGCACAATGGCCAACGGCCAAGCCGAGAAGGTGTGGCGCCAGCTTCGCAGGCATGGTCAGGTCGTGGTGCTCGCCGACGGGCTCGAAGAAGCGTTCCCAGCGGGCGACGAGAACGAGAAGGACCGCGACAACCTCATCAGACAGGCGATCCGGCAAGCGGACGAGCAAAAGCTCCCGCTGGTCATCGCCTCACGGCCACACCACCCGCTCGAGGCAACGACCGCGGCGATTATGGAACTCGAGCCGTTGAGCGAGGAAGCGGCGCTCGAGTATGTCGGCCTCGACATGACCGTCCAGGACGAGCACCGCATTGACTGGATCGTGGAGACGGCCAGCGTGGCCGACGCGCCGCTGTATCTGCAGATGACACGCCAGCTGCACAAGAACGGCTTGCTTGAGCACGTCACGGACAAGTCCCCGGTGCGCCTCGATACCCGCGAGGTGGATTGCTCCGCACTTCGCTGGCGACTGCTCGACGCGTGGCGCGAGGCACTTGCCAAGGGCCACCTTCGCCCCGACCTGGCCTTGTCGACCACGGATCGCGATGAAACGATCAAGGTGGTTTCTGGCCTGGCCTGCGTCGGCTTACTGAAGGACACGCTTGAGGTCAAGTTCGAGGACCTGATCGGATATGTCGGAAAGGATGAGACCCAGGCGGGCGCAGGCTCAGGTGGCCCAGCTGACGTGAATTATCAGCCGGCGTACCCCGAGATCTGGGACAAGGTCAGGCAACATCTATGGCCCAATTTGAGTGAACGCCAGGACAACGGCCCACGGCGTTACCGCTGGCTGGTCTCGCTGGCCGCGACCCGCGGCGAGCAGCTTGGGCTGGTGGAGGCATATGGCAACCGAGTGCGTTTCCCGCACAGCATCTTGCAGTCATACTTCGGCTCTTCGCTACTCAAGCTGTTCCTGCAGGAGGACGGCGAGGACAATCGCCTGGCGAAGGCGCTGAACGATCCGGGTCCTGGGCGGGAACTGCTCATCGCCCTTGTGCTGCATTCCCGCGAAAAGCGTGACCTGTGGGAGGCCGCCGAGGGAGATCGAGCGTCGGCAAGCGTGACAGCCGGCACCGAAGCGGGAACGCAGGGGGGAGCGATGAACGACACCAGCAAACCCCGCACCGCCACGCTGCGTGAGATGCTCCTGACCGCGGCAGGCGACCACGTTGACGCCAAAGCCTTCGATATTTATGCGGCCGCCCTGGAGATCGACAGCATGCAGGACGAGTCGAATCAAGGGCTGATCGCAAAGAACCTGAGCAAGCGCTGGAAAGACGTCAGGACCGGAGACCGCAGAACGCTCGAAGAGGCAAAACTCGGCGTCGTGAGGCGTTTCGGTGACGCGGCCAGGGAGGTGGCGAGGCGAAAGGGCGCGGCGGCCTACGAGGAGTTCTTCGCGATCGGCCAACTGGAGGAGTCCTACCCGGTAAGGCTGGCGGTCGCACAGGAGATCGGGTCCGGTGGTAACGCGGCCTTCAAGGCGCTTGAAGAAATTTTGCACGAGAAGACCTTGCGTACCTACATGAAAGGAAAGCAGCACGAGAATAGGAGAAACGGGACCGAGGAGATGCCGGGACCAGGAAACCAGCCGGTGGGCAACACCAATGCCCAAGCGGCGGAGAACAACGATGCGGCGCCGGAGCCAGGTGAGCGCGAAGATCTGGTTCGCGGGAGGAGCGGGAACAGCGGGAGGAGCGGGAACAGCGGGAACAGCGGGAACAGCAGCCAGCGACCAGAAATCTGGCGAGGGCTGGTGCTGCGCGCGTGGCTGGCGCCCATGCTGGCTGGCTCCGTGAAGGCAAAATATCGCGAGCCCGCGCGGAAGTATCTGGAGGACTGGCTGCGGCAACTCAAGCCGGAGCGGTCGAGACGTGGCCGGGCAAAGCTGCCGATTTCCCTTGAGATCGCGCTTTCCCAAGGCTTCAAGGCCGCGGCGAACCGAAGAAAGAGAAACCCTTATACCTCCGAGGAGGCACGCGGCTATCTCATCGAGCACGCGGAGGAGATGCTCAAGTACTCGCGTTTCTGGTTCACGCAGTTGACCTTGATCCACGCCCTCTGCCTGTGGGCGCTGCCCGACGCGCCTGGCGCGGTCAAGTCGGCCGGAAACCGCGCCACGCAGAACGGTGAAGTGAAAACCAAAGGCGCGGACAACGGCGGAGAGCAGCTAAAGCGGCGCCGTGCCACCAGGCCAGCGGAAACGGTGGCGCGCTGGCTGTCGATAGCAGGCAGCAAATGCGATCCTGGCGACCTGCACCCGGACGACAGATTAACCCGTGGGCAGCGGATACACCCGTTCGTCGCCGAGGCGGGGGACCTTGCTGTGCTCGCGCTTGAGAGTGGGCACCCGGAACGGTTCATCTGGATCGACGAGAGCGGCATCATAAGCAAGGTCGGCTCGCGGGCGGCCACGCCTACGGAATACCGTAGACACAACCTCTGGGTTCCGCCTTCGGCTGGCTGGAGCGCGCTCGACCGTGGCGCGCAGCAACTGGTGGCCGACGTCCTTGTGCTGCTGAATTTGACCGAGCAGACCGGGTCAGCGAATTCGCCGGATGAACTGCCGGAGGAACTAGAGCGCCGCCTGGAAAGCGCGAACCGGAGCCTGCTGCCACCCTGCATCACCAGGGACCGAAAACCACTTGAGCCCGCAAGGACCATCGGCCGCGCCGAGTCGGGCGAACGCAGTTGCCCGAATAGCTGCCCATTTGACCTGTGCCCGTACCCGCCGAGCGGCGCGCAGCCGCGAGCCGAGCTGACTGAGGCCTTCTGCCGGCGTCAGCAGGCGCTGCTGAGCCGCGGGTTCCCCTGGCTGCGCAGGAAGACGGCACCGTGGCACGGCATGACGCGAAAGGCACTGAGGTCATTCTGGGCAGAGATGGCGGACCGGACCAGGCCGCCAAAGCCGGATGACTGACGAGAAAGCCTGGTGGCCGCGGGACCCCTCAGCGCAGCCGTTCGGGGACTGGAAACGTATCGCACACTGCGCGCCAGACGGTCTTCGCGTCTTCGCCTTCGGCCAGCGCTCGCATTATCGTGCGGTCACCAAGGCTCGCGAATACGTAGTCCTTAGCCAGACTCTGCGCGTAGGCCTCGCCGAACTGAGCGTTCATACGGTCCCAGAATTCACTCAGACGCACCCCGCCACGGTACACGCGAGGTTGCCCAGCCTGGCCAGCGTCGCCGCACCGCGGGCGTGCGAACCATAGAGATCCCGAACGGCTGCCGCCCCGTGTCACCCCCCGGGAACGCGCCGTCGTCAATTATGCGCGGCCCCGAACCGGCGCACATATCCTCCCCGGCGAAACGTGACAGCACGGGGCTTCACGGCCCTTAAGGTGTCACACGTGACACCCGACGACCGCTGGCTGGCCGAGACGTGGCCGTTTGTTGACGCGGCGCTGCCTCCCGCTCCCGCGGCGGCGCTCGAGATCGGTTGTGGGCCACTCGGCGGGTTTGTGCCCGCGCTGCTTGACACCGGGTACGACGCGGTGGGCATCGATCCTGAGGCACCCGATGCGCCGCGTTTCCAGCGCTGCCAGTTTGAGGATTACCAGCTGGCGAGGCCCGTGGATGCGATTATCGCCTGCACTTCCCTGCACCACGTGGCCGATCTGGACGAGGTGCTTGACCGCATCGCGGGCGCGCTGGTGCCAGGGGGAACTCTCGTCGTCGTCGAATGGGCAAGTGAGCTGTTCGACGAGGCAACCGCCGGGTGGTGCTTCGCCCGGGTCGGCGCTCCAGGGCACGATGCCGAACCCGGCTGGCTGCACCGCCGCCACAGCGAATACCTCGCCTCCGGTCAGTCATGGGATGCTTACTGCCGCTCCTTCGTGGAGGAGGAACGGCTCCATGCCGGGGAGCAGATCCTGCGCGGGCTGGATGCGCGGTTCGACCGCCTGTCGTGCGCCTATGGGCCGTATTTCTTCGCTGACCTCGCCGACACGTCGGCGGCATCCGAGCAGGCGGCGATCGACGCCGGGCAGATCCAGGCCACCTGCATCAGGTATACGGGCCGACGCCGCTGACGGCGCCGCAGCGCCTCTAATCAGGGCGAAGGTGACGCAGTCCGGTTTGACATCACCATGAGGGGGCAAATGCCGCACGATTCCGGCCCCCGATCAGGGAGGTAGTGATGTCGACCGGAATTATCGTCGGAATAGTGGTCGCCGTCATCGTCATCGCGGCCGTGGCAGCATGGATCGTGGTGGATGGCAGGCGGCGCAGGCTGCGGCAACGCTTCGGGCCCGAGTACGAGCAGCTGGTCAGAGAACGTGGCAACCGGCGTGCGGCGGAGACAGAACTCGCCCAGCGCCAACGGCACGTCGCGGAACTTAACCTCCGTCTCCTTTCGCCCGAGGAACGCACCCGCTACAAGGCCCAATGGGCGGCCATACAAGAAGAGTTTGTTGAAAGGCCGCAGGAAGCGCTCGCAGGCGCGACGGGCATCATCACTTCGGCCATGAGAGACCGGGGCTACCCAACCGAGGACTACGAGCAGATCCTGGCTGACCTGTCCGTTGAGCACGGGCGTACCCTCCGCCAATTCCGGAAAGCGCACGACATCAGCGTGCGTGCCAGCTCGGGTTCCGCTTCCACTGAGGACCTGCGTCAGGCAATGATCGACTACAGGGACGTCTTCCACGACCTCGCGGGTGTCGGCACCGACGGCGCAGGTGACCGGCCACGAATCCGCCCTGACGAAGGCCGTACAGACCTGGGCCAACGCCCAGACCACGACACTGCGGACCAGGGCCGCCAAACCGAAAGCGCTCCAGACCAGGACCGCCCAGACCAAAGCGCTCCAGACCAGGGCCGCCAAACCGAAGGCGCCCCACACCAGGACCGGCTGGTCGCCGGCGCAAAGACAGAACCCGATGCCCGCGACGCCGCCGTGACCGACGCGCAGGCGCAGCAACCCGGGTCATCACAAGGCGCACCGAGGAGGTAGCGGCTCATGAGTGACATTCTTCGCGAGCCCGACAGTCAGCGAGCCGCAAGCACCACGGACGATCGCGACCTGGCCGAGGGGATCGCACCCCCGGAACCGGCCGCGGACGTGGAGCCCGCCGGGCACACAGAACCAGAACCAGCCACGGAACCAGAACCGGCCGCGGACCTCGAACCCACCCCGCACACAGAACCAGAACCAGCCACGGAACCAGAACCGGCAGCCACGGAACCAGAACCAGCCGCGGACCTCGAACCCACCCCGCACACAGAACCAGAACCAGCCACTGACCTGGAACCCGCTGCCAGCGCGCCGCCCGAGCCGGCCATGCAGGCCATGCAGGCCATAGAGGCCATAGAGGCCATGCAGGCCGACGACGACCCGCCCTTGCTGGCGGATGCGGTCGCGATTCACACGAGGTGGCAGGAGAATCAAGCCACCTTCGTGGATGATCCCCTCGGCTCGGTCACGCGTGCGGCGAGCCTTGCCGACGAGGTGGTCAGCGTCGTGACGGCCGCCGCCCAGGAGCGTGTGCACGACCTGCGCACCGCGTGGGAAGGCGGCAGTGCCGACACCGAGCAGCTTCGCAAGACCCTGCGACACTACCGCGTCTTTATCGACCGCCTTTCCAACGTGTAACACGGTCTCTCCGCGACGCAACACTAGACCGTGTAGTTTTTGTTAGGACAACGGCGCGCGGCGCGTGGGTGTGCGCTACATGACTCCTCGGTAGCGACGCGGTACCGACTCTGTACCGACAAAAGTGTCAGAGGGGTGAGGCAGCATAAAGAGATGCCCGCCCGAACAACCGCCGGCCACCCGGGGAGTGCGCCCCCGGGGCGGCTTGGCGATCCGCTTTGGCGGTTTTCCGAGGCGACCCGTGCCTGGTTCAGCCTCGCCTTCGCCGCACCGACACCGGCACAGCTGCAGGCATGGGACTCGATAAGCAGCGGGCAGGACACTCTGGTCATTGCCCCCACGGGTTCGGGGAAGACACTCGCGGCCTTCCTGTGGGCGCTGGACCGCTTGGCATCCGCTCCCCCTCCCGATGACCCGGCTCTGCGTTGCCGCGTGCTCTACGTCTCGCCACTCAAGGCGCTCGCGGTGGACATCGAACGCAACCTTCGCGCACCGCTCGCCGGGCTGCGCCATACGGCACAACGCCTCGGCCTCCCCGAGCCAGCCATCAACGTCGCCGTGCGTTCCGGCGACACTGCCGCCGATGAGCGGCGGCGGCTCGCCAGCCGCCCGCCTGACATCTTGATCACGACGCCAGAATCGCTGTTCTTGCTGCTCACCTCGCGGGCCAGGGACACACTGCGCAACGTGCAGACCGTCATTGTCGATGAGGTGCACGCGCTCGCGGGCAACAAGCGCGGGGCACACCTCGCGCTCTCCCTGGAACGGCTGGACGCCATCCGGATGCCGAACGGCTGCGCTGGGCACACCGACGTGCATGAAGCCTCGCGCGGCGGGCACGCGCGGCGAATCGGCCTGTCCGCGACGGTCCGGCCTGCTGATGAGGTTGCCGCCTTCCTTGGCGGTGACCGTCCAGTCGCGGTCGCCGCGCCGCCCCATGACAAGCGGCTCGACCTAAAGATCGTGGTGCCGGTCGAGGACATGACCGAGCTTGCCACGCCACCCGGCCAAGACGCTGGTGACACCGCGGGTGGCCGCCGGTCCATCTGGCCGCACGTCGAAGAACGCGTGCTCGACCTGATCGATCAGCATCGCTCGACCATCGTGTTCGCGAACTCCCGCCGACTTTCCGAACGGCTCTGTAATGCGCTCAACGATCTCGCCCATGAGCGGGCCGCAGAGCGCGAGCGGGAGGAGGATGGCACGACGGCTTCCGCCGAACCGCCACTCGTCGCCAGGGCCCACCACGGTTCGGTCTCCAAGGCGGAGCGCGCCCAGATCGAAGAGGCGCTCAAGGCGGGCCGACTACCCGCCGTGGTCGCCACATCCAGCCTGGAACTCGGTATCGACATGGGGGCGGTGGACCTTGTCATCCAGGTCGAGTCGCCGCCGTCGGTCGCGAGCGGCCTTCAGCGCATCGGCCGGGCCGGGCATCAGGTGGGCGAGGTTTCCCGCGGCGTGATCTTCCCGAAATACCGAGGCGACCTGCTTCAGGCCGCGGTCGCGGCGCAGCGCATGCGGACCGGCCAGATCGAGGAACTTCGTAGCCCCCGCAACCCACTCGACGTGCTCGCCCAACAGATCGTGGCCATGACAGCCATGGACGACTGGCATGTTGACGCACTTGAACGGCTGGTCCGCCGCGCGCAGCCGTTCAGGACTCTAACGAGACAGGTGCTTGAAGCGGTGCTGGACATGCTGGCGGGCCGCTACCCCAGCGACGAGTTCGCCGAGCTGCGCCCCCGCGTGGTGTGGGACCGGGTGACCGGCACGCTGGCTGGCCGGCCGGGCGCGCAGCGGCTGGCCGTGACCAGCGGTGGCACGATCCCCGACCGCGGGTTGTTCGGCGTTTTCCTTGCGGGCCACCAGTTGTCACGGGTGGGCGAACTAGACGAGGAGATGGTCTACGAATCACGGGTCGGCGAGGTTTTCGTGCTTGGCGCGAGCTCCTGGCGGATCGAGGACATCACCACCGACCGGGTGCTGGTCTCCCCGGCTCCTGGACAGCCTGGCAAGCTGCCGTTCTGGCACGGGGACGCGCCGGGCCGCCCAGCGGAGTTTGGCGAGGCCATAGGCGCGTTTTGCCGCGAGATCGCCGGGCTGCAGCCCGCTGCGTCACGCCTCCGGGTGGCTGACGTCGGCTTGGACGGCTACGCAGCCGACAACCTCGTCAGCTACCTAGCGGAGCAGCGGCAGTCGACCGGCAGCGTGCCTGATGACCGCACGCTGGTCGTGGAGCGCTTCCGGGACGAGCTAGGCGACTGGCGGATGGTGCTGCACAGCCCATATGGCGCGCGGGTACATGCGCCGTGGGCGCTGGCCATCGCGGCCAGGCTGCGCGAACGCTACGGCGAGATGGATGTGCAAGCGCTGCACGCCGACGATGGGATCGTGCTGCGAATCCCTGACACGGACGAGCCACCGTCCGCCGATATCGTGATCTTCGATCCGGACGAGCTTGAGCAGCTCGTGACGGCGGAGGTGGGAGGGTCCGCACTATTCGCCTCCAGGTTCCGTGAGTGCGCCGCGAGGGCACTGCTGCTGCCGCGCAGGCGGCCCGACCGGCGGACCCCGCTCTGGCAGCAGCGCCAGCGCGCCGCTCAGCTCCTCGCGGCGGCCAGCCACTACGCCACCTTCCCGATCGTGCTCGAGACGGTCCGTGAGTGCCTGCAGGACGTCTTCGACATGCCTGCCCTGAGCATTCTGATGCGTGACATCGCGGCGCGGAAGCTGCGGATTGCCGAGGCTGAGACCGCCACGCCCTCGCCGTTCGCACGTTCCCTGCTGCTTGCATATGTGGGCGCATTCATGTACGAAGGCGACTCGCCGCTCGCTGAGCGGCGAGCCCAGGCACTCACGCTCGACTCGGTGCTGCTCGCTGAGCTGCTCGGCCGGGCAGAGTTGCGCGAGTTGCTCGATCCTGAGGTGATCGCCGAGACCGAGCACGAGGCACAGCGCCTCGCATCGGGATGGCAGGCCCGCGGGCCGGAAGGCGTCGCGGACCTGCTGCGTGAGGTCGGCCCACTGTCAACGGCCGAGGTGGCGGATCGGTGCGCGGAACCCATCGCCGCCGAGCGCTGGCTCGGCGCACTCGCGGCGGCACGGCGGGTGATCGAGATACGAATCGCCGGAGCGCAGCGTTGGGCCGCGATAGAGGACGCCGGGCGGCTGCGCGACGCACTTGGCGTGCCGCTGCCGGTAGGGATCCCGGAAGCCTTCACCGAACCGGTACCGGATCCGCTCGGCGACGTGGTCGCGCGCTACGCGCGGACCCATGGGCCGTTCGCGGCGGCGCAGGTGGCCGACCGCTTCAGGCTCGGGGTGGCCGTGGTGGCCGACGCACTGCAGCGGCTTGCCGCGCAGCGGCGGGTCGCCGAGGGAGAATTCCGACCCGGCGGCCGAGGCAGCGAGTGGTGCGACGCAGGAGTTTTGCGCCTGCTGCGGCGGCGCTCGCTCGCCCGGCTGCGTGCGGAGGCCGAACCATCCCCGCCGGACGTTCTCGCCCGGATGCTTCCCGTCTGGCAGGGCGTGGACCAACGGTTCGCGACGGCCGGGGGCACGGCAGCCAACGGCGAGACCCGCAGAAACGGCACGTCCCACAGCCCGCGCGCAGGGCCACATGCGCTGCTCGACGCGGTCGATCAACTGCAAGGCGCGGCGCTGCCCGCGTCGGCACTCGAAACCCTCGTACTTCCGTCACGGGTCCCTGGTTACTCGGCGGCGATGCTTGACGAACTGACCGCGGCAGGCGAGGTGGTCTGGGCAGGCGCAGGATCCGTCGGGGGGACACGGCCAGGCGGTGACGGCTGGCTGGTTCTGGCCCTCGCCGACACGGCACCCCTCCTGCTGCCGGAACCGGCCGGAATGACGATGACCCCCGCGCACGAGGCGGTTCTCGCCGCGCTCGGCGGGGGTGGCGCCCTGTTCTTCCGCACGCTCGCCGACCGGGTAGTGACGACCGTGTCGAGCAGCCCGCATGCCGCCGACACCGCTTCTGATCCCGGTGTCGCGCCGCATGGGGTCACCGGCCAAACGATCGCCTCGGCGCACGGTCCCTCCTCGCCGGGCACGACCCCACCCGACGTGACCGACCAAACGATCGCCTCGGCCATATGGGATCTCGTCTGGGCCGGGCTGATCAGCAACGACACGCTGGCGCCCCTGCGCACCTTGCTCGGCGCGGCGCGGACCGCCCGCCGAGCCGGATCAGGGGCAGGCCATGCCACGTGGCCCAGGTCGGCAGCGGCCCGCCCGGGCCGCACCGCGGGAAGGCGCCGCGGTTTTGGCCGCATCGCCATGCCATCACGGGCCGGGCCGCCCACCGTGAGCGGACGCTGGTCGTTGCTGCCCGCCCGAGACACCGATTCCACCCGGCGGATGCACGCCCTCGCGCAGACGCTGCTTGACAGGTACGGCGTGCTGACCCGGGGCGTCGTCGCCGCGGAGCGTGTGCCGGGTGGGTTCACTGCCGTGTATGCCGTGCTGCGGGCAATGGAGGAGACGGGCCGGTGCCGGCGGGGTTACTTCGTTGAAGGGCTGGGGGCCGCGCAGTTCGCGCTGCCCAGTGCCGTCGACAGGATGCGCGCCCTGCGGGACGCTGCCGTGCCCGCGGAACCAGTCAGCGTCCAGTCATCCGCCGGGACCAGGACATCCGCCCGAACCACGGCCGGCGGTCAGGTCCTGGTTCTGCCCGCTGCCGATCCCGCCAATCCCTACGGTGCCGCGCTGCCGTGGCCGGCCCGGCCGGGTGAACCTGCGGCAGCGCATAAACCCGGCCGCAAGGCGGGCGCACTTGTCGTTCTCACGCATGGTCGGCTCGAGCTCTACGTGGAGCGAGGCGGTCGCACCCTGCTGTCCTGGAGCGATGACCCAGACACTCTTGGCCCTGCCGCAGCGGCACTGGCGCATGCGGTCCGCGAGGGCGCGCTCGGCCGACTGACCGTGGAACGCGCGGACGGGGGGCGCGTCTACGACTCGCCACTGGCGCAGGCTCTGCGAGACGCCGGGTTCCACCCCACTCCCCGCGGTCTCCGGCTGCGCGCTTGACAGCAGCTGAGCCGCGCAAAGGGGACCTTCCGCCCTACCGAATGGCCCGACGGGTCCGCGTCCTCTTGCGTTGGGGCGGCACCACCACAAATCCCAGCGCGCGCGCCTGGGGCTGAAACGTCGCTGCCCCGCACACCCCGCAGCGGGGAGGTCGGTCGCATGAACGCGCCAGGAAGCGGCAGCCGCTCGGGATGAGGGTTTCAACCACTCCCAACAGAATCGAGAAGCTCCCGGCGCGCGCGGTCGAGCGCCGTGAGCATCGCACCGCGGAGCACCGGGCTGTCGGTCACCACCGCGGGCACCACGCTGGGGTTGCTGAGGCAGATGCGGGCCACCCGCGACGCAACGCGCTCAGCAAGTGGTGTACCGCCGGCCTCCCCGACACCGCCGCCGAGCACAACCAACTGGGGGTCGAGAACCGCGCAGACGGCGGCGAGGCCGAGCGTCACCCGGCGGGCCAGTTCGTCAACGAACGCAAGGCCGTTCTCGTCGCCAGCATCCAACGCAGCGACCGCCGCGCGCACCCCAGCCGACGCGGACAGCTCGTCGAATCCACACTCCCTGGCGAGTTCCCGCACCGCCGCGGCGCCAGCGAGTGACTGCAGCGAACCTGTGTAAGGCTTCCGGAGGTCCTCCGGCAGCGGGACACCAGGGACTGGGAGGTAACCGATCTCACCGGCCGCGCCGGTGAACCCACGATGCAGCCGACCACCCAGCACGGTTGCGAGGCCGAGGCCGACGCCCAGCCAGATAAACACGAAATCGGCGACGTCGGCGGCCGCTCCGTGTGCGCGCTCGGCGATGGCAGCGAGGTTGACGTCATTTTCTATGGTGACGGGCCGCCGCAGGTCGCCACGCAACGCGTCGAGCACGCCTTCGTGCCAGTCGGGCAGGTTCACGGCAAGCCGGGGGTCGCCGGTCGTCGGATCTACGACGCCCGGGCTGCCTATGACGAAGGCCCGTAGCTGGGAGACCTTGACACCGGCCGAGCGGCACGCCGTGGCGACCGCGCCCCGCACCAACTCGACGGGGTTATCGCCATTGCCCGGGTCAACCGTGATTTCCGAGACGACATGGCCGGTGACGTCCGCGACCCCCGCGCGGACGACATCGGACTCGACATGCAGGCCGACCACGTATGCGCTCGACGGTACAACCGCGTACAGCGCCGCATTGGGCCCTCGACCCCCGGCCTGCTCCCCGGCGACCTGCACCAGCCCGCGCTCCTGAAGGCGCGTCAGCAGCTGAGATGCGGTCACCTTGGACAGGCCGGTGTGCTCGCCGAGCCGGGCCCTGGTAAACGGGCCTTCGCTGAGCAGCAGTTCAAGCGCGGCGCGGTCGTTAAGCTCGCGCAGGAGGCGGGGTGTTCCGGGCCGTGGCGGCATGCTGCACCCTTCCGTTCGAAATGGCACGTTACCTCCGGCTTGTGTCCCTGCGCGCGGCACGGCACCGGGTTGGTTTCGATCTGGCAACGGAGACTATCCTATAGGAAACTTTCCTGTTAATTTCTGGTTGCAGGCCTGGTTGCGTCCTCGGCGGCGTGCCGGACCGCCTGGTCGGAGAAGGGAGACACAACGGTGAAGCTCATGAAGGCCGCCGCCGTGACGGCGGTTGCGCCCCTGGTGTTAGTGGCTGCCGCTGCTTGCGGTTCGGGCGGCAAGGCGTCCACCACCTCCGCAGCGCCGACGCACCTCACCGTCTGGCGAATGGGTGCCTCTACCCCAGCGCAGGTCACGTGGATGAATGGTGTAATCGGGCAGTTCCACAAGCAGTTCCCGAAATACGCCAAGACCGCGGTCACCGTGAAGTTCGTGCCGTGGACGGTGCGTACGACTCAATGGCAGAACGCGCTCTCAAGCGGCAAGGGCGGTCCAGACGTCACCGAGATGGGAAACACGGACACACCCACCCTGGCGAGCCAGGGCATGCTCGCCAACATCACGAGCAACGTCAACTCCTTGCCGAACAAGTCCGACATCGTCTCGGGCATGCTGGCCAATGACATGCAGAACGGCAAGATGTTCGCCGTGCCATGGTTTGGCGGCGTGCGAGGGATCTGGTATCGCAAGGACCAGTTCGGCGCGGCCGGGATCTCCGCCCCGCCCACCACGTGGGCGCAGCTTCTACGCGACGCGCAGACCCTGATGAAGAAATACCCGGGCAGCTACGGTCTTGGCGTGCCGAGCAACTTCACGAACGGCATCGTGAGCTTCATCTGGGGCGCGGGCGGCCAGGTCGCGGTTCAGCAGGGCGGCACGTGGGTGGCTCAGCTCACCAGTCCGCAGGCCATGGCGGGCATCCAGTTCTACAGCGACCTGTTCCACAAGTACCACGTGTCCCCGTCGAAATATGTCGGTCAGACCGAGCTGGGCAACCCTGGTGCGACATCGGGCGGCGCGAACGAGGACTTCTCCCTCGGCAAGCTCGACATGTACATCGACGGTCCGTGGGCGAAGGCGGAATTTCCCAGCAGCAAGTACCAGGCGCAATGGGCCTCGTTCCCCATCCCCAGCCAAAGCGGGGCCTCCCCGGCACCTGCCTTTGCGGGCGGATCGGACCTCGGCGTGTGGGCGGGAAGCGCACACCCCCAGGCCGCCTGGGCGCTCATCAAGGTGATGGACAGCACGGCAAACTCAACGTCGTTCGCGAACTCCCAAGGATTCTTCCCGCCGTACACCTCGCAGCTCACCGGCGGCGCCTACTCGAGTGACGCGCTCATGTCCGGTTTCGCCAAGGCAGCCACCAGGACCCAGATCTCGCCACTCAACGCCAAGAACTGGGCGACCGCTGATGCCACCGACCAGATCATCCCGACCATGATGAAGCAGATCATGAACGGTGCGCCGGTTGCGGCTACGGTCAGCAAGGCCAACGCCAAGCTGCAGGACGTGCTCAACGCCGGATCGTAGGGTTAGCCGCCGAGTCATGGTGGATTCTGTTAAGGACCGGCCCGGGGACGTGGTTCCCCGGGCCGGCCGCAGAGCGCCGCGGCGAACGCCCGGGCGGCCAGGCGTGGCTGGCCGGATCGCCGCCACCATACGCCGGTACCGGCTCACGCCGTACCTGCTCCTGGTGCCATCGGCTGCAGCCATCGGGCTGGTACTGGTCTGGCCGACCGTCCAGATCGGGCTGTTCTCGCTGCAGAACTACGGCCTGGCGCAGGTGACGGGCACGCAGCCGACCCAGTGGGTAGGGGCTGGGAACTATTCCACGGTCCTCGCCGACCCCGAGTTCTGGCTGTCGTTGCGTATCAGCTTGATATTCGCCGTCGTCGTCGTGTCTCTCACGCTGGTTACGGGCACGCTCGTCGGGCTGCTGCTCAACCGCCTGGGGCGCAGGATGGCGGCGTTCGTGAGCACCACCGCATTGCTCGCTTGGGCGACGCCCGCGGTCTCCGCCAGTGTCATCTTCTTCTGGCTTTTCGACCCCGACGGCGGCGTGGTCGACTGGGCACTCGCCAGGTTGCCGAACTGGCTGGTGGGAAGCACAGATTGGGCGGGATTCAACTGGACCACCGCCGCGCTTCCCGCGTATACGATCCTCGTCCTGCTCCTCGTCTGGCAAGGCTTCCCTTTCGTCGCGGTCACCGTGCTGGCCGGCCTCAAGACCATCCCGGCTGAGCTGCACGAGTCCGCAAGGGTTGACGGAGCTGGGCCGTGGCGGGTGTTCTGGAAGATCACCTATCCGCTGCTCAAGCCGATCTTCCTCGTCCTGCTGCTGCTGTCAGTCATCTGGGACTTCGGCGTGTTTACGCAGGCGTACCTGATCACGGGCGCACTGGGCAACCGGGATGAGTACAACCTCGGGATCTACGCATACGCGAAGGCATTCCAGCTGCCGCCGTCGTACGGCATCGGATCGGCACTGGCTGTGATCCTCACCGTAATCCTGCTCATCATCACCGTCGGGTATGTGCGCGCTTCTGTTCGGCAGGGGGCGACGGCATGAAGCAGCCCCGGGTTTCCAACGTGACGCGCCGCGCCGCGCTAAACGGTGCTGGCGTACTGGTCGCCGTGGTGACATTGCTGCCCGTCTTCTGGATGGTGTCGACGGCTTTCAAACCGCGACACGAAATCTTCACGCTGACGCCGCATCCGCTTCCCGCACATCCGACGCTGGCCAACTTCGCGAATGTCATGAGCGGGAAGGTCATTGGCATCTCGTACTGGACATTCTTCAGGAACAGCCTGCTGGTCACTGTGACCTCGGTTGTTGCGGCCTCGCTGATCTCCCTGCTGGCCGCGGTGGCGGTGGCCCGGTTCAGGTTCCGCTTCCGCACCTCGTACCTGATCATGCTGCTGATCGTGCAGATGCTGCCCCAACAGGCGCTGGTCATCGCGCTTTTCATCGACTTTCGCTCGCTGGACCTGCTCGATAGCCTGACCGGCCTGATCATCGTCTACACGGCCTTCGCGCTACCCATCTCCATTTGGATGCTGCGCAACTTCGTGGCCACGGTGCCGCGTGAACTTGAGGAAGCTGCCGCGATAGATGGCGCAGGACCGGCGCGGATCTTCTGGCGCATCCTGTTCCCCCTCGTCGCCCCAGGCCTTGTCGCGACCAGTGTGTTCTCGTTCATCTACGCATGGAACGAATTCATCTTCGCTCTCACGTTTCTTGGCCTTGACCAGCAAAAATACACTTTGCCGATCTACGTGAACTACTTCTTCGGGCGAGGCGGAACCGAATGGGGCTCCATCATGGCAGCGTCCATCACATACACCATTCCGCCCATGCTGTTCTTCCTGCTGGTACAGCGGCGGATGCGCAGCGGCCTGGTCGCAGGGGCGGTGAAGGGATGAGCCCGCGGCGGATGCGCAGCGGGCAGGCCCCGCCGACGGTGATGGCATGAGCCCGCGTGGGATAAGCCGCTCGGCCCGCGACCCGTCGCTCCTCCGCCTGGCCGACGCCATCCTGATCCCGCCGTTCTCTGGTACGACGCCGCCGGACTGGTTGCTCGCCGCACTCGACGGCGGGCTCGCGGGCGTGACCCTGTTCGGCGGAAACGTCGCGGGAAGTGATCAACTCGCCCAACTCACCGAACGGCTGCGCAGCGTGACGCCCGAGCCCGTTATCGCAATCGACGAGGAGGGCGGCGACGTCACCCGCCTCGCGCACCTGACCGGCAGCCCGTACCCGGGCAATGCGGCGCTAGGCGCGGTCGACGATCCCGCGCTGACCCGACGGGTGTATCACGCTATCGGCGGCGACCTGGTCGCGACCGGAATCAACGTCGATCTTGCGCCGTCCGTCGATGTGAACACGGCGGCTGACAACCCAGTGATCGGCACGCGCGCATTCGGCGCGGATACACAACTGGTCAGCAGGCATGCCGCCGCGGCGGTTACCGGGCTGCAGGACGCAGGCGTCGCAGCCTGTGCCAAACATTTTCCCGGTCATGGCAGCACGCGCGAGGACACGCATGACGTGCTGGCGACGGTGCCCGGCGGGCTTGACGCGGTCTGGCGCCGGGATCTGCCGCCGTTCCAGGCCGCGGTAGCCGCTGAGGTCAAAGGGGTGATGACGGGCCATCTACGCGTGCCTGAACTCACGGGTGAGTTGCCGGCGACCCTGTCACACGAGGCGCTGACCGGGCTGCTGCGGGATCGGCTCGGATTCGGCGGCGTCATCGTGACCGACGCCCTTGACATGCGGGCGGTGCGGGGTGTCGATGACCGCCGTGATATCCCAGCCAGTGCCGTGCTCGCCACCGCCGCTGGCGCAGATCTGTTGTGCCTGGGCCGTGACCACGATGAGGCGATGTACCTTGCGGTGCGCGCGGCCTTGGCGGACGCCGTGGCTGGGGGCAGGCTGCGGGCGGAGCGACTGGAGGAAGCCGCCGCTCGGGTAAGACAGCTGCGCGAATGGCTTGCCCGTGCCGGTGAGCCCCCGACGAACCCTGATGGCGCCGTTGGGCTGCTCGCCGCGCGCCGCGCAGCGCAGCTCTCCGGGATGCGGCGGCCCGGCACGGGGCTTGCGCTGCCACGCCTTCTGGCCGGGTTGGCGTCAGCTGGCGCATCCGAGCTGCCCTGGCGACCTCTCGTTATGCAGCTGGAGCCGCGTGCCAACATCGCCGTCGGCGCCGTGCCGTGGGGCCTTGGCCCGTGGCTTGCCGATGGAGACGTGCTGCAGGTGCCGCTGCCGCAGCAAAGCGGCCCCATCGTGGCAGAAACCATCAGGACCGCGCTGCAGCGCGCCGTCGGCCGGCAACTCATCGTTGTGGTGCGAGATGCCCATCGCTATCCGGCCGCCAAGAGGCTGATCAAAGCTGTCCTCGCCGCACGCCCGGACGCGACCGTGGTGGAGATGGGATTGCCCATCTGGCGCCCTGAGGTCGGCACCTATCTCGCGACCTACGGGGCAGGGCGCGTCAACTGCCAGGTGGCCGCCGAGATCCTCGGCCTGAACCACCGTGACGGCCTCCGCCGCCGACGTGCGCACTGACGGTGACCAAGCTGGTTACGAGGCGTCAACTCGCGGCGTTCGCCCCGCGACACGGGGCGCGCAAGCTGTCCCTGGGCGGCACGGCCGCGCGCTCCCAGCGATAATGCCTTCATGCGACTGTCTGCCCGGGCTGACTATGCTCTCCGCGCCGCAGCCGAACTCGCTGTCGGTGACGGCACGCCGATCACGGCCGAGCACCTTGCGGGGGCCCAGGGTATTCCCGTCAAATTCCTCGAGAACATCCTCACCCAGTTGCGGCGCGCAGGCCTCGTTCGGAGCCAGCGGGGCGCCTCCGGCGGTTTCTGGCTGGCGCGTCCGCCGGCTGACATCGCACTCGCGGATATCATCCGCGCTGTCGACGGGCCGCTTGTGGGTGTGCGCGGGGCGCGGCCAGAGAATGTCGGCTACTCAGGCGCGGCGGAACCGCTGCAGCGTGTCTGGATCGCACTGCGGGCGAACGAGCGGGCGATCCTGGAGACAGTGACGCTGGAACACATCGCGGTCGGCAAGCTGCCGCGCCGCGTGGTCGAGCTCGCCGAGGACCCAGAGGCGTGGCTCTGACAATGGCGATAGCGCTGAGGTATGGAATGGTGCAGCCCTTGAGGGTTATTCAGCTGGCTGCGTAGAAGTGCAGGGCTATTACGGCTGAGATGGTTGTTGTAAATGTTGCGACTGGCCTGCGATAGTCGGTGTGCATGATTCGCCAGGTCTTGAAATTGGCGATCGTCTGCTCGATGACGTAGCGAATCTTGTTGACCTGCTTGTTAAATTCTTTCTCCCAGTCCAGAAGATTACGATAGGCGGGTTTCCTGATGGGCGTGATCATGTCGCTGCCGATGTATCCCTTATCGCCGACCCAGTTGGCGGGATCAAGTGTCAGGAGGACTGCGGATTCACTCAGGCAGTACGTGTCGTGCCGGCTTCCGTCGACCGGGTCAGAGATCCATGCGAGACCGCCGGAAAGGGTACAGGCGACCTGCACATTCATGCCGGTGGTCTTGTGCTTGCCGGAATAAAGCTCCGGATGCGAGGCCCACGACCAGCACGGGAGCAGGGTGCCGTCCACTATGTACTGCGAACGCTCGTCAAGGTCGTCAGCCGTCGGAACGTATTCCCGGAGCACTGTGCCCAGCAATGGTGTTATCCCGGTAATCGCGCGGCTAATCGTCGGCTGGGATACTCCGTAAGTCTCTGCTAGTTCTGCCTGAACGCGATTCCGGCGCATGTATGTCAGGGCCACAATCACGGACTTGTGCAAGCCCAGAATGGGCGGCCACGGCCGCTTGTCGGCCGTCGCTTCAGCGTGAATCATGACGCACAGGTCCACAATGCTCTCGCGGGAAAACCCGGTGGTAGAATACATGTTAGGCGGTCCGTTTTTGGTGAGTTTTGAGTCTGGTTAACCCAATTCTCCCCTAAGCGGGCCGCCGTTTATTATCGACACGCCGGATCTGGCGTCATTTCACCAGGCTGAATAACCCTCCTTCCCTTAAAGCCCAAATCGCTCATCGCTAGTAGCACGCAGACAACCCCCATACGCCAACGGCGCAAGCGAAACTCAAAGTTTGACTATCACGGAGAGTGTTTATTAGTTTACAGGAGGGCATAATGAGCGGCGTCTGGGGATGCCAGCAGGAGGCCACAGGCAGACCTTAATGGGACAAACCATTCGCTCGCGGGGGTATTTGGCTCTCGCCCGTCTGTTATCTGGAATGCTCATTAATACCTTAACCTCAATCCACCGCGCAAATTCCGAAGGATCGACTTCCATGGAGCGTTATGCAAAACTCCCTATCTTGATCTTGCTCCACGGCGCTGACCTGCGCCCCCCAAGATCGTCGATCTTGAAGTCGGAGGGTTTTGCATAAGCCTCATGAGCTGCTCGCAATAGAACGCCCCCAGAGTGAACGCGGCATTCTCGGCTCGTTGGCAGGACCCATGGCTTGCCGCACAGCACGCACCGCCCGTGATCGTTGAGGTGGCTGTCTAAGCTTGGCCATCGCCTGCCACGCGCTGATCGCCTGGCAAGGCACAGCCACCACGGCCGTCACGGTCGCGCTGCCCAGACGAGGAGCAGGTGCGATCACCACCGCCGAGGACACCCTCGCCCTGGTCACGCACCTGGCCGTGCACGCGCACGCCGAAGGACTCCTCGATTGGGCCCCTTACGGCACGGCAGCGGCCCACGTCGCCCCTTACGGGCATCTGGTCACGATTGGACACGTGTGGTCAGCGCACTGTAACGTTCATCTGGCGCTACCTTCGGATGTGGCAGCGCCATCATGAATGTCCCTTCAGTGGCCCCACCCAGATTCCACCTTGGCTGGGGCGACCGTGGATAGCAGAAATGCTGGAGGTAGCAGATTCTGGCGATTATCCTCACCGCCGGGCTGGTGGCGTCCAGCCCGGCCGCACAGGGGCTCCCGTCTGCTGATCTATGCCGCCAGTAACATCGAGCTCGTCGGCCACGCCACTCCGGCTCGGCTGTCGATGTAAGCCAGCAGATATTGACGCCTGCCGGTCAGCAGCGTGACGCGCTGAGAGGTTCAAGCGGGTCTGGTCCAGCCGGAGGAACCGGGAGCAGTCAGCCGGTGCCACGGACACCGCATGCAGCGGCTCAGGGTGCCAGGAATGCTGTGATGCCGTTGGGTGTGCCCAGGCCTGTGGGGCCGTCGTAGCCCGCGCGCGCCGTGCAGAGGTACAGCGGGCTGCAGGTGCCGTTGCTGCCCGAGGTCACGTCGTACAGCGCGGATGGGTGGGCGTAGGGGTAGGACGCCGGGTAGGTGCCGGATAGCGGGGTGCCGGCGAGGGCGTAGGTGGCGGCGACGATGGGCGCCGAGGCCGAGGTGCCCCCGTAGACCTGCCACCCGTTCGACTGGTAGGTGTCATACACCGCGACACCAGTGTTTGGGTCGGCAACCGCAGACACGTCGCTGATGGTGCGCCTGGCGCAGAGCGAGTCGGTCTGCCAGGAGGGTTTGGCGTCGTAGCCGGAGCAGCCGGATCCCGTGCCGTTCCACACCTTCTCCGACCAGCCGCGTGTGGTGCTTGCGGAAGTCAGGCTGGTGCCGCCCACCGCTGTCACATACCGGGAAGCCGCTGGGTAGGACGTCGCATAGCCGCTGTCACCCGCGGAGGCGGTGATGGCCACCCCTGGGTGGCTGAAGTACAGGCTGTCGTAGGTGGTGTCGTAGGACGACTCCGAGGCGCCGTAGCTGTTGGAGACGAACCGCGCGCCGAGGCTGACCGCCTTGTTGACGGCAACGCCCAGGTCGCTGAGGTAAGCGCTGGAGGCTTCGACCAGCAGGATGTGGCAGTTCGGGCAGACTGCGGAGACCATGTCCAGGTCCAGCGAGATCTCCGCGGCCCAGCCGGCGTCGGGGCTTGGGTAGCTGGTGCCGCCGACCTGGTTGACCTTCCTGAAGCAGCCGTTTGCGGTCGTGCACGGGGGCAGCCCGTAGGTGCTGCGGTAGCGGGCCAGGTCTGACTCCGCGTTCGGGTCGTCGTAGGCGTCCACGATCGCCACCACGCGGCCCGAGCCGCGGCTGGCTGGCAGCTTGTAGGCACGCTGCAGGGCCGACGGCCCATAGCCGTAGGGCGCCAGCGGGGATGCGGTGGCCCCGCCGCCTCCCGCCGTGTGCTGGACCCGAATCGCGAAACATGCCGCCTGGCCGGCTTGGGTGGGTGGTGGGCAGGCTGCGCGCAGCTCGATGTCGTCATCCGGGCCGGTGTGGGCCAGCACGGGGGCGAAGGGCGAGGCAGCGTGGGCGGCGACGACGGGGACCGCCAGCCAGCACAGCGCGGCCGACACCACGGACGCGACCGCCATGGCACCCCGCCTGTTTCCACGAGGTGTTCTTGGCTCCACCCGACGAAGTCGAAGCGGCTCCACCGGGCCAGCACCAA
>WNGF01002008.1_pt1 | contig 31273 bp, 35 predicted proteins | sample 5400641 | NCBI WGS metagenome assembly WNGF01 (sample SAMN13153371, study PRJNA577476) | soil metagenome | isolation source: 80 cm soil or saprolite under grassland replicate 2 | place: USA:California | collected 2016-06-15 | reverse complement strand
GCACGGTCATGTCCGCCAGCTCCGGGAGGAGGTCGTCGACCGGGTCATCGAGGCGGAGGGTGCAGTCCTCGACGAGCGTCATCGCACACGCGGCGACGATCGGCTTTGTCATCGAGCCCATGCGACAGATCGTGTCGCCTGCCATCGGCGTCCTCGACCCCGCGCCCTCGAACGCGAGATTGCCCGTTGCTTCGACTTGCACCTCGCCGTGGCGGGCGAGGACGGCCACCACACCCGGGACGAAGCCGGAGTCGACGTGACGCTCGAGCAGCTCTCGCACCCGAGCCAGCCGTTTGGACGAGAAGCCACCAGTAGTCACCTGTCTCCTCCTCGTCTCGTCCGTTCGCAGCTTACACGTTGCGCGACGACCGCACGTTCCGCGAGGACGTTGAGGAAAGACCCTGTCCGAGGAGTACCGCTCATCAGCAAATCCGGATGCCGCCCGTCCGACGACGAGTTTGACCCTGGTTTCGTTGATTCGTGAGTTCTTGGCGTCCTCTTCAGCCCGCCCGTCGACCTCAGACCGGTTTTCTGTTCCGATGATTGTCGAATCCCAGCTTCGACGAGGCGACGAACTTGTTGAGGTTGTTGAGCTTCTCGCCGTATTCGCCCTGCTCGTCCGCGTACGGCCAGTAGTCCTTGGCCTGGGCGTAGGTATTCGCGCCGAGAATCATCGTGTCGACCGAGTCGATGCACCCCATCACGCTTGCCTTGAACGCAGGGTTGGTGGTCTCGGAAAAGGGCTCCCCTGACACGAGTTGAGCCCGCCGTCCTCCTCCGCGGCGATGTTGTCGACGGTAACCCACTGCTGGACTATGAGTTTTCGCATGGCCATCATGTTCTCCTAGAGTGCGGTAATTAGTGCGGTGAACACGGCCCATTGTGGCCGCGTTCACTCCGACGAATGCCCTTGAGATAAACGCTGGAGACTTGCTCGATAATCCACTGTACCGACAGCTGGTGGACGACATCCGTCTTGCTTGGAAGCTCGGCCTCAGCCGCGAAGACGTCTGGGAGCGAATTCGAGCCTGCGGAGAAGGGGATGGTTCCGGGCATCGGAAGATGCTGCTCTATCTGGTCTTGACGACTGACTGGACGTTACGAAGTCGCCTCAGTGCATGCTGTGACGCTCGCGTATGAATACGAACATCGATCATTTGGCATTGGAGTAGAAGGCGAATTGGCGACGCTAATCCTCCAACGTTGGACAGTTGAGGCGCGCGAGCGCGCCTTCCGCAGACCTTCTGCACCTGGGCCGGTGTCGAGTTCAAATCCACCCTATTCGAGCGACCATGCGTGGCCGTGAACGGAGGTCAACCCGTGGGTCGATCAGGCCGCGGGCCGTCCTAGGCAGCGTGAGCTAGCGTCGACTCAGCGGCGGCTACTTGCTCTTTCACGCTCACAAAGCTGTCGGGCGTCACCGACAGTGAATCGATGCCGGCCTCGACCAGGAAGCGGGCAAATTCGGGATAGTCGCTCGGCGCCTGCCCACACAGACCAACGTTCGTTCCCTGGCGGTGCGCACGCTTGATGACCTCGCGGATCAGCGTCATGACCGCTTCGTCGCGCTCGTCGAACAGGGGCGCCAGCATGGCCGAGTCGCGGTCGACCCCCAGCACCAACTGCGTCAGATCGTTGCTGCCGATGGAGAAGCCGTCGAAGCGCGATGCAAACGCCTCTGCCAGTGTGACGTTGGATGGCACCTCGCACATGACGTACACCTGGAGTCCATGCACGCCCCGCACCAGACCGTTTTCGGCCAGCACATCAAGCACCTGGTCGGCTTCCGCAGGTGTGCGGCAGAACGGGATCATGACGACGACATTGGTCAACCCGATGTCGTTGCGAACGCGCTGTAGGGCCCGACACTCCAGTGCAAACGCGGCTCGGTACTGCTCGCTCGCATAGCGGGTGGCGCCGCGGAAGCCGAGCATCGGGTTCTCCTCGTCCGGCTCGAACTGGGCGCCACCGATCAGGTTGGCGTACTCGTTGCTCTTGAAGTCGCTGGTGCGAACGATCACTGGCCTGGGGTACCAGGCGGCGGCGATCCTGGCGATGCCATGCGCAAGCTGCTCGACGAAGTACTCCGTCCTGTCGGCATAGCCGGCCGTCAGCTCGTTGATCTGTTTGCGGACCGCGCGATCGCGGACTTGGTCCCAGTGCGTGAGCGCGAGAGGGTGTACTTTGATCAGATTGCCGATGATGAACTCGATGCGGGTAAGCCCGACGCCATCGGCTGGCAATCGCCACCAGCGCAGCGCTTCGGCAGGGTTCGCCAGGATGAGCATGACCTGTGTTCGCGTCTTGGGGAGTTGCTCAGGATGCACCTCCTGCTTCTCGACCTGGGCGATGCCCTCGTAGACGTGCCCTTCGTCCCCCTCGGCACACGACACGGTGACCGCCTGGCGGTTCCGCAACACTTCCGTTGCGCTGCCCGTGCCAACGACGGCGGGTAAGCCCATCTCACGGCTGACGATCGCCGCGTGCGACGTACGGCCGCCGTGGTTGGTGACGATGGCGGCGGCCCGCTTCATGACTGGGACCCAGTCCGGGTCGGTCATCTCGGTGACCAGGATGGCGCCGTCTTCGAACGTGCCGCCTTCGCTGGGCGAGCGCAGGATGCGCACCTGTCCGGTGGCAACGGAGCCACCAACACTCTGGCCACTGAGCAGTTGACGCCCGGTCTGGTCGAGCTTGTAGGTGTGCAGTACGCTCGCGGCTTCGCGAGAGTGGACGGTCTCGGGTCGAGCCTGGACGATGTGCAGCGAACCTGTCTCACCATCCCTCGCCCACTCAAGGTCCATCGGCCGGCCGTAGTGCGCCTCGATCGCGCTTCCCCACCGCGCGAGCGTCAGGATTTCGGAGTCACTGAGCACGAACGCGCGGCGCTCTGCCCTGGTTGTCGCCACATTCCGCGTAGCTGAGCGGTTGGCATACACCAGCTTGTGCTGCTTCTGGCCAATGGTCTTCTCCACGATCGGGCAGAGCTCAGATCGATCGAGCAGCGGCTTGAACACGACATACTGGTCGGGCTCGATGGTGCCGCGAACGACGTTCTCGCCCAGACCCCAAGCCGCGTTGATGAGCAGCGTGTTGGGGAAGCCTGTTTCGGTGTCGATAGTGAACAACACGCCAGCGCCCGCCTTGTCGGACCTCACCATCTGCTGTACACCGATCGACAGCGCCACCTTCAGGTGCTCGAATCCGTGTGCCTCACGGTAGGCAATCGCGCGATCCGCGAAGAGCGAAGCGAAGCAGTCGCGACATGCCTCCAGGAGCGCCTCTTCGCCTGTGACATTGAGAAACGTCTCCTGCTGACCTGCGAAGCTCGCGCTGGGCAGATCTTCGGCGGTGGCTGAGCTGCGCACCGCCACATGCACCTGGTCGCGTTGCAACTTCGCACTGAGGTCGCGATAGGCATCGACAATCGCAGTCGCCAGCTCAGGTGGGAACTGAGCCTGTGCAAAGAGTCGGCGAATCGTTTTGCTAGCCCGGCTCAGCGCCGCACCAGTCGGTCGGTCGCCGAGAGCGGATTCGATGCCCGCACGGAGGCCATTCGCATCGAGGAAATCCCAATACGCCTCCGCGGTTGTGGCGAAACCTGGCGGCACGTTGACTCCGACCGACTGCACGTTCCGAATCATCTCACCGAGCGAGGCATTCTTGCCGCCAACGCGGTTCGTGTCGCGAGCCGACAGCTCGCTGAGATCGACGATGTAGCGGCTATCCATGATTGTTTGCTGTAGGAGAGCCGGCAGGATGCGTTCCACGGCCTTCTCAGGCGGGCCGGCGGCATGCCTTCTGCGGGGCTAATTGGTAACGAACAAGGAGGCCGACATCATGCAGGCAATGCACTCCGTGGACCATGCACTCGAGCAACTTCGTCCGATGCTCGATGCCTATCGCGACGGCCACATGAGCATGGACGAGATCGCGAACTGGCTGGCGGCGTACGAGGCCGAACTGGGCGCACGGGATGGCATGTGGGAGGAAGCCTCGCGACGCATCCGGGTTCTGCTGAGTGAGATCGAAAGTGGCTACGGCACCAAGGCCAGCATTCACGAGGGGCTGGATTCGATCGCGCGCGACTCCAGAGAACGATCCGAGCGCTAACTCTTCGCCGAAACTGGATCGCGTAGGGCGTTCAGACCGCCGCTGAGGTCGCCGCTAGCCCAACCAACGTGCGCCGGGATTTTGCTTCGCAGTCTCGGAGCCGTCCAACGCGACAACAATACGCTCGTACCTGATGGAAGTCCCAGGTTCTTGTCTGGCATACATGCTGCCGCGTGAGCCTGCAGGAGGCCATGCAATGCGCGCATTCGACTTTCCGACTCGTTCACAGGGTGTGCGACGGGTGGCGGCTAGTCCCGTCGGCTGGCTAGTCGCCGGTGGGCTCGTCGGCACGGCGGCGATGTATTTCCTGGATCCGGTTCTTGGCAAGCTGCGCCGTAACGTCGGTCGGGACGTCATCGCCAGTCGCGCCCGTCGGCTTGGGCGGTTGACGATCAAGCAGGCTCGCTGGCGTATCGCGGACGCGTACGGCTTGAGCCAGCGGGTCGCCCATATGCAGCCCGAGCAGTGGTCGGTCCCGAACGATGAGACGCTGGCCCAACGTGTCGAGTCCGAGCTTTTCAGCGACCCACGGATGCCGAAGGGCGCGATCAACGTCAACGCCGAGGCTGGCATCGTGGTGCTGCGCGGACAGATCGCCCATCCAGAGCAAATTCGATCCATCGAGGACAGCGTCAGTCGCATGCCGGGCGTGCGCGGCGTCCAGAATCTCCTGCACCTGCCAGGTACGCCAGTCCCCGATCGCGGCAGCGTCGTACCAGCACCGTAAGAGGGGCGCCATGCCGCGCATTCGCTTGAGTTTGCAAGGTCGCCAGGCGCTCGAGTCCGAGTTGGTCCGGCTCGAGGCTCGGCGCGCCGAGATCGGCCCGCGAATTCAGCAGGCGCGGAAGCAGGGCAACGATCTGACCGAGAACCTGGACTTGCGCGATGCGATCGAAGAGTTCGGCCACGCCGAGGGCCGCAGTGCAGAGCTGCGCGGGCTCCTGGCTGCGCCGAGCCACCAGGCCGCAGCGCCTGACCGTCGTCAGCGTCGGCTGACCGTTTCAGGAGGTCTTCAGGAACGATGTCTGAGCGAGAGGTACGGATCCCGATCGACGGAGTCACACTCGACGCTGACCTGACGGTGCCCGAGCCGGCACGCGGGCTTGTGGTGTTTGCGCACGGGAGTGGCAGCAGCCGCTTCAGCCCGCGCAATCGTCAGGTCGCGGCCGTGTTCAAGCATGCTGGCCTGGCCACGTTGTTGATGGACCTGCTCACGCAGCACGAGGAGCAGGTCGACGCTGTCACTGCCCATCTGCGATTCGATATTGACTTGCTGGCGGGGCGCTTGATCCACACGATGGAATGGACTCGCCAACAGCCCGAAACAGGCACGCTGGCGATCGGCTGCTTCGGGTCGAGCACCGGCGGTGGCGCGGCACTGGTCGCGGCCGCCGAGCGGCCTGACCTGGTGAGCGCGCTGGTCTCACGCGGCGGCCGGCCGGACATGGCCGGGCCCGCACTGCCACGCGTGTCCGCGCCGACGCTGCTCATCGTGGGTGGGCTGGATGAAGCCGTTATCGACATGAATCGCGACGCCATGCGCCAGATGCTCACAGAGACGCAGCTGGAGATCGTGCCCGGCGCCACACACCTGTTCGAAGAACCCGGCACACTCGACCAGGTTGCCCGTCTCGCGCGCGATTGGTTTGTGCAGCACCTGGCCGGGGCGCAAACGACGCCGCAGCGGCCCGCGGCCTGATCCGTCGAACCGACGCCGCGGGTCACCTTCGGCGGAACGTCTTAGCTGCTCGGAGTGCGGTAGCCGACGAGCGGCACCCGTTCGTGGGTCGCTCGCGTGCCGCACTCGGGGCAGCTCGGTGGATGATCGCGCACCTCCTCGTGCTCGTGAATAGGCCTGGTCACCTCGAAGCGCTTGCCGCATTCAGCACATTCGAACTCGTAGATAGCCATGGGTCTCCTCCTTTGCGCGAAGCCGGACGTGCACAAAGCGCGCCAGCTTCTTTGCCGCGCGGGGTCGATGACGTGCCTTAGGAGTGCCTGGCAAGCTCGCGGATCTCGGCGTACGCATCGTCCAGTTCCGTGCGGATCAGCGCCGCCGTCAACCGTGCAAAGTCGCGCCTGGGAACGAGCCGCGACAGCCCCTCGGCGGTGGAGGGCAGGCCAAGTCGTCCCGCGACTCGGCGGACCCTGCTGTCCGCATAGGGGTACGCTTCGTCCCAGACCGCCTGGGCCTCGCGGAGAAAGATGTCCGCTCCGAGCGGGCCGATGCCGCTGAATTCCTGCAACAGCTTTTGCTCGCGTTTGACGTTTCGCCCGGCCGCCTCACGCAGGTTGCGAACGTCGCCCCTGTACTTGTCGAGGACCAGCGCCGCCGTGTCGCCCAGCATCGTCGAGGCCCGTTCGTCGTAGCGCTTGTAGCCGTGCCAGGTGATGACGTCGACGCGGTGTTGCCAGGACGCGGCGGCCATCTTTTGGGGTGTCGTCAGGCCCGCTTTGATGAGCGCTCGCGTCGCTTCGATGGCATTGCCGTAGGGAATACGCGCGCTCAACAGCAGTGACATAGAGAGATGTTGAAACAGGACGGCAGGGGTGTTCTTTTCCATCTTGATGCCTGCCTGCTTGGCAAACGTCACCCCCTTGTGCTTCAGGAGCGACGTCACAACGTCGTGCATCACTCAGCGCCGAGGTTGTTGCCCACGCCTTCGAGCTCGAACCCGGCGCGCTGCCGAGAGCCGACCGCCAAGGCGATCAATAGGTCTCGCGGGGCGGAGCGCAGCCTGGTCGCCGAGCGATCGGCCAACCATCGATACGCGGCCTGGTCCGCATGCTGGGAACCCTCAGCAATCCCATCCACGACGCCGAGGACACTGGCCGGGTACCGAGATGCTGCGTCATGAATTACGAGCACCGGGTACGGCGTCCGGCCTTGCGGCTGATCAGAGCGAAGCCCACATTCAGAGGTGGCCCGCCCTGGCCTCCTGGTCCCAGGCGCCGGCGCGCTCGGGCCAGGCGATAGTCAGCAGGAACGCGGATGGCTCGATTGCCTGCACCGGCTCCCTCAGATTCTGACCGAGCGCGATCAGCTCACCGGGTCCAAGCTCACACCGCTGGCCATCGCATTGCACGGAGATGCGCCCCTCCAGAACCTGCATGCTGGCTCCTCCCGCGGCCGCTTCGGGATCAAGTGTCACGCCGCGCTCGAGCACGACCAGCGTCACGCGCAGGCCAGCCGTCTTGGCCAGGGTCTTGCCACTACGCCCACCGCTCGCACGGCCGAGGTCCTGCCGGAGAGAGCCGACCTCATCCGCGAGGTGAAAGGCTGCGCCGCCGCCGCTCACGATGCGGCCCGCGCGGCGCTCCGTTCCGCTCGTTGAATGCACCGGTGCCATAGACACCTCCTGGGGGTAGCCATCGCCAAGCAGCATGCGTGCCACCTATCGGTTTGCCGTTTGGGGTGCCCCTACGACCGCCGCTGGCTGCCTCACCAGTCGGCGCATTGGTTCGCCGCAACTTGGGACTGCGTGCTTTGTTAACGCTCAGATGCTTCCCGGCCATACCCAGCTTCTCCGCAGAGCGCGCGCCATCCCCGCGTCAATGCACTCATTGGCACCTCGTCCTGGCGGCGGTGGACCAGCACGCGTGGCAGGCTCCGAAGAAAGCTCGCATCGTCACGCCAGCCGACGCCGATCGACGTCCCAACAAGACTCGGCGGTGGCGTATACGTGATCGGGGGTTCTGAAGGTCGGCCAGACCAGGGCGGGCGGCGAGTCGGCGCCGATCTTCGTGCCGCACTGCGTGGCCATCTTGGCCAAGCTGTTGGCACACGTCCTGCCGCCGGCACCGGTAATGCGCACCCTGCTTGGCCTCTTCGCGGACCGCGAGCATGGCCTGGCAGCGGTAGCTCGTCTGCGCGCGCTCGACGTGGCAACACGCACGATCGAGGACCCTGCCGACGCCGCGGCGCTCTCACGCGAGTCGACATCCGGCGCCCACGTCGCTTCGAGCAGTACCTTGAGCGGTGCGGCGGTGGGTGCGCTGGCCGGCGGCCCAGTTGGGGCCATACCTGGTCTACTCGTCGGGGCGCTGCTCGGGCGGGGGCTGAGCGAACTGAACGCCCGACGTTACGAACGGACCGTTGCCGCAGGGGGCATCGTCGTCATTGCCGAGGCGCTTGACATTCAATCCGGCGCGCATGCGGAAGATGCACTTCGTGTGTCGGGCGCCACACACGTACACACTGGCGAAGTCCCGCTCGCGTGACCGCGCTGCGATTAGCTGAATGAGCCCTCGACCAGCAGCGCCATCGGATCTGGTGGATGTGCTGCGGTGCATGGGCATCCACGATCCACGTGTCCTCGCTGCGTTCGAGCGGGTGCCGCGGGCGTCGTTTGTTGAACCCGCGTCTCGTCGCAGCGCGTACGAGGATGTCCCGCTGCCAATCGGACATGACCTTGTCACTACCCAGCCTTCGCTGGTGGCCATGATGGTTCAGGCGCTGCGCCTGAATGGCCGTGAACGCGTCCTCGAGATCGGATCAGGTTTTGGCTACCAGACGGCTATTCTGGCGAGTCTCTGCGCACAGGTGTTCTCCATGGAATGGTTCGTCGATATTGCCGAGCAGGCACGCCAGAATCTGACCAATGCAGGCATACAGAACGCGTCTGTCATCGTCGGCGACGGGTCGCTGGGCCTGCCGGAGCATGCGCCGTACGACGCCACCATCATCGCCGCGGCGGCGCCAAGCGTGAGCGAGCCGCTCTTCGCACAGCTCGCCGAAGGAGGCCGATTGGTCCAACCAATTGGCCCCGGTGGTGACGATGAGGTGACGTCCTTCGTGAAGCGCTCGGGCCGGTTGGTGCGCGAAGCCGTGCTAATTGGCGCGCATTTTGTGCCGCTACTGCGCTAGCGAGCACGAGCTGGGTACCAGATCGACTAGAACCGGCCCCTGCAGCCTACAAGGTATGTATACCTGCTGCGAGGAGACCAGGATAGCGTCGCTTCCAGTGAAGGGCGTTGACCTCACCGACGCTACGGGTGCCTTTATCACCCTTGATGCCTACCTGACACCCGGCGGGGATTTCGACGCCAATGCGTTTACCATTGAGTACCGTCTCAATGGTGGAGCGTGGAAATCGCCGCTTTCCACACCCCCGTACGCCACCATGGTCCATGATTCGACGTGGTGGTCGGGGCTGGTGCTACCTGTGCCACTCAGTGATCTCCAGCAGGGTGACAACACGCTGGAATTCACCACGGAAAACGGCAATAAGGGACATCCGGCGGTCATTTCCAACATCGACCTCGTGATTTCCACCAGCAGCAGCGCGCCGACGCATGCAGCGGCGCTCACACCCCCACCAGCTGCAACCTCCGCGACGACGCGGACCCCGTCACCAGCGTCGACTGCTGGCCCCGCCGCTGGTTGTCAGCTGCAGATGGCCGATCAGCCTGCCAACGTGGCCTTCTGCGACACGTTCGATCAACCGATGGGCATCGGCAACCGATCGGGTGATCTCAACGGTGTGATCTGGGGCGTCTCGCGCACGTCCGGCAACGTCAATCAGGGCCAGAACGTGATCAATGGATGGTCACGCACTGAACTGGTGAGCTGCACTGGCAGCACGCAGGTCGCGGCACCAGATGACATCCAGATCTGCAATGGTCAGGTGCGTCAGGCGGTGAACGACGGGGGCAATGTGACCCTGCTGGCCATGTATCCCAAGCAGCCGTTCGATTTCGCCGGCCGCACGGGCACCGTCGCCTTTGACGTCAGCAACGACTCGGGGGGAACGCATTCCGCCTGGCCCGAGTTCTGGATGACCGACCTGCCTGTTCCAGCCCCGTTTGTTTTCAGCGGCGGCGCGTGGAGATCAATACCTCGCCATGGCTTCGGCATTCGGCTTGGCGCCGTGACCGTCCCAGGCCAGGGTCACAACCTCGGACCCAACTGTCCGGTCGACGATAACTGGCGATGGACGGTGGACTCGGTCGTCGTTATCCGCGATTACGCCATGGAAGAGGTCAATCTGTATGGAACGGGGGCGGCGGGTCTGAGGCTTACGCCCAAGGGTTGCGTCATCGCTTCCAACGGGCCCAACGGTGGACTCAACCATGTCGAATTCCGAGTCGCGCAGAACCAGATAGATGTTTATGCCTCAGACGCCGGAACGACTGAGCCGTTGAAGCAGATCGCTTCCATTACCAACGCCGGTTTGACTTTCACCCGCGGGCTCATTTGGCTGAACGATGCGCACTACAATGCCAATAAGGGCGCTATCCAGCAGGGGCAGCATACCTTTGCCTGGGACAATGTCGCCTTTGATGGTCCTTTCACGTACAGGGACTATAGTTACGACGCCCTGGACGCCAAGGAGCTCAACGGCTACGATACGAATAATCTCGGTCAATATTCTTTTCCGCCCCAAGCTGTCAGTTGGAATGTACTGGGGCTACCGAAGCCGGGAACCATCACCGCGGATGTCGTGCGGGTGTTGTTCAACTTCCATCATTACGACGCTCCGGCAGTGCTCAATGTGACGGTGAATGGCAACGCGCATAGCGTGCCGTGGCCGTATCCGGACCGAGACGGGTGGACCTGGCGTACTTTCGCCGTCGAGATTCCGATCACGGATCTGGTGGAAGGTACCGACGTCGTTACGATCGGTGCCGACACGTTCATTGCCACGAGCAACGTCAATATCGTGTTCGTGAACGGCGTCTTTCATTAGTCAAACTGTTGAATAGTGACTGACTGAATATCACTTTTGCTCCGAACGTGCGGCAGATCTCCGCCACATCCGTTGCTGAACTACACATTCCGACGTAGACGCGCCGCACGGCGTGCTCGCTTTTCGAGTTGGTCGAGCCAGCGCCTCCGATCTGGGCCGCCGCGAAGCGCGCGGGCGGTTGACCAGCGGACTCCTCAGCGCTATATTGAGTGAACGTTCAATGAACATGCTGGCGGCGAGCTCGCCGCCAGCAAGCCGAGGAGCGCCGCGCCCAGCTCCTGGCCACCGCGCTGGAGGTCTTTGCCGCCAAGGGTCTCGACGGCGCCAACGTCAAGGACCTGTCGGACGCGGCCGGCGTCGCGCAAGGCCTGCTGTACCACTACTTCCAATCCAAGGAGGAGCTGCTGCGGGCAGTCCTCGATCAGCACTACTTCTTGCCTGAGCTGCGCCGTATCGCAGCGGCCGATCCAGATCGGCCGGTGGCGGAAGTGCTCCTCGAGATCGCGCTCGGCTTCGCGCACGTGCTGGAGCAGAATCGCCGCGTCGTGCAGTTGATGCTGCGTGAAGCACCTTCCAATGCCGCGATTGCGGAGCGCATCGAACGCGGTCGCAGCGAGGGGGTGCGGTTGCTGGCTGACTTCCTCGCGTCACGCGTCGTCGCGGGTGAGCTGAGGCCGCACGACTGCGCGGCATCCGCACGACTCGTGTTCTATGCGGTGTTTGCCGCCCATCTCGCCGAGACGCCGCCCGAGCCTTTCCTGCCCGAGACGATTGACATTGTCTTGCACGGACTTGTGGCCTGAGTGATGTCCGCCACAACGCCCGCCCGCGCGTTCGTCCGGCTCGTCGAGATCACGCGTGCAGACCGCGAGCGCTTCGGGTCCAAAGCCGCCAACCTGGGCGAGCTGCTGCGTGCGGGGTTCCCGGTGCCACAAGGCGTTGTCGTGCCAGACGGCGCCGATCCAGATCCGAACGACATCCTCCAGGCACTCGGCGACGTGCCTGTTGCAGTTAGGTCATCAGCAGTGGCCGAGGACCTGGACGATGCGTCTTTCGCTGGCCAGTACGAGACGATCCTCGATGTCCGTGGCCCTGATGCACTCCGTGATGCCATCCGCCAGGTCCGCGCGTCAGCCGCGAGCACTCGCGCGCAGCACTCGCGCGAAAGGTCGAGTCGCATTTCGGAGGCGTACCGCAGGATGTGGAGTGGGCCATCGAGCGTGGCCAGTTGAACCTGTTGCAGGCGCGGCCAATGACGGCCCTACCCGATGACGTCGACTGGACTCCGCCGGAATCAGGCTACTGGCTGCGCACCTTCCGTCTGGGCGAATGGTTGTCCGACCCGATGACACCGCTGTTTCGAGAGTGGCTGCTCCCAGTGTTGGACGATGGGTTTCTCCGCGGAATGCGCGAGACCACCGGGACCGCCATCCCATTTGCACATGCTGCCGTCAACGGCTGGTACTACACGATGGCCGGGGTACAGCCGAGCTCGATCCCTCGCCGTTTCATGAGCGCAATCGTGGAGAGCCGCGGACGCGCGCTGCCGGTGCTCTTCAATGCGCTCTTGCGCGTCAACACGCGACCGGATCTCGCCGATCGAGCGCTGCTTCGGGGACTCGCCGAACGCTGGCGAAACAACATGCTCCCGAATTACCAGCAGCTTGTCGCCGCTGGCGAAGCCTCGATTGAGACAGCGACTCCAGCACAGCTGTTCGAGCTCGTCGATGCTGTTGGTCGCTCCGCGGGCACGTACTTCTGGTCGCTGGCGATCGTTGGCGGGTCCGCCTGGAAGATGGAGGCCTGCCTGGCTCGCTTCGTTCGCAATCATCTCGCCGGTGTGGCAGGTGCCGATGTTCAGGTCCTGCTGCGGGGCCTGCCGGCGATCACCCTCGGCACACCGTCGCATGCCGTCCAGAGCATTGATTGGTATTTCCCAACACTCGGTCAGCAGGATGCGCCGCCGACGCTATCGGCGCGACGAGCACAACTTGTGGCCGAACGCGACGCCGCCGAGGCTGCATGCCGTCGTGACCTGATGGGTCGGCCTGCCTTGCGCGCTCGCTTCGACAGTTTGCTCGAGGTGGCGCAGCGGTACGCAACGATCCGCGAAGAGCAGGCGCGCTGGTTTACGCTCGGCTGGCCGCTCCTGCGGCGCGCCGTCCTGCGCCTGGGCGACAACATGTGTGTTGGCGGCGTACTCGAGCGCGCCGAGGATGTGTTTTTCGTGACCCGCGCCGAGCTAGAGCAGCCGACCGCTGACCTGCGCGACGGCGTCCAACGCCGACGCGATGAGTGGCGGCGCCAGCGGCGTCTGGTCGCCCCGCTCGAGTTGGGCCACGCCCCAGCGGTCTTGAAGCGACTGTTGAGCGGCGCCGCGCCCGTCAACCGTCGGACTGACCTCGCCGACGACGGACTCGTCGGGCAGGGCGCCAGCCCGGGCCGCGCCACCGGTCGCGTGCGGCTCGTGCACGGGGTTGAGAGCTTTGACGCGTTCCAGGACGGTGAGGTGCTCGTCGCGCGAGCAACCGCGCCGGCGTGGACACCACTCTTCAGCCGCGCCGTTGCGGTCGTGACCGATAGCGACACTCCCGCCGCGCATGCTTCGCTGGTCGCCCGTGAATTTGGCATCCCAGCCGTGGTCGGTATGGGTGACGCAACCCGCCGCCTGCGGACCGGCCAGTTGGTCACGGTCGACGGCAACTTCGGCACCGTTCGCATCCTCGGCGGCTAGCGGATCGGCTGACGCAGTTGGTCGGCGATGGCCCAGCCGGCCGGTTGTGCGCAAGGAGCTCCGGCCCCTCACGCGCACCTTGTCTGAGATCGGGCGAAAACCTATCGGTAGCGGTAGCTCACACGGCCGCGGGTCAGGTCGTAGGGACTCAGCTCAACCCGCACGCGATCGCCGAGCAGGATGCGGATGCGGAACCTGCGCATCTTGCCGCCGGTATAGGCGAGCACTTCGTGGTCGTTGTCGAGGCGGACCTTGAACTGCGAGTTCCGCAGCGCGTCGACGACGGTGCCGTCCACCTCGAGCGAGTCACCCTTGGGCATCAGTAGCGGCCCCGACCGTAGCCACCACCCGAGGGTCCCGTGTTGCGGCGCTGTTCGAAGCAGCTCGAGCAATACACCGGCTTGTCACCACTCGGTTGAAACGGCACTTGCGCTTCCTGGCCACAGCTCGAGCACGTGGCACTGAACATCTCGCGCCGCGGACGGTCGCCGCCGCCATACGACGACCCATAGCTGCTGTACGACGATGAACCGCCGTCGCGCTGCGCCTTGCGAGCTGCGCGGCAGTCGGGGCAGCGGCTGGGTTCGCTGAACCCGCGGCTGGCGTAGAAATCCTGCTCGCCACTGGTGAATGTAAAGGCCTGGCCGCAATCGCGGCAGGTAAGCGTGGTATCAGCCGACATGCTGGACGGCTCCCTTCAAACAAACCACTCGGCGAACTAGCGGCAACCGAGCGGTACGAACAATGGGCTCCGTCAACGCGCAATGTGACAACGATACGGAACAAAACAGCGGCGGCTAGTTGCGCACGAGTATACGTGAACGGCGCATAAAGGCCGAGCGGATTCGCGATTGGCCGGAGCAACTCGCGAATCAGGCCGAGGCGCCTATCGATTATAGACCGCGACGTAGGCAATCTTCATGGATTTGCCCGAGACCGTGGCGGGGGTGACCATCTGCGGGAACGGGGTGGAGCCGCTGCAGCCGCCCGCATGCGGGAAGAAGTTGCACTCGGCCCACGGGAAGGCGCCACCGATGGCCATGTTCGACGCCCGGCCAGTTCAGGTAGTTGCCGCCCCAGTCTTGCACCACTCGCGCAGCGGACACACCTCACAGCGCGGACGAGGGGCCTTGCAAATCTCCCGACCCAGGCGGATCAGGTTCACGTGGAAGGCGTAGTAGTCGCGCGGGTCGATGGCGGCTTCCAGGATGTCCGTTGTCGCCTCAGGCGTAGTCCGTGGCGGCACCAGGCCCAACCGCAGCGACACGCGGTGCACGTGGGTGTCGACCGGCATCGCCGCGACGTGCGAGCCAAACAGGAGCACGCACGCGGCGGTCTTTCGACCGACGCCGGGGAGGGACGTCAACAGGCCGAGCGCGCGTTTGCGCCGCATGCGGCGCAGGTCCGGCAGATGGACGTGCCCATCGGCATCGGTGAGCGCGCCGAGCACAGACTGGATGCGGTGTGCTTTGACGACCGCCAGACCACCGCTGCGGATAGTTTCGACGAGCTGGTCGACAGGCACATCGCGCACCGCCTCCCACGAACCGAACGCACGCGACAGCGAGGCGAAAGCGCGCTCCGAGTTCGTGTCCGAGGTGTGCTGCGACAGGATCGTGCCGACGAGCTCGTCGAGAGGCGCATAGCTGACTTCCCACACCGGCCGGCCGTAGTGCTCGACCAGCCGGCGGTGGACCCATCGCGCGAGCCGCGCGGGCTGATTCCGCATACGCGCCAACGATACGGATCAGCCCATGGTTTTGGCGCGGGTGCCCAGCTCCTGTCCTCAGGCGCGAACGGCTTGCGCTCGGACCTCCGTTCCGCGTCGCCTGGCCAGATAGGCATCCAGGGCGAAGGCGCCGGCACCCTCCAGCAGCAACATGACGTTGCCGATCAGCAACATGATGTCGATCCGCCCGGCGTCGTAGCCGAAGATGGGCGGCTGGTTGGGCAACTTCACGTAGAAGGTCGTGACCAGGAACATCGGAATGAACCACAAGGGCACGTAGCGGATCCCGAGCCCGACGACGAGCAGCGCCCCGCCCAGCACCTCACCGGCGGCAATGATCGGGGCAATGATGCCAGCTGCCGGGATCAGCATCATGGTGAAGAAGCCAACGGTATCGCCCATGGCGATGAACTTGAGGTAGCCGGAGTAGATGAGCATGCAGCCCATCACCACGCGGATCAGAGCGATCCCCGAGCCGGCGTACCGCGAACGATCGAGCCCCACCGTGTGTTCCTCCACAGCAACGGACTGTCGCGCGACACACTCCCCCGGCGTCGCACCTATCTTGGCAGTCCTTCAGGCTCGAAGCAACGGGTCAGCGATGCTCGGCATAGATCGCGCGCTCGAAGTTCGCGTACAGGTCGACGACCCTGGCATCGACGAAAGGCAGGATCTGGGAGAGGATGACACCAGTGATGCGCCGAGTGGGATCGATCCAGTAATAGGTATTGGCCAGGCCGGCCCAGGCCACACTGCCGGGACTACGGCCGGCAGGGGTCGTTTCAGTAGTGATCATGAAGCCGAGGCCCCAGCGGATCGGCATCCCTGGATAGGGGTCGTGATCGTTGGAGCTCCCGGGTAGCACCGTGCGCAGAACGCCCGCCGGCAGGTCGCCGATGTGATTGCGCATCATCTCGGCCACCGTCTCCGAGCGCAGCACCTGGACACCCTCGAGCGACCCGCCACCCAGCAGCATTTGCAAGAAGCGCAGGTAATCGGGGCCGGTTGAGTACAGACCACCGCCGCCCATGAAGAACTCGGGCTCCTGCGGCACCTCAAGGGCGATCGGCGTGAGCGAGCCGTCCTCGTTTCGGACATGCACGCTGGCCAGGCGCGTGCGTTGCTCGGCGCCGATGACGAAGCCGCTGTCGGACATGCCCAGCGGCTGGAAAATGTGCTCGCGCATGTAGTCGGCGAGCGACTGGCCAGAGACTGCTTCAACGGCCTTGCCGACATAGTCGAGGTTGATGCCGTACTCCCAGCGCTCACCCGGGTCGCACACCAGCGGCGTCGTGAGCGCGGCGTCCTTGCACTCGATGATGCCCGGCAGCCCAGCGTGTGCCACGTAGCGGCCGATGTCGGCGTTCCAGATGTCGTAGCTGAAGCCCGCGGTGTGGGTCAGCAAGTGGCGTAGCGTGATTGGGCGCTTCGGAGCGCGAAGCCGCGGCGCACCCGCGGCATCGAAGCCTTCCAGCACCTGCACGGAACCCAGCCGCGGCAGCACCCCAGCGAGCGGATCGTCGAGCGACAGTCGACCTTGCTCGACCAGCTGCATCGCCGACACCGACGTGACCGCCTTGGTCATCGAGGCGATCCAACACACGGTGTCCAGGGTCATCTCGACACCACTGCCCAGCTCGCGTTCGCCGAACGCGCCGGCATAGATCAGTCCGTTGTCGTCTGCGGCCAGAGCAACGACGCCCGGCACATCCCCTTCGGCCACACTGTTGGCCAGAACCTCACCCGGCCCGATCGTGACGACCATCGCCGTATCCCCCTCTTCCTGAGGTGTGGGCTATGCTAGCGCGTCGCTCGCACCCGCACCGAGATGCCGTTAGGCAGGGTCGGCAAGATGCCACCGATCTGCGCGATTGGCTGGTCGGATACAGCTTGCAGCTCGAAGTGCCTGCGCACGTGCGCGGTGAGTGCAAGCACCTCGACCTGGGCGAAGTTGATGCCGAGGCAGATGCGCGGACCCCCGCCGAACGTCGCCAGCGCATACGGGCTGCGGCGGTCCTCTTCACGTGGCGGCAGGAAACGATCGGGATCGAAGCGATTGGGATCGGCGAAAACCGAGGCCAACCGATGACCAGCCGCGATGGCCACGAACACGTGCGTGCCCGCCTCGACGAAGCGACCGCCAAACTCGAAGTCCGACAGGACGCCACGCGGTAGGAGCAGCACCGGCGACTGCAACCGACCCGTTTCGCGAATCGCGGCGCTGAGCAGCGGTAGGCGGTGCATCGACTCACGGGTGACGGGGCCATCCGCGCCAAGCACGGCCGCCAGCTCCTCGTCCACGCGCGCGGCGTACTCGGGATTGCGCGAGAGCAGGTACAGGACCCACGCGCCAAGGGTCGTAGTCGTCTCATGGCCCGCCACGAGCAGGATGTTGACGTGCGCCAGCAGCTGCTCGTCGATCAGGCTGTTGCCCGCATCATCTCGCGCGCTCACCAGCATCCCCAGCACGTCTTCGCTGCGCGCGCCAGCTTGCGCGGCGCGGCGTTCGGCGATGAGCTCGAGCAGCTTGGCCTGGAGCTCGCCGCGCACGCTGAGCGCGTACTGGATGTAGTGCGACCAGTCCTCATCCTCGTCTGGGCCGCCGCGCAGCAGCAGATAGAACCGCTCGCGCAGCCAGTCCACCTGCGGACCCGTGCGCATGCCGACCAGCGCCGCGGCCGCGACATCGAACGTGATTTCACGAGACTCGACCATCAGGTCAATGTCGCCCTGCTCCACCCACGAGGCGGTGCGCTCGGCGATCACGCGCTGCATCAGCGGTAGATACGCGGCCATGAAGCTCGCCGTGAACGCCGGATTCATGAGCGCACGATGACGCGTGTGCTCCGGGGGGTCCATGTTGAGCAGGCCGTGGCCGAGGGTTTCGCCGACGACCGGAGTCCAACCCAGGTCGTGGCTGAAGTGCTCGCGGCCAGTCAGGAAGACGAAGCGATTGGCCTCCGGCCCGACCATATAGACGACCGTCTTGCCAGTGTGCGGTCCACCCGCCGGGACGAAGGCGAAGATCGGTCCATGCTGTTCGGCGAGCCCGGCCAGGTAGGGCGATAGCTGGTCACTCGACCAGATGTAGTCCGGGATATCGACCCGCTCGGGTCGGCTACGTGGCTCGATGGCCATGCGGGGAGCGTACTATCTGCGCCGCCGCGAAGCCCGGGTTTTCGACTTTCGCGCCGCATCTGACCTTATTCGGACTGGCCGCTGCGGAGCGTTCAGTACTTGAGGGCGCCCTCCTGGAGGCCGCGCATGTACCAGCGTTGCGTCAGGGCAAAGGCCGCGAGGCCGGGGGTCACGGCCATCACGTAGACCGCGGCGATGCGCGGCCAGGCCCACTGGCCCATGCCACCGAAGGCGCCAGCCAGCACCACCGGCAGGGTTCGGACTTCCTGATCGTTGGTCAGGGTGACGCCGAGCAGATACTCGCCCCAGGCGGTCACGAAGTTCACGATGATCACGACGACGATGCCATTGCGGGTGAGCGGCAGCAGCACGGTGAGCAGGGTGCGCCAGGCGCCGGCGCCGTCGATGCGGGCGGCGTCGACCAGCTCGTGCGAGATCTGCTCGAAGATGCCGCGCATGATGAACACGCTCAGCGCCAGATTGAGCGTGACGTACGGCAGGATCAGACCGAGTGTGGTGTTGATCAGGCCGAGCCCCCGCTGGATCTCGAAGATCGCGATCAGCGACGTCACCCGCGTGGGGAAGAACAGCGACGCCACCAGCAAGGCCAGCACCACGGCGCGGCCACGCAGCGTGAGGTGCACGAGCGCATAGCCGCCCAGCACCGCGCAGATGGTCGTGAGGACCACGGTGCTCAAGGTGACCACCACGCTATTGAGCATGTTGCGGCCGAGCGTTGGTATGCGGGTGACGACGTATTCGTAGTGGCTGAAGTCGAAGTTCTCGGGCCAGAAGCCTGGCCGGTAGGCATCTGGAATCGACTTGATCGAGACCAGCAACACCCACGCCAGCGGCATCAGGATGATCAGCATGAACACGATCAGCACCGCGTGCCGCACGATCGTGCCGACCTTGATGGGGCGGCGCGATGGTCGGGCGAACTCAGCGGCTGCCATCAGTGCTCATCTCGCGAGCGAAACACCCAGAACAGGCCGGCCACCACCACCAGCATCGCCGCAGCGCCGATCCAGCCGATGGCTGCCGCGTAGGCCTGGAACCAGTCGCCTAACTGGAAGGCCAGGTCCCACATGTAGACGGTCCACGTGTAGGTGGGTAAGGCGCGGTTGAAGCCGCCCAGGATCAGGTACTCGTCGATGACCGCCATCGCGGTGCCAAAGCGCAGCACGACCAGCACGAGCAGGATCGGCCGCAGCCGCGGCAACGTGACATGCCAGAACAGGCGCCACTCGTTTGCGCCATCGACCCTGGCTGCTTCGCTGAGCTCCTTTGGGATGGCGGCCAGCCCGGCCAGGAAGAACATCGTGTGGTAACCCAGGCCCCACCACACCTCCATGATCGCGATGGCCGGCAGCGTCAGGTTGGGGTCGCCGAGCCACTGCGGCGCTGTTTGCGGGGTCACCAGGCCGACCTGCACCAAGAGGTAGTCGATCGGCCCGATGGTGAAGTTGTAGAGCCACTTCCACAGGACGAAGATGAGCGGCCCGGGGATCACCGCTGGAACGAGCAGGATCAGGCGATACGTGGCTGCCAGCAGGGGATGGGAGACACGATCCACCAGGATCGCGAGCAGCATTGGCAGGAAGATCATTCCTGGCAGGAACAGCGCTGTGAACGTGGCTGCCCGTGCCAGGCCGGTCAGGAGGAGCGGGTCGGTCAGGGCGTTGGCGTAGTTCTGCAGGCCGACCCAGCTGACCGGCTGATTGGTACGCAGGAAGTGGTAGTCCGTGAAGCTCATCCAGAGCACACGGAAGATCGGGTAGACCTGCCAGCCGATGAAGAAAACCAGAGTCGGCAGCAGGAACACCCAGTTGCTGCCCTGGCGGGCGATGAACGCGGCGCGGTGGCTTACCGCGCCGCGGCGAACGCCGATTGCCGCGGAGGCCACTCAGGCGCTCTTCTTGGCCTCTGCTTGGACCGCGTCCCAGGTTGCTTGCATCGCCTTCTTGGGATCGGCCTCCTCGCCCTTGAGGTACTTCTCCCAGAACGGCTGGCCGATCTGGAACTGCGTGAGCCCGAACTTCTGATTGGGAATCGCCTTGGCCACTTTGAGCTGGTCGAGGATCAGCGGCACCCAGTCCTGCCACCAGGCGGGCTTGTCCTTGTTCCACTTGTCGTAGAAGGACTGATACGGCGGGATCTGCCCAGGGTGAGCCGTCGGACTCCCGGCGATCGAGTCCTTCCAGATGTTCTCGTTGAAGGTCAGCGCCTTCATGTACTCAGCGGCCTTCTCCTTGTTCTGCCCGTACTTGAACAGGCAGGCGCCAGTCGTCCAGAACACAGTTGCGCCCTCGCCGCCAGTGGCTTTGGGCAACGGCCCAAGCGAGAGCTTGCTCGGGTCCGGCCAGGTGGCCGCGAACCGCAACGGGGCGTTCTGATACTTCACGAAGTAGGTCGCCTGCTGCGCGGCGAAGGCGTCCTCGTCCGGCGTGTTGTTCACGCCAGCGTCGCTGGTGCCCGTATTCAGGACGTTCGGCGCAGACACGGCCTTCATCTTCTTCATGATTTCGAGCGCCTGCAGGGCAGGCGCGCTGTTGAAGTCGAAGAAGCCATCGGGCGTATACACCTTGGTGCTGATGCTGTGGGCGATCGGCGCCAGCGAGCGCCAGCCATGAGCATCGAAGACGACACCGTACGGCGCCACCTTCTTGTCCATGATCTGCTGACTGTCGGTGATCAGCTCATCCCACGTCGTGGGCATAGCGCTGATACCGGCCGCGTCGCTCTGGCCCTTGTTCCAGCCCATGGTGATGATGTCGAGCAGGAACGGCCAGCTGTACAGCTTACCGTTGACGGTGCACTCATCCCGAATCGACGGGATGATGTCGTTGACGATCTCCTTGGGGATGTAGTTATCCCATGGCTCGATTACGTCGGCCTGGATCAAGGCGGACATCTCGACAAATGGCGTCATGCCCACGTAGACGTCCCACGTGCTGTTCTTGTCGCGGGCTTCGGCGACGAAGCGGTCGATGCCGAACCCCTGCACGGGCGCGATCTGGAAGTTGAGCGGCGTCGTCTGCTTGAACGAATCGTTGACGGTGGGCAGCGACGGGTGCAGATTGACGATCCAGTCGTAGAACGTGGGCGTCAGCGGCCGAGTCGACGCGGCCTGCGCGGGTGCGGCTGTTGGCTTGGCGGCTGGCGCAGTGGTTGGGGCGGCCGCTGGCGCAGTCGTGGGCTTGGCGGCGGGCGCGGTGGTGGCGGCGGCAGCTGGCGCGGTTGTTGGCGCCGCGGCGGGCGCGGTTGTCGGCTTGGCGGCCGGAACGGCCGTGGGAGCCGCGGCCGGTTGTGCGCATGCCGCGAGCAAGCTGCCCAGAACGGGCACCGCGAGCGCACGCAGCATGAGTTGACGCCGGGTGATTTGTGTCATGGCGCAGACCCCTCTCGATTGGGCAGGGTGATGCGCCGCCGTTTCGCGTGTCAAGCCAAACGGCGGCGCACCTGCGCTCCGGCCCTCTCCGGGAAGTGAGAGGGGGGCTCGATCGCGGGCGCTGGGCGGTCAAGGAGATCGCAGGCTGGCGTCCTGGAGGCGGGTGTTGACAAAGCGCTGGAACGACGGCTCGTAGGTGTTCTGCACGCGCTGCCAGAAGCGACTGATGTAGTTCCGGCACAGGATCACATCGGCGGTTGCGACCCACGCCCGCCAGTCATCTTCGGCCATGGTGCGATCCATCGTGTACTGCGTATGTGCCTCTTCGAGGATCGCCAGAAACATGTTGGCGATGTGGAAACGGGCATCCTGTTCCGCGCCGGTGCACTCGGGCTCGTCGAGCAACGCAAAGAGGCCGGGGTGACGAATCATGATTTCCTGGACGCGGTCCATGCGGCTTTGCAGCGTCGAGCGGGCACTGGCGAGCAGTGAATTTCTGGTTTCGCGCACCAACCCGCGCGTAAACCAGGCGTAATAGCCAGTCAGCGCGACCAGGAAGAAGGTGGCGAGCGCTGAGACCGCTGCTGAGTGCGCATCGAGCCAGTCGATCACGCGGCTCAATCTAGCACGCGTGCGTGGGCGGTTCGGGCACTTAGGTATACCTTGACAGACCCGGGCAGGGGTGCCGTAGAGTCGGCAGTTGGGGGAGCGCCCGGATCGGACGAGGCACCGACCCCGTGGACGCCGCGCCCTCGCAGCCGACCCGAGGGGGTACGACCGTGGAGAACAAGCAAACCGTCAGCCGACGTGGATTCCTGGCCGGCGCCCTGGCTGGCGCGGTCGCGCTCCCACTGCTGAATGCCTGCGCGCCCGCGCAGCAACCCGCGCCCGCGGCGCCGAGTGGCGGCGCCCCGGCTGGTGGGGGTGCACCAGCCGCCGGAGGGGCCAAGAACCTCTTCCCACTCTACATTCCGTTCACCGGTGGGCCGAAGCCGGACTACCACGAAGACAATCCGCTGTACGCGGACGGGTTCGACAACTTCCCCGCCAGTCCTTTCAAGGCCAATACGACCCCGCCCGGGGCTGGCGGCACCCTCAACGTGTTGGTCACCGCGTACTTCCCGTCGCCAACACCCGTTGAGCTGAACCCGACGTGGCAGGCCATCAACAAGCAGCTCAACGCCGAAGTACGGATGAACATCATCCCGGGTGCCGACTATCGCCCGAAGTTCGCCACCACGATGTCCAGCGACGATTTACCGGACATCATGCACATCTTTTTCGGCTACTCGGTCGCGCCCAACCTGCCCGCGTTCTTCAAGAGCAAGTGCGCCGACCTCACGCCGTATCTCGCGGGCGACGCGGCCAAGGACTATCCATATCTGGCGGCGATTCCTACGCCGGCTTGGAAGAACTCCATTGCCGCCGTCGACGGGGCGCTGTACCTGACCCCGGTCCACCGCCCGATGTTCTCGATCCAGCCGCGCGGTGGCAACTTCTTCAAGAACAACGAGATGTGGGATCCCGAGATCGGCAAGGACTACGTGCCGAAGGACGCCGCCGACTTCAAGAAGGTGCTGCAGACGCTGACCCGCCCCAACGAAAGCCGCTGGGGGCTTGGCAACGTCGGTACCAACGACACGCTGTATGGGCTCGGTGGCCACGCGCAGCTCTTCAACGCGCCCAACAACTGGAAGCTCGAAGGCGGCAAGCTGACCAAAGACCGCGAGACCGAGGAGTACAAGGCAGCGGTCGGCTATATCCGCGACCTGTGGCAATCGGGCGTGTTTCCGCCCGATGCGCCCAACTGGACCAATTCACGCACCGAAGGCTTCTTGACACGGAAGATGGCGGTTTCCCTGGAGGGCCAGGGGAACTCGTGGGTGGACTTCTGGCAGCGCGGTCTGCAGCAGAACCCACAGATGCACTTCTCGATGATCAAGCCGTTCGCGGCCAACAGCAGTCAGAAGGCCATCAACTACCTGGGCACCGGCTTCGTCTCGATGAACGTCTTGAAGAGGGCGTCGCCGGATCGGATCAAGGAGATCCTGCGGATTCTCAACTGGCTCGCTTCGCCGTTTGGCTCGCAGGAAGACCTTCTGTTGAGCTATGGGATCGAGGGCTCGGACTACACCAAGGACGACAAGGGCAATCCAAAGCCCACGCAGGAAGGCATCGCCCGCGCCGGCTGGGTGCCGTGGCGGTACATGGCGCAGCATCCGTGGGTCTACTACCAGGCTGGCCTGGACGGGTTCCCCAAGGCTTCCAACGAGGCCGAGAAGGCGACGATTTCGATCGGCATCGACGATCCCACCAACGGGTTCTACGCGCCGACGCAGTACACCAAGGGCGCTGTCGCGGACATCGCGTTCAACGATGCCGTGCGGGACATTCTGGTCGGCCGTCGGGCCATGACTGAGTACGATCAGGCAGTCAAAGATTGGGCCAGCGCAGCGGGCGACCAGATCCGCAAGGAATACACCGACGCGATGGCCTCGGCCAAGACATAGCTTAAGTTCCTCGGCGCATGCGCCGAGGAAATGCAGCGAAGCAAGATGTGCGAAAAGGGGGAGACGAGCGCGTTCATAGCTGCGAAGCCATCGGAGTTGTGCACATGCGTTTGTCACGCCGCGCTGTCCTGGGTCGCTTTGCCGCTGTTGCCGCGCTGCCGCTGATCGCGGCCTGTCGTGCTGAGTTACTGACCAGCACCGCGGCGACGCCTACCGCCGCGCCACTTGCGCTCGTGGCCCTGCCAACAGCCACCGTTGAGCCAACGGCCGCACCCATCGCAGCGCCGACCGCGGTGCCGACCGTCGAGCCGACCGCCGTACCCACAACGCCGAAGCTCGTAGGCAGGCCCATGTATCAGATGGACGCACAGCACACCGGCCGCAGCCCGAACCGAGGCCCCCGCGAGCCCAAGCTCATGCGCTCCTTCAACACCGGCAACTTTCAGATCCGCGACGGCTCAACCACCACCCCGAACCCGGACATCCAGAGCTCGGCCGCGGTCGGCTCAGACGGCACCATCTATCTCGCCAACCACCAGGGCGTGCTCTTCGCACTCAGAGATCCGCACACCGGCCCAGCCGGTGGCTCCCAGCGACAAACCCTCGAGCTGGCGTGGCGCTGCCACCCGCCGGAGTCGTCCTCCTGGCACGCCACGCCGGCGCTCTCGCCTGATGGCACCGTCTATCTCGGCTTTAGCCGGCCCGGCACCCGCGCCGACATTGAAGGCACCCTGTACGCCCTTCGAGCGCCGAGCGACGGCGTCGAGGCCGAAGTCCTGTGGGCGGTGAACCTCGGGCCTGGTAGGCAGACGTCGAGCCCGACGCTCGGCCCCGATGGCACGGTCTATGTCATCAGCGGCACCGGCTGGCTGTTCGCGATCACGTCCGAGGGTCAGGTGCGCTGGAGTGTCGAGACTGGACCTGCGCTGAAGGCCGCCCCGGCGCTCAGCCACGACGGCAGCATGGTCTACGTCTCGAGCATGAACGGCAAATTGTTTGCCGTGCAGGTGCCACGAAATGAGGACAAGAAGGCCACCATCAAGTGGACCTTCAACTTCGCCGATTTCCCCGGCCGCACCCCGCTGGTCAAAGCAGCCTCCCCGCCAGCTGGCGCCGAAGGCATTGGCAGCGGCGCCTCGCCCACGGTCGCCCCGGACGGCATGATCTACGTCGGCGCCAACAACAGCAACTTCTACGCGCTCACACCGGACGGCAAACTCCTGTGGCTGTACGAGGCGGACCGCGAGATCGCCGGCATCTGGTCGACCGCGGCGCTCAGCGCCGACAGCAGCATGCTGTACTTCGGCGCCAACAAGGGCGGCATCTACGCGCTGAGCCGCCAGGATGGCTCGCTACAGTGGCGGTTCGGCTTGCCCGGCTCGGTCTACAACTCGCCCGCCCTGGACGTGGACGGCGTCCTGTACACCGGCAGCACGATCGGCCAGGTGTTCGCGATCGATGGCCAGACCGGGCAGCAGATCTTCGCGTTCGACGCCGGCTCGGCAGTGTGGACGGCGCCGGCGATCCGACCCGATGGCTCGCTGGTGGTTGCCGACCGCAACGGAAAGGTCCTCGTACTCGGCTAACCTCGATACGCCTGCCATCCTGAGGCGAGCTTGCGGCTATGTCATCCTGAGGCGAGCCTGCGAGCCGAAGGATCTCAGGTTGGCAGCCGAGATCCTTCGCTTCGCTCGAGGATGACATGCTCCTTCGAGATCCTTCGCTTCGCTCGAGGATGACACAGTCATGAAATACTTCGTCACCGGCGCGACGGGCTTCATCGGCTCCGCGCTGGTGCGGCAGCTCCGCGCAGCGGGTGACGACGTCGTCGCGCTCGTGCGGGATCCGGCCAGGGCAGGCGCACTAAGCGACCAAGGCGCGCTGCTGCACAAGGGTGACGTCACTGAGCCCGAGACCATCCGCGAAGCGATGCGCGGTACGGATGGCGTCTTCCACGTGGCTGGCTGGTACAAGCTCGGCGACCGCGATGCGCGCGCGGCGTGGGCGATCAACGTCGACGGCAGCCGTAACGTGCTCGAGTGCATGCGCGACCTCGCGATCCCGCGTGGGGTCTACACCAGCACCCTGGCCGTGTTTTCCGACACGCATGGCCGCGTGGTCGACGAGGGCTACCGCCGCGACGGTCCGTGGCTCAGCGTCTACGATCACACCAAGTGGGCGGCCCACTATCAGGTGGCCGAGCCGCTGATCGAGGCCGGCTTGCCGCTGATCGTGGTGCAGCCGGGCGCGGTGTATGGCGTCGCGGACGTGAGTGGGATCGGCCAGACCCTGCGCGCGTATCTACGGCGGCGATTGTCCGCGGTGCCGGGGAAGACCGCGTACTGCTGGGGGCACGTTGAGGACACGGCGATGGGCCACATCCTGGCCATGCGGCACGGATCACCCGGCCAGAGCTACATCATTGCCGGGCCGCAGCACTCGTTGGTCGAGGCATTGGCGATCGCCGAGCAGGTCATCGGTATTCCCGCCCCGCGGATGGTGGTTCCGCCCGGCGTGTTGGGTGGCGTCGCCGCCGCGCTGGGCGCCCTGGAACGCCTACCCGTGTGGCCCAAGCTCCCAGCGGACCAGACCGCGGAGTACCTGCGCGTCGCGGCCGGCGTGACCTACCTTGGCTCGAACGCGCGGGCGCAGCGCGAGCTGGGCTACGCGCCGCGTCCGCTGCGGCAGGGCTTCGAAGAAGTGCTGCCCGAGGAGTTACGTCGACTGGGCGGAGCTTAGCATTCGCGCGGCGCGGCGTTCGCCGTGCCCAAGCAGCAGGACCGTGAACAGCGCTATGGCGGTCAGCAGCCCGGTCAGGATGATCAGTCCATTGAAGCCCGAGTGCATTGCGAAGGGCCCGGCCACGGCGGTCCCAGTGAGCTGACCCACCGACAGCAGGACCGAATACACACCCATCACGGAGCCGCGATCCTGAGCCTGTTCCTCGGCTATCTCGGCCAGGTAGGTGAGGGCCGCTGGCGTGAAGCCACTCTCGACGAAGATGCCCAGCACCACGAGCAAGAGCAGCGGCGTGAGCGCCCCGCGAACGGGATCCTCGCCGAGGCCGTTCAACGCCCAGAGCATCACGCTGGTGAAGCCGAGCCCCGCCACGCCCCACAGCAGCGTTGCTTGCCGACCGATGATCGGCATGATGAAGCCCCACGCGATGGCGCCCACCGTGAACACGACGCCGAACGTAAGCGTGGCCATCCCGATCTCGCCGGGGCTGCGCTGTTGCATCAGGAACTGCCCGGGGTCGGGCGCGCCGGCCGCCAGATACGGGCCGGCGTTCAACCACGCGCCCAGCACCGCGTTGGCGGCCAGCCAGGCTGGCGCAAAGCGCATGATGCGGCGGTTGAGCAGGCGCTGGAGCAAGCCACGGTGATCGCGACTGGGCGCAGCCAGCGGTCCGTGCCGACGCACGAACGCGAAGAGCACCAGCGCCAGGACGTAGACCAGCGCGACCAGGGAAAACGCGAGCCCGCCGTAGTGTTCGTAGAGTCGGCCGCCGACCGCCGCGCCGGAGGCCAGGCCGACCACGGTCGCGGCCTCATAGAAACCCATGACGCGGCCGCGCAGCCGCGCCGACGTCGAAGTTTGGGCCGAGATGTAGCCGAGTGTGGCTGGCGCGGAGCTGGCCGTGGAGAGACCCTCCAGCACACGCACCAGTACGAACACCGGGATGATCGCGGTGATCCCCAGCAGCTGGATGGCGATGCCGCCGAAGACCGGCCCGAGCAACATGAACGGCTTGCGGCCGAAGCGGTCGGACAATGCGCCGAAGAACGGCGCACCGATCAGCTCGGCAGAGTAGAAGGCCACGCCGATCAGGGACGCGTAGGCGGCGGTGATGTCCGACTCGGTGCGGCTTCTGAGGCCGAGCGAAACGGGGATAATCAGTCCCGCAGCGTACGAAGCGCAGCGCAGCACGAACGTCCCGCCCAGCGCGAAGGTGAGCGAGCGCACATCGTGGCGCTCGCCGTCTGGAGTGGACGACGGCTGGTGATCCGACGCTGGATCGGAGCCCGCCTGCGGGTCGCGAGTCTGAAGCACGGCTTCGGTCAGAGGCGCAAGATACTAGGCGCCAACGCCGAGAGGCTGCAAGTCGCGCGCCCGACGCGCAGGTTGACGAGGCCTCTGCAGCAAGCCCATCATCCGCGAAATGCGAACCGCGTTGCTCGCGGCACTCTCGGGGCTGCTTGCGTTTGCCACTCTGGTGCACGCGGAGCCAGCCGCCTTCAGCGTCGGCAGCTCACAAGGCGGCGAGCAATTGCTGGTCTATCAGCTGAGCAGCGGAGCCAAACGAGTGCTGATCCTGGGCGGCCAGCACGGCGGGCCCGAACGCAATACCGTCGAGCTGACCGACGCCTTGCTCGAGTACTTCACGACTAATCCGGAAGAGATCCCAGCTAGCATCGAGCTCGACATCCTGCCGCGCGCGAATCCCGACGGACTGGCGATCGGCAGCCGCCAGTTCCTGAGCGGCGTCGACCCCAACCGCAACTGGGGCGGCGGCGATTGGCGAGCGGACGCCTACGACTCCAATGCCCAGTTCCGCAGGGGCCTGGGTGGCTTCGAGCCGTTTTCGGAACCAGAGACCCGCGCGCTGGCCGATTGGGTGTTGGCCGTTCGGCCAGCCCTGGTTATCAACTACCACAGCGCGGGCGGCTTCATGTTCGGATCTCGCGACGGTCCGGCCGGCGAGTTGTCAAACGCATACGCCGACGCCAGCGGCTACTCGTGGCCAGGCGGCGGTGGCGGTGGTGGGACAGCCAGTCCGCTCGGCTACCGTGCCAGCGGCAGCATGAACGTCTGGCTGCGCGAATCCGGCATCACGGGCATTCTCGTGGAGCTGAGCACGCCGTGGTACCCCGAGGTCGATCGCAACGTGGCGGCTGTCAAAGCCGTGCTGCGCCGCCTGGCCAGCGACAGCTGATATGTACCGGCGCGGTCTGCTCGTCCGCACCGGCCTGACCTTCGCCGCAGCGGCGCTGGCCACGCTGCCGTCGGCGGAAAACGTGCCCGCGCGGCAGGTCGACGACTGGGAGGCGGTGCGCGGCCTGTTCAGCGTCAACCCCGCGTTCCTCCACTTTGGCGGGCTGTATCTGGCGTCGCACCCCCTGCCGGTCCAGCAAGCTATCGATGCCCATCGGCGTGGCCTCGACGACAACCCTGTGGACTACATGCATCAGTCGGCGACGTTTGAAGCGGCGGTGCTGAGCGCGGCGGCGGCGTACGTGGGCGGGAGTGCCGCCGACATCGCACTGACCGATAGCACCACGATGGGCCTGGGACTGCTGTACACGGGTCTGCGCCTGCGTCCAGATCAGGAGATCCTGACCACGCGGCACGACTTTTACGCGACGACGGAATCGCTGCGACTGGCGGCCGATCGCACTGGCGCCAGCATGCGGCAGATCAGCCTCTACTCGAACATTGGCAGTGTCTCGGAAGACGAGATCGTGCAGTCGATCGCGCAAGCGCTGACAGACCGCACGCAGCGCGTGCTGTTGTGCGTCGATGGCGTGCACGGCTTCGGCGCCGAGGACGTCGCGGTCGCGGACCTGGGCTGCGATTTCTTCGTCAGTGGAACGCACAAGTGGATCTTCGGCCCGCGCGGGACGGGGCTCGTCTGGGGCCGCGGTGAGCGAGCGTGGTCGGCGGTACGGGAGACCATCCCGACGTTCGGCGACGGACGCACCGAGGGCTCGCTGCACACCCCTGGCGGCTTCCACAGCTTCGAGCACCGATGGGCACTCCGGGATGCCTTCACGCTGCACCAGCAGCTCGGGCGCTCGAACATCACGGGCCGCATCCATGCGCTGAACACGCGGCTGAAGCAAGGGCTGGCTACGATTCCGAACCTGCGGCTGTACACGCCAATGGCCGAGGAGCTGTCGGCGGGACTGGTGGTCTTCGCGGTGGGCACTCTGCCACCGCAAGCGGTGGTGGAGCGGCTTCACGCTCGGGGTGTCATCGCCACCACCACGCCGTACACGCCGTCGTACGCGCGGCTGGCGGCGGGACTGCTGACGAACGAGGACCAGGTCGACCGCGTGGTCGACGAAGTGCGGGCTCTCGCCTAGGGGCAGCAGTGCTGCTATTGCTTCATCCTGAGCGAAGCGAAGGATCTACCGGTCGATCCGTTCGCTGCGCTCATCCTGAGGCGTCGAAAACGGGGTAATAGTTCTCGGGCCCGATCTTCCGCACATCGGAGAGCCAGTCGCCTTCGAATACCTCGGTCGGTCCCTGGGAGGGATCGACGAGGCTCCACGCCTGCCGTTTGTACGTCCAGTTGTCCGGCTGCAGCCGGTGCGCGGCGCGAAAGTACTTGACCGCGGCGTCGATCCGGCCGGTGCGCACGAGATGCTGGGCCAGCTCGAAGTGCGCCGCCGCGGTGGCTTCGTCGAGCGTGCGTGAACGGCTCCGGTTGGCCACTTCCTCAGGACGCAGTGCGTGCTGGCCGCCGCGCACCCAGTCGCGCAGCGCGCGCATGTAGCGCTCGGCGTCGATGCGCAGGCCTTTGACCATCTGAATGCGCTCGGCGACGTGCGGAGGATCGTCCGGCCGCGGCTCGCGGTCCAGGAATGACGGTCGGCGCGGGTAGGCAGTCTCAGGCGGTCGCACGATGGTGCCGTATTCGTCGATCCACACGCCGCTGGGTACGTTGACGATGCCGAAGAGCTCGTCCAGGACGTGAGCCTGGTCGATCAGCGACGGGTGGCGCGGCTGCGCGCGCTCGATCCAGGGACGGGCCGCGTCAGCGCCGCCAGTATCGAGAGCGACGGTGACCAGCTCGAAACCCAGCGGATGGAGCTCCTCGCGCACCGCCTGCCACACGGGCAGGTCATGCCGACAGCCTCACCAGGAGGCCCAGGCAAGCAGCAACACTTTCTTGCCGCGCAGCGACCTGAGCTCGAATGGCCGACCATCCAGGTCCGGCAACAACACATCGGGCGCCGCCGCGCT
>WNGF01005873.1_pt1 | contig 31278 bp, 31 predicted proteins | sample 5400641 | NCBI WGS metagenome assembly WNGF01 (sample SAMN13153371, study PRJNA577476) | soil metagenome | isolation source: 80 cm soil or saprolite under grassland replicate 2 | place: USA:California | collected 2016-06-15 | reverse complement strand
GTCGGACATCGATCGGGTGAAAGCTGCGAGTCAGGTTTTCATTGCGGCGATAGCCGCACGTGACATTGGCGCCATGGACAAGGTATGGGCGCACGAGTCCTATGCGACATTCATCGGTCCGCTCAGCACAACAATTGTGATCGGCTGGGACGGCGTCAAGAAGGCCTGGGAAATGCGCTTCGGCCAGTTTGATCGCGTCACGATCTCCTTGGCCGAATCCCACGTTCGTACCAACGGGAGGGTGGCGTGGGCCGTCGGTGTCGAGAGGGTGGAGCTCCTGCGCAAGGACGGCAAAACCCTGAGCTTCGATGCCTTCGTAACGAACGTGTTCGAGGAGCGCGGCGGTCGCTGGCTCATGGTGTCTCACCAAGCGACACCGATTTTCCGGGCAGCCGACTAGCTCGCGAACCTTGCTGTGCTTGAGCCAAAATTATCCGGTTCGGGACATGATCGTAATCATATCCAGGTCGTTGTCCCGAGCGCATGATGCCGGCTCCAACCGCAGGAGGCGATTATGGCTCGCACACTGTTCGCGTTGCTCATCATTGTGGCGACGACAGCGATAGGAGCAACTCAAACCACGTCGCCCTATACCGGCCAGGAGCAGCGCACCATCAAAGCGCTTTCGGACGAAGAGATCAGAGACCTGCTGGAGGGGCGTGGCATGGGCTTGGCCAAAGCCGCTGAGCTGAACTCCTATCCTGGACCGCTCCACGTGCTACAGCTGGCCAACGAGCTCGGACTGTCCGACGAACAGCGCAAGGCAGCCGATTCGCTCTACGCGAACATGCGGCAAGGGGCTTTATCCATTGGCCGCCAGATCATCGAGGCAGAGCGGACCCTCGATCGAGCCTTTGTGAATGGCCAAATCGAGCCGGCAATGCTTCGGTCTCAAGTCAGTGCAATCGCGATCCTGCAGGGCGAGCTGCGGGCCGTTCACCTGGAGGCCCACTTAACTCAGCGCTCACTACTGACGCCGGAACAAATTGCCCGTTACGACGTGCTTCGCGGATATCGAGGCAACCCGACGCCGCACGACACTCACCGTCATGGGGGCTAGAGGAAACGGAATTGCGCTTTATCAAGTTTCTTTGTGTGCGAAGGTGAATGAAGGACGTTTGAATATGATGCAAATGACGGACATGCCCATCGCCATGATGTGGGGAATGGGCCTCGTTTGGCTCCTCGTCATCATCTTCTTGGTTCTGGGGATCGCGGCATTCATCAAGTATCTGCGCGCCTACCGTGAGCTCACCACCTTCTTCAGCAGGATGCGGCCATCTGCACGTTCGATCGTGCCTGCACGCTCGAGGCTGGCGAGGGTCCGATACAAGGCCTCGCGGGTCAGGCCCAGATCACTCGCGATATCCTGGAGCTGGCCTCGGAGCTTGACGGTGCGTCCGTCGGGTCCGGCGTTGGCATCGAGATAGAGCATCAATCGTTCTTTGGCGGAGCGAACCTTCATGAGCTCGAGGCGCTGCCGCAGCTCGATGATTTGATGGGCCACGTCTGCCAGGAAGGACATGGCGCTGGCCGGGTCGGTGCGAAGCACGTTCAGCACCATCGACTTGGGATACACGCGCACCCGCGAGGGCTCCGTCGCGACAGCGTCGCAATGGAAGCTATCGGCAAACAGCGCCGCTTCAACGAAGAACTCGCCCGCGGGCGTCGTGCCGAGGAACAACAATCGGCCATCGAAGGTGCGCCGTTCCAGCCGCAGCCGCCCTTCTTCAATAAAATAAATGGCCCTGACTTTGTCGCCCTGCCGAAACAGCACCTCGTTTCGGGCGAGCGATCGTCTTTCAAGCACGGCTTCGTCGATCGCAAGCATACTCGTGTCCGGGACATTCTCTGCCGAAGCGGGGCGACCGCGTCCACACACAACGCAAGCTGTGATCCCAAGGTGCGCCTGCGTTAGGCGCCGGTGACGATTGGCAGTCCGGCAGCGCGCCACTCCGGAAGGCCGTCTTCCAGCCGGCGCACGTTGAAACCGCGGGCGCGAAGCGCGGCCACCGCCTCGTAGGAAAGAACGCAATACGGACCGCGGCAATAGGCGACGATCTCTTGGGCGTCATCGAGCTCCGCGAGGCGAGCTTCAAGCTCGCGCAAGGGAATGTTCACTGCACCGGGCAGATGTCCAAGCGCAAATTCGTCCGCCGGCCGGACATCGAGGACGGTGACCACGCCCGCGCGCGATTTTTCCAAGAGCTCCTCGCGCGAAACGGGCTCCATGCTATCCCGGTCGTTGAAGTAGCTGCGGATCACGCGCTCCACTTCGGCGATGTTCCGTTCGGCAATCCGGCGCAGCGCTGACATGAGGTCGAGCACGGCCTCGTCGGCAAGGGTGTAAAAGATGAACTTCCCCTCGCGCCGGGCAGCCACGATGCCCGCGCGCCGCATCTGCTGCAGGTGTTGCGAGGTATTGGCGACGGAGAGGCCGGTTCGCTGCGCAACCACTTCGACGCTGCGCTCGCCCTGCGCCAGCTGCTCCAGAATTTCGAGCCGATGCGCATGGGCCAGCGATTTGGCGACCGCGGCGAACTGCGTGAACAGCGTCAATTTCGGGCTGGACCTTGACATTAGCAGACCGATATTAGATCATTCAAGTGAATGATTAAATAATAGGAAGTCCAATAGCCTGTCAAGCAATTACGGCAGGTCCGCCATGCGCGACCCCCTGTTCGCATACGAGCCGTTGATCCGCCTAGGCACGTTCGCCGGCGTGTTCGTCGTCATGGCGATTTGGGAGCTCTTCACGCCGCGACGGCCACAAGCCATTGGACGCAACTGGCGCTGGCCGAACAATCTCGGTGTGGTGGCGGTGGACGTGCTGCTCGTGCGCATTCTGTTGCCGATCACCGCCGTCGGTCTCGCGCTCTTTGCCGAGGCGCACGCATTTGGTCTCTTCAATATCATTGCGCTGCCAATGTGGGTGGCCATTATTGCCTCGGTCATCCTCCTCGACCTCGCGATCTATCTCCAGCACGTCCTCTTTCACGCCGTGCCGGCGCTGTGGCGGCTGCATCGCATGCATCATGCCGACCTCGAGTTCGACGTGACCACGGGGCTGCGTTTTCACCCGGTTGAGATTTTGCTGTCCACCGGGATTAAACTCGCGGTGGTCGCAGCCCTCGGGACGCCCGCGGCGGCCGTACTGATCTTCGAGCTCCTGCTCAATGCCACCTCGATGTTCAACCACAGCAACATCCGCATTGCTCCGCAAATCGATCGGATCCTGCGCTGGTTTGTCGTGACGCCGGACATGCATCGCGTCCATCATTCGATCCTGCGGCGCGAGACCAACAGCAATTTCGGGTTCAACCTGCCTTGGTGGGACCGTCTGTTGGGCACCTACCGCGCCCAGCCCGCGGCCGGCCACGACGCCATGACGATTGGCATCGAGCAGTTCCGCGATCCGCGCGAACTCGGGCTCGATCGCATGCTGCTGCAGCCGTTCCGCGGCGAGGCAGGCCGCTATCCGCTCGGGATGCGGGAAGCCGATCAATGAGGATGGTTCGTTTCTTGCTTCGACTGATCGAACGGCTGCGCGGGTCATGCGCGTGGATCGAGGCGAACGAGCTCAAGCGCCGGCTCGACGGCGGTGAAGGCGTCACCATTATCGATGTCCGGGGATCCGATGAGTTCGTTGGTCACCTCGGCCATATCGCGATGGCGCGCAATATTCCTGTCGCCGAGCTTGAAAGCCGATTAGGTGAGCTTGCCGGGCTCGAACGAAGACCAATCGTGCTCGTCTGCCGGACAGACAGGCGCTCGGCAACGGCCGCGCGAACCTTGCGTGCCGCCGGCTTTACCCAGGTCAACGTGTTGTGCCGTGGGATGGAGCAATGGAACGAGACCGGCTTTCCGGTGGAAGCGCGGGCCGCCGAGTCCACAGCCACGGCGACCGCGGCCAAGGTATAGTGCACTAGTCATGCAACCCATTTATCTCGATTACAACGCGAGCACGCCGGTCGATCCGGCGGTCGTGGCCGCAATGCGCCCGTTTCTGGAGGGTCACTACGGCAATCCATCCAGTGGGCATTGGGCGGCCACAACGGCAAAAGCTGCGCTTGAGACAGCGCGCGGCCAAGTGGCGGCATTGCTTGGCTGTCGCGACGATGAGGTCGTTTTTACGAGCGGCGGCAGCGAGGCGAATAATCTTGCCCTCAAGGGCGCATTCTTCGCGCGTCGTGACAAGGGCGAGCACATCATCACCACCCCGATCGAGCATCCGGCGATCGTCGAACCATGCCGTTTCCTCGAGCGCCTCGGCGCACGCGTGACCTACTTGCCCATCGATGGCACAGGCCGAGTCGATCCCGACGATCTCCGCCAAGCGATCACGCCGCGCACGATCCTTGTCAGCATCATGCATGCCAACAACGAGGTTGGAACCATCGAGCCGATCGAGGACTGCGCCCGCATTGCCCGCGAGCACAAGGTCCTGTTCCACACCAACGCTGCGCAGTCCGTCGGGAAGATCGCAACTGATGTCAACGAGCTCGGCATCGATCTTCTGTCGATCGCTGGCCACAAGGTTTATGCACCAAAAGGCGTCGGCGCGCTGTTTGTGCGCCGCGGTGCGTCGATCGAACCGCTGATCCACGGTGCCGGACATGAAAGCGGCCGACGCGCGGGCACGGAGAGTGCCCTGCTGGCGGTTGGCCTCGGCAAAGCCTGCGAGCTTGCCCGCGATCTTTCGCCGATGCATCGCGTGCGCGCGTTGCGCGATCGCTTTTGGCAAGGCCTGCAGCAGCAATTCGGGGACGGCGTGATCCTCAACGGTCATTCCACGCACCGCCTGCCGAACACGCTGAATGTGTCCTTCGTCGGCCGCATCGGCGCCGAGATATTGGCACGGCTGGATGGGGTGGCGGCCTCCACGGGATCCGCGTGTCACTCCGGCCGCATTGAGCTGTCGCCGGTTTTGCAAGCGATGGGGGTCGCGCCGCACGTGGGAATGGGGGCTATCCGGTTCAGCCTCGGGCGCGCGACGACGGGCGATGAAATCGAGGCCGCGCTCGAACGTTTGACCGACGTCCTTGCGGTCACAGGATAGGATCGCCGGCAGATCGTCCCGCGATGGTGCAACTGCGCGGGCAATGTCTACATAAGCGTTGCGTTATCACTGAGGCGACCTATGGGCGCGGATTGCTGCGGTCATCGCGATTTGCCCGACCCGCATCGCGGGAAGGCGGCCTATCGCCGCGTTCTATGGGCTGCGCTCGCGATCAACGCCGTCATGTTCCTGGTCGAGATCGGCGCGGGGGTGGCGGCCGGATCGGCGGCGCTGCAAGCAGATGCCCTCGATTTTCTCGGCGATGCGGCAAACTACGGAATCAGCCTGTTCGTGGTCGGCATGGCGCTTCGCTATCGCGCCATGGCGGCGCTCGCCAAGGGCGCCACGATGGGCTTGTTCGGTCTGTGGGTGATCGGCACGGTCGTCTGGCACGCGACGCATGGCACCTTGCCGAGCGCCTTCACCATGGGTGCCGTCGGCTTCGCCGCTTTGGCGGCCAATGCCGCCGCGTTCGGCCTGCTCTGGGCCCATCGCGGCGGCGACGCGAACATGCACTCGGCGTGGATTTGCACGCGTAACGACGTGCTCGGCAATTTAGCCGTTCTGTTGGCAGCGGCCGGCGTGTTCGGCACCGGCACCGGGTGGCCCGATATCATCGTCGCCGCGATCATGGCGGGCCTTGCGCTGCAAGGCGCCTGGATTGTGGTTCGGCAGTCTCTCGGCGAACTACGCCAGCCGCTTCCGGTTCGGCGTGATGCAGAAATCGAGAAAGCCATTTGAAACGTGCGGCCGAGGAGGTTCCGACATGAGCGACATTGATTTCTCGTTGACGCGTCGATCAGCGCTGTTCGCGGCAGTTGCTTCTCTCCTACAAACCGGCACGGCCCCTGCCGGCGAGAAAGAGATGATTACGGTCCACAAAGATCCAACCTGCGGCTGCTGCTCAGGTTGGGTCCGGCATCTTCAAAAGGCGGGATTCGACACGAGAGTTGTGGACACCACCGACCTTGATGCGGTGAAGCGACGGCTCGGCGTTCCGGACGATCTCGCCGCCTGCCACACGGCGGAGGTCGCGGACTACATCATCGAGGGACACGTACCCGCCGCGGCGCTGAAGCGCTTCCTTGCAGAAAAACCGAAGGCGGCCGGCCTTGCCGTTCCCGGCATGCCGATCGGCTCGCCCGGGATGGAGGGCGGCAGACCGGAAAAATATGATGTGGTTCTGTTCGGTCCCGAGGGACGGCGGACCTACATGCGTTTTATCGGCGAACAGAGCGCCTGACCTCATCCCGAGCAGCGTAGCCGACCAACTCAGCCGGTTAGTCACACTCAAGCTATTTCGGCGCTGCTGTCCCGCTCGCCTTCGGCACGATTGCGAGAAATTCTAACGGCTCGTGCGAGAGATTCTCTCCCGCGTGGCGTTGGACACCTACCCATTCGATTGTTCCCGCGCGCCGATGAGTCACATTTGCGCTGCCGTCAGGGTGGGTGTCGCGCAAGTGCGCATCGGTGAGCCACACCACCAGCCTTGCGCTGGTGATGTCGTGCATCGGCGTCTTCTCGTGCGGCACCATGCGCACGCGCACAACGATGATGGATTCGTTTTCGAATTCAACTTTGGCATCCGCGGGACCGGCCGGCGGCAGCGCCGCCGACGGCTGCGACGGCATCGGATGCGCGCCTGGACTCGCATGTTGCGCCCGACTCGGCCCGGATGCGAAGGCCAAGCACATACAACCGATGAAGATGCTCGTTTTTGCTGGGGCGTATTTCATTGCAACGGGTCCTTTGCGCGGCCTTTGAATCGCTTCTGATTGCGACTCGCGTGCCGACACGAGCGGTGCCTGCGCTGGCTTGACGCTCAGGCTGCTGGACCGTACGAGTTGAACCAAACTTCAAGTCAAGGAGATTTTTTTGATGGCCGGGATGAGCATCGGAGAGGTCGCCCGCAAGATGGGGCTGCGTTCCTCGGCTATCCGCTATTATGAAAGGCTCGGCCTCATCCCGAAGGTGCCGCGGGTAAGCGGCCGCAGGCGCTACGACGAGCGCGTGCTCGAGCGGCTGGCGATGGTGCGATTCGCCAAGCATGTCGGTTTCAGCGTTGCCGAGATCAAAGTGCTTCTGAGCGGGGTTGAGGGACGGCCGCCGACCGAGCGTTGGCGCAAGCTTGCGGCCGAGAAGGTCGCGCAGGTTGATCAATTCGTCGCCCAGGCGCGATCGATCCGAAACCTGTTGTCGGAGACGCTGGACTTCCAATGTCCCAAATTGGTTGAACGCGGCCGCGCGTTGCCCGCTTCAAAGCATCCCGGCTTGCGCCTCAACCGCCGCGCCAAGTCGTAGTTTCCGTGCGTTGGCGCGTCCCAGGTCAGTGCCGGTGGTCGTGATGCATATCGGGCACGTGCGGATGTGAGTGCGTCAATGCGTCGTGCTCGTGCGCATGGGTGTGCGGCTCTCCCGGTGGATCTTGCGGCCCATGGGGATGCCGGTGATGCTCGTCGTGGCTGTGGGCATGGGCGTGCACCATTCGGGCATGGGCATGCGCATGCGCGTGCCGCTCGGTCACGTGCAGCCAAACGCCGACGGCCATCAGCGCTCCGGCAGCAACGAGTTGCACGCTCAGCGGTTGCTGGAGGGCGATGACTGCCGTCGCCGCGCCGATGAACGGCGCGGTCGAGAAATACGCGCCGCTGCGTGCCGCGCCGAGATGGCGTAGCGCGATGACGAACAGCGCGAGACTCAGGCCATAACAGACAAAGCCTACCAGCGCAGCCAACAGAATTCCGACGGGGCCGGGCAGGGAGCCTCCCGCCCACAGACCCAGCAGGAGATTCACGGGTCCCGCGATCAATCCTTTCAGCTGCACGATCTCGAGCGGATCGGCGAGCGAAACCTTGCGCGTGAGATTGTTGTCGATGCCCCAGGCGACGCAGGCGGCGATGATGGCGAGCGGCCCGGCGAGACTTTCGATCGTCGGGGTTCCCGACCATGACACCAGGGCGGCGCCGGCGACGAGACAGGCCATGCCGAGTGCGATGCGCCGATCGAAATTCTCGTGAAAGACGAACCAGGCCAACAGCGCGGTGGCTGCGCCCTCCATGGTCAGGAGCAACGATGCGGTGGCGGCCGGGGTGCGCGCAAGCCCGAGCATCAGCAACACCGGGCCGGCGACGCCGCCCAAGGCAATGGCGCCGGCGAGCCATCCGTAGTCGCGGCGCGTGAGCGGCTGTTGCCGCGCGGCGGGTGCATTCAGGATTGGCGCCGCCAAGGCACGTAGCAGCGCGATGCCGATGCCTGCGCCGCAATAGAAAAGGCCGGCCAGGATCACGGGATCGACGACCCCGAGTAGCGCTTTGGCGGCGGGCGTGGACACGCCGAACAAGGCGGCCGATGCGAGCGCAGCGAAGACAGCAGCGGGATTCATGCTTTCGTCATCAGGAGCCAGGCACGTCATACGGCGCGCGGCGCGCCTTACTCTAGCTCACTGTAAATAAGTACGCCCGGTCATCCGGATCGGGCCTGCTGTCATCGATCGCTCAGGAGTGGCTTTCCAAACACCGACGGTATGAGGTCTTGAAGGAACAACAGCAATTGCGCCCTGGCGCCGATGGATCGTCCGGCCTCGCTGTTGAGAGGCACGATCGCTTCCGCCGCGACCTGCCAGCTCACGGCCACGTATGACAGCCCGGGGTTCATTGTCGCTGCGGTCTTTTGTCCGCGCGGCGAGTCGAAGGAAAACTCGATGAGAGGCACGAACTGGTTCAACGGCTCCTCCTTCGGAAGCTTGCCGGGCGTGAAGCGGCTAGTCAGGTAAAGCGTGCTGAATTCGAGGGCGAAGCCCCAATGCAATATGTCGACATTGCGCGTGAGCATCGGCCCAAGCTGGCCGGTGAGCGGATCGACGCCGAAATTGATTGAATTGCCGGTCAAAGGGTGTTCGAGCGTAACCGCGCCGGTAATACCGAACGGCCGCAGCCATGCGAGGCTATCCGGAAGATCGCCGAATCCCTTGCCGAAGAAGATGCCCGGGTGGATCGCATCGGGTCCATTGGCGCCGACGCCTCGGGCGCCTGAGTGCCCGATGTCCCATGCCAACGCCGCCGCCACCAGCGTCTCGTGCAGGTCGTTCCGGTACACCTCTCCCTTGATCGAAAGGCTGGTCGTGTCGAAGCCGGAGCGCTGGGAACTCCCCCAGTTTCGATGGACCCATCCGCTATCGACCCCGATTCCGACGGTCGGAGTGAGTAGGCGAAAGAACGACCAATTGAACCTGTTGTCGACGACGTCGCCGCCTTCGCCCGGATGCTTGGAGCTGGCGAAGAGCGGCAATCTCGACTCGTCGGCGACAGCCGGATCATCGATCGCGAGCGTACCGGGAAAAAATCGGTTGCCCGCGATGCCATGCGCATTGGCGAAACGGGGCGCGGTGGGCATCCCCACGATCAGAGCGAGCCCAATGAGCCACGGCGCAAACCGACTCGTTGTCACCGGCTCGATCATGTCGTGCCCTAGAACTCGCCGTGCAGGCGGGCGGTGAAGAACGATATTGGCCCGCGGTCGGCATTGTCCGCCGGGTTCATCATGTATTGATAATCGAACGTCAGCATCACGCCGTTGATCACGTTCATGGCGTAGAACGTCTCGATGATGCTCTCCGGGCGATAGTTGAGCCGCCCGTCGCCGATCAGGATGCCAAGGCCGCCGGCGGCGAGGTAGGCGCGGTGGTCCCGCGACAGCGCGTTGATCGCCCCGGCAAGACCTATCCTGTCGTCAGGGCGTCCCCAGCGTGCACCTTTGATGGAAGTCCCCAACGAGAGGCTGGCGTCGATATCGGTGAAAGCCGAGATCTCGTTCTTGCCGTTGTTCCAGCTCCAGCGGGCGAATACACCGATCTCGTCGCTCACCGCCTGCTCGAGGTTCAAGTAGTAGCCGTACTTTGTGCGGACCTTTCGGGTCAAAACGATCGCGTCGGTCGGGTCGAGGCCGGGGTTCAGCAGCGTGAGATCGACCGCCTGGCTGTAGCTGCCGGAAAAGTAGGTGTCCGCCCAGATGCCCACGCGAAATTTCCCGGGACGGGAGAAAATCGAGTAGCGCGTCTCGAGCTCGGTGACATAGGCGCCGCGGGCGAACAGGTGCGTGTCGAATTGGTTCGAATTGGGTTCGTTTCCGACGAGGAAATAACCCGCACGCACGGCCCAATTTTTCTCGTTGAGCTCGGTGACTGCACCGTAGCCGAGTCCGACCTTGTCGGCGGGATAGTCGAACGCGCCGGCCGCCCAGATCGACCAGTTCATGAAATCGGCACGCGCGTCCATGGCATAGGCGTTGTTGTCGAAGACGTCGTGCACGGCGAATCTGCCCACCTGCACGGTCACCCGCGATATGTCGCGCTTGCCGGCCATTTGCCCGTAGCTGCTCTCGACTTGTTCCTGCTCCCCGCCGAGCCCGAACGTCTGCCGCAGAAAGAGGCGCGAGGTGCTGTAGCGCGGATATGGAAAATTCGACTTCTGCGCTTCGCCGTTGGGAAAGCCGGCGGCGCCCGTGGTGTCGTGAAGCCCGAAGCCTTGCAGCAGTTCGGGATTGTAGTAGAGCTAGAGCTCGCCGCCCTCCCACAGCTTGAGGCCGAGAAATGCGCTGGCGGTAAAGGTCGCTCGGGATTGCGCCCACGGCGTGAAGCTGTTCTCGCCGAGATAGGGCGACCTGAAAGCCGGGTAGCCCTGGTGGATGTAGGTGGTTTGTCCGTGGATCTCCCAATTGGGAAACTGCGTCTGCGATGCGACGAAGTCCGCTGAATATGCGACAGGCGGTCCGAGCTTGTAGTTGAGCCCGCCGCGGATCATATGCACGTCGTACGAAGAGCCTGCCGTTGTGCCAGACGGAAACACGACATCGGCGTGGCCAAAATTAGCGTAGAGATACTCGAGCCGCGCCGTCCAGCTTGGGGCAATCGCGAACTCGGCCCCCGCGCCGGCCGCCCAGCCCGTGTGCAGGTGCAGCGCTTTGTCGCGATCGTCGATCACCCCCGGCGTCTGCAGGTAACGTCCGAGCGACCACGCGAACCCGCCCGTTGCGTAGACCATCCAGTGGTCGAACGCGTAGCCCAACCGGCCGCGCACCGTCGACATGAATTCGATCTTTTCGGCGATGTCGGTGTCCGGTGTGGTGCGGAACCACGCAAGGTCATCCGCGGAGATAAAATTCAGGAATGATGCATCGGCCTCGACGCCGAGGAGAAGGCGCGAGGGCAGAACGTAGTTGTATCCGCCCTGCAGTCCGCCGATGAGGCTGCCGAACGAGCTCTTGAAACTGTCCGGATCGTCATCGACCACGGTCGCCCGTGCATTGCCGCGGGTATAGCCGACATGGCCGCCGAGATAGAAACCGGTCCAATCGAATTGAGTCGAGGCTTCACGCGGCGGCGGCTTTCGGTCGGCGGCCGTTGCACAGTCATGACCTGTGGTCGCCGCCATCGCCCAAGCGAATGCGATGACAAAGCGTTTTCTCTGGCGCCTGGGCATGGCCGCTCTACCACTGTGACGTGCCTCCATTTGAGCGCACTATGCGGCGCATTTTTGCGATTGCAATTCATTCGCAATGAGTAATCGTAAGTTAATTGTAAGTGTGGAGGACCAGCAACACCGCCATGAGCGACCCCGCGACCAATTTCGAATTTCTTGCCGCCCAGATGGCGGACCCTTGGACGAACTGGAGTTTAGGAACGTTCGGGGCGATCGCCGAGTTCACGCGCGACGCGGATGAGCCGCTGACCCTGTCGCGCAGCGACGCTGTCCTTGCCGCCGTCACCGGTCGTGGAGGTATTCGCATCGAGCCGCCCAACGGGGTGCGACTATTCGCTTCCGAAAGTACCACGCGCGACAGTTGGAACCATCGCATTGCGGTGTGCCTGCCAAAGCGCCAGTGCGCCATGAACCGACGAACGGCGCTGGCCGAGCTAGGACCGGACAGGGAGGCGCTGCGTGAACAGGATTGCGAGGCCACGCTGTTCGATCTTGGTCTTGGCGCCTTGCAAGTCGATGTCTGCGTCCGTGTGTCCGATGCCAATGTGGCAGCAGAACTGCGCTCACATGCCGGACGAGCTCTGTTCGACCCAAGCAATCCGGCGATAAGTGTGATCCTCGCCGCAAACCCGCATCGTATATTCATGAGCCAACTGGGGCGGATCGAGGTGTATCAGCCGATCCCGCCCGCCGACGGCAAGAGTCCGACGGGACCCCACACGCACATCCTTCCGAAGCTGCTCCATCACCGGCGGACACATGCGGCCACGGAGTTGGTCCCGGAAGGCTGGATTCCATGCGGGCATCTCTATCCCGCACACCCTGCAAAGGACGCGTTGGGACGTCCGCGCCCATTCGACCCCGCCCGTCACCTTGCGTTTCAGAAGATTCTGCAGGATTTCGGAGATCCTAGACTCTATGCTCTCAAACAGCAGGTGGTTGCAGCAGTCGCTGCCGGAGAAGATCCATCCGTCATCGCAATCAGGGGCGATCGCATGGCACGGACGAGCATCCGCGTGGCGCTCCGGCAGCTCAATGCCGCCGGCGACATGTCGCCATCACTCATGACGTGGCTCTCGGTCCACGAGCGCCCTGATCAAATCGAGATGGAAGAACAAATTCCTGAGGATGATTGATCGCGCTCTCCGCGCTGGGCGTGGCTTTGGTAGAATATTTCGAGGGAATGTCGTCCAGCGCTGATGGCGGAGGACTCTTCAAGATGAGAAAGGTTTTCATCATCGGCATTGGTGCCGGCAATCCCGACTACATCACCGTGCAAGCGATCAATGCGCTCAATGAGGTCGATGTCTTCTTCGTGATGGACAAGGGAAGTGAGAAAGAGGACTTGGTCCGCCTTCGCAGGGAAATCTGCGAGCGCTACATCAAGGACAAGGCGTACAGAACCATCCAGATCCGGGACCCAGAGCGCGATCGAACTTCGTCGTCATATGAGTCGGGCGTTAGAGCATGGCACGACCAGCGAGCCACCATATACGAGAGATTGATTGGACAAGAGCTCGGTGAAGGCGAATGCGGTGCCTTCCTGGTCTGGGGCGATCCGTCGCTGTACGACAGTACGTTACGGATTATCGATCAGATCATTGCCCGAGGGACCATTGCATTCGAATACGAAGTGATTCCTGGAATAAGCAGCATTCAGGCTCTGGCCGCACGACACAGGATCACTCTGAACCGGATCGGACGGTCGGTTCATATTACGACCGGGCGCAAGATATCGGAGGGACTGCCCGACAATATCGATGATGTCGTTGTGATGCTCGACGCAGAATGTTCGTTCAGGAACGTCAATGATCAGGAGATGGATATCTACTGGGGTGCCTATATCGGAACCGAAGACGAGATCCTCGTGTCGGGCAATCTGAAAGGGCTAATGCACGACATTGAGCGGATCCGAAAAGAAGCCAAAGGAAAGAAAGGGTGGATTATGGATACCTATCTTCTCAGGAAGACCACGGCACATTGACATTGGCTTCCGACGGCGCTCGCGCGCTCCTCGCACCGATTCAAACAGCAGGTGGTTGCGACAGTCGCTGCGGGAGAAGACCCATCCGTCGTCGAGGACTGTGGCCGATCGACCACAGCACGACAATCCTTCGCGTCACACCTTGCGTAGACATTGACGCTGCCGTTGCCACTCGACAGGATGATCGGCGGTGGTTTCCCGCAAGGGGATCAAAAGGGAACGCGGTGCGTGCACTCCAGCACAATGCCGCGGCTGCCCCCGCAACTGTAAGCGGCGAGCCTGCGACCTAAGTGCCACTGGGAGCTTGCGTGTTCCTGGGAAGGTGGTCGACGGCGATGACCCGTGAGCCAGGAGACCTGCCACCGCAGGAAGTCACGCGCGGGCGCAGCAGGCGGGGTGTCCTGATGTGGCCGGACCGGTCGCACCGAGCCGCACAGCGGTAGGGGCGAAACGGCGGCAGTTCGCGGTGACGGATCGTTGCCGCGGGTATTCTCGTGTCCATCCCTTCCGGTCGTGACACAGGTCGATCTGAGCCAGCCGCTGCGTTGAAGCCGGCACGAGGCCTCGTCGACACGGCGCAGGGCATCGATCCTATCGAGCTCTACGCCGCAGCGATCGACACCTCCGATTTCGTCGCACGAGTTGCACCGCTCATCCGTCGGGGCGTGGGTGATATCGGCGAGCTGCTCGATATCGGCGCCGGCGGCGGCCAGCTCGGACGCGCGTTGCGTGCGCCGAATTCTCGATGGACCGCGATCGAGCCGGCATCGAACATGCGTGCTCGGCTCTTACAGTTGGAACATCCCCCGTGCGTCATCGCCGAGAGCTGGGAGGCGGCCGACGTTGCGTCCGGCGCGCACGATACGGTTCTCGCCGCCAACATCGCTGCGCCGCTCCAGGAGCCAAATGCTTTCCTCCAGCGTTGCCGCGCGTGGGCACGCCGCAGCGTGGTTTGGGTCGTGCCGGCGCAACATGGGCCGCATGGGATGTGCTTTGCCGGCTGCCTTCCTGCGGCGTGGCACGGCGAGGACGAGACACCGGGTATTGACGTCGTGTTGCGCGGTCTCGTGCCGTCGGCGCAACCACACTCGATCGCGTTTGCGGAGTGGACGTTCTCGGGCGTCGTCGCCGACGTCGAAGCACTCGCGATTTATCTCGCCGACCGGTTGGGATGGCCACAGGGCCGCCGCCCGGAAATGATCGCGCACCTTGCCCGCCAAGCGAAACGCGATGCGCGCGGCTACCGGCTCGATATTCCGAGAAAATCCGCCGTTCTTGTCTGGAAGCATGCCGAGGGGAGCGTCCCATGACTTCGCTGAGCAAGTTCTCTTTGCGTTCGGTCGAGATAGGTGCCGCGCTCCTCGCAGCGACGGCATGCCTTTCGCCAGCAGCCGCGCAAGTCAATTTGGATGAAGTGGTCGTTACCCCGGGCGGACGCCCGGAGCCGCGCAAGCGGGTGACCGGCACGGTCCAGGTCATCGGCGGACGGGACATCGTCGCCGCGGATTCGCCAGTCGCGGGCCCCGGTGCAGTCGGAACCCCGGGGCAGGGCGGCGGCCGTGTGGTCGGCCCAGTGCAGGTTATCGAACGGTCCGAAATCGAACGATCGACCGCGAAATCCGTCGCCGACCTGCTCGCGCAGAACGCGGTCGGCTTTCTCAGCGAATGGACGCCCGGTCAGACCTCGATCAACATCCGCGGCGGGGCCACGGATGGCCAAGGGCGTGACTTCAAGAGCCAGGTACTCGTGCTGATCAACGGCCACCGTGCCGGGACCGCCAACGTCTCAAAGCTGTCGCTCGCCGACATCGATCGGATCGAAATCATCCGCGGACCATCTTCGGTCATTTACGGCAGTCAGAATATCGGCGGCGTGATCAACATCATTTACAAGACCGGGCTGACGGCGCCGGGCAGTTTAGTGGAAGTCAACGGCGGCTCGTGGGGACTCGAGCAAGGCAAGGCGCAGAACGGCGGAGTTCGCAATGGCGTCGACTGGTACGGCGGCGTCTATGGAGGAAGGCGCGACGATTTTCACATCAGCGGCGGCGCCCGCGAGGGGAATACCGCGTGGAGACGGCAATCGGCGTCGTCTTCGCTTGGCTATCAGGTCAATGAGAACAGCCGCTTCGATTTCAATATCCGCACGGACGGCGTCTACGACACTGGCTTTCGCGGCTCCAGCGCGAACCTGTTCGCGGCCGACAACCGTTTCAATCGCTCCTTCGATCTCAGCTACAGCGGCTATATTCCCGGCGGCGCCTTGAGCTGGTTCTTCCAGACTTACGGCGTGAACGATGTCGACGATCTCAATAATCCGTCACCGTTGAACGGAAAACGTCGACGCCTTCTATTTCGAAGACGTACAGACCTTCCTCAACGACCGGCTGACGCTGCGCGGCGGGGTGCGAAGGACCTTCGGCACGACGAATCTGGATCCGACCCCAAACGCGCCAACGTTGATTCCGAGCGGCAGCAAATATAAGGCGACCACCTACGCGGCCGGTACGGCGTACCAGGTTCTGGATTGGTTGACTTTGCGGGCGGGCGCCTCTTCGGGTTTCCGGGCGCCGACCGCCACCGAGCTCGGCGCCAATTTCATCACCGCCTTCACCGGCAATGTCACGTTCGGCAATCCAGGCCTGCAACCGGAGACGAGCAAGCAAATCGAAGCCGGTGCGACCGTCCTGTGGAACGGCATGCGGCTCGACGCCGCCCTGTTCCAGAACCGGATCATCGACCGAATAACGACCGCGGTTCGCTCCTCGTCGAGCGCGGTGACGATCTCCGACACGATCAACAATCCCGGCGAGATCGTGCTGCAAGGCCTCGAGCTGCAGGCGCAGGTCGATCTGCTCAGGACGTTGGCAATCCGCGCCGGCAATTGGCGTTGGACGGTTTTCAGCAACTCTTTCTACAATTTCCACATGGTCGACCAAGGCGCGCCGCCGGCCGCGGGCAGCACCCGGCCGGTGCGGGTCTACGAGTACGAGGCGATGATCGGAACGCGCTTCGGCGAGCGCGGAAGCGGCCAACCGTGGCGCGATTGGAATCTCGAGGTGCGCGGCCTCCTGCGCGGGCCGATGTGGTACAACACCGAGGAAAGATTGCTTATCCCGGGCCAGCTGGTGAACGTCACCGTTTTCCGCAAAAGTCCGTTCTGGGTGTGGTACACGCGCTACGAGGTCGACATCATCCAAGGACTGACTTTGTTTGGTGCGGTCAACAATATCTTCGACATCAACCAGCATCCGATCTTCATCGCCCTCGACCAGACCCCTTGCATCGCCAATCCCATCTTTCAGAACGGGGCATGCGGCAACTCGATGCCGGGACGCGAGTTCATCGTCGGACTGCAAGGACGCTGGTGATGCAAGCATCGTGCGGTCTCGTCATTTTGGCCGCCGCGTGCGCTATCGGCCTGAACTCTATAGCCGCCGCCGAGCCCATCACCGTCCGCGACGCTTTTGACCGCGCCGTGACGCTGCCGGCCCCGCCGCAGCGGATCGTGACGATCTTCGCCTCCAACACGGAAATGCTTGCCGCGCTCGGGCTTACCGATCGCATCGTCGGCATCGAGGCCTATACGCGCTATCCACCCGAGATATTGGATAGGCCGCTGGTCGGCGGCCGGCTCGGCTTCTCGGTCGATACAGTGGTGAGACTGCGCCCCGATCTCGTCGTCGTCACACCGGCCCGCCAGGCCGCCCACCAGCTCGTCGATCCTATGGAGCGACTCGGTGTTCCGACCATCGTTCTCATGCAGCGGAGCGTGACGGAAATCCTTGCCAATATCCGCCTGTTGGGACGAGTGGCCGGCGTGTCCGATCGGGGCGAGCAGCTCGCGCGATCGCTCGAGGACCGTCTTGCCAGCACCATGCAACGCGTCAAGGGCCGCACGCTGCCGCGCGTCGTCATGATCACGGGGCGGCTGGGAAATGGTCTCCTACTCGTGACGCGCCCTGGGACCTATACCGGCGATGCGATCGAGCTTGCCGGCGGGCGTTTCGCACTTGAGGGCCGTGGAGTTATTGCTCACGTGTCGCCCGAGGCGATCATGTCTGCCGATCCGGACGTCCTGCTCTACGCGGGGTCGCCGGCGGACCGCGACGAGTTGATCAAACGTCCGGGCTGGAGCGAGATGCGGGCGGTGACGACGAAACGCGCCTACGCTGTCAGCCGGGTCGAGCTTCTGATCCCGGGACCGCGCACCATCGATGGTATCGAGCACCTCGCGGCGCTGTTGCATCCGATGGCTTCGGAGCAATGAAGGTCTGGCTCGCCTTGGCGCTCATTCTTGCCGGCGCGCTGGCGTTGGCCGTCTGCGCCGGTCATGAGTGGGCAAGTCCTTTTGATCTTGTGCGTGCAGTTGCCGGCGATGCCGACATCCGGAGCCGTCTCCTGGTCGAATGGCGAATGCCGCGCGTGCTGGCCGCGGCGCTCGTTGGCGTATTGCTCGGACTTGGCGGCGCCGTCTTCCAGGGCGTGTTCCGTAATCCGCTGGCGGAGCCTTATCTACTGGGATCGGCCGGCGGCGCGGCGCTGGGCGCAACCGTCGCGCTTCTTGTCCCGCTCGGAGTATCACAATCGCTACTTCTTCCGTTGCTGGCCTTCGCAGGCGCCTGGGGCGCAACCGTCTTTGTCATCGGCGTCTCGCGGGTCGCGGGCGCCGTCGATGCAGCGGGCATGTTGCTTGCGGGCGTCGCCGTCGCCGCGATGCTCGGGGCGCTTCGCTCGTTCCTCATGCTCGCGCTGTCGGACGACACGGTGAGCCTTCAGGTTGTGCTGAGTTGGGTGCTGGGAGGCGTGCAAACCCCGACGTGGGCCGTGCTTGGGCTGTTGGCAATTATCTCGGGCGCCTGTTTCGGCCTGACGATGCGATTGGCTGGTGGACTCGACGTGCTCGGCCTGGGCGAGACCATGGCGATCGGTTTCGGTCTCGAAGTGAAACGGTTCGTCGCCTGGGCGGTGCTCGCGGGTTCCGTCGTAGTGGCGGCTGCCGTCGCCTTCGGAGGCTTGGTTGCATTCGTGGGTCTTGCGGCGCCGCACATCGCGCGCTGGTTCGTCGGCCCGATGCACCGTCCATTGCTGCCCGCGTCGGCGCTGGTCGGCGCGTGCATCGTCACGATCGCCGACGCGATCGCGCGCGCTGCGCTCCCTCCCGCCGAGATTCCGCTCGGCCTGATCACCGCGGTCGCGGGAGGTCCTTTCTTCATCCTGCTTCTCGCGCACAGGCTGCGGACATGACGGCGCTCGCGGCCGACGGTTTGTTCCTTCGACGCGGTGGCGCGAACCTGCTTGCCGGCATATCGCTGTCGCTCGGCCCAACCGGTTCGGTTGCCGTCGTGGGACCCAACGGTGCCGGTAAGTCGATGCTGCTGAAGGTGCTCGCCGGCATCCTGGCGCCGACAATGGGGCAGGTTCGAATTGGCGGTGAGGATTTGGCGCGCCTCTCCGGGGCGGTTCGCGCGCGGCAAATCGGCTACTTGCCGCAATATTTCGAGCCGCACTGGGACCTCACGGTCGCCGACCTCGTTCGTCTGGGCGCTGAGCGGGCAGGCAGTCTGACCAAAGGTGTAGTTGAAGAGATCACCACGAGATTCGAGCTTGCAGCATTGCGCGCTCGACGTTGGTCCACGCTATCGGGCGGGGAGCGCGCGCGCGTCCTGCTCGGCATGGTGCTCGCGGTCGATCCGCCGGCTTTGCTTGCGGACGAACCGGCTGCCAGCCTCGACATCAGGCACCGTATCGATGTGGTGCGGAGTTTGGTTCAGCGCGGGAGCGACCGGCTCTGCGTCGTCGTGATGCATGACCTCGACCTTGCATTCCGATTTTTTGAAAGGGTCGTCGTGATGGATCGCGGACGCATCGTTGCTGCCGGGCATGCGCACGATATTTTCAATGACGCCCGCCTCGACGCGGCATTCGGTGTCAGATTCGAGCGGCTAAAGATGGGACACTATTCTCTGCTGCGGCCTGCCTGTTTGTGAGAGTCGCACCCGTTACTTGACAAAGAAATCGCTTCCGTTCGCGCCGAGCGACATAGCCCGATTGGCACTGCCGGAACTGATTGACTGTTATTATAATCCTTTGATGCTTTTCATCGAAGTGGCGATCGTCGTCGCGCTGATCCTTCTCAACGGCCTGCTTGCGCTGGCGGAACTCGCTATCGTCTCCTCCCGCCGCGCCCGATTGCAGGCGCTCGTCGATCGCCAAGTCATTGGTTCACGCCGCGCCCTCGCCCTGGCAACCGATCCCGGTCGCTTTCTTTCGACGGTGCAGATTGGCATTACCTTGGTCGGCGTCTTATCCGGCGCCTTTTCCGGAGCCACCCTTGGGCTGCATTTGGCCGAATGGTTCATCGACTTGGGCCTGCGCTCGAGTGTCGCCGAGGCTGTCGGCGTTGGTCTTGTCGTTGCAGTCATTACTTACTTTTCTTTGGTGATCGGCGAGCTCGTGCCGAAGCAGATTGCGCTGCGCAATCCCGAAAAAATCGCCGTCCGGGTGGCACCTGCCATGACAGCCATGGCAAGCATTGCTTCTCCCATTGTTTCTTTCCTGGATATTTCCGGGCGCGCAGTTCTAAGGGCCCTCGGATATAGGGCACAGCCCGAGCACCGCGTCACCGATGAAGAGATCCGGAGCTTGATGGCGGAAGCCGAAACCGCCGGTGTCCTCGAGCCGGGAGAGCGCGCGATGATCGCGGGCGTCATGCGGTTGGGTGATCGGCCCGTTCGAGCGATCATGACGCCGCGCCGCCAAGTGGACATGATCGATCTCACCGCCGATCCGGAGGACATCCGCCGGACGATCGTGGAGAGTGCTCATTCGAGACTGCCCGCCCATGCCGGCACGCCGGAAGAGATGCTCGGCGTCATTCAGGCGAAGGATTTGCTCGATGCGTATCTGCGCGGCGAACGCCCGGACATACGCGCACACGTGCGACCGGCCCCCAACGTTCCGGACACCGCCGATGCGCTCGACGTGTTGGATGTCATTAAGGGATCGGCGGTCCATATCGCGCTCGTTCACGACGAGTACGGCCAATTTGAGGGAATTGTCACGAACGCGGATATCTTGGAGGCGATCGTCGGTGCGTTCCGAACGGATGAAGGTTCGGGCAAACCCGAAGCCGTGCAGCGCGAGGATGGTTCGTGGTTGATTTCGGGCAGCATGGCGGCTGACGAAATGGCCGACCGTTTGTCCATCTCCCTCCCGACGGACCGCGGCTATCATACGGCTGCCGGATTCGTGCTCAGTCAACTCGGCCATTTGCCGGAGATTGGCGAAAGTTTTGACAGCCAGGGTTGGCGTTTCGAGGTGATCGATCTCGACGGCCGCCGCATTGACAAAATTTTGGCCAGTCGCATTGCCGCTGGGCGACGCCGGGCGGCGGTGTAGCTAAATTCAGCTGGCGCGCGCCATTCTTACGTGGGCCGCTGAAGTCAGCTTCTGCGCGAGGCTGATCGCGAACAGAACTGCAGCCTCGCTCCGGCGGGGGCTTCTCTTGACGTTTCCGGTGCCGAGGACTTCTGTGCCTTCAATCGGGGATTCTCTTGCGCCCGGGTTGATCGACTAGGTGCCGTTAGCGGTCATCGGCCGTGTCGGGGGCGTCCGTATGCCCGAGCGAGCGACCGGGGGCGACGCGGTCGCGGATCAGTTGTTTGACCTCCTTGATCTCCGGAAAGCGGCCCCGCTCCTTCCGCGACCAGATGACCTCGTCATCAACGCGCACCTCGAAGACGCCACCGGTCCTATCCGGGGTGAGCGTCACAGACCCGAGCTCCTCGGCGAACGTGGTCAATAGCTCTTGCGCCATCCAGCTCGCCCGCAGGCCCCAGCCGCACAATCTGCAATAGGTGATTTCGATCATGGGGCTTACGGGCATCGCTGCCTCCGCGTGCAGTCCGAAACGTGCCAGAACGAGTCATTCCGGCCGCGGCGCTAAGAAGGGTGATGAATTCGCGCCGTTTCGCTCATCCGGCCCATATTCAATCACCGCGTCGTGCGCAGCAGCATCGGCGGCACTTCGAGGCCGAGCAGTGACGACGTCAGTCTACGAGTGCCTGATAGACGAGCGACTTGAACATCTTGCGATAATAGGCGCGTATCGGGCTCGGCGCCTGGGTCATGTAGATACCGACGATCTCTTCCTTGGGATCGACCCACAAGTAGGTGCCGGCGTAACCCGCCCACATGAACTCGCCCGCGGAGCCCGACACACCGGCCACCCCATCACCCTGGCGCACTGCAAAGCCAAGGCCGAACGTATAGCCGGGCGTTCCCAGCAGAAGCTCACCCGGCTGCAACGGCGCTGCGATGCGCGTACCGAGGTGGTCTGACGTCATCAGCTTGATGGTGGAGCGGCTCATCACCCGCACGCCGTCGAGCTCGCCGCCATTCAGCAGCATCTGTGCGAACCGCAAATAATCGGTAGCGGTCGAAAGTGCGCCGGCCCCACCGGAATCGTTCATCGGCTCGGCAGATACATCGAGGACGCTGATCTTCTGGCCCGAGGCCGGGTCGATTGGCATTGGCTGCACCAGGCGCGGCATCTTTGCCGCCGGGAGCCAAAAGCTCGAGTCCACCATCTTGAGCGGCTTGAACAGGCGATCATCCAAGACAGCGGCAAGCCGCTTGGCGGACGCCGCCTCGACGACGCGGCCGAGAATATCGACGGCCATGCTGTATTCCCACATCGTGCCGGGCTGGTGAATCAGCGGCACCTTGGCGATGCGCTCGACTTGCTCGGCCGGTGTCATGCCGCGGGAGTCGTACTCGTGGATACCCGGCTGGGAGAACTTGGCCTCGACGTAGGCCGCCTTCACCGGCTCGTTCTTGGTGATCTCCGCATAGGCGAGACCCGCACTATGCCGCAGAAGATCCTGCACGATGATCGGCCTGGCCGCCGGCGCATTCGTGTAAGTGGCTTTCCCATCGGCGCCCGTGGTTGCCACGCTCACTTGCATGTCTTTGAAGGCCGGCAGGAATTTTGAGATGGGATCGGTGAGCTGGATGACGCCATCTTCGACCAGCATCATCGCCGTCACCGAGGCCAGCGGCTTGGTCATCGAGTAAATGCGGAAGATCGAATCGAGCTTCATGGGCGTATTCGCGCCCTTGTCTTGGAAGCCGATGGCATCCGAAAAGATGATCTTCCCCTTGCGGGCGACCATGACCACAGCGCCCGGCAACTTGCCGTCGGCAATCTCTTTTTTGAGCGCGGTGGTGATGCGACCAAGGCGCTCCGCCGACATGCCCACCTGTTCGGGGGTCGCCGTGGCGAGGGGTTGGAGTTCGCGCGCGCAGACCGGCAGCGACACTGTCGCAGCGACCAGCATCGCGGCCAGCGCGGTCGTCGCTGCCTTTAGTTTCCACTTGGACATGACGTTCTCTCCCGTTGACCGTTTTTTGCGAGGATCGAGTTCGCTCGAACCGGCAACGATCTTATCCGAGATCGTCGCCTCCGACACGCCCTCCGCATTTGACTCTGGGTCGTGAGGAAGTTGATGGCGCGGGGGGCAACCGCGCGAGGGGCCGCTAGCTGCAGCTGATCAAAATTAAGCTTGACACCTTGACAGGTTGACAGCTTGACAACCGCGGTTGACAGACACCGTGCTCGAACCAGAGCGAGGTACGGTACGACCCGCCAACTTCCGCGCCGGCACACTGAATTTACGGTCGCTATTGGGGGTACTGCGGACATGAATGGGCGTGTCGCCTCCGTCAACTTGGTCGAGTTTGACCCACAGCAGTCATTGAAAATGGTATAATCACACGAATATTTGACGGAGAGGCCACATGAGCTACGAGGCGATCAACTTTGGCAAAAAGTTCAGATTGTTCGACGAGCAGTGGCAGCCGAAGGTCATAGCCGAAATGAACGACTACCAGTTCAAGATCGTGAAGCTGCAGGGCGACTTCATTTGGCACGATCACAAGAACACGGATGAGACGTTTATTGTCTTAGAGGGCGTTCTGAGGATCGATTTTCGCGATGGCGCAGTCCGCGTGTCGGCGGGCGAAATGTTTGTCGTTCCGAAAGGCGTCGAACACAAGCCTTATGCCGAACACGAGGTCAAGCTGTTGCTGATCGAGCCGCGCGGAGTCCTCAATACGGGCCATGAAGGCGGCGATCGCACAGCCGAGAATGATGTTTGGATTTGACGGCGACTAGGTCTGCTAATGGCACTTCGCGTCCGGTACCGAGACCTTGCGGCCGGGCAACAACGCGACGTGAGGATTTCCCCTTGCCAACTCGGAGCAGTCCGATGCCCTCGGGTTGGCATCCGACTGTATCGTCAGCCAATCAGTCGGGGACGCTGCGAAATGACGTGGTCGATCATCGCCCGTGACGAACAGACCGGCCGCATCGCCATCGCGGTTGCGACGAGATTCTTTGCCGTGGGTGCGTTGGTGTCCCACATCAAAACCGGCGCCGGTGTCGTCGCCTCGCAGGCTTTCATCAATCCATATTTTGGACCCAAGGGTCTGGCGCTGCTAGAAGCTGGCATGAGCGCGGAGAACGTTGTTGCCGAGCTCACCACGGCCGATGAAGGCTGGCACCACCGCCAGCTCCATGTCATGGACCGGGACGGTCGCTTCGCGGCTTACACGGGCGCCGCCTGCATCGACTGGTGCGGCCATGAGGTACGCAGGACCTTCTCGGTTGCCGGCAACATGCTGGTCGGCTCGGTGGTCCTCGCGGAAACCATCCGTGCGTACGAGGTGCAAGCGGCCGTGCCTTTCGCGCGGCGCCTGATCGCGGCGATGCGGGCGGGGGAGGCGGCCGGCGGTGACAAGCGCGGGCGTCAATCGGCAGCGCTGCTGATCCACGATAGCGAGGACTACCCGCTCTACGATCTGCGCGTCGATGACCATACCGACCCGCTGGGCGAGCTTGAACGCTTGGAGGAAGTCGCGCGCCAGCGCTGGGTGCACTTCCGCCGGCAAATGCCAAGCCACAGTAGGCCCTCGGGATTGACCGACCGGGACAAGCTCGAGGAGCTGATCGCCCAATCCATCGCGGAGGGCTATGAGTGAGTGCCGCGCCGCTACTGACCGTTGCGGACCTGCGCGTCATCTTCGAGGGCGACCGCGGCAGCCACACGGAGGCCGTCAGCGGCGTGAGCTTTTCGCTGATGCACGGGCGCACGCTGGGCATCGTCGGCGAGTCCGGCTGCGGCAAGAGCGTGACCGCGCTTTCCATCATGCGGCTGCTGCCCAAAGCGGGGACGCGCGTGTCGGGCTCCGTTCTGTTCGAGGGGCGAGAACTGATCACCCTGCCCGAGCCGCAAATGCGAGATCTGCGCGGCAACCGGCTGGCGATGATCTTCCAGGAGCCGATGACGTCGCTCAATCCGAGCTTTACGGTCGGTGATCAGATCGCCGAAGCTTTAATGCGCCATCGCGGTTTATCTGCCAAGGCCGCGCGCGCTGACACCGTCAATATGCTCGAGCGCGTAAGGATCTCCTCGTCCCAAGAGCGTATCGACGAGTACCCGCACAAGCTCTCGGGTGGCATGCGCCAGCGTGTGATGATCGCCATGGCTCTGGCCTGCGCGCCGGTCCTGCTGATCGCCGACGAGCCGACCACGGCCCTCGACGTTACGATTCAAGCGCAGATCCTCGATCTGCTGGCCAAGTTGCGCCAGGAGACCGGCACCGCCATCATCCTCATCACCCACGATCTGGGCGTGGTAGCTGAGATTTGCGACGACGTCGCAGTGATGTATGCGGGCGAGATCGTCGAGCGGGCGCCGACGGATCGTCTGTTTGCCATGCCGCAGCACCCTTACACAGTAGGCCTCCTGGGCTCAATGCCGCTCATCAGCTCGCCGCGCGAGCGGCTAGCGACCATTGCCGGCAGCGTACCGAGCCTCACCCGCACCTTCACCGGTTGCCGCTTTGCTAGCCGCTGCCCGTTCGCCGAGGCGCGCTGCCGCGGCCAGCCACCGCCGCTAGCCGACGTGGGGGCGGGACACCTTTCACGCTGCTGGAAAACGCCGTTGGAGACACTGGTGGCATGAGGGATCCCCTGTTGGCCCTCGATAATGTGACGAAGCACTTCGTCGCGCACCGCTCACTCTTCGGCACGACGACCGCTGTTGTGCGCGCCGTCGACGGCGTCTCGCTCACCATCGTGGCCGGAGAGACGCTGGCGCTGGTCGGCGAATCGGGCTGCGGCAAGTCGACGGTCGGCCGACTTGCTTTGCGACTGATCGAGCCGACCGCGGGAAGGGTGTGTCTCTATGGCCGTGATCTCGCCTCTCTCTCGGCTGCGGAGCTGCGCCGGGTCCGCGCCGGTGCCCAGCTCATTTTTCAGGACCCCTACGGCTCGTTGAATCCGCGCATGACCGTCGGCGAGATGCTGGCCGAGCCGCTACTTCTGCACACCGACCTCACACCGGCGAACCGGCGCGAGCGCGTCGCGGAGCTCTTGCACGTCGTTGGCCTCAGGCGCGAGCATGGCCAGCGCTACCCGCACGAGTTTTCTGGCGGCCAGCGCCAACGCATCGCCATTGCTCGGGCGTTGGCCGTCGAACCTAGGCTTATCGTGTGCGACGAGCCCGTGTCGGCCCTCGACGTCTCCATCCGCAGCCAGATCCTCAATCTCCTGAAGGACCTGCAGCAGCGTCTCGGGCTCGCCTACCTCTTCATCAGCCATGACCTGGCGGTGGTGAAGCACATCGCAACGCGGGTGGCCGTCATGTATCTCGGGCGCATCGTCGAAAGCGCTGCGTGTGATGCGATCTTCGCTGAGCCGCGTCATCCTTACGCCCAAGCGCTGCTGTCGGCGGTGCCAGTGCTATCGACAAGTGAACGCCGGCAGCGGCGCATTCTGCCCGGGGAAGCGCCGAGCGCGCTCATCCCGCCACCGGGTTGCCATCTGCATCCGCGCTGTGCCCATGCACAAGACGTTTGCAAACGCTTTCGCCCTGAGCTCGCTGCCGACGACAACGGACATGCCACGGCTTGCCATCTGTGGCACAACATACTCTTCTCTTCACCGCCTGCGCCCGCTGCGGGACCGAAATTCTCGGCAAGCCTGCAGCGTCTATTTCGGGCGTTCGATGCCAGGATATAGCTCTGATACGCGCAAAATAGCGCCAACCCGGGAGTGCCATCTCATGAAGAGGCTTGGTCTCGTCGGTGTAGCAGTTGTGGCCGTTCTCCTGTCCGATTCGGCGGTCGTGGCGCAGACGACGCTGCGGATTGGTCTGGCCGAGGACCCGGACGTGCTCGATCCGACACTGGCCCGCACCTACGTCGGCCGCATCGTGTTCGCCTCGCTGTGCGACAAGCTATTCGACATCGACGAGAACCTCAACATCGTGCCGCAGCTGGCGCTCTCGCATGACACCTCAGCGGATGGCAAGACGGTCACCGTCAAGCTGAGGCCAGGCGTTAAGTTCCACGACGGCGAGATGATGGATGCCGAGGCCGTGAAGGCGAGCCTCGAGCGGCACATGACTATGCAGGGCTCCTTCCGCAAGCCCGAATTGGCAGCGGTCGACAAGATCGAAATCGCCGATCCACTGACCATTCGGCTGTTGCTCAAGTCTCCGTTCTCCCCGCTAATCGCGCAGCTCGCTGACCGTGCCGGCATGATTGTCTCGCCGAAGGCCGCAAACGAAGCCGGCGACAAGTTCGGTTTGAAGCCGGTGTGCGCCGGCCCGTTCAAGTTTGTCGAGCGCGTGCAGCAGGACCGCATCGTGCTGGAGAAATTCGCCGGCTACTGGAATGCCAGCAACGTCCACGTCGACCGTGTGGTCTTTCGCCCCATCACCGAATCCACCGTGCGTCTCGCCAATCTGAAATCCGGCAGCCTCGAGATGATCGAGCGGGCGCTGGCAACGGACCTGCCGGAGATCAGGGCCGACGCGAAGCTCAAGCTGGCGACGGTGCCCGAGCTCGGTTACGAGGGTGTCACGGTCAACATCGGCAAGAGCGATGCGGGCAAGACCGCCTTCGGCAAGGACCCGCGCATTATCCAGGCCTTCAGCCTCTCGCTCGACCGGGAAGCCATAACGAGGGTGGCGTTCAACGGCGAATTTCTTCCCGGCAATCAATGGATCAGTCCGAAGAACCCCTACTTCCAGAGCAAATTCCCGGTCCCGAAGCGCGACGTGGCCAAGGCAAAGGAGCTGCTGCGGGCTGCGGGCGTGACTGGTCCGCTCGCCATCGATCTCATGGTGCCCAACAATCCGGAGACGAGGCAGGTCGCCGAAATCATCCAGGCGATGGCCGGTGAGGCCGGGTTCGACATCAAGATCCGCGTGACAGAGTTCGCCACTTCGCTCAAGGAGGCGGAGGAAGGCCGCTACCAGGGCTACATGCTGGGCTGGTCTGGTCGTGTGGATCCCGACGGCAACGCCTACATGTTCCACAGGACCAATGCACCATTGAACTACGGCGGCTACAGCAATCCCGAGGTCGACAAGTGGCTCGACGAGGCGCGCACCAAAGGGACGCTTCCCGAGCGCAAGGCGGCGTATGAGAAAGTTGCAGAAAAGGTGTTGTCGGAAGGCCCGATCGTCTATCTCTATCACCGGCTGATGATTATCGCGCACACCGCCAAGCTCGACGGGTACAAACCGATGCCGGACGGCCTGATCAGACTGACGGGCGTCAAGCTAAAGCCTTAAGCCGAGGGCAGGGGGCGAGCCTCAGCGTGACCCGTTACAGCCACAGAGGTCAGGGCCCGGTCCTAGATGCTCCCGTTCCTTGGCAAGCGCTTGCTGCAGCTGATCCCGACGCTCTTTTTCGTGTCAGTGATCATCTTCGGCCTGCAGCAGCTGCTGCCTGGTGACCCGGCGCTCGCCATGGCTGGCGAGGAGCGCGACCCTGCCGTGCTCGAACAGATCCGCCGACAATACCGCCTCGATCAGCCTCTCCATATTCAATACCTCTATTGGGTCGGCGGCGTGCTCTCCGGCAACTTGGGCGAGTCGATGCGGCTCAAGGAACCGGTGCTGACGCTGATCGCGCAGAAGTTTCCGGTGACGTTGCAACTCGCCCTGATGGCGATCGCGATCTCCCTCGCGATCGGCGTGACGGCTGGGGTGATCTCAGCGGTAAAGAGGGGCACGACCGTCGACTACGCCGTGAACGCGCTCGCGCTGTGGGGCATCTCGACGCCGAACTTCTGGCTCGGCATCCTACTGATCTTCCTGTTCGCGGTGCACCTGGGCTGGCTGCCAGCCTCGGGCTACGTCAGTCCGTTCGAGGATTTCTGGCTATCGCTGCAGACGACGATCCTGCCGGCCTTCGTGCTCGGCAATTCCTTTGCCGCCGTGCTGATGCGCCACACGCGCAGCGCCATGTTGCAGGCGATGGGTAGCGACTACGTGCGCACTGCCCGCGCCAAGGGTCTCGCCGAACCCGTCGTCATCCTCAAACACGCCATGCGCAATGCGCTGACCCCTGTTGTTACGCTCGGCGCGCTCGAGCTCGGCACGTTGCTCTCCGGCGCGGTCCTGACCGAGCAGGTCTTCTCGATCCCCGGCTTCGGCAAGCTGATCGTCGACAGCGTGTTCAATCGCGACTACGCCGTAGTTCAGGGGGTCACCCTGATCACCGCCACCACCTACATCCTCCTCAACCTGCTCGCTGATATCGCCTACGTGCTGATCAATCCGCGGCTCAGGAATTAGCCATGGCGGCGTCGGAGGCATTGGCGATCGAACTACCGCATGAAAGCCCCAGCGCCCGTGCCTGGCGTCGGCTGCTCGCGCGCAAGAGCGCCATGTTCGGCCTCGTGATTATTGTCCTGTTCGTGTTGATTGCCGCCTTCGCTCCGCTGATCGCGCCCTACGATCCAGCCCAGCAAAGCTGGACCTCCATCCGCAAGCCCCCATCCCTCCAGCACTGGTTCGGCACGGACGAATCGGGACGGGATCTCCTCTCGCGCGTCATTTTCGGCGCCCGCGCCTCGCTGCTGGCCGGTGTCGTCTCGATCTCCATCGCGTTTCTGCTGGGTGTGCCGATCGGGCTGCTGGCGGGCTATGGCGGCAGGTGGATTGACGCCGTCATTGGCCGCATCACCGACGCCGTGCTGGCCTGTCCGTTCCTGATCCTTGCCATCGCCCTGGCGGCGTTTCTTGGGCCCTCGCTACAGAACGCGATGATCGCCATTGGATTCACGACCACACCTATCTTCGTGCGACTGACGCGCGGCCAGGTGATGGCGGTGAAGGTGGAGGACTACATCGAAGCCGCGCGTGCCGTCGGCAACCCGCCCATGCGCATCGCCCTAAAGCATATCCTGCCCAACATCCTGCCGGCGCTGATCGTGCAGGCGACCATTTCGATCGCAACCGCCATCATCGCTGAGGCAAGCCTGTCCTTCTTGGGGCTTGGCCAACAGCCGCCGGCGCCGTCGTGGGGCTCCATGCTCAACACCGCGCAGCGCTTTCTCACCAGCGCGCCTTGGATGGCCGTTTGGCCCGGACTGGCCATTTTCCTTGCGGTCTTGTCATTCAATATTCTGGGCGACGGCCTGCGCGACGCCCTCGACCCCAAAGAGCGCTGATCGGATGCTTGGAAACGTTGGGCTTGACGGGCGGCCGCATTAAATTTGCGGTAGGGACAATCCAGCAGGATGTTGGTGTTCATGCCGCGTGGCGCTCGCGTCGCGGGGTGCCCCTCGCGGGGACGACGATGTATGAGCCGGTGAATGGAATTCTCTATAAGAGGCCATGGACACCCGGACACTTGAATGGAATTGGCGCGGTGAGACCCTTCGCCTGGGCGCCGATGCAAGCGGGAGCGGGCCCAAGGTGCTGCTGCTGCCGGCGCTGAGCTCGATCTCGAGCAGGCGCGAGATGCGCCCGCTGCAGGAGCGTTTGGCGCCGCGCTATTCGACGCTCGCCGTGGATTGGCCCGGATTTGGCGATGCGGCGCGCCCGCAAGTTGATTGGACGCCCGACGCCTACGCCGCGTTCCTGGCCTTCGTTCTGACCTCGGTGATGCCGCAGCCCCACGCCATCATCGCCGCCGGACACGCGGCGACTTACGTCCTCAAGCACGCCGCAGAGTCTTTCCCGCCGACGCCGCGGCTCGTTCTCATCGCCCCGACCTGGCGCGGCCCGCTGCCCACCATGCTGGGCGGGCATCGGCCGTTCTTCGAGCGGCTCTGTCGCCTCGTTGATCGTCCCGGCATCGGGCCGCTCATCTATCGCCTCAACGTCAACCGGCCGGCCGTGCGTTACATGGGGGCCGGCCACGTCTATGCGGATCCCGCCTTCCTCGAGGGCGAGCGGCTGCGCGAGAAGCTCGCCGTGGTGCGCGCGCCGGGAGCGCGCTTTGCGTCGGTGCGCTTCGTGACCGGCCGGCTCGATCCGCTTGCAAGCCGCGAGGCCTTCCTCGATCTGGCGCGGCGGGCGTCGGCTCCGATGCTGTTGATCTACGGCGCCGAGACACCGCCGAAGTCGCGCGCGGAAATGGAGGCGCTTGCCGCCGTCCCCGGCGTTCGCACCGTCCGGCTTCCCCAAGGCAAGCTTGCGGTGCACGAGGAATTCCCGGACGCTACCATGGAAGCCATTGCTCCATTCCTGAACGATGAACGACTATAACTCGGCATTGGTCGCGCGTATCAATCTCAACGAAAACCAACCTTTTGGCAAAATCGGCATGATCAAAATTCACAACTTCGCTCGCGGAGCGCGCGGCCAGAGGGTGATGTGGCAGTGCGAGGAGATGGGCCTTCCATATATCGTCGAAAACCATCCGTTCCCGGTGGACGCAGGCTATCGCGC
>WNGF01001769.1_pt1 | contig 31280 bp, 30 predicted proteins | sample 5400641 | NCBI WGS metagenome assembly WNGF01 (sample SAMN13153371, study PRJNA577476) | soil metagenome | isolation source: 80 cm soil or saprolite under grassland replicate 2 | place: USA:California | collected 2016-06-15 | reverse complement strand
GGACATCGGTCGTCAACCTCGACTCGGTCGAGAGCGTCTCGCTCGGAACGCTCGTCGAGCGCCTCGGCCGACTCGGCGATGAGCGAATGCGTCAGATCTGCGACGCCCTCGAGATCGCCGTGGCCTGCGAAGGCTGACGAGCGTCGCGGACACTCCGCGCGTGGTTTACGCAGTGTCGGTTATGGGCGGAACTTGTCAGTGCGCAAACCACGTCGAATTGGACGCGGCGCGGCTAGCAATCGAGTGACGGCTCTGCCAGACCGCCGCTCAGGGAGGAGTTCGACACCGTGCGGTTCGGCGCGCTTGAATTGCCGCGTGGCGCGCGACCTTCCGACCGGAACCGTCACTTTTGTCTTCACCGACGTCGAGGGCTCGACGAGGCTCTTGCAGCAACTGGGTGCCGATGCCTACGCAGACGCGCTGGCGCAGCATCGCCGCGCCCTGCGTGAGGCGTTCATTCGCCACGACGGTGTCGAAGTGGATACGCAGGGCGACTCGTTCTTTATCGCGTTCTCCACCGCGCCGGCCGCAATTGCCGCCGCTGCCGAAGCGCAGCAGGTGCTTGCGGCCGGGCCGATCCGCGTGCGCATGGGGATCCACACCGGGACGCCGCACGTCACCGACGAGGGCTACGTCGGACCGGACGTCCACCGAGCAGCCCGCATCGCAGCGGCCGGGCACGGCGGCCAGATCCTGGTCTCGTCCTCGACCGCATCGCTGGTCGAGGGCGACAGCTTGCGCGACCTCGGCGAACACCGCCTGAAGGACCTCGCCGCACCGGAACGGATCTATCAGCTCGGCGGCGAGGCATTCCCACCTCTGAGAAGCCTGCAGCAGACGAACCTCCCGATTCCTGCGACGCCCTTCCTGGGGCGCCAACGAGAACTCGGCGAGGTGACGACCCTGCTCGGAAGCGGACGCGCGCGCCCGCTGACGTTGACCGGCCCGGGCGGAGCCGGCAAGACCAGGCTCGCGCTCCAAGCGGCCGCGGAAGCGTCCGACCAGTATCCCGACGGCCTCTTCTGGGCCCCGCTTGCTGCGCTGCGCGACCCGAAACTCGTGCTCGAGGTGGCCGCTCAGGCGCTCGAAGCGAGGGACGGCCTCGCCGACCGCATCGCCGACCGCCGGCTGCTGCTCATCCTCGACAACTTCGAGCATCTGATCGATGCAGCACGCGAGCTCGCTGGGCTGCTCGCCGCCTGTCCGAACCTTCACCTCCTCGTGACGAGCCGAGAGCGTCTGCGACTTGTCGGTGAGCAGGCCTATCCGGTCCCGCCGCTCGAGCCTCAGGATGCGACCGAGCTCTTCACCACGCGCGCGCGGGCAGTCGATCCTCGTTTTGAGCCCCGCCCAGTCGTCCACGAGCTGTGCTCCCGGCTCGACAACCTGCCGCTCGCGCTCGAGCTCGCCGCCGCCCGCGTCCCCGTGCTCTCTCCGGAGCAGCTGCTCGACCGCCTGTCGAAGCGGCTCGACCTGCTCAAGGCCGGCCGCGGGGTGGACCCCCGGCAGCAGACCCTGCGCGCGACCATCGCGTGGAGCTACGACCTCCTCGACGAAGAGGAACGGCTCCTGTTCGAAGGCTTGTCCGTCTTCCGCGGCGGCTGCACGCTCGAGGCGGCGGAGGAGGTCTGCGACGCCGATATAGACACGCTGCAGTCGCTGATCGACAAGAGCCTGCTTCGCCGGCAGGGGGAGCGGTTCTGGATGCTGGAGACGATCCGGGAATACGCGACCGAGCGGCTCGAGGAGCGGGGAGAGGAGGACGAGCTGCGCCGCCGTCACGCCGACCACTTCCTTTCGCGAGCCGAGGACGCCGCTGTCGGCGCGCCGTCCGAGCTCCCGGAGGCCGGGGTCTGGTTGCGGGACGAGCTCGACAACATCCGGCGCGCACGTGGGCGGCTCATCGCTTTGGGCGACGTTGAGCGGGAGGCTCGCCTCGCGGTAGCTGCGTTCTGGGCCCTGTGGACGCGAGTCAGCCTGCGGGAGTTGAAAGCGTGGCTCGTCTCGGCGCTCGAGCGCCCGGCTGACCTCGACCCCGGGCTGCGAGCGGATGCGCTCGGCGCCGCCGCGCTCGCGGCGGCGAATTTGGGCGAGAGCGAGGTGGCGCGGGAGTACGCCCGCGAGAGCCTGGAGATCGCCCGGCAACGAAACGACAAGCGCCAGATCGAGTGGGCGCTTCGAGTCCTCAGCTTCGATGAGCCGGATCTCGATGAGCGTAGGCGCCTGCTCCACGAGTGCGAGGCGCTTCTCCGCGAGCTCGGAGACGATGGGGGCCTCGGCTGGGTCACCTTCCTGCTCGGCGTGACGCTTTTCGACGAGGGACGCTTCAAAGAGGCACGCGAGGCCCTCAACAGGGCTGTAGCGATTTTCAGGGGGCTCGGCAGGCGGTGGGACGCGGCGAACGCGGAGAATGCGATCGCCTACGTGCTGATCGCGGACGGTCAGCACGAGGCCGCGCGACCGATTCTTGATGAGGCTCTCCGGAGGGCAGTCGATCTCCAGTCCGTGGCGCTGGCCATCGAAGCGCTTGCCGCGCTCGGGTGCGTTCGCGTGCAAACCGATCCCGGCGCGGGGGTACGACTGCTCTCGGCGGCCGAAACGATTGCCGAAGAGAGTGGGCAACGGCTCGAGACTCGCTACGCGCTTCCCTTTGTGGAGAGAGCTGCAGAGGCGGCCCGCGACCGGCTCGGCGACGGGTTCGGTGTGGAGTGGGAGGCGGGGAGCGAACTGACACTGAACGAGGCCGTCGCGCTGGCGCTCGGTGAGGAATGAGCTGGCCCGAGCCGGTCCGGCGGGTGGCGGCCGTCCTCGAGCAGGCCGCGGCCGAGGCGCGGCTGGAGGAGTTCCCGGACGGCGCGCCGACGGCGGAAGCTGCGGCGCGGGCGCTTGGGTGCAAGCTGGCGCAGATCATCAGGTCGCTCGTCGTCGACGGCGAGTGGTTCGCCCACTTTGCCTTCTTTCGCCCGCCCCTCGATCTCGGAAGTGACCGATCGACGATGTTGGCGTGCCCTTCTCGGCGCCGTCCGCGTTTCGCGTACTGCCAAGTTCAGTGGGCGTGACTGGGATCGAACCAGTGACCTCCCGCGTGTGAAGCGGGCGCTCTCCCGCTGAGCTACACGCCCCACCTGTCGCCAGGATACCGTTGAGCTACACGCGGTTCAGGGTTGGTGGATACCGTCGACCCGCGGCGGCTGAGGAGCTCGCGCGCTCGCTCTCTCGCTTCGGGATCTTGCGTGCGCCAGAGGCGCTCGACCAGCGTTCGCATTACCTCGCGAATGCCGACGATCCCGAGCAGGTTCTCGCCCTGAACGATCGGCAGGTGTCGGATCCGGCGCTCGCTCATCAGCTGGGCGGCGGCCAGGACGTCGTCGTCCGGCGAGATCGTCACCAGCCGACGCGTCATCACGTCGCCGACCTCGACCCCTGCGAAATCCGGGCCCTCGCCGGCCAGGCGGAGGACGTCCCGCTCCGTGAAGATGCCGACGAGCCGCTCGCCCTCGCAGACGGCGACCGAGCCGATGTTCTCCTCGAGCATGCGCGCGACCGCGAGGCTCACGGGGTCGTCCGGGGAAACCTTGACCACCCGCAGGCTCATCACGTCCGCGATCGCCACGGGGCAAGTCTAAGCGCAAAGGGCATTGCTACCATCGCGATTCGCGCCGCGGGCTCGGGCCGGGCCCCACGCGGTGAGAGCTTGCGAACCGCGTCAGATCCGGAAGGAAGCAGCGCTAAGCAATCCCTCTCAGGCGCGCGGTGTGCCCGGCCCGAGGCCGCGGCGCTTCGTTGAGGCAGGGCGAACGCCTTAGATAGAGTCGGACCGTGGCCGCCCTCTACCGGAAGTACCGACCTCAGGACTTCGACGAGGTCGTGGGGCAGGAGGCGGTCGTGCGGACGCTCAAGAACGCGATCGCCAACGGGCAGATCCGGCAGGCATACCTCTTCGCGGGACCTCGAGGCACCGGCAAGACCTCGCTCGCCCGGATCCTCGCCAAGGCGCTCAACTGCGAGCACGGACCGACCGCGACGCCGGACAAGACCTGCCACGCCTGCCGCGCGATCGCCGACGGCACGTCGCTGGACGTGATCGAGATGGACGCGGCGTCGCAGCGCGGGATCGACGACATCCGCGAGATTCGGGAGCGCGTCGTCCTCCAGCCGGTGGAGGGGCGCCACAAGGTCTACATCCTCGACGAGGCGCACCAGCTGACGGATGCGGCCTTCAACGCGCTGCTGAAGCTGATCGAGGAGCCTCCACCACATCTGGTCTTCGTCTTCTGCACGACAGACCTCGGGAAGATGCTCCCGACCGTCCGCTCGCGCTGCCAGACGTTCGTCTTCTCGCGGCCGCGGCTGCCGGAGCTGGTGCAGGTGCTGCGGCGGGTCGCCGACGGCGAGGGGATCGAGGCGCCCGACGCGGCGCTGTCGCTGATCGCGCGGTCGGCGCGCGGGGCCTACCGGGACGCGGTGTCGACGCTGGACCAGCTCGCGGCGGCGACGGAGAAACAGGTCACCGTTCAAGCGGTGCTCCAGCTCCTGGGAGCGGTCGAGGAGGAGGCGCTGTTCCGTCTCTGCGACCTGGTAGTGGATCGCGACACGGCCGGGGCGCTGACGTTCGTCGAGGAGCTCTCCGAGCAGGGCCAGGATCTCGGCCGGCTCGTCACCGACCTGCTCGAGCACCTTCGCCACCTGCTGCTCGTGCAGCACCTGGGCGAGGTGCCCGACTCGCTGCCGGTGACCGAGGAGACGCGCGAGCGGCTGCGGGAGCAGGCGAACCAGGTCGGCGAGGCGACGGTGCTACGGCTGTGCGACCTGCTCGCGGTCGCGGTCGAGGACATGCGCCAGGGGGGCGACCCGCGCCTGCCGCTCGAGCTCGCGCTCGTCAAGGTGACGCGGCCGGCGGCGGACCTGTCGCGCGAGTCCACGGCGTACCGCCTGGAGCAGCTCGAGAGCCATGTCTCTTCCAGCCATGTCCCAGGGACAGTCCCTCAGCCAGTTAGCAGCACTAGGCCGGAGGCAGAGACGGCAACGGAGCCGGCGCGCGCTTCGGCGCCTCCGGCCGTGGACCTCCAACAGCTCCAGGAGGCCTGGCAGCGCACGATCCTGCCGGCGGTCGAGGAGAAGTCGATCCCGACCGCCTCCGTCCTGCGCGAGGCGCACCCTGCCGGGCTCGCCGGCGACAGGCTCACGGTCGAGTTCCCGCGCGCGGCCTCGTTCCACCGCCAGCTCGCCGAGGAGCCGAAGAACGCGACGCTGCTCGCTGAGGCGCTCTACGAGATCACGGGCCGCCGCCTCGACCTCACCTTCGAGGTCGGCGAGAACGGCGGTGAGACTGCCGCGGCCGAGGAGGAGCAGCCCGCGAGCGAGGAGGAGATCATCGAGCTGATGAAGGGAACCTTCGACGCGCGCGAGGTGGAGGAGCCGTGAGTGGAATGGGCATGGACATGAACAAGATGCTCCAGCAGGTGCAGCAGATGCAGGAGCAGATGCAGAAGGCGCAGGAGGAGCTCAAGAACGAGACCGTGGAGGCCACGGCGGGCGGGGGGACGGTCAAGGTCACCGCGACGGGCGGAGGCGAGATCAAGGAGATCACGATCGACCCGAAGGCGATCGATCCCGACGATCCCGAGATGCTGGCGGACATGGTCGTTGCGGCCGTGAACGAGGCGCTCCGCTCGGCGCAGAGCCTGATGCAGTCGAGGCTCGGCCCGGCGCTCGGCGGCCTCGAAGGACTCGGCCTGCCGGGCCTCTAGCTCGATGGCCGACGCCCGCGTCGCCGCCCTCCGCTCGATCCCGCTCTTCGCGGGCCTGAGCGCGCGCGCGCTCGGCCGCGTCGCGCAGGCGACAAAGGAGGTCGAGGTGCCCGCCGGCCACGTGCTCGTCCAGCCGGGAACGAAAGGCACCGGCATGTTCTTCATCGCGGAGGGAACCGCCGTCGTCGAGACGAAGCGCCGGCACTGCGAGCTCGGTCCCGGCGACTTCTTCGGCGAGCTCGCGCTGATGCGCCGGGAGGCGACCCGCACCGCCCGCGTTCGGGCGAAGACGCCGCTGCGCTGCCTGGCCCTCGACCGTGCGAGCTTCCGCAGGCTGACAACCGACCACCCGGAGATCGCTGCCTCTCTCCTGGAGATCGCGCTCGCCCGCCTCGCCGAGAACGCGGGCGTCGATCGTCGGTAGTCCGATCACGGAAGGCACAATTCCGGCGTGTTCAGCCCGGCCGTCGAGAACCTCGTCGCGCAGCTGACCCGGTTGCCCGGCGTCGGTCAGCGAACGGCGCAGCGGCTTGCGTTCCACCTCCTGCGCGTGCCGAAGGACGAGGCGCTGGCTCTCTCGGCCGCGATCGCCGAGGTGAAGGAGCGCGTCCGCTTCTGCCGCGAGTGCGGGAACCTGACCGAGGAGGAGATCTGCGAGATCTGCCGCGACGCGCGCCGCGACCACACGCTCGTCTGCGTGGTGGAGCAGCCCGCCGATCTGATCTCGGTCGAGCGTACGCACGAGTACCGCGGGCTCTACCACGTCCTCGGCGGTGCGCTCTCGCCGCTCGACGGCGTCGAGCCGGAGCATCTGCGGATCGACGAGCTGCTCGGCCGGGTCGAGCGAAACGGCGTCGAAGAGGTCGTGCTGGCGACGAACCCGAACATGACCGGCGAGGCGACGGCCGCCTACCTGGCGGACCGCCTCCGGGGGCGCGTGCGCGTGACCCGACTCGCAAGCGGCCTCCCCGTCGGCGCCGACCTCGAGTACGCCGACGAGGTCACCCTCGGCCGAGCCCTCTCCGGTCGGCGCGAGATGTAGTCGCGCTCAGATGCGCCCTGCCAAGTAACAGTCTGTTGCTAAGTGCTCGTGCGCCTGACCGCAAGGATCGAAGTCGAGGCAGTAGTAAGTAACAGACTGTTACTAGGTTTCTCTCCGCAGGAACGGTCGAGACCGCCGGGCCCGTCCTCTCGGCGAGACGCGGTAGGACCGCTTCGGGCGACGTATCGTCTCGCGTGACTCAGCGTGCTTTACGAATCAGCGTGCTTTACGAATCGCGTCGATCAGGTTCCACTTGCCCATCTTCGAACGGCCTGATTCCCATGCGCTGGGCGACCCCGTAGAGCTGCGTCGGTTCCGCTCCTCGAGGACGTGCCCGGGACTGCCGCTGCGCCGTGCGCCTTTGCGCGCCTCCGCCTGAAGACCGCGGCGCGTGTGCTTCGGCAAGCTTGCGAGCGTGCGCTTCCGCTTCGCGGACGCTTGGGCCTACTGGATGTTGCGCTTCGCGGCCGGAGTCTGCTTCTCCGTAGCCCGTGCATGATCCTCACCCTCTGTGCAGACGATCAAGCGTGACTGACGTGCCGCATGCCTAGACTTTCTTGCCGTGGCAGCAACTGAATTCGAGGCTCTTCCGGCTCTCGAGGGCGCGGAGCCGAGGCTCGGCACGCTGGTGATGAAGTTCGGCGGCACCTCGGTCGCCGACCCGGCAAAGATCAAGGACGTCGCGCGGCGGATCGTCGACGCGCGCGCACAGGGTAATCGCGTCGTCGCGGTGCTCTCCGCGATGGGCGACTCGACCGACGACCTCGTCCGCCTCGCCTACGAGGTCTCGCCGCAGCCGAAGCCGCGCGAGCTCGACATGCTGATCTCGGTCGGCGAGCGGATCTCCTGCGCGCTCGCGGCAATGGCGATCCACGACCTCGGCGCGGAGGCGATCTCGCTCACTGGCTCTCAGGCGGGAATCGTCACCGACACCGTCCATGGGCACGCGAAGATCGTGGACGTCCGCGCGCGGCGGATCCACGAGGCGCTCGACCAGGACCGGATCGTGCTCGTCGCCGGCTTCCAGGGCGTCTCGACTGACTACGACATCACCACGCTCGGCCGCGGCGGCTCCGACACCACGGCCGTCGCGCTCGCGGCCGCGCTAGGCGCCGGGGTCTGCGAGATCTACACCGACGTCGACGGCGTCTACACGGCCGACCCGCGGTTGGTGCCGGAGGCGCGCAAGCTGCACGCGGTGAGCTACGAGGAGATGCTCGAGCTCGCGGCCTCCGGCGCGAAGGTGCTCCAGGTACGCTCGGTCGAGGTCGCGCGCAGCCATTCGGTCAAGCTGCACGTCCGCTCGACGTTCTCGGCCGCGGACGGCACCTGGATTCGCGAGGAGGACGAACGGATGCTCGAGAAGGCGCTGATCTCCGGAGTGACGCACACGCGCGAGGAGATGCTGTATCGCGTCGACGGCACGACTCCGGCGCGGCTGTTCGCGGTACTGGCGAACGCGGGCGTGAACGTGGACACGATCGTGCGCACCGGCCCGGAGATCCTCTTCTCGGCGCCCGCGGAGGACCGTGACGCGGCGGGCGATGCGCTCGACGGGCTCGGCGTCGAGTGGAGCGCCCGGGACGACCTGGGCACGGTCAGCGTGATCGGCGCGGGCATGAAGAGCCACCCGGGTGTCGCGGCAAAGGCGTTCGAGGCGCTGGCCGCGGCCGGGATCGAGCCGGACCTGGTGACGACCTCGCCGATCAAGATCTCCTGCCACGTCCGCAGCGAGGAGGTCGAGCGGGCGGTGGCGGAGCTGCACCGTGCCTTCGAGCTCGACGCGCCCGAGGCCGAACGGCAGCATGGCTGAACCGCGAATCGGAGTCGTCGGCGCGACAGGCGCAGTCGGGACCGTCGCGCTCGAGCTGCTGGCGGAGCGCGGGTTCGAGCAGGTACGGGCGTTCGCGTCCTCGCGCTCGGCCGGCAAGAAGCTGCCCGGCGGCTTGGTCGTCGAGGAGGCGACGCCAGAGGCGCTCGCGGGCGGCGACCTCGACCTCTGCCTCTTCTCGGTCGGGACCAGGGCGAGCACGGAGCTCGTCCCCCACGCCCGCCGCGGCGGCGCGGTTTGCATCGACAAGTCGGCGGCGTTCCGGCTGACCGCCGGGATCCCGCTCGTCGTGCCGGAGGTGAACGGCGAGCGCGCCCTCGAGCACGACGGGATCGTCGCCAACCCGAACTGCTGCACGATCCCCCTCGCGCTCGTGCTGAAGCCGCTCCACGCGGCGGCCGGGCTGCGAGCCGTGCGGGTGGCGACCTACCAGTCGGCCTCGGGGGCCGGCGCCCAAAGGCTCCGGCGCCTGCTCGACGAGCCGCAGGCCGAGCACGACCTGGCGATGGACTGGGACTACGACGGCCAGGAGCTCGAGGAGGAGTCCAAGCTGCGCGAGGAGACGCGCAAGATCCTCGAGCTGCCCGAGCTGCCGCTGAGCGCGACGTGCGTGCGGGTACCGGTCCCAGTCGGCCACGCGGAGTCGGTCTGGGTCGAGACGGAGCAGCCGCTCACGCCCGAGCGAGCGCGCGAGCTGTTGGCGGCGGCGCCGTCGGTCAAGGTCGAGGAGTTCCCGACCCCAGGCGAGGCGACCGGCGGGGACGAGGTGCTGGTCGGCCGCATCCGCCGCGATCCCGCCGCCGAGAACGGCCTCTCGCTCTTCCTGGCCTGCGACAACCTGCGCAAGGGCGCCGCTCTCAACGGAGTTCAGATCGCCGACCTCGTCCTCGCTCCGCCGGCCGGCGCCGGCTCCCGCCGGGCGGAGCCCGGCTCCGCCGCCGTCTTCCGCCGCTAGGGGCTCCTCACGAACGAGCAGCTCGACTTCGCGCTCGAGCAGCGCGAGCGGGGCAAGCAGCTGGGCGAGGGGCTCGTCCGCCTGCGCATCTGCTTCGAGGACGACATCGCGCGGGTGCTCGCCGAGCAGGCGAACGCGGAGTTCGTGGACATCGGCGTCACGTCGGCAGACCGCCGCGCGGCGGAGCTGCTCGCCCGGCACGAGGCCGAAGAGCTGCGGGCGATCCCGTTGCGGCTGCATCCGGACGGCAGCGTCTCCGTCGCAGTCGCGGATCCAACCGACGAGACCCTTACGCCGAAGCTCGAGCTCGCGCGTGGCGGTTACCCGGCGCGACTACTCGTGACGACCCCGACCGCGCTCCGGGCTGCCTGGGACGCCGCCTACCCCGCCCACTGAGCTACTGGCGCTGGGGCACCGGCGCCGGCGAAAACGTCTCCCTGAGCGCGCGCAGCACCTTCGCTCGCTTTCCCTCGAGCACCGGCACCAGCCCGCCGAGCTCGAGCCGCGCGAGCTCGATCCGCCCGGCCGAGCGAACCGTCTGGAAGCCGAAGTCCGAGAGGAAGTCGCGCGGAAAGACAGTCCGGTGGACGAGGAAGCGCTCGTAGTCGGATTCGCCCTCCGGGTAGCGGTAGGCGAAGGTCTCGAGCGCCGCGGCTCCCGTGTCCTTGGCCTCGCCGATCGCCGCGAGGAAGAGCGACTGGAGCACCCACGGGCTGGTGCGGTCGACCAGGTAGGCGCAGGTGACGAGCACCGCGTCGTCCGACGGCGGCCCTGCCGGAAGCTCGAAGGCGCGCGGGAAGAGGCGCGTAGGCCCGTACTGCATCGAGCCCAGCACTCGCCCGTCGTCGTCGTCGTAGTAGACCGTCCCCCAGGCGCCGAACTCGGTCTCGGCCTTCTCGATCCAGCGGCGCTTGTCGACGCTCCGCCCGGCGGTGCGAGTCTGCCACCAGACGCACTGGTGGCAGACGGGAGGCACGTCGGGGAGCGTCGCGCCGGTCAGGCCTGTCAGCCGTGTCGTCACGACGGGGGCCCGATCTCGTCGACGACCACGTCCACTGCCTGAGGCCTCGCGCCCGCCATCCGCTCCAGGTAGTCCGCCACGCGCCGCTGTACCTCGCCGCCGACCTCGGGAGCAGAGGCGCCCCACGCGAGCTCGAGATGGAGCTCGACCGTGATCCGCCCGTCCTCCCCGCTGACGCGCACCGCGCCGTGGCGCGGCAGGCGGCTCTCGACGAGCGAGCGAACGCCCTCGACCTCCCGCGCCGCATCGGCTGCGTAGGTGGCGAGGACTTCGGTGGCAATGCTCGCGTTTCCGTCCATCACTTCGATTCTAGGGTCAGCTCCGTCGCCTCCGGCCTTGCGAGAAGGCGAAACGGGACGAAGGTGGTGCCGAGGCCGGACGAAAGGTGGAGCGTTCCGCCGGGCCGCCGGTAGAGACCTTGCACGTACGTCCAGCGGAGGTGCGCCGTACGGAGGCGCCCGCCCGGCCACGGGAGACAGATCTGGCCGGCGTGCAGGTGGCCGGAGAGCACGAGGTCGAAGGCTCCCGGCGGCAAGCGGTCGACGGCGTGCGGAAAGTGGCAGAGCAGGATGCGCAGGTCGGCGTCCGGATCCGCGAGCTGCTCGGGCCTGGACCGCCGGCGGCGGTACGTCCGCGGGTCGACGCCGACGATCTGCACGCGTCGGCCCCGCAGCTCGACCGTGCGGGCGTCGTCGGCGAGGAGGGTCGCCGGCTCGAGGTCGAGCAGCTCGGCCGGGTGCGAGAACGGGTCGCGCGTGATCGCGAAGTCGTGGTTCCCCAGCACCGCGTAACACCGCGGCAGCCGGGCGAGCAGCTCGCGCAGCCGCGCCTCGCCGCGCCGGCGCGAGAGCAGGTCACCGCTGATCAGGGTCAGGTCGGGCTGCCGTTCCTCGACCCAGTCCACTGCGCGCTCGACCGCGGCCGAGCCGCGAGAGGGAACGCCGAGGTGGAAGTCCGAGAGGTGAGCGATCCGAAGCCCGTGGAGCTCCGGCGGCAGCCCCGGGAGCGGGCAGCGCAGCGTCTCCAGGCGCACCCAGCCCGCCTCGAAGTGCCCCCAGGCGACCCCGGCGCCCGCGGCGGCCAGTCCGAGCCGTCGGAGCCTCATGGGACGAAGGTTAGAGTTCTCCCGTGCCCGACCCGCTCGCGGTTCCCGACGAGTCGCACGCCTCGCTCGACCGGATCGCGGCCGAGGCGCGCCGGTATCTCGAGACGCTGGCGGAGGCTCCTGTCAGGTCCGCGGGCTCGGACGAGGCCGCCGGGGGGTTCGGCGGTCCGCTGCCGGAGGAGGGCGTCGGCACCCTGGCGATGCTCGAGGAGCTCCTCGGGGCGGGTGCAGAAGCGCACGTCCGCTCCGCAGGGCCGCGCTTCTTCCACTGGGTGATCGGCGGCGCGACGCCGGCCGCGCTCGCAGCCGACTGGGTGACCTCGCTGTTCGACCAGAACGCCGGCGGCTGGGACGCGTCGCCGCTCGCCGTCCGGCTCGAGCAGGTGGCGATCGAGTGGCTGCTTGAGCTCTTCGATCTTCCCGACCGCTGGAGCGGCGTGCTCACGACCGGGGCGACCATGGCGAACTTCACCGGCCTCGCGGCCGCCCGACAGTGGTGGGGCGAACAGCAGGGCGTGGACGTCTCCAGCGCCGGACTTGCAGAGCTGCCGCCGATGCCCGTCCTGAGCAGCCGCTTCATCCACGTATCGGCGCTCAAAGCGCTGGCGATGCTCGGCATCGGCCGGGACCGGGTGACCGACTGCTCGGACAGCGACGGGAAGCTCGAGCCCTACGCGCTCGAGGCGGCGCTGCGCGCCCTCGACGGCCGGCCGGCGGTCGTCGTGGCCAACGCCGGCGAGGTGAACGCCGGGCATTTCGACCCCGTGCGAAAGGCGGCGGAGGTCGCGCAGAGGCATCGGGCGTGGCTTCACGTCGACGGAGCCTTCGGCCTCTTCGCCCGCGTCTCTCCGGGCACGGCGCATCTCGCCGATGGGATCGAGCTGGCCGACTCCGTCATCTCGGACGGCCACAAGTGGCTGAACGTGCCGTACGACTGCGGCTTCACCTTCGTGCGGGATCCGGCCTACCTCCTGGCCACGTTCTCCGCGGGGGCGGCCTACCTGCCGGAGATCGCCGACGAACGGCCGATCTTCGGCTTCATGGGCCCGGAGCTGTCGCGGCGCGCGCGGTCGCTCGCCGTCTGGGCGACGCTTCGCGCCTACGGCCGCGAGGGGTACCGCGCGATCGTCGAGCGCTGCCTCGACAACGCGGCGCACGTCGCCCGCCTGGTCGAGGAAGCCGACGATCTCGAGCTCCTGCTGCCGGCTCCGCTGAACATCGTCTTCTTCCGCTACCGTCCGCCCGGCGTGCCGGAGGAGGAGCTCGACGCGCTCAACCTCCGCATCGAGGAGCAGGTGCTGAAGGACGGGCGCGTGTACGTCGGCACCACGCGCTGGGCCGGCGTTGTCGGCTTCCGTCCAGCCTTCGTGAACTGGCGCACCACGCGCACGGACGCCGAGCTCGTGCTCGAGACGGTCCGAGACCTCGGCGCCCGGCTCGTCGCCCGCGTGAGCTAGGCCTCGAGCCTCTCGACCACCGGGTCGACCGAGACGACGTGGCGCTTGAACTTCAGCTCGGACTCCTCGAGCCCGGCGGCCACGCCGATCAGCTGCGAGAGGTGCAGGATCGGCATCCGGAAGTCCTGCCCGGTCGCCTTGCGCAGCTTCGACTGCCAGGCGTCCAGCGAGAGGTGGCAAAGCGGGCAGGGAGTGACCATCGCGTCCGCCCCGGCCTCGGTGGCCTGCTCGATCGGCTGGATCAGCTCGCCGAGCGCCACCTCCTCCCGCGCCTGGATGATCGGAAAGCCGCAGCACTTGATCTTGGCGGGGTAGTCGATCGGCTCCCCGCCGCAGGCCTCGATGATCGCCTCGAGCGACCACGGCCGGTCGGGGTCCTCGAAGCCGAGGATCTTCGAGGGCCGCAGGATTTGGCAGCCGTAGAACGGCGCCACCTTCAGGCCCTTGAGCCCCTTGTGCGCGGCCTGTTTGAGCAGCTCGTAGCCGTCGCCCTCGGCGATCAGCCAGAGCAGGTGCTTGACCTCGACCGACCCCTCGTAGGGCGGCGCGCCGACGGCCTGGAGGTTCGTGCTCACGCGCGCGAGCAGGTCGGGGTCGTTCTTGAGCTGCCAGTTCGCCTGTCGCAGGTTGAGCGTGCAGACGTTGCAGATCGTCATCAGCGTCTCGCAGCCGGTCTGCTCCGCGTAGGCGAGGATGCGCGCGTTCAGGTGCAGGTAGTAGTCGGGCTCGGCCTCGTGGATGTCGCCGGCGCCGCAGCAGGTGACGGACTCCAGCTCCTCGAGCTCGAGCCCGATCTTCGGCGCGAGGGCCTTCGTCGACGTATTCAGCTCCTTCGCCGACAGCGCCGCGAGACACCCCGTGTAGTAGGCGACCCGCGTCATCCCTCTGCGGGCGGCGGCTCGACGCCGGGCTGGATCTCCGGCGCGCTCTCGCGCGCTCCCGCCTCCTCCGTGAACTCGATCCGTCCGAGCGCGTGCTCGCCCTGGACGATCCCGAGCGCACCGTCGCGGCCCTGCTCCTTGACGAGCTCGAAGAGCGCGCGCGCCTCGTTCACGTCCCTCGCCACGTGCGGCGGAACCGGCGGCGGCACCTTGCCGTGCTTGGCCAGGTCGAGCGCGAAACCGATCTCCTTGATCGCCGAGACGACGCCCTGCGTCTTCGGCACCAGCTCGGTCTCGCGCAGCCAGCCGGTCGTCTTCGCGGAGGTGACGAACCACTTCGCGTGCTTTGCGCCCAGGTCGTGGTCGACCTTGTGCTTGATCGACTCGGCGCCGAGCTTGGCGATCGCGTCGCGCGGGTCGACGCCCTTCGGGCAGCGCTCGTTGCAGAAGTAGCAGCGGGTGCAGTCCCAGATCCCGTGCTCGTCGTTCAGCGTATTCAACCGCTCGATCTCGGCGTGGTCTCGAGAGTCGCCCGCGAAGCGGAACCCCTTCGCCAGCGCCGCCGGACCGAGGAACTCCGGATCGGACTCCATCGAGTTGCACTCGGAGACGCAGCAGCCGCACATGATGCAGAGCGCCTCCTTGTGGATCACGTTCATCTGCTGTTGCGAGACGATCCGCTCCTTCTCTGCGACCTCGTCGTAGCCCGGATCGAGCCAGGGCTTGACGGCGCGGATCTTTTGCCAGAACGGCCCCATGTCGACGACGAGGTCCTTCAGCACCGGCATGTTCCCCATCGGCGCGATCACCGGGACGTGCCCTGCGTCGACGACCGGCTTCATCCGCTCCTTGCAGGCGAGGATCGCGCGCCCGTCCATGCGCATCCCGCAGGAGCCGCAGATCATCATCCGGCAGCTCTTGCGGTAGGCGAGCGTGCCGTCGTGCTTGTCTTTGATCAGGTCGAGCACGTCGAGCAGGCAGGCCCACTCGGGCGCGTCCACCTCGTAGTCGCGGAGCACGCGCTCCCCCGACTCGGGGTCGTAGCGCCAGATCTTGAGGGCGACGTCCACCCGGTTAGCCTCCCTGGGGCTGGAGCAGGTCCTGGAAGTCGATCACGCTCTCGCTCGGCGGGGACGCTATCGAGACGTGGCGGCCGAAGTCGTGCAACTCCATCGTGATCCGCGAGGACTGCTTCCGGCCCGAATGCTCGGTGTAGATCACCTTGCGGATGAACCCATCGCCGTCGATCCACGCCTCGACGGGGATCTTCTTCACGCCGCTCACCCTGATCACGCGCCGGATCGACTCGCGCGCCCGGCCCGTGGAGCGGCTCGCCGCGCGCTCGAGGTCGATCGTCGTCTTGTAGTGCGTCGCCTCTACGCCCTGCACCTTCTCGCCGCCCACCTTCTCGGCCTCACCCGAGCCGCGCAGGTACGCGAGCGCGCCGCTCGGGCTTGGGTTCGAGCTGGCGAGACTGCCGAGGTCGACCCCCTGCTGCCGCGCCAGCTTGGCCAGGTCGAGCCGGACCCACTCCTTTCCGGGCGGCAGGCCCGCCTGCCGGAAGACCGCCGAGCGCATGTACAGGACCGGCCCGGCGACGATCGTCTCCACCGTCACCGACTGCCCCCGGCTGCGGACGGCAAGGGTCAGCCTTCCCGTCCCCTGCTTGTCGTTGTCGAAGACGCCGCTGCCGGTGCCGTTGAGCGACGAGCCCGCGATCACGAAGTCGGCCTTCTCGCTCCCGGCGTGCGACGTCTTGACTGCAGCCCGGGCGACCGGGTCACTTGCTGGGCTGCCTCCTCCTCCGCTGCCGTCGCCTCCGCACCCGGCGGCCGCGAGGGCGAGGACGGCGAGGACTGCGAGGCGCCGCATCAGTACGTCCGCTCCATCGGCTCCCACTTGGTCATCGTCACGGGCTTCCAGTCGAGCTTCGGACGGCCGTCCTCCCATGTGACGACGGTGTGGCGGAGGTAATGCTCGTCGTCGCGCTCGGGGAACTCGTCCGGGCGCGCATGGGCGCCGCGGCTCTCCTTGCGCGCGATCCCGCTCACGACCATGCACTCCCCGAGCTCGAGGAGAAAACCGAGCTCGAGCGCCTGGGTGAGATCGTTGTTGAAGACCTGGCCCTTGTCCTCGACGACCACGCGCTCGTACCGCTCACGCAGCTCGCCGACGATCTTCCCCTGCTTGCGCATCTGGCGCTCGCGCCGGAAGACGCCGAAGTTCTCGTGCATCGTCTCGGCCAGCTCGTTCCGGATCGACCAGGGGCGCTCGCCCTCGTCGCGGTCGAGCAGCTGCCGCAGCTCCTGCGTGGCATCTGCCTCCACCGCCGGCGGCACCTCGACGGTCGTGTGCGAGAGCGCCCAGTCGGCCGCGTGCGCGCCGGCCCGCTTGCCGAAGGTGATCGTCTCCATCAGCGCGTTTCCGCCGAGGCGGTTGGCGCCGTGGACCGAGACGCAGGCGCACTCGCCGGCCGCGTAGAGCCCCTCGAGCGAGGTTCGGCCCCAGACGTCGGTGTCCACCCCGCCCATGTGGTAGTGCGCGCCGGGCCGCACCGGGATCGGCTCGTAGATCGGGTCGACGCCCGCGAAGACCATCGACAGCTCGCGGGTCCCGTGCAGCCGCTCGAGGATCTTCTCCGCTCCGAGGTGGCGCAGGTCGAGGAGGACGTTCCCGTCCACGCCGCGGCGCTCGTCGATCTCGGTCTGCTCGGCGCGCGAGATCACGTCCCGCGAGGCCAGCTCCATCGCGTTCGGCGCGTAGCGCTCGAGGAAGCGTTCGCCCTCGGAGTTGAGCAGGTAGGCGCCCTCACCGCGGCAGCCTTCGGTGATCAGCACGCCGGTCGGCGCGAGCGTGGTCGGGTGGAACTGCATCATCTCCATGTCCTCGAGCGCGACCCCGGCGCGCAGCGCCAGCGCCATCCCATCGCCGGTGCAGGCGTAGGCGTTGGTCGTGCCGGTGTAGAGCCGCCCCGCGCCGCCGGTGGCGATGATCACCGTCTTGGCGCCGATCGAGGCGAGACCGCCGTCGAGCAGGTTCCAGGCGATCACGCCCTGGCAGCGGTCCTCGTTCAGGACGAGCTTCCAGACGAAGAACTCCTCGTAGACCTGGAGGTCGCGCTTCATCACCTGCTCGTAGAGGACGTGCACCAGCACGTGGCCGGTGATGTCCGCCGCGTACGCCGTCCGCGGCTCGCCGGCGGCGCCGAAGGGGCGCTGGGCGATCCGCCCGTCCTCCGTGCGCGAGAAGACCGCGCCCCAGTGCTCGAGCTGATAGACGTCGTCCGGCGCCTCTTGGCAGAGGATCTCGATCGCGTCCTGGTCGCCGAGGTAGTCGGAGCCCTTGACGGTGTCGAAGGCGTGCTTCTCCGGATCGTCCTCGGAGGCGTTCCCGAGGGCGGCGTTGATCCCGCCCTCCGCCGCGCCGGAGTGGCTGCGGACCGGGTGGATCTTGGAGATCAGCGCGACGTCGGCGCCCGCGTCGTGCGCCTCGATCGCCGCGCGCATTCCCGCGCAGCCGGCCCCGACGACGAGCACGTCGTGCTTCGCTTCCACTACGCACGGACGCTATCGAAACGGAGCGCGGCCGCGGCTCGTAACGAATGCGGCTACGGTTCGACTGGCGGCCGCCGCCGAAATCCGCATGATTGGGAGCGTGCTTCGCGTCGAGCGACACCGGTTGGGCCCGCGCGTGTTCGTGCTGGGAGCCCGCGTCCACGAGTGGCACCTCGGCGCGGCGATCCTGCTCGTCGTGACCGTCGCAGCCCTCCTCGGGCGGGCGGAGCACAGCTTCGCGGCGGCGATGCTCGCGTTTGCGGGTGCCTGGCTCGTTGCGAAGGACTGGCAGGACCTGGTTCCCTCGCGCCGTGACACCGCTTCGTGGCGGCTAGGCCTGCACGTCCGACCGGCGCCGCTGCGCGTCCTCCGCCGAGCCGACCCGCTGCCGCGGCTCGCCGCGCTCGCCGCGGGGCTCGCGGCACTCGTCAACCTCGCCTCGGCCGCCAGGCCCAACATCTCCTGGCGTCACAACGCGCTGCTCCAGGTCGAGCCCTTCGAGACCCTCCGCGTCTCCCACGCCGCTGCCGTCCCGGCCTCGTTCGTGCTGTTCGTGACCGCTTTCTATCTCTGGCGCCGCCGCCAGGGAGCATTCCGCGTGGCGCTCGCCCTGCTGCTGGCGCTCGGGCTCCTGAACCTGCTCAAGGGACTCGCCGTCGAGGAGGCGGCGGGAAGCTTCGCGGTCGCAGGGGTCCTCTGGCTAGGCCGCGAGTCGTTCAGCGTGCGCCACGACCCGGTCACGCTGCGCTCGGCCCTCTGGCGCGTGCCGCTGCTCGCCGCCGGGGGCCTCCTGCTGTGCCTCCTCGCCGTCCGGCTCGGCTCGCCGGAGGGTACGACTCTCGCGACGATCGTCCGGGAGACCTTCGACGCGCTGCTCTGGCAGCCGGGCCCGCTCGTCTTCCACGACGAGCTGGGGCGGCTCGATCAGGCGGTCGGCACCGTCGGGGTGATCACCCTCCTCTGGTGCGCCTATCTGCTCTTCCGGCCGCTCGCCGCGCCGAGGTTGCTACCGGGAGTGGAGGCCCGCCGCGCCGCACACCGGCTCGTCCGCCGCCACGGCTCGGACACGCTCGCCTACTTCAAGCTGCGCCGAGACGAGCAGTACCTGTTCGGGCCGGACCGGCGCGCCTTCCTCGGGTACCGGGTCGAGAACGGTGTTCTGCTCGTCTCGGGCGACCCGGTCGGTCCGGACGACGCCGTCCCGGCCTTGCTCCGCGAGCTGAGCGGGTTCGTGCAGACGCGCGGCCTGCGCATCGCCGCGCTCGGCGTCCGAGAGCGCATGCGCCCGCTCTGGGAGCAGCTCGGCTTGCGGGCGCTGTACCTCGGTGACGAGGCCGTCGTCCAGACGGCGGGCTTCTCGCTCGAGGGCCGCGCGATCCGCAAGGTTCGGCAGTCGGTGTCGCGGCTCGAGAAGCACCGCTACCGGGCCGAGCTGCAAGAGGTGGCCGCGCTCGAGCCCGCGGCGCTGGCGGAGCTCGAGGAGGTCAGCGCCCTCTGGCGGCAGGGCGCACCCGAACGTGGGTTCACGATGACCCTCGGCGCCCTGCGGCGGGACGATCACGGCGACAGCCTCGTCGTCGTCGCCCGGGACGGCGACGGGCGCGCGCGCGGCTTCCTCCACTTCGCCCCGAGCTTCGGGCGTCCGGCCGTCTCGCTCTCGTTGATGCGGCGCGACCGCGAGACGCCGAACGGCCTGACCGAGTTCCTCGTCGTCCGGGCGATCGAGCTGCTCCGCGCCCGCGGAATCGAGGAGGTCTCGCTCAACTTCGCCGCCTTCGCCCGCCTGATCCACAGCCCGAACGGGCCGGCTGAACGCCTTCTCGGCCGGCTGCTCGTCCTCGCGGACGCCTTCTTCCAGGTCGAGCGGCTCTACCGCTTCAACGCGAAGTTCTTCCCTCGCTGGGAGCCGCGCTACCTGATGTACGAGCACCTGCTGAGCCTTCCGCGAGCGGGCCTGGCGGCGCTGTGGGCCGAAGGCCAGCTGCCGAGGCCGTCGCTGCGGCGCTAGCCTCGACCGAGATCCAGAAGCAGAGCGCGGCGAGCGGCAGCTCCCCGACGAGCGCCTCGAGCGACGCCCAGCCGAGGCCGCGCCCGGGCTCCGCCGTGGCGAGGTCGAACCAGGCATCGCAGAGAAGAGCCGTGCCGGCGATCGCCGCAAGCGGCCCGACACGCGGAGAGCACCGCGCCAGCGCGATCACCGTGGCGGCGAGCGCAGCGGCTTCGAACAGGTCGAACCCGACCCAGACGACGTCCCAGTGATGCGCCACGTGCCGGCTCGGCAGGGTGGCGCTGAGGTAGGCCGTCCACGGGAAGAGCGCAAGCGCGACAGCGCCGAGCACGAGCAAGAGCCAGAGGCGCGCCCGGCGGAGCGAATCGAGGTCGTCGTGCCTCAGTTCCATGGAGCGCAGGCTATCTGGGAGCCACGGCGGCAGAGGTGCCGAAAAACGGCTCGCGGGTATGCTCCGCGCGTGGCGAAGATGCTCTTCCGGCTGCCCGATGCGGCCGGCGTGATCGAGAACCCAAGCCCGGACGAAGCCAACGAGCTCTCGGCGCGGATGCCGAACGCGCGCTGGACGCGCTACGGGAACCTCAACGTCCAGACCGACGTGGTCAGCCGCTCGGCGCGCTCGACCTTCATCGTGACGGACGAGCCCGACGGCCAGAACCAGGCCATCCCGCGCGAGGAGGGCGAACGCTGGGCCGCGCGGCAGGACGAGTACATCGCGGGCGAGGAGATGGTCCAGATCGACGGCTACATCGGGAACGACCCCGAGTTCCGCGTTCCCGTGCGCCTCTTCATCGAGGCCGCCAACGCGAACATCGCCGGCATGCAGCAGCAGCTCCTCTTCTCGCGCGAGGACGACGAGGAGATCGAGCCCGAGCTGACGGTCATCTACACGCCGAACCTGAAGGCGAAGGGCTACCCGGACGACCGCCTGATCGCCGTCGACCTCGAGCAGGGCGTGACGCGGGTCTTCAACTCGGACTACTTCGGGGAGTCGAAGAAGGGCGGGCTGCGGATGTGGAACAAGCTCGTCTACGACCGCGGCGGGATCCCGCTCCACGCGGGATGCAAGATCATTCCGACCGAGCGCGGCAACCGGGTCGGGCTGATCGTCGGCCTCTCCGGCACGGGCAAGACGACGACCACCTTCACGCGCCAGAACGGCTCGTTGCCGGTGCAGGACGACTTCGTCGCGTGGATGCCGAACGGGCGGGTCTACGCGACCGAGAACGGCTGCTTCGCCAAGACCTTCGGGCTCAACCCCGAGGACGAGCCGACGATCTACGGCGCGGTCACGCAGCCCGACTCATACCTGGAGAACGTCTCGCAGCACGGCGACGAGATCGATTTCTACGACACGAACTACACCTCGAACGGGCGCGCGACCTTCCCGTTCGGCGTGATCGAGGCGGCCTCCGCCGACGAGATCGACGAGGCGCACTTCCTCCTGATCCTGAACAAGAACGAGAACATCGTCCCTGCCGTGGCGAAGCTCGAGGGGCCGCAGGCGGCGGCCTTCTTCATGCTCGGCGAGACGACCGGCACGAGCGCGGGCGGCGCGGACGAGGCGGGGAAGTTCCTGCGCGTCCCCGGGACGAACCCGTTCTTCCCGCTGCCGCACGACCTCCAGGGCAACCGCTTCCTGGAGCTGCTCGCGGAGCACCCGCTCGAGGTGTACGTGATGAACACCGGCCGCGTCGGTGGCCCGGAGGACGACGAGCGCTCGCACAAGGTGCGGATCAAGCACTCCTCGGCGATCGTCAAGGGGATCGCCGAGGGGACGATCGAGTGGGAGCGCGACCCGGACTTCGGGTACCTGGTCGCCTCGGCGGTGCCCGGGATCGACGACCGCGCCGTGCTCCAGCCGCGGCGGCTCTACGAGGAACAGGGCCGCGGGGACGGGTACCGCGCCCTGGTCGAGCGGTTCAAGGGCGAGCGCGCCGAGTTCCTCGGAAAGTTCGCGAGCCTGAGCGAAGAGATCGTCGCCGCCGTCTCCTAGGTAGGGGAATCGGCCCGGCGACGGCGAACGCGTCGCCGTGGACCATGAGATCCAGCGCTTCCTCGACAGTCCCGCCCTGGCCGAGGCGACCCGGCGCGCCTACCGCGTGGACGTGGAGGAGTTCGCCCGCTGGCTCGAGCGGCGCGGGACCCGGCTCGACGCGATCGACGTGCGCGTGCTCGCCGAGTATGCGACGGAGCTCGGGCGCGGGCGGCCGCGCAAGCTCGCGCCGGCGACGATCGGGCGCAAGCTCGCGGCTGTGCGGGCGTTCCTGCGCCACGCCCTCGGCCCGGAACGGGTGCCGGACGCATCGTTCGCTCCGCACCGGCCGCGGCGGCTGCCCGAGGCTCCGCGTCCCCGCGAGATCGACGGCGAGCTGGAGGCGCTCGGCGGTTCGACGCCGCTCGGACTGCGGAACCGGGCGCTTGTCGAGCTGGTCTATTCGGCCGGCCTGCGATCGCAGGAGGCGGTCGACCTCGACCTCGCGGACGTCGACTTCGAGCAGGAGCTCGTGCACGTCCGCGGCAAGGGCGGCAAGGAACGGGTCGTCCCACTCGGCGAGGAGGCCTCGCACCGCCTGGCGGTCTACCTGCGCGAGGCGCGGCCGCAGCTCGCCCGCGCTGCGGAGAACGCGCTCTTCCTCTCCGCCCGGGGCCGCCGCCTCGACACGAGCACGCTTCGGCGGCTGCTGCCGCATCCGCACCGCCTCCGCCACGCCTTTGCAACGCATCTGCTCGAGGGCGGCGCCGACCTGCGCACGATCCAGGAGTTGCTCGGCCACAGCTCGCTCTCGACGACGCAGATGTACAGCCACGTGGACGCCCGGCGCCTGCGCAAGGTCTACGACCGCTCCCACCCCCGCTCCTAGTAACAGACTGTTACAAGCGGGTTCGGAGTGGGCTTCGGGCCGTCGGTTCACTCGATCCGAATCCAAGTAACAGACTGTTACTAAGCCATCGGCCCGGCAGGCGTTCCCTGCGCCGGGGCGAACGTAGAAGACCGGTGTCCACGGCTGCTGCCGATCCCGAGGTCGAGGGCTTTCTCGCCCTGCTCGCGGCCCAGAGGGCGCCCAAGACCGTCGACGCCTACCGCCGCGACCTGCGCGCGCTCGGAGACTGGCTGGGCGGGCCGCCCTCGAAGGCGACGAACGAGGACCTCGAGCGCTGGCTGGCCGAGCTCCGCGCCGCCGGCCTCTCCCCCGCGACGATCGCCCGCCGCGTGGCCGCCGTCCGCTCGTTCTTCCGCCACCTCGTCCTCCTCGGCGCCCGCACCGACAGTCCCGCCGCGGCGCTCGAGCTCCCGCGCCGCCGCCGGCGCCTGCCCCGCACGCTTTCTGCCGCCGAGGCGCAGAGGCTGATCGAGGCTGCGGCCGGCTCGACTCCGCGCGCCACCCGCGACCGGGCGCTGCTCGAGCTCCTCTACGGAGCGGGCCTGCGCGTAAGCGAGGCGGTCGGGCTGCACAAGACCGGCGTCGACCTCGAGCAGCGACTCGTCCGCTGCACCGGCAAGGGCGGCAAGGAGCGGGTCGTTCCGATCGGCCGCCACGCCGCCGAGGCCCTCCGCCGCTACCTCGCCCACGGCCGCCCCTACCTCGACCGCCGCCACCGTCCGGAGCTGTTCCTGAACGCCCAGGGCGGTGGCCTCACGCGCGCCGGAGCGTTCCTGATCCTCCGCCGCCTGGCCGGTCAGGCGGGCCTCGAGCCCGAGCGCGTCCACCCCCACCTGCTCCGCCACTCCTTCGCCACGCATCTGCTCGAAGGCGGCGCCGACCTGCGCAGCGTCCAGGAGATGCTCGGCCACGCCGACCTCGGCACCACCGAGCTCTACACGCACGTGAGCGACCGCCGCCGCCGGGACGTCTACTTCCGCAGCCACCCCCACGCGCGCCGACGGCGGGACGTTTCGAGTGACTGAAGAGCAGGAATCATCAAGGCACGATGAATCCCGATCCACACGTTGCTGCGCTGCTCGCCGCTTCCGCCGGAGTCGGCCTGCTGATGGCGCTCGCGGGGGTGCAGAAGAACGCGCTCGAATGGAGGCGCCGCCGCCGGATCTGCCCCGCCTGCGGACGCGAGCGGCGCGGCCACGCCTGCGCCTGCAACCTAGGGCGCCGCTAGCGCGTCCGCGCCCGCTTCTCGAGCCCGGCGGCCACCTTCGCCGCCGTCTGGCGCACGTCGCGCTCCAGGCCGTCCTCCTCGGCGATTCCCTGGAGCAGGACGATCGTGTCGCGCTGGGGCGAGCCGTTGCGAAGGGAGATGATCGCCAGCCGCCGCACGGCCGCGTTGTCGTCCGAGTTCGCAAGCGTGTGCAGCAGGGGGCGCACCGCGTTGACCGAGCGCGGATGGTCGCGGGAGAGCAGCTCCAGCGAGAGGAGCGCCGAGCCGCGGCAGGCCGGGCTGTCGTCTTCGAGCCCCCGCCTCAGGAGCTCCTCCTTCTGCCGGAAGCGGAACTGGCCGACGGCGCGGTAGGCGGCCGCCCGCTCGCGGTAATCGGCCGACCGCGCGGCCACCTCCAGCTCGTCGGCCCACTCTCGGCGCAGGTCGGCGAGCTCGCGCTCCTTCCCTTGCTTGGCGAGCTCGTCCGCCTGGGCGGCTGCGCCCGCGAGGCTCAAACCGAGGCGAGCGAGCGTTCCGCCGGACCGACGTACTGGGCAGACGGCCGGAAGAGCCGGCCGGTGCGCTTCTGCTCGAGGATGTGCGCAGACCAGCCGGCCACGCGGGAGCAGGCGAACATCGCGGGCGCGAGCGCAGGCGGGATCTCGGCAACGTCGAGCACGACCGCCGAGTAGTACTCGACATTGGTCGCCAGCACGCGCTCGGGGTGACGCTCCTGGAGCGCTGCGAGCGCAACCCGCTCGAGCTCCTCCGCGACCTCCACGTGCGGCGAGCCCAGCTCCTTCGCCGTCCGCTTCAGAATCCTCGAGCGGGGATCCTCCGCTCGGTAGATGCGGTGCCCGAAGCCCATGATCCGTCCGCCGCGGTCGAGCAGGTCGCTGACGTACTGCTCGGCATCGCCGGCGGCGGCGACTTCCTCGAGCATGGGCATCACGTAGGCGGGCGCCCCGCCGTGGAGCGGTCCCGAGAGAGCGCCGACTGCCGCCGAGAGCGAAGCGCCGCAGTCGGCCCCGGTAGAGGCGACGATCCGAGCGGTGAACGTCGACGCGTTGAGCCCATGCTCGGCCGTGCAGATCCAGTAGGTGTCGATCGCCTTCACGTGGCGCGGGTCCGCCTCCCCGCGCCAGCGCAGCAGGAACTTCTCGGCCACCGTCTCGCCTTGCGCGACGACGTCCTCGGGTACAGGGTCGTCGTGGCCGTCCGCGACGCGCGCGGAACGGGCGACGACCGACATCATCTGCGCCGAGAGCCGGCCCAGGTCGTCGCGCGCCTGCTCGTTCGAGATCTCGTTCAGCTTTCCGAGCTTCCAGATGCCGGAGAGCCGGGCGGTCTCCGTCTGGAGGTCGGCCGGGGCTTCTCCGGTCAGCGCCGGGGGCTCATAGGGCTCGGGCTGCGGCATCGCCGAGTTGATGTCGTCGTCGACGAGCAGGCCCCACACGTTGTCGTAGGGAACGCTGCCGACGAGCTCCTCGATGTCGATGCCGCGATAGCGAAGCGAGCCGCCTTCGCGGTCCGGCTCCGCGATCTCGGTCTGGACGGCGATGACGCCTTCGAGCCCAGGCTTGAACTCGTTCACGGCCAGAAATCTACAGGCCTCCGCTAGAGTCACGCGCCGTGGCGCACGAGGTAACCCTGATCCCCGGTGACGGCACCGGGCCGGAGCTGACCGAGGCGACGCGGCGGGTGCTCGAGGCGACCGGAGCCGACTTCGACTGGGACGTTCAGGACGCCGGCGCGGACGTGATGGAGCAGTACGACGGAAACCCGCTTCCCGAGCACGTCCTCGACTCGATCAAGCGTACGGGCGTGGCGTTGAAGGGGCCGATCACGACCCCGGTCGGAGGCGGCTTCCGCTCCGTCAACGTGACGCTACGGAAGACGCTCGACCTCTACGGGCAGGTGCGGCCCTGCAAGAGCTATCCCGGCGTGCGCTCGCGCTACGAGGGCGTCGACCTGATCATCGTCCGGGAGGCGACCGAGGACCTCTACGCGGGGATCGAGTACGAGGAGGGCTCCGCGCACGCGGGCGAGCTCGCCGAGTGGATCCAGACGCACGGCGGGCGGGTTCCGCCCGAGTCCGGGATCTCGATCAAGCCGCTCTCCGTCGGGGGCAGCCGCCGGATCGTCGAGTTCGCCTTCGACTACGCGCGCCGCAACGGCCGCCGCAAGGTGACGGCCGTGCACAAGGCGAACATCATGAAGTTCTCGGACGGGCTGTTCCTGCGCGTAGCGCGCGAGGTGGCCGAAGAGAACCCGGACCTCGAGTTCGAGGACCGGATCGTGGACAACCTCTGCATGCAGCTCGTCCAGCGGCCCGAGGAGTACGACGTGCTCGTGCTGCCGAACCTCTACGGCGACATCGTCTCCGACCTCGCCGCCGGGCTCGTGGGCGGGCTTGGGCTCGCGCCGGGCGCGAACTTCGGCACGCACGCGGCGGTCTTCGAGCCCACGCACGGCTCGGCGCCGAAATACGCGGGCCAGAACAAGGTCAACCCAATGGCGATGATGCTCTCGGGGATGCTCATGCTGCGGCATCTCGAGGAGGGCGTGGCCGCCGACAGGCTCGAGGGCGCGATCGCCGACGTGATTCGCGAGGGCAAGAGCGTCACCTACGACATGAAGCCGACGCGCGACGACCCGACCGCGGTCGGCACGAGCGAGGTCGCCGAAGCGATCATCGACGCGATGGGCGCGTGCGTTAGATGACGAGCGCACGTCGCAGGGTCACGGTCGTCGGCGCCGGGAACGTCGGCGCGACCTGCGCGCAGGTGATCGCGACGCGCGACTACGCGGACGTCGTCCTCGTCGACATCAAGGAGAACCTGCCCCAGGGCAAGGCGCTCGACATCGACCAGATGGGCGCCGTCCTCGGCTACGAGCCGAACGTCGTCGGCTCGAACGGCTACGAGGAGACGGCCGGCTCGGAGGTCGTGGTCATCACCGCAGGGGTCCCGCGAACCGGGGACATGAGCCGGGACGATCTCGTGACGACGAACGAGAAGATCGTCGGCTCGGTCACCCGCGAGGTTGTGGCCCAGAACCCGGATGCGAACCTGATCGTCGTCTCGAACCCGCTCGACGCGATGTGCCACGTGGCGAAGAACGTCTCCGACTGGCCGAAGGAGCGCGTCTTCGGGATGGCCGGGATCCTCGACACGGCACGCTTCTCGACCTTCATCGCCTGGGCGACCGGGGCGTCGGTGAAGGACGTCACGGCGATGGTGCTGGGCGGCCACGGCGACCAGATGGTGCCGGTGGTCTCCGCGACGACGGTCGGCGGCGTCCCCTTGCGCAAGCTCGTCTCTGAGGAGCGGATCCGGGCGCTGGTCGAGCGGACCGCCAGGGGTGGCGGCGAGCTGGTGAAGCTGCTCGGCACCTCGGCCTGGTACGCGCCGGGCGCGGCCGCCGCGCAGATGGTTGACGCGATCATGCTCGACGAGAAGCGGGTGCTCCCGTGCACCGCGCTGCTCGAGGGCGAGTACGGGATCGACGGCCTGTACATTGGAGTGCCGGTCAAGCTCGGCGCCGGCGGGATCGAGGAGATCGTCGAGCTCGACCTCTGCGACGACGAGCGCGAGGCGCTCCAGGCCTCGGCCGAGGCCGTGCGCGAGGTGGTCGCCGTCCTCGGCACCGCCGCGTAGGCCGGATGTCCAGGAACAGTCGCATTTTCGGCACCGTTGTGTCACCAACACGTGAGACTTTCCGCAGTACGCTCTCAGCGGGCGGCGGGTGGAACTCTCATCCCCACCCGAGTGGGGATATGGGAACTGAGGCGGGGTCGTGGATCTCGGCCTGAGCGGTCGGACGGCTATCGTCTGCGGCTCCTCCTCCGGGATCGGGCTCGCGATCGCCGAGGTGCTCGCCGCCGAGGGCGCGAACGTGGCGATGTTCGCCCGCCGCCGGGACCTGCTCCAGCGCGAAGCCGACCGGCTCGGCGCGCTCGCCGTCCGCGGCGACGTGACCAACCCGGCCGACCTGAAGCGGCTCGTGGAGCGCGCCATCCAGGCCTTCGGCGGGATCGACATCCTCGTCAACAACAGCGGAGGCCCGCCGCGCACCTCGGCAGCCGAGCTCGACGACGAGCAGGTCGAGGCGGCGGTCGAGCTGCTTCTGCTCTCGGTGATCCGGCTGACGCGCCTCTGCCTCCCGTACCTCGAGCAGAGCGGGCACGGCCGGATCGTCAACATCGCGTCCAGCTCGGTCCGGGAGCCGATCGACGGCCTCGCCCTCTCGAACGCGGTCCGGCCCGGCGTGATCGGCTGGGCGAAGACGATGGCGCGCGAGCTCGGTCCGAAGCAGATCACCGTCAACTCGGTCGCGCCCGGCCGGATCGAGACCGAGCGGCTCGCCGAGGCCTACGACACCGGACAGCCGCGACCGGAAGACCTCGAGCAGATCCCGCTCCGCCGCTTCGGGCAGCCGGTCGAGGTCGCCAGGGTCGTCGCGTTCCTCGCCTCGGACGCGGCGAGCTACGTCACGGGGACGGTCGTCCCCGTCGACGGCGGCCTAACGCGGAGCCTGCTCTAGCAGCCGTACCGAAGGAGGAAGCTTCACTATCCTCGGGCGGATGCGCTTCATCTCCCCGGCGCGTCTGGCCGCGGCCGGGCTCATCGTTCTCGGAGCCGCGGCACTCGTTCTCTGGCTCGCGCCTGCGGACGGCTACGACATCCAGCTCGTCGACCCGGCTCACCCGGTCGCGCCGCTGGTTCAACTGCCGAAGGAGAAGCCGGCCCGCGGCGGCGGGGCCATCTACTTCGTCGACGTGCGCGAGCGCCCGGCCCGTCTGATCGAGCGGATCCTTCCCTGGACTCGCCCCGACGGCTCCTCGCTCGTCTCCTCACCGCCGATCAGCTCCGCGCTCGAGCGCAGCATCGGCCGGCAGGACATGACCGATTCGCAGAAGATCGCGGCGGTCGTCGCGCTCGGCCGCCTCGGCTACACGGTGCGCGCTAGGCTCGGCGGGGTGACCGTGCTGCTCGTGCAGAAGGGCGCGCCGGCCGAGAAGGTGCTCCAGCCGGGAGACGCGATCGTCGGGGCGGCCGGGCAGGAGGTACCGACGGTGACGGCGCTGCGGCGCGTGCTGGCAGCCCTCAGGCCCGGCGACGCGGTGAAGATCCGTTTTCGCCGTGGGCGCACGACCCGCGAGGCCACCCTGAGGACGGTGGCCGACCCCCAAAACCCGAAGCGGGCGATCATCGGCATCTCGGCGGAGGCCCAGATCCAGGTCAAGCTGCCCTTCCCCGTCAGGATCAATGCCGGCGGGATCGGCGGGCCCTCCGCGGGGCTGGCCTTCGCTCTGGACATCCTCCAGGAGCTCGGGCGCGACGTCGCGCACGGGCAAAAGGTCGCCGCAACCGGCGAGCTCGCTCTGGACGGATCGGTCGAGCCGATCGGCGGCGTGAAGCAAAAGACGCTCGGGGTCCGCCGGGCGGGTGTGGACGTCTTCCTCGTCCCGGCGGGGGAGAACGCTAGGGAGGCGAGGCTCTATGCCGACGGCCTCCGGATCGTGCCTGTGAAGAACTTTCCACAGGCGTTGCGGGCACTGGCAACGACAGGGTCGAAATCCTAAGAAAACCGGAGTTTCACTCAATCCGAAACCCCCGGAAATTGCAATGTTTTCTCCACAGGCAAGCCTTGAATCACACGCCTGGGCCCCTATAGTCCCGCCTTGTCCGGACGGCCCGCGAAGAGGAGCACAGAGGGGCATGAGCAAGGTAGCCAAACTAACCTGCGAGGATTGCTATTTCCGCCGCGCCGGGCTCTGCGCCCTGGCGGTCGAGACTCCCTGCCCGACCTTCCGGCTGCACAGCCGAGGCTCGCTCGTCCCGCCCCGCCAGCCCCGGCTCGTGCCGCGGCCGCTGACCGGCCAGACGGCAGCCGCTTAGCGCCGTGCCCCAGCCGGCGCGGCCCTCATCAGCCTCGCCAGCCGCCGCACGCCTTGCTCGATCTCGGCAGGCGACACGAAGCTGAACGCGAGCCGAGCCGTGTTCCGCGGCCCGCCGAAGTCCGATCCCGGGACGAACGTGATCCCGGCGTCGCTCGCCCGGGCCAGCAGGGCCGACGAGTCCGTATCCTCGGGTAGCTCGAGCCAGAGGAAGTAGCCGCCCTCGGGCCGGCTCCAGCGCGCGCGATCTCCGAGCTCGTCCGCCAGCGTCGCGAGCATCGCGTCCCGCCGCTCCTGGAGCAGCCCGCGCACGCGCTCGAGATTCGGCTCGAAGAGCCCTCGCCGGAGGAACTCGTAGACCGTCGCCTGCGCGAGCAGTGCCGGCGTGATGTACGTGGACGCGACACGCTGCTCGAGCTCCGCAGCCGTTCCCGCCGGAACGATCAGATAGCCGACGCGGACACCCGGCGCGATCGTCTTCGAGAACGACGAGCTGTACGTCACGCCCTCCCCGCCCGCGAGCTCGAACACGCTTGGCAGCGGCCTGCCCTCGAAGCGGACGAGCCCGTACGGATCGTCCTCCAGGACCGGCAGCTCCCGCCCCCGCGCGAGCTCCGCGAGGCGCAGACGCCGCTCTTCGCTCAGGGTGACGCCAGTCGGATTCTGGAAGGTCGGAATCGTGTAGAGCAGGTCCGGTCGCCCCGCGCTCGAGAGCGCTCGTTCCAGCTCGTCGACGTCCAGGCCCTCCGCGTCGATCGCGACCTCGTCGAACGACTCGAGCGTCTGGGCGAGGATCTTCCGGGGCCTGTCGTAGGTCGGGCGCTCGACGATCACGCGGGCGCCGGCCCCGAGAATCTCCAAAACGAAATGGAAGCCCTGGAGCGAGCCGTTCGTCACCACGACGCGCTCCGGCTCGACCCCGTGCCGCTCGGCGATCCACTCGCGCAGCGGCTGGTAGCCGAGGGTACTCCCGTAGGACAGCGCGACCCGGCCATCCCGCTCCAGCGCCGCCTTGGCGCAATCCGCGAGCTCGGCGACGGGCAGGCATTCCGGCGCCGGAATCCCGCGCGCGAAGGAGATCGTGCTCATCGCCGCCAGTCTAAGGCGCTCGCTTGCGACGCCGACCAAAGAGGCCGTGCCGGCTTTGCCGGTGCGGCCGTCCAAGGCGCTCGCTTGCGACGCCGACCAAAGAGGCCGTGCCGGCTTTGCCGGTGCGGCCGTCCAAGGCGCTCGCTTGCGACGCCGACCAAAGAGGCCGTGCCGGCTTTGCCGGCGTGGCCGTTCTAACGCCTCCCGCCTCGCCAGCGGTGCTGCCGTCAGGGACTCTCGAGCGCCTCGTCGATCGCGGCCTCGAGTGAGAGCCGCCGCCCCTCCCCGCGCCCGCGCTTGAGCTCGGGGCCGCCGTGCGTCAGCACCCGGGCGGCGAAAGCCTCGCGCTCGGTTTTCCATTGCCCGACGGGCCCGCGTTCTTCCTCGGCCTCGAGCGCACCCCAGAGGCGGTCCGCGCGGGCGGCTTCTCCGCGCTCCGCGGCAACGCGCGCGAGACACGCGAGCGCGTAGACGATGTTCTGCCTGTCGCTGATCTCCCTACCGAGGGCGAGCGCCTCGAGGGCCCGTGCCGAGGTCTCGTCGATCCGCCCCAGCTCGAGGGCGCATTCGGCGATCGCCCCGAGCATGTTCAG